>Ga0209979_1000472_pt1 | contig 55082 bp, 45 predicted proteins | sample AnhtaG_FD_183114 | JGI IMG/M metagenome (GOLD analysis project Ga0209979, IMG submission 183114) | Deep subsurface microbial communities from Anholt, Denmark to uncover new lineages of life (NeLLi) - Anholt_01485 metaG (SPAdes) (version 2) | ecosystem: Environmental > Aquatic > Marine > Oceanic... | reverse complement strand
ACAGCGATCACCTTCTGCTCAAAATTCGTCTGCATCTATTCCACCTCCTTTCCACTTACCACTTGGAGGTAGAATAGCGGACAGTTCAGATGTTACAAAGCTAGGACAGTTTAGATGTTACGTAACATATGATGACACATTTGACACTATTAAGGGTTATCGACACCACACACAACACGAGTATGAGCCTATTACGTTTGATGGGAAAGTGCCTAAGGTGGACAAGCTTAAGGCCTACGATGATCTTGTAGCCCTGTCCCACCTTTTGGGTGCAAAGAACCGTAATCAGATACTCAACGAAGATTTCGTCAATGCCCACATACAGGGCGCGGCTGACCTGGCAAGATTGGAAAATCGTCTTAACCGTATTTGGGACGTGATCCTGCGCGAGTTTGAAGAGATGAGAGATCTCGAAAAGTACCGTGCTGACCAAGCTATGGTGACTGACGATGATATAGCCTTTTGCAGGTCTAAGAGATTCCTGGTAAGCAGTGGTTCGGCTAGTTTTTCCGGTAGTGAACCCCTTGCTTCTGGTACAGCATCGATTTGGACTGAAAAGTCATAGGATGGCAGGGGATCTTCACGTTGTTCAGGCTGTACCATTCGAATGCACTCGGCTCCACTCTATGACCTGGCTGTGTTCGCTTCTTAGACACTGTTACAGGCGCTGGCAATGGCCTATCTGGCTACCGCGACTACGGCTGTCAATTTTCTAGCCCTAGCCATCTCGTTATGGCTGGGCTTCTACCTGGTGACTCGCAGCCCCCGGCGCCAGGTCTCCTGGCTGGCGGCTCTAACCCTCTGGTCCATGACCTGTCTTTTCTTCAACAACCTCCTCCACCTCAATGTCTTTCCAGATGAGACCCTCCCTCTCTGGCTTACCTCCTTTCGAGGAACGGCGATCCCCGCTCCCGCCTTCTGGTTCCACTTTACTGTGCTTTTCCTTCCTCCCAAGGTATCGAGATGGCAGCGCCACCTAGTGGCAGCGGCTTATCTGGCCGCGGCTTTTCTCTTGATCATAGGAGGTGCCACGAACCAACTCTTGCCTGGGGTGACTGAGGCCGGCCGAGAACTGGCCTCCAGCCGCCAGGCTGGAACCCTCTACCCCTATTATGTAGGCTTCACCCTCATCACCCTAGCCTTTGCCCTGGGCAACCTGACTTATGGCTGGGTTCGTGCGCGTGGCGAGCCAGCCACCAGCCGCCAATCGGCCATGCTCTGGGCCGCTACCTTGCTAGGATCGACAGGGGCCGCCTACCTAATAATTTCCATCTGGCAGAGCCTCCCTATCCCCACCCTGCCTGGAGAGTTCAGCCTAGGGGCTGGCATCTCTCTCCTGGGCTACGCTGTAGCCAGATACGACGCCCTGATAGAAGGGCGAGTCATGCGGCCGGATTTCCTCTACTCCCTCCTCAGCACCGCCGTAGTCACCACCTTCTTCCTCATCTTCACCTCCGCCCTCTACCTCCACTACCACCTCCCCTTCGCTGTCATCATCTTGGTGACCGTCTTGGCCATCATCTCCCATTCGCTCTATGACGGGATAAGGAGTTTTCTGGACAGGCTCTTCTATGGGCGCCGTTACCAGGCCCTCCGTGCCAACCTGCGCGTGTTGGCCCAGGAAGCAGGCGCCTATCGAGAACTTCCAGACCAACTCCAAGCCATCCTAGCCGCCCTCTGCCGCTCCCTAGGGGCACCCAAGGGGCTGATATAGCGATAAAGGAGGGCGAGACCCTCCGCGTGGCGGCCGCTCTACCCCTCGAACTGAGAGGGCGAACCCTCGAACCTTTGCCCGCCGAGGAGGTGACTCCCCTAACTTCCCAGATGGCAGACGAACTACTGGGTGTGGCTTTGCTGGTCCCCCTCCACCGAGGAGGCGAGGAGATCGGCGCTTTGCTTCTGGGCGAGAGAGCAACGGGGGCCTACTCGCCAGAGGAAGTGGATATGCTCGACGACCTATCCCTTCAGATCGGCGCCATTATCCAAGAGCGCCGCCTCCAGGAAGAGGACATCCAACAGATCGAGGCCCTGGTCAACGACTTCCGGGATCGAGAACGAGAACTCCAGCGACGACTCCAAGCCTTACTGGCTCAACGCGGACCCTCAGAGGTCTTGGAGGGAGTAACGGAAGAAGAGTTCGCGGCCTTAGTGGAGGATGGGTTGCGCAGGCTCTTCGACTACTCCTGTCTGGGGGAGCATAAATTGGCTCACTTGAGCCTGGTGGAAAGACAACTCCAGCCTGGGGAAACCCCTATCACTCACCTCGACCGGGGAAAGGCGCTAAAAGAGGTGCTCTTGCAGGCCCTGGATAAACTTCGTCCCCCCGGCTCTCAACCCGATCCCCCTACCCTTGAATGGTACCCCTTCCTCGTGCTCCACGATGCTTACGTCTTGGGCGAGCCCAATCGGGAGATAATGAGCAAATTCTACATCAGCGAGGGCACCTTCAACCGCACCCGCCGCCGAGCCATCCGAGCCCTAGCCAAGGCCCTCCTAGAGATGGAACGAGGAGCCGCGCAAGAGATCTCCCAATCCTACCTCTGAAGTTAGTCGCTAAGCCAGCGCCTGCTATCAGTCCTTCAGCGCTCATCCAATCCCCAAAGTTGACACTTTTTGGCAGTTTTTGGTCTGGTATTGGCACCCCTTTTGTGATTGAATGGGGTAAACTAAGGGAGAAAGGGGAGATAGGCCATGAGTTGCTCATCCTGGCCCACTCTATCCCGGGGTTGCTCATTCTCGTCGGCACTCTAGTGGCCTGGAAATGGGAGCGGATCGGCGGAGGCCTGCTGGTGGGAGTAGCCGTTCTGGTCACCACTTTCCTCCTCTGGGCCATCTCTCGGGGCGGATACCGAGGAACCTACCACCAGGTGGCGGCCATTGTCTGGTTGACCATGGCCTTGCTGCCTCTCCTGGCCGGGGTTCTTTTCCTCGCCTCATGGCGGAGGGCCAGGCCTCCAGCGTAGGAAAGGTAAAAGTCAAGCAACAGACGGGCGGACGAGAAAGCCTCATCCGCTCGTTTGTGCTATAATGGAATTGCCTAATTGGGGAACCGAGAGGAGGCGGGGATGGAACTGGCGATTTTAGGTTTTTTGGGCCTAATTTTCTTGGTTCTGATTGTGGTATGGCTTCAGACCAACTCCCGCATCAACAATCTGACCCAACGGCTCTTGGAGTCGGACCGTCGCATCCAGGAGGCCACTACCCAGTCCTTTGGTCAGATCCAGCAGAATCTAGGGGAGTTGGCTCGCACTAGCCGCTATATGGAGGAGGTGGGGAAAGAGATCTCCGGCCTCAGCGACCTTCTGCGGGCTCCCAAGTTGCGCGGCGGCATCGGAGAACTATTCCTTGGTGACCTCCTCTCCCAAATCCTCAGCCCCGGGCAGTACAAACTCCAGCACACCTTCCGCAGCGGAGATCGGGTCGATGCGGTGATTATCCTCAAAGCCGGGATGGTGCCGGTGGACTCCAAGTTCCCGTTGGAGTCTTTCCAGCGCATGATGGTGGTGGAGGATGAGGAAGAACGGAAGCGCCACCGGCGGGAGTTTGTTCGCTCGGTGAAGGGTCACATCGACGATATCGCCCGTAAATATATCCTCCCCGACGAGGGCACCTTCAACTTCGCCCTCATGTACATCCCGGCCGAGAACGTCTACTACGAGACCATCATCCGAGACGAGGCCCTGGGCGAGGAGAAGAGCCTCCTCAACTACGCCTTGGAGAAGCGGGTTATCCCCGTCTCCCCCAACAGTTTTTACGCCTACTTACAGGCTATCGCCTTGGGCCTCAGCGGCCTGCAAATCGAAAAGCGGGCCCAGGAGATAATGCGGTACCTGGCTCGCCTGCAAGGCGATTTCGAGCGGTTCAAAGAGGACTACGAGACCCTAGGGGGCCATATAGAGAGAGCCAGAAAGAAATACGATGAGGCGGAAAAGAAACTGGGGAGGTTCGAGGACAAACTGCTCAGCGCCAGCGAGCCCACCGCTCCCGAGCTGCCACCACCAAAGGTGGACCAACCAGAAAAGGAGGAAGAGCCTTAAGGGAAAAACCAAGGCTGCCTTTAGAAACAGGATAACAACTGCTATTCGTGGTCTTTATGCCAAGAGATTACCTCTTAGAGGGTGGTCTATGTAAGCTTTCTCTGCATCCTCCTGGCCGTCATCCTTGGCCTGGCGAGGAGCCCCCAGCGCAAGGCAACTGAGAGCGGGGATTAAGCAACCCGCAGAAGAGGCTCATACCGGTAGCCTTGTTAGGTCTTATACAGCCTTCGTGCCCCGAGCGATGAAAATGCTGATGGAGACCTCCTCTCCTTCTGGGGAGTCGGTGCAGCAGGGGGTGGGGGCACACTCTACAGTGACCTTCTCGAACCCGGCCTCCCTCAGCCAATTATCGATCTGTGTCCGGTCGAACCCCAGCCAAAAATCGGTCATCTCCTCCCGCATCCATTCTTGGTCATGCTGGTCGAGATCGATGAGTATAAGTTTGCCCCCTCTCTTCAGGAGACGAGCCATCTCTTTGAGAGCCAAGGGTGGCTCTGGGATATGGTGCAAGTACATGTTAGCCAAGATGGCGTCCAGGCTGCCATCTTCCAAGGGCAAGGATAGCCCATCAGCCTGGCGCAAATCCACATTATTGAAGCCTTCCAAGTTTCTGGCCACCACCCTTAGCATCTCCGCCGAGGCGTCGAAACCATAGACCTTTTTCACCAAGGGGGCCAGCCCCTGGATCATGAAGCCGGTCCCCGTGCCCACATCGGCCACCACCATCTCTGGAGAGAGCCCGGCCTGCTCTATGGCCGCTCCTCTGACCGTCTCATCGAAATATCCCGCTCGCAGGTCATCCCACTCTTCAGCGACCTGGTCGAAATAGTCCATCCTTACCCCCTTACGCGAGTTAGATATTCTCCTGTGCGGGTATCCACCCGCACGATATCGCCCTCTTCTACAAAGAGGGGCATCTGTACCACTACTCCTGTCTCCAGAGTGGCTTTCTTGGTGGTACCGGTAGCGGTATCCCCTTTGATTCCGGGTTCGGTCCGAGTGACCTCCAGGTCCACGGTGACGGGGAGTTCCACTTCCACCGGCTGCCCCTCGTGCATGGAGATATGGAGGGTCAGCCCTTCCTTGAGGTAATGGACCCTCTCTCCCAAGGCCTCGGCGCCAAGCGCCGGCTGCTCATAGGTCTCCGTGTCCATGAAGTAGTAGAGATCGCTATCGGTGTAGAGGTATTGCACCTCCCGCAGTTCGAGGCGCACCTCCTCGAACCTCTCATGGGCGCCGAAGACCCGCTCCATGGTGGCCCCGGTTTGCAGGTTGCGCAACTTCACCTTCACGTTGGCGCTCCCTCGGCCGATGAAGGAGTGCTGATACTCCAAGACCCGATAGAGGTCGCCTTCATACTCGAAGGTGACACCTTTTCTCAAATCGGTGGCTGAGATCATATCATGCTCCCTCCTAAACCTTCATGCCCTCTCAATCCATTCCGCTGCTATTCTAGGCAACTCTTCTACCGAGCCTTGCTGGATGGTGCATTGGGGCAGGGAATCGATGAAGACACTTCCATAATATTTGGTGAGGAGCCTTTTGTCCAGCACTACCACTATCCCTCGGTCGGTCTTGGAGCGGATAAGGCGACCAAACCCCTGGCGGAAGCGGAGCACCGCCTGGGGAACGGCGTACTGGCCGAAGGGGTCCTCGTACATCTCGCTCCGGGCGGCGATGATAGGGTCGTCAGGCACGGGGAAGGGAAGCCGGGCGATTACTAGACAACTCAAAGCCTCGCCCATCACATCTATCCCCTCCCAAAAACTCCGCGTCCCTAGAAGGACGCTTCGGGGTTGATGCCGGAACTTCTCCAAGATATGGTGCCGGGAACCGTCGATCCCTTGGCCATAGACCTGGATCCCTCTCTCCTCCAACGGCTGGGTCAGGGCTTTATGGGCTTCCAAGAGATGGGCCTTGGAGGTGAAGAGGGCCAATGTCTTGCCACCCACAGCCAGGCAGAGATGAAGGAGAGCCCTATTTGTGGCCTTAACGTAGCCGGGCGTGTTGGGCTCTGGGATATCGGTGGGTATGAATATGAGGGTGGAGGTTTCATAATCGAAGGGGGAGCCCACGGTCAGTTCTTCGGCATCTTCAAGCCCTAAGCGCTGCCGAATGTAACCGAACTCTCCCCCTGTCCGGAGGGTCGCTGAGGTGAGAAGCAGGGTTTCCAGGGGGGCGAAGAGGTTCTCCCTGAGGATATCGCCTACGTGAAGGGGGGCATCGTGGAGGGATATGCACCCTTCCCCTGCAGCGATGGTCGCCCAGTAGATCCGTCCTGGCTGGGGTTGGGCTATGATGGCCTCCATCTCCTGGCGGAGGGTATGGAGTTCGCCTTGCCTTTCCACAAGTTCGAAGAGAAGATCGTCGTACTCTTCTCCCAGGCCCAGGAGGCCTCGATGGACCACTTTTAGGCCCTCGGCCAGCCTGGCTAAGCCTTGGGATAGAGGTTCCCAGGCCATTTCCACCCGAACCCAGTCGGGCTGGACTCGGAGGGCAGAGGTGAGGCGTATCCGGTCATCGTACCGCTCGTTGCCCCTGCCATGCTGCGCCAGGAAGAGAGAGAGGGCCTCTAGGAAGGCGCGTAAAGTTTCCCTACTATTGACCGCTTGTTGCCGTACCACTTCTATATAGCCTTCCACCTCGCGCCTGAGAGTGGAGGGTGCACCTCTCTCCTTTAGAGAGGCGGATAGGCGGTTGAGCAAGCCGTAGGTCTTCCTTCGAGAATCGATCCTCTCCAAGAGGACGTAGATCCAGCGCTGATCGACCTCCACGCTCAATTGCTCGGTGGCCCGATCCTCTGAATGATGGGCCTCATCTATGATGAGATGCCGATATTCGGGGAGGGCCCGGTTCTCAGTCATCATATCTGAGAGGAGAAGGGAGTGGTTCACCACGATGATATGAGCCCCCTCCGCTCTGCGACGGGCGCGGTAGAAGTAACACTCCCTCAGGAAAGGGCATCTCTCTGGCTCGCAGGGCTCCTCGGCAGAGAGCCTAGCCCATACCTGCTCCTCCCCCTGCAAGAGGTTCGATTCCACCCTATCGCCGGTCATGGTCGTGGGAAGCCAGACCAGGATCTTGGCCAGGACACCGATCTCTGGGGCGGTTAGCCCCCCTCGACGCTTCAAGTAAGAGAATTTTCGCAGACAGAGGTAGTTACTCCGCCCCTTGAGGAGGGCGGCCTCGAACTCCAGGGGTAGGATCTGCTGGAGGTCGGGGATGTCTTTCTTGAAGAGTTGATCCTGGAGGTTGATGGTATTGGTAGAGACGACCAGGTGACGGCCGTTCTCCAGGGCGAAATGCACCGCCGGTAGGAGATAGGCTAGGGATTTACCGATACCGGTGCCCGCTTCGATGAGGCGATGCTCCCCCTCGTTGAAGGCCCTGGTCACGGCTTCGAGCATCTCCACCTGCTGAGGCCGATACTCATAATGAGGCAGATATTCTTCTAGGGGACCTCCTTCCTCCAAGGTGGCGCTCAAGGCCTCGACGTCAAGGGGTTTAGGGTTGGAGGTGGGCTTGAGTCGCTTCGATTCAACCGTAAGGGAGATGAGGGGACTGAGGAGCGTCTCCTGGCCCCTCCTGGCCACTAACTGTTCCCGGAGGCTTGCACCAAAGGTTGCGGCCTTCTCTCGTTCCAAGTCAAGGAAGAAGTGGCGTAACGGCCAATCGCTCCCCAGGGCCAGCCGGTTTATCTCCTGGATAGTTCTCAGATCTAAGCGCAGGGCCCGTTCCCAAAGGGCCCCAAACACTTCTTTCGTCGTCAGGGCGTCGGCTAGCGCACGATGTTCCTCTTCCTGAGAAACCTCTAGGGTTCGGGCTAGAGCCCCTAAATTATGACTGGGGAGATAGAGGACGAGGCTGCTGGCTAACTGGAAGGTGTCTAGGGCTTGATGGGTGAGAAAGAGGCCATGCTTCCCAAAGAAGGCCAGGTCGAAAGCGATATTGTGACCTACAAGGGGGTGATGCCCTACGAAGCGGGAGAGAGGCCCCAGGAGAGAGAAAAGGGGAGGGGCCCTATCCACCTCCTCCGGGCTTATCCCGGTGAGGCATTGGATGTTATAGGGGAGGGGGCGCTGGGGGTTGACCAGGCTAGACCAGGTATCTAGAACCTCCTGGCCACGAAACCTCACCGCTCCGATCTCGATGATAGTATCCCGCTCCGCGTCCAACCCCGTGGTCTCGATGTCCAGGGCTACATATGTACGTGGCATATCTCCTCGCTTAGCATTATACAACAGACCGTCTAAAAGATAGTAAAGCCCGCCCCGATGATGTGGGGCGGGCGTAAAGAAAAGCGTCGCCAGCCTAGCCGCTAACCTTCTTCCAGTCGGCCAGGAAGCGCTCGATACCTACGTCGGTAAGGGGGTGCTTTATCATCTTTTGAAGCACCGGGTAGGGGACGGTGGCGATGTGGGCCCCGGCTAGGGCGGCCTGGGTTACATGGAGGGGGTGGCGGATGCTAGCGGCGATGACCAGGGTGTCAAGATCATAGTATTCAAGTATCTCCACTATATCGGCCAACACCTCCATACCATCGTGGCCGATATCATCGAGGCGGCCCACGAAGGGGGAGACGAAGGTGGCTCCCGCCTGGGCGGCCAGAAGGGCCTGATTGGACGAGAAGACCAGGGTGGCGTTGGTACGGATGCCTTGGGCGGTCACCAGACGCCAAGCGGTCTCTTTGTCCGTTTCGCACTCCCCCTCCCAGGCGCAATCTGGGCAGATCGTCTCTGGTTCCCTCTTCCGTTCAGGGAGGGTGTATATCGCTTTGAGCCCCTCCTCGGTGACCGGTACTTTGATGACCACATGGGGCGACCAGCAGGCTATCTTCTCCGCCTCGGCGACCATCCCTTCCGCCTCCTCGCTGGTCACCTCGGCGCTAACGGGGCCTTGTACCAGATAGCATATCTCTTGGGTGACCTGGCGGTAGTCGCTCCGTCCGGCTCTCATCATCAGGGAGGGGTTGGTGGTCACCCCCCTGATGATGCCAAGTTTTACTGCCTCCCTTATCTCCTCGATCTTCGCTGTGTCTAGGTAGATCTCCATGAGATCACAAACCTCCATTAAGATCTTGGGTGGCCTCAGCCTGCCCCCTGGCCCGCCCGTGCTGTACGTAGAGTATCCCTGCGGGAAGCGCAGGGTGCGAAGCATTGATGCCAGGACGGGCTGGCGATGACAGGCCCGGGGCCAGGGATGGTAACATCTGAGTTTCAACCGTCCGAGATAAACCCTTCGCTAAATGCTCAGGACAGGCCCGGACGCTACATCGGCCCCAAGGGCTTCTTTTTCCGCCGCCTGTTTGACCGCGTGGATGAAGTCGCGGAAAAGGGGGTGAGGCCGGTTGGGTCGGGACTTGAACTCCGGATGGAACTGACTCCCCATCATCCAGGGATGATCTTTGAGTTCCGCGATCTCTACCAGACGGCCATCGGGAGAGGTGCCGCTTATGATGAGCCCACCTTCCTTGAGTAACTCTCTGTAATCGTTGTTCACCTCGAAGCGGTGCCTTCGCCTCTCCGAGATCAACTCCTGACCATAGGCCTTGAAGGCCAGAGTGTCTGGCAGGAGCCGACAGGGGTAAGCCCCCAACCGCATGGTGCCCCCCATCTCCGATATGCCTCTCTGCTCTGGCAAAAGGTCGATGACCGGGCATCTCGTTTGGGGGTCGAACTCCGTGCTGTTGGGCTCCTCGCTCCCCAGAGCGTGACGGGCTAACTCTATGATCATCACCTGCATCCCCAGACAGAGGCCGAGATAGGGCACTTTCTTCTCTCGTGCATAGCGACAGGCTTTGACTTTCCCCTCTATCCCTCGCACATCGAACCCTCCAGGGATGACGATCCCCCCCACCTCGTCCAAACGCTCCCACCCTCTCCCCTTCTCCAACTCCTCGGCGTCGATCCAGTCTATCTCCACCTCTCTATCGTGGTAGAGGGCAGCGTGGCGCAGCGCCTCTCGCACGCTGATGTAGGCGTCCGGCAGGGTCACGTATTTCCCCACCACACCGATGGGAAGTCGCTCTTTCGGCTCCTCTATCTTCTTCACCATCTCCCGCCAGGCGGAGAGATCCTCGCGCCGTCTAGGCAGTTCCAACCGCTCCATAATGAAATCTCCAAGCCCCGCCTCCTCTAAGAGGAGAGGGACTTCGTAGATAACCGGCACGGTGATGAGGGGGATGACAGCCCGGACCTCCACGTCGCAGAAGAGGGCGATCTTCTCCTTCAATTTATCATCCACCGGGTAGTCGGAACGACAGACGATGACATCGGGCTGAATGCCGATGCTCCGGAGTTCCTTCACGCTGTGTTGGGTGGGCTTGGTTTTGAGTTCGCCCGTGGAGGAGATATAGGGGAGGAGGGTAAGATGGACGTAGAGGACATTCTCCCGACCCAAATCTTTGCGCATCTGGCGGAGGGCCTCTAGGAAGGGGAGCCCCTCGATGTCGCCCACGGTGCCACCCACCTCGGTGATCACCACCTCCGCCCCCGTCTCCCGGGCCACCCTTATGATGCTCTCCTTTATCTCGTCGGTGATATGGGGTATCACCTGGATGGTTCCACCTAGATAATCCCCCCTCCTCTCCTTGGCGATGACCGCTTGGTAGATCTGACCGGCGGTCACATTAGAAGAGCGGGTGAGGTTCTCGTCGATGAACCGCTCATAATGCCCCAGATCCAAGTCCGTCTCCGCTCCATCCTCTAAGACGTAGACCTCCCCATGCTGGTAGGGAGACATGGTCCCCGGATCGACGTTGATATAAGGATCCAGTTTCTGGATGGAGACGGCGATGCCCCGGCTCTTTAGGAGGCGCCCGATGGAAGCCGCGGTGACCCCCTTGCCTACCGAAGAGACTACACCCCCGGTGCAGAAGATGAACTTAGCCATCGCTACCTATGGAGAGAGCACGAAGCCTCGCTCCGTGCTCTCAAGACCCTTGCATATATCGCTCTATAACTCTCTTCCGACATCCCTACACTCTTCTGATAGCTCCCAAACTATAAAAATCATATCACAACTCGGTTCCCCTGTCAACGAAGGGCCTCGACTTCACGGGTAACAGGGTAAGCAGATACTCGCAGGGCGTCTCCCCCGGTCTGCGAGGGAAACCCAGGTTCAGAGCGAACCTGAGCATGGTGGCGTAGATCCCCCTGATGGGGAAGAGGATGATAGGCCCGACCGGCACAAAGATAGCACCTTTCCCACGTTTTCCTTGACGCGCTCCGCCATCTGGTGGATCATCTTGGCTCCTTTCACAACTCCCTGCCTATATCATCTAGTCGGAAGGGGTGAGGTTCAGCTCCCTTGCTCCCCTGGACCAGTTAGTATAGAATTCGTCAGGCCAAGAGAGGAGAGATTCCCATGCCTCATTACCGCCCTGAATCGGCGCCCACCCCAGCCATCCGGAGGTTTGTCCCTTTCGCCGAACTCAGCCGCGATAACCGGCTGCTCGCCCTCTCCATGTTCCTCTGGGGGGTCTCTGAAGGACTGTGGTTCTATGTTTACCCTCTCTATATCAAAAGCCTGGGTGCTGACCCGGAAGAGATAGGCTTCGTCATCTCCGTAGCGATGATGGGAATGGCAGCCACCTTCATCCCTGCCGGGCTGCTGGCCGACCGTTATAGCCGGAAGAAGATCATGCTGGCCGGCTGTCTATTAGGTCTGTTATCTATGATCTTGGTAGCCGTAGCCCCAGATTGGCGTGCCTTGCTTCCCGGTTTTCTCCTCTATTACATGTCGGCCTTTATTGTACCAGCCATGAACAGTTATATCGCCAACGCTAGCGAGGGACAAGATCTAAATCGAGTCTTTACCATGATGACCGCCGCTTACTCAACGGGCATCATCTTCTCTCCAGCCTTAGGAGGCTGGTTAGGAGAAAGGGTGGGGATGAGAAACGTCTTCCTTCTCTCCGCCTCCCTCTTCGCCCTCTCTACCTTAGCCATCTTGCCCCTTAAGGAACAACCCATATCTTATCAGTCAGCGGCTTTGCGGATAAGACCTCTCTTGAGGCACCGTCTATTTTGGGGGTTGAGTTTGATGGTGGCTTTCATCTACCTGGTGACTAATCTGGGCTGGCCTTTGACCCCCAATTTCTTGCAGGAGGTGCGAGGCTTGGAACTTTCTCTCATCGGCACCCTAGCCACCGCCCAATCCTTAGGTGCAGTCTTCATAGCGATTTTCTTGGGTAGGGTCTCACGGGGTGGGTGGGGAATGGTCGCCGCGGCACTCCTCATCTGGGCCTCTTATGGCCTATTGCTTCTCTTTCCCTTCCCCTTTGCCATAGCCTGCGCCTATTTTCTGCGAGGCTCCTTCTCTGCCTTAGCCTCCCTCTCCTCGGCCCAGGTGGGGAAGATCTTAGAAAGCCCCTCCATGGGGCTAGGTTTTGGCCTCTTCGCTACCCTGCGCAGTCTGGCCTTGGTGCCGGGGCCCTACATAGCTGGCTACCTGTACGCTATGCGCCCGGCTCTTCCCTTCCTGGCCTCCCTCTTCCTGATGCCTTTGTCCATGCTCTTAGCTTTGACCCTACTTAGGCGAGGCGTTGAATCGTAGCCCTCGGTCGCGATAACCCACTGATCCTTATCTCCGTTTTCCTATGGGGAAACGGCGAAGGGCTGTGGACTTACATACAGCCCCTCTACACCAAAAGGCTCGGCGCCAGCCCCGTGCAGATCGGTTTGACACCTTATCTTTTCTCCAAGGAGAGACAGGCTCTATTAACGCCTGCCTCCTTTAGAGATTCCGATCTCCTTAGATGACCCCCAGTTCCTTTCCTACCTTCTCGAATATGGAAAGCCCCTTATCTAGGTCTTCGCCACTGTGGGAGGCGGAGTTCATCACCCGAATGCGGGCCAGGCCTCGAGGAACGGTGGGGTAGCCGATAGCCATGGCGAAGACCCCCTTCTCGAAGAGACGCCGGGAGAACTCTTGAGCCAGAGGCGCCTCTCCCAACATCACCGGGGTGATGGGGGTTTCGCTCTTGCCGGTATCGAACCCCAGGCTCTTCATCCCCTCTTTGAAATAGCGGGTGTTATCCCACAGTTTGTCCACCAGTTCGGTGGAGGACTCCAAAAGATCGACGGCCGCAATGCAGGCAGCGGTATCGGCGGGGGTGACGGCGCTGGAGAAGATGAAGGGGCGTCCCCTTTGCCGGAGCCACTCCACGATCTTCTTTCTGCCGGCTATGTACCCTCCGACGACGCCGAAGGCCTTGGATAAGGTCCCCATCTCGATATCTACTCTCCGGTGAAGGCCGAAATGGTCAACCACGCCTCGGCCACCACGCCCCAAGACCCCTTCGCCATGGGCGTCATCTACCATAAGGAGCAGGTTGTGTTCTTCCGCGACCTCCACCAGATCCGGCAGGGGAGCGATATCGCCATCCATAGAGAAGACGCCATCGGTGAGGATTAAGCCTCGACGGTAGTCTCTCTCCGCCTCGACAACCTCCCGCAGATTCTTGGCATCCCGATGGGCGAAGCGGACGATCTTGGCTCGAGACAGACGACAGCCGTCGATGATGCTGGCGTGGTTCAACTCATCGGAGAAGATGACATCTTCTCTCCCCACTAAAGCGGGGATGGTGGCTAGGTTGGCGCAGAAACCCGATTGCAAGGAGATGGCTGCCTCCACCCCTTTGAACTCAGCCAGCCTCTTCTCCAACTCCAGGTGGAGGTTCATTGTCCCGGCGATGCTCCGCACCGCTCCTGGCCCCACGCCGTACTTCTCCAGGGCCTTTTGGGCTGCTTCCTTAAGTTGGGGGTGGTTGCAGAGACCTAAATAGTTGTTGGCGCAAAAATTGAGCACCCGCTTACCATCTACAGTGATCCAGGCCCCCTGGGGCGACTCGATAGTCCGGATCACGTTATAGAGCCCTTGCTCTTTCAACTCCTCTATTTGCTCATCGAGGAAAGCCAGTTTATCCTTCGCCATCTTATCTCCTTTCTAGGGAAATAGTACAACCTTCCCGCACTGGCCCGATCGCATCAGTTCCATCCCCTTCTCGAAATCCTCCAGGGGCAGCCTATGAGTGATGATAGGGCTCACATCCACAGCGCCAGAACTCAGAAGGGCCCGAGTACGGTACCAGGTCTCATAGATCAACCGGCCGACTACGCCGTAGACCGTTACCCCCTTGAGGATGATCTCCTCAACTAGGTCTACCTCTAGAGGCCGGGAAGGTATGCCCAGAAGAGCGGCATAGCCGCCGTTTCTTAACGCTTTCAGCCCTTGATGGATGGCCGAGGGGTGCCCAGACATCTCCAGGAAAAGATCCACCCCCTGGCCATCGGTGGCAGCCCAGACCTCCTCTGCTACATCGACCTCGGTGGCATCGAAGACCAGGTCTGCCTTCATACGGTGAGCCAGATCTAGGCGATAGGGGATAACTTCGCTGGCGTAGACAGCGGCGGCACCCGCTGCCTTGGCGATGCCGATAGCCATGAGGCCGATGGGCCCGCAGCCGGTTATGAGCACCCTCTGGCCCGTGAGAGGGTAGGAGAAGGCGGCATGGACAGCGTTGCCGAAGGGCTCCTGGATGGAGGCTACCTCCCAAGGGAGATCAGGGGGGTTGAGCCAGGCGTTTTCCGCCGGAAGGGCCACGTATTCGGCGAAACTGCCAGATCTATCCACACCGATGATGGAGTAGTTTCGGCAGACATGCGACTGGCCGGTGCGGCACTGGTAACAGACACCGCAGACGATGTGGGTCTCGGCGGAGACCGAATCTCCCACCTTGAGGATCTCCACCTCTTCCCCTAAGGCTACTACCTCGCCCGCGAATTCGTGCCCCATGATAAGGGGAGGCTTAACCCTACCCTCCGCCCAGGGGTCCCAATTGTAGATATGGAGGTCGGAGCCACATATGGAGGTGGCCCTGACCCGGACCAGCACATCTTTGCCCCCTATCTGCGGGACCCCTACGGTGATCAAGGCAGCCCCGGGCCCGGGCTCGGTCTTGACCACCGCCCTCATCTTCTCTGGCATCTTCGCCCTTCTGTTTATGATTTGACAAGGGTCATAGTAGCACGGTGCACACTCACCGTCAACCCGCTTGATAAGCGGGAAGGAAAGCGATAGAATAGAGGTGATAGATATGGATGGCGAAGCGAGGGCTGGGGGGGCTGATGAGGGATGAGAAGGAAGGTGACTATCGTTTTGGCCTTGGGGCTCGTTCTTCTCCTCGTCTTGGGCGTGTACTGGACTATGGGAAGGGGCAAGGTGAAAGAGGAAGAGGTAGCGGCTTTTCCCTCGCCCTCGCCCACGACGACGGAAACCCCACCGGAGCCAACGCCCACGTTGGAGCAGGACCCCTTCGATGCTTATCGAGAAGATATGGTGCGCTCGCAAATTGAGGCGCGAGGGGTGAAGGACCCCCAAGTCCTGGAAACCATGAGGAGTGTCCCCCGCCACGAGTTCGTGCCTTCAGAATATCAGGATGACTCCTACGCGGACCAGCCTCTGCCCATCGGCTACGGCCAGACCATCTCTCAACCCTACATGGTAGCTGTGATGACAGAGTTACTGGATGTCGAAAAGGGAGATAAGGTCTTAGAGGTGGGCACCGGATCTGGCTACCAGGCAGCCATCTTGGCGGAGATAACCGATCAAGTCTATTCGGTGGAGATCATCCCCGAGTTGGCAGAGTCGGCGGGAGCCAGGCTGAAAAGGCTGGGCTATGACCAGGTGAAGGTAGCCAACCTAGATGGCTATTACGGCTGGGAAGAGCACGCTCCTTACGATCGTATCATCGTCACCTGCGCCCCGGATCACATACCTTCACCTCTCCTCGAGCAACTGAAGGATGGCGGCCGTCTGATTATCCCCGTAGGCCCTCCCGGCGCCTACCAGACCCTCTGGCTCATCGAAAGAGAGGGTGACGAGTTCCTCTACAAGAATCTGATGGAGTGGATCCGTTTCGTTCCCCTCACCGGCGAACACTAACTATTTGCCTCCGTTGTGCCCCTAATCAAAGGGTAGAAAACCGCTAGCCCCACCAGGTAAGCCCCCCCGGCCCAAGCCAGAACCCAGGAGAAGCCGAAGGTGAGCGCTCCCATGGAGGCCAAAATAGAGGAGAGGACCGAGGCGCAGCCGTTGATCCCCCAGGCCCAGGGGATGAAGCCGGGCGCGAAGCGGCTAGTTACCGCTATCCCCTTGGGGAAGGGGAGGCCCATGAGAAAGCCTAGGGGGGCCAAGATGAGGATAGAAGATAGAAGGCGGAGCCCTAGCCCTAGCCCCAAGAGCGATCTGAACAGATGGGGCAGAAGAAAGGGGTAGAGAAAGATCATGGCCACTAGAAGGAGGATTCCCCGGCCCAGAGGGAGCCTAGGGGAGGAGAGACTGCCCAGGCCGGAGAAGGTGAGGAGAGCCAACAGCACAGCGCCCAAGGCGTAGACGGGGTGGCCGAGAAAGAGGATGAACCTCTGGATGAGGGGGATCTCCACGAAGAGATACCCGATGCCCAAGAGGAAGAAGTAAAGAAATACCCGGCCCCTTATCCCTCTACCTCCTATCCCCCTCAGAAAGGAGAGAGGGAGGATGATCAAGACCAACGACGCTAGAAGGGCCAGGATGAGGAGCGCCCAGAGGACTAGGTATCCGCTCCCTCCAAAAGGCTGCCAGATCTTCCCCAGGCTCTCCAGAATGGCAGGGATCTGTTTCCAGGTGAAAAAGTGGAAGAAGAAAGGCCTATCATCGGAGGGAGGGGAGACGTCGAAGGGGTAAGCGCGATAGAACTCCGCTTTATCCTGAGCCCTCAAGAGATCCTGATAAGCGAGGTAATATTCCGGCTTCTCTAAGAGATATATCTTGTTCGCCTCCTTGAGGGGCATGCTCGGGTAGTAGACTAGGTCGAGTTGCCTTTCAGAGGCGAACTCTCTTATCTTCTCGATCTCCTGAGGGGTGAATGGGCTCCGCTTCACGAGAAGGAGCATGGTGGAGAAGGAGCGCAAGGCGGCGATATGTTGGCTGGGGTCTACTCCGCCCCTCTCCAGGGCTGTAACCGCCAGGGCCAGGGCCCGCAGCCCCTCCGAGGGGGGAATCTGGAGCCATCGGTGGACCACCAGTATCCCCTGGGGTGAGAGGTGCCCCCAATATTCCACGAACGCTTCCTCGGTGTAGGCGTAATTCTCCTGAAGGCTATAGGCCCCTGAGGTCACGGGTCGAAAACTATCGGACAAAGACAGTTGAATGAGGTCAAACTGGGCCTCGGTGTGTTGGAGATAACTTCTTCCGATCTCGTTTACCACCGTCACCCGCCGCTCTTGGAATATCCCCCCCGCGAAATCCCCGTACAGCTCTCTTACCACGTAGGTTACCAGGGGGTTCGCTTCCACAGCCACCACCTTTTGGGCGCCCTTTCGCAATGCGACTAAGAGATCCAACCCCCCTCCGGGCTCTAGTATGAGAACCCGGGGCTCGGCGAGCAACAGGTAGGGGAGGGACACAGGCAGATAATCTAGGAAGGAGAGATCGGTGTCCGGTGTGGCGGAGGTGAGGGGCCGCAGATTGTCCCCATCGGTGGTGATACCCAACTGGGTGGGGAGCGGGCCAAAGTAGGAGGGGCTCAGCCCCGGCGCAGCATGAACCCCGGGGCTCTTGACCACATCCAGCCGCGAAAAAGCGTTCCAACGGCGGAGGAGGAGTTCCGCTCCCTTGTACCGCAAAGAGTTGCTGAGAGGCTTGTAGGGCGACATCTTAATGGTGAAATAGTCTGGCGGCCGGAGGAGAATCAAGAGCCACACAATCAGTACCGCCATGGAAGCGGCTATTCTGGCTGGCGAGCGACCATAAGCCAAGAGCAGGGCGGCTAGAGCACCTCCCAAAGAGGCCAGGACCACCGTTCCCTCCCCGCCCACAAGAGAGAGCGAAACCAAGGCCGCGATGCACCCCAGGCCCGAACCCGCCAGGTTAAAGAAGTATATACGGCTCTCCTGGCCCACTAGGAGAGCCAGAGGAGCCCCGATGGTTAGCCCGGCCAGGAAGAAAGGAAGGGCCAAGGAGAGGTAATATATAGCCAGGTATAAGATCTGCCGGCGGTCCCAGGTGATCTGATAGGAATCGAAGGGTATGTAGTTGCTGATAAGGTAGCAAGCCGGGAGGCTAAGGGAGAAGAGAAGGGAGTATATAAAGAGGGAAGGAGGGAGATCCCGGCGTAGGAGTTTGGGGAAGACGGCCAAGGCGGTCCCCGAGGCTCCAAAGCCCAGGAGGGCTAGGCTCACAGCCATGAAGGCGAAATGATACCCTTGGGCCACGGCGAAGATGCGGGTGAGAGCGATCTCGAAGGTGAGGGTGGCCGCGGAGACAAAGAATATAGCCCAGTAGATGGGGGACATATAACCTTCTCCCAGGACCGATCCAGTTAGCCAATGACGAATATAACAGACCCCGATGGCCGGGTCAAGAAGGGCACCGTTCACCTTCCTTGTTGACAGTCTGAAATGGGGCTTGCTATAATGGGCCGCAGCGATGATGAGGGAGGCACCAGAGGGTACGTGCCTGATGTGGAGAGGTTGTTGCGCGATTATTATCGAGTCCGAGGTTGGGACAGGGAGACAGGGAAGCCAACCGCGGAGCATCTTCGAAGACTGGGCTTGGAAGATATAGCCAGGGATCTATGGGGGAGTGTATAGCCTCTTGACGGCACCAGGCTCCCTTCGATAGAATGACCGAAACCAGACCTACCATCAATCAGGGTCAGAGAAGGAGGTTAATGAAATGGAGAAAACGGCCCAGCCCCGGGGGCTCTACTTTGAAGAATTCGAGGTTGGCCAGGAGCTCATAAGCCCTGGACGCACGGTAACGGAAACAGATATTACGCTCTTCGCTGGTCTCTCTGGCGACTATAATCAACTGCACACCGATGCGGAGTTCGCCAAGGGGACCCCTTTCGGTCAGCGGGTGGCTCACGGGCTTTTGGGCTTGGCTATGGCCTCCGGTTTGGCTAGCCGCTTGGGGTTTTATGAAGGGACCGCCGAAGCGTTCTTGGGCCTCACCTGGAAGTTCAAGGCCCCCATCTTCATCGGCGATACCATCTCCCTTCAGGCCAAGGTAACCCGCAAGAAGGCACTTCGCCGCTTAGGTGGGGGGATAATAGTATTGGATGTGGTCTTGGTCAACCAGAAGAGGGAGAAGGTACAAGAAGGGGAGTGGAGGGCCTTGATCAAGGGGAAGGAGTCGCAGTAGGCTGCTCATTTGATAGCGTATTGATCACCTAAGAAAGAGGCCGCCAAATTCTTCTCCACCGTGATGGGAGCAGGCCTCTTTCCCTGTCCTCCTCTGGAAATATTTGCCCCCGTGACCTCACTGTGGTATAGTTTTTTCTGTTTTGAAAACCGCCTCCCTTGTGGAGAGCACATAGAGAAAGGAAGGATGGACAACAATATGGCAGAGGAGATAACTATTACCCTGGACAAGCCAGAATCGGAGATGACCCTTGATGAAAAGGTGGAGAAGTCCAAGGAGATCATCAAGAAAGCCATCGAACACTGGAAGCCCCATATCGGGATAGCCTTCAGCGGGGGCAAGGACTCCCTCGCTATTCTCAGCCTAATCCGGGAGATCTATGGCCAGATCCCCATCCCCGCCATGTATAATGACACGGGCGTGCACTTCCAGGAGACCTACGACTACAGGGATTGGCTGAAGCGGGAGTGGGACTTGGACCTGGTGATAGCCCGACCCCATAAGACCTATGAAGAAGTTAAGGGGGAGCGGGAAAGGTGTTGCTATTGGTTGAAGATCGAGCCTTCGGAGCGGACTATGGAGGAGCAAGGTTGGAAGGCTTGCTTTGTGGGCATACGCCATGATGAGCACGTAGCCCGTTCTAAAGAAAAATATATCAGCGAGAGGGAGAATGGCATCTATCGAGTGCACCCCCTCTTGCACTGGAAGGAAGATGACATCTGGGTATATATCCGTAGCCGCAACCTCCCCTATAACCCCCTCTACGACAGGGGGTTCCGGAGCATCGGCTGTGAGCCCTGCACCGTTCCTACATCTGAGGAGGGTGCGGAGAGGTCGGGAAGGGACCAAGACAAAGAGGAGGTCATGGAGAGGTTACGAGGATGGGGTTACTGGTAGAGATCCCTGTCCCGCAGGGATCCCGAGGGATAGGAAAGGAGGGAAGGGTTTGAAAACCCTAATCACCGGGGGAGCAGGGTTCATCGGGAGCAACCTGGCCCATAGACTCCTCTCCAAAGGCCAGGAGGTGGTAATATACGACAATCTGGCGCGGAGGGGAACGGAGAAGAACGTCGCCTGGCTCCGCGAGAATCACGGAGAGGCTTTTCAACTCATAAGGGGCGACGTCAGGGATGCGCAGAGGCTAGAGAAGGTGGTAGGTGAGGTAGATCTCATCTACCACCTCGCTGCACAAGTGGCGGTCACTACTTCGGTCCTCGACCCCAGAGAGGATTTCGAAATCAACGCCCTAGGCACCCTCAACGTTCTGGAGGCAGCGAGGAGATGCAAAAACGAACCGATCGTCGTCTTCACCTCCACCAATAAGGTGTACGGTGCTCTGGAGAGCATAGAGGTCCTGGATGAAGGCGGTCGGTACGACTTCGCAAATATACAAGGTGTTTCTGAGTCCTACCCTTTGGATTTCCACTCCCCGTACGGCTGTTCCAAGGGGGCGGCTGATCAATACGTCAGGGACTACGCTCGCATCTATGACCTCCCTACCGTCGTCTTCCGCATGTCTTGCATCTATGGCCCCCGCCAGTTCGGTAACGAAGACCAGGGGTGGCTGGCTCACTTCTTGATCTCTTCCCTTTTGGGACGCCCCATCACCATCTACGGCGACGGCAAGCAGGTAAGGGATATCCTCTACGCCGACGATCTCCTGACGGTTTTTGAGTCAGCGGTGGAACAAATCGAGACGGCGAGAGGCCAGGTCTACAACATCGGAGGAGGGCGAGAGAATACGATATCCGTATGGGTGGAGTTCAAGGAGATACTGACCGAACTCCTGGGACACTCGGTGGAGGCGGAGTTCAGCGACTGGCGGGCAGGCGACCAGCGGGTCTATATCAGCGACATAAGCAAGGCTCACCAGGAGTTAGCCTGGACCCCTCAGGTGTCGGTGAGAGAGGGCACCAAGAGGCTATTCGATTGGGTCACCAGCCATAGAACCCTTTTTGAGTAACCTTTAGCAACCTCCTTAGTACGACATTCCTATTGTTACCCCGCAGATCCCCTGATACAATGGGGGCATGAGGTACCTCGCCCCGTTTAAAGTCTTGATCTCTCTGGGGAGGGGAGGACGCCTTTCCCCCCTCTTGGCTTTCTTCGCTACCCTTCTGCTTCTCTTCTCCTTTTCCTCCTCCCAGCCTTCTCAGGCCCTGCCCCGCCCTCACCTGGGCTACGGGGCTTTTGTGGCCAGCCTTGGCAATTTGAATATGGTCAACGACCTGGGCTTCGGGTGGTTTGCCCACCCCCTCTTTTGGTCAGGTGCCGAGGAGACAAATAACAATTACGAGCCCGCGAATCTCAATAACATCATAGACGAAGCACAAAGCAACAACCTAAAACTCATCCTCCGAGTGAGTGATGCCCCAGGTTGGGCTTGGGATATGGGTAATCCCCCCCAATGGGCCGGTGAATTCGGCGATTTCATGGCCTGGGTGGCCCAACACGTGAAGAGCCGCGCCCCAGACCTGGAGGTAGCCTACGTCATCTGGAACGAGCCGAACCTGCCTAACGAATGGGGAGGGAGAGCGCCCCAATCGTCATGGATGGTCGCCCTGCTCGAGGCTGCCTACGACCGCATCAAAGCGGTTGACCCGGATGCAGTGGTGATTGCCGCGGGAATGGCCACTACCGGGGGGTCCTTCTCTGGGTGCGGAGTGAATATCAGCACTGTCGAAGTGGGCGTGAGTGCCACCTACACGCAAAAACTCTTGGCCGCAGAGGCGGTGAATGATTTACAGTTCATCTGCGGCATCTACCAAATTGAAGGCAGCAAGAATTACTTCGATGTTTTGGGGACCCATCCCTATGGCTTCCTCTACGAGCCGGAGAAGAACCCCTCCTCGGTCAATGGCCTGGCTTTCCGCCGCGCGGAGCAGCAACGGGCGATAATGGAGGCCCAGGGGGATGGCGATAAACAGATGTGGGCCCTTGAATTCGGCTGGTTTGTGAATAACTGCCCCGGCGAGGATTGCAGTGGCCCTTGGGGAGATCGCATCTGGCAGCTCGTCTCCAAGAGCACCCAGGCCGACTATCTAGTGCGTGCCTACGACTACGCCTTCCAGAACTGGCCCTGGATGGGAGTGATGACCTTCTTCAACCTGGATTTCAACATCGTGGGTTGGTATCAGTGCTGCGACCCCATCCGGGGATACGGCATCGCCAACAATCCGGCCTACGACGCTTTGAAGAACATGCCCAAGCAGACCTCTGGCTCCATCACCGGCACGGTACGAGACAATCGAGGCATCCCTTTCATGGGGGCAACGGTAGAACTGGTGGGCTCTCGAACCACAATCAGCGATACCAACGGCCAGTATGCCTTCCAGACCGTTCCTGTTGGTACCTACGACCTGCAGATCAGTGCTAGCGGATACGCCGCCTTGGAGCCTATGCGAGGCGTAATTGTAAGCGAGGGGGAAGCACTGACCGATGTAAACTTCTACTTGCCGCCGCCAGACAATGTGGTGGACAACTGGGATTTCGAGGCGGATTGTGCGAGTTGGACGATAGGGGGAGATAACGCGCCCACTATTACCGACAGCGCTCACACCGGATACCAGGCTGCACAACTAGGAGGTACGATCTCTGGCGATTCCTGGATCGAGCAAACTATCATCATCCCCACCGAGATGTATCGCCCCACCCTCTCTTTCATCCACAGATACCCCTCCCAGGACTCGGGCGAGGTGGCGCAGGTCATAGTGGCGGGCATCACCGAATCTATCTCCATCGCCTCGGAGTGGGCTCACCACTGGATAGACCTCGATGGACATCAGGGGGAGACCGTCACCATCCACTTCTCAGTCTCCGAGAACGGGAGTAACCCCTCCTACCTCTACCTCGATGAGGTGAGCCTGGGAAAGGCCTCTGGCGGCCCTTACAAAGGGTATTTCCCTCTTATCCACAAGGGTTCTTAGCCTCTTTGTCTCCTCTCATCTACTGTGATAAGATAGCGACATCTAGAGGAGCGTCGCTATTTCTATGTCGCATTTCACGGAGCGAGAAAAGAGGGGCATCTCCGGCCAACATCTAGCCATCTTCCTTCTCATCCTTCTGGTGGGCTTCGCCCTTCGCCTCTACCGCCTGGGTTATCAGAGCCTCTGGTACGATGAGACGGTGAGCGTCCTTCTGGCCCGAAAGAGCCTTCCCGCTCTCACCGCTCATACGGCGGGAGATATCCACCCTCCCCTCTACTACTACCTCCTACACTTCTGGATCCGCCTGGCAGGCTCCAGCGAGTTCTCCTTGGCTTTCTTATCCCTCGCCTTCGGTGTCCTCCTCATCCCTCTCTTGCTCTACCTGGGTCGGGGTCTCTATGGGGTAAAAATCGGCCTTCTGGGAGCGCTACTCTTGGCCTTCTCTCCCTTTAACCTCTGGTACTCCCAGGAGGTGAGGATGTACACTCTAGGGGCTTCGCTGGGTCTCATCTCTCTTCTCTTCTTGCTGCGCCTGATAAAAAGCCAGGGTCGGCTCCAGAGAGGGTATGGAGCGGGGTATATCTTGGCCTCAGCCTCGGGCCTATACACTCTCTATTATTTTACCTTCCTTCTCCTGGCCCAGAACCTGATGGTCATCGGCTGGTGGCTTGCCAAGTGGGTCAAGGGAAAGCAGAAGTTCTCGCTTCTGCCCTGGGTCTCCTCCCAGGTCGGTATCCTTCTTCTCTACCTTCCTTGGCTCCCCATCGCCTTCCGCCAGGTTACTAACCCTCCGGTTCCCCCTTGGCGAACTTTTACCGGCTTCGCCCAGGTGGGGGTAGAATCGTGGTCGGCTCTATCTTTCGGCCAATCGGTGGATCCAAAGATCGTTTGGCCTCTTCTCCTCCTGGCTCTCGCTCTTTTCGCTCTGGGGCTATTCAGCCTTTTGCGCGCTCAGGTCTCCGATTCATGGTTCGTGCCCCTCTCTCTGGCCGGGCACACTCTCCTCCCCATCCTCCTCATCTATCTCTTCTCCTTGATCGTCCCCCTCTTCCACATACGGTACGTTTTCACCTACTCGCCGCCTTTCTACCTCCTTTTGGCGGCTGGTTTGGTCAGGCTACCGAGGAAGCCTCTGGTTGCCTTGAGCCTGCTACTCATCCTTGGTACCTCGGCCTACTCCATCTATAACTTCCATTTTGACCCCCTTTACGCCTCAGATGACTACCGAGGAGCGGTGGAATACTTGGAGGAACGGTGGCGGTCTGGAGACGCGGTTCTCATTAACGCTGGATACGCTTACCCCGCTTTCCTCTACTACTATGAGGAGCCCATCGCCTGGCAGGGGAGGCTGGTCAACTATCAAGATGTGGCCCATAGGGGAGAGGGGACAGTGGTTCTGCAGACCGGCTCCATCGGTGGCCAAGCGACTCTGGGCTGGGGGAACCCAAACTCCGATTTCTACGCCACCACTGGGGAGGAGACAGCCCCCTCCTTAGAGGAAGTGTTCTCTCGCCACTCTCGGGTCTGGGTTTTCCGCATCTACGACACGGTGACAGACCCCCAAGGGTTCATCCGTAGATGGCTAGAGGAGCATGGTCGGAAGTTCGAGGACCAACTATTCGCCGGGCAAAGTTTCATGCGAGTGCAGGGCTTTCTCACTCACCCTGGCCCCATCTATGAAGTCCCAGATCTACCCCATCCGGTGGGCGTGGAGTTGGGGGGACGGGTGAGGCTAGAGGCGTTCGAGGGTGAAGCGGCTCCAGTACGAGCCGGCGAGGCCCTTGACCTAGCCCTCTACTGGCGGGCTACTCAACGGCTGGATATCGACTATCACGTGGTCCTCTACCTGGTGGATGCGGGGGGAGAGGTTCTCACCCAGACGGATGAGATGCCCCTAGGTTCCCTCTATCTCACCTCTCGCTGGAAAGTGGGCGAGGTGTTGCGAGAGCCTATCCGCTTGGAGATCCCTGAAGGTACGCCAGAAGGAGAATATACCCTCCAGGTAGCCATCTATGACCTAGCCACTGGGCAGTTTTTACCCCTGGAGGACGAGCGGTGGCGGGCAGATGGGGAGCGGGTCCGATTGGGATCGGTGGTTTACGTAAAGTATCCCTGAGGGAATCGAACCTCTCTAGCGCCGCTCTAGGTAGACCAGAAGCACGGAAATATCAGCCGGGTTAACCCCCTGAATGCGGGAAGCCTGTCCCACCGTAGCCGGGCGGAGGCACTTCAGTTTCTCTTGGGCTTCCTTCCGCATCCCCACGATGGTCTCATAATCAAAATCATCGGGGATCCTCCGCTCCTCTAACCGCTTGGCTCGCTCCACTTCCCGGCGCTGCCTCTCGATGTAGCCCACATATTTGGCCACGATAGCCACCTCTTGTAGCGCCTCAGGGGACAAGGGTTGAGGGCTGGGAACCAGGGCCTCGATCATAGCATAGGTGGTTTCGGGGCGCCGGAGAAACTGCAGGGCGTTTACCCCCTCCTCTAAGGGGTCTAGACCCCATTGAGAGAGCCTATCGTTGTCAGAAGGTTTGAGCCAGGTACCCTCGAGCCTTTCCAGTTCTTCGTTGATAGCCTTCCTCTTCTTTTCCACGGCCTCGTATCTCGCCCGGTCCAGGAGCCCCACTTCATAGCCCAGAGGGGAGAGGCGGAGGTCAGCGTTATCCTGGCGCAAGAGCAGCCGGTACTCAGCCCGAGAGGTCATGAGACGGTACGGCTCGTTGATCTCCTTGGTCACCAGGTCATCGATGAGGACACCGATATAGGCTTGATCGCGCCGCAAGATGAGCGGTCTTTCACCCCGCACGGCGAGCGCGGTGTTGATACCGGCTATGATCCCCTGGGCGGCCGCCTCCTCGTAGCCGGAGGTGCCATTTATCTGCCCGGCCAGGAAAAGCCCCTCTATCAGTTTTGTCTCCAAGGTGGCCCTAATCTGGCTGGGGGGCACGTAGTCATACTCCACGGCGTACCCCACCCGGGTTATCTCCACCTCTCTCAAAGCGGGGATGCCCCTCAGCATAGCCAGTTGCACATCTTTGGGAAGGCTGGTGTTCCCCCCTTGGACGTACACCTCCGTCGTATGCCAACCCTCTGGCTCCAAGAAGAGTTGGTGCGACTCCTTATGGGCAAAGCGAACCACCTTGTCTTCAATGCTGGGGCAGTAACGGGGGCCGATCCCCTCGATGAGGCCGGTATGGAGGGGGGAACGGTCCAGGTTTGACCTTATGATCTCGTGGGTCTTCTCATTGGTATGGACGAGGTAACAAGGAAGTTGCGGCCGCCAATCGGTATCTTTGGGCCGCGGGTAGATAGGGTTGGGCTCCCCATGAATTACAGGCTCCGGGGGGAGGATCCCGGCTTCAGGATAGGAGAAACTGAAATAAAGTGGGGTTTCGCTCCCCATCTGCACCTCCGTCTTGGAGAAGTCAATGCTCCGAGCATCGATGCGGGGCGGGGTCCCGGTTTTGAGCCGTCCCAAGGCGAAGCCCAACTCAGCGAGGGAGTTAGAGAGGCCAACCGCTGGGCTCTCCCCGGCCCTTCCACCGGGTCGAGTCTGAAGACCGGTGATCAGCCTTCCGTTGAGGAAGGTGCCAGTGGTGAGGACTACCGCCTGGCCAAAATACCGCCAGCCGATGCTCGTCTCCACCCCTATCGCCCTCTCCCCCTTTACCAGGATCCGCTCTACGGTGGCCTGTTTCAAATCGAGGTGTGGGGTGCTCTCCAGGGTATGCTTCATGGTCAGGGAGTAGAGCCTCTTGTCGGCTTGGGCCCTAAGGGCCTGGACCGCTGGCCCCTTGCTGATGTTGAGCAGCCTTATCTGGATGAGGGTGCAATCGATATCTCGGGCCATCTCTCCACCTAGGGCCGCTATCTCCCGAACCAGGTGTCCCTTGGCTGGCCCCCCTATGCTGGGGTTACAAGGCATCTGGGCCAAAAGATCCAAGTTCGTGGTGAGAAGGAGCGTACGACACCCCATCCGTGCCGCCGCCAAGGCGGCTTCGCATCCCGCATGGCCGGCCCCTACTACGATAACTTCATATCGAGAATCGCTGGCTTTCTCCAAATCAGCCCTCTTAATATCAGTATATTCCACTCCCCCAAACCGCGCAACGTTGACAAGGAGAATCAACCATTGTATAGTGCATTTCACTCCTCTCCGAAGGGAATAATTTTACCTTCGGAGATGATTATGGTATAATTAGAGCAAGTTAGTCCTAAATTGTCGTCTAGAGACCGCTTTCCTTTGTCCTGGCAAAAGGTGTAGAATCTAAAAGAGAGGGCGAGGGTTGATGAGGGTCAGGCTTTCCATCAGGCAAACGAGGGGCGAGTTCGTAAAGAGGGTGGAGGAGATCAGCGGGCAGGAGATCTTGGCCTGCAATCAATGCGGTAAGTGCTCCGCTGGTTGCCCCGCGGCTATGGCTATGGACCTCCTCCCCAGCCAGGTGATAAGATTGGTACAACTTGGCTTAGAGGAAGCCCTAGCTTCCGAAACCATCTGGCTTTGCGCTTCCTGCCTTACCTGTCTCTCCCGCTGTCCAAAAGGGGTAGATCTTCCTCGGATAATGGAGGCCTTGCGGCAACTGGTGTTGCGTAAGGAAGGTGATCGCCTAGAACTCTCCGCTCTCCCGGCCGCTTTTCTGAGCGAAGCCCCCCAGTTAGCCATCATCGCTGGCTCGCGAAAGTATCTCTCTTAGTATAAAAAGATGCGGTACCTCTATTTTCCTGGCTGCACCCTTTCTACCAAGGCTAAAGGGTTTGCCGCGTCGGGCGAAGCCTCGGCTAGGGCCTTGGGCATCGATCTCGTTGAACTCTCCCGATGGAACTGCTGCGGCGCTACCTTCCCGCTGGCCACTGACAACCTCCTAGCCCTAGTAGCCCCCACGCGCATCTTGCTCAACGCTCAGAAGGAAGGGGATCACCTAGTTGCCCTCTGTTCTATCTGTTACCATGTCCTAAAAAGAACCAATAGACTCTTGAAGGAAGAGGCGGATAAACGGGAGAAGATCAACCTCTTCATAGAGGAGGAATATAGGGGGGAAGTCCAGGTCCTCCACCTCTTGGGACTGCTGCGAGACGAGATAGGGTTCGAAGCCTTATGCGAAGGGGGGCAGAAGAGGCTCCAGGGGCTAAGAGTGGCCCCATATTATGGCTGTCTTCTCCTGCGTCCCTTCCAGGAGATCGGCTTGGACGATCCCGAGGAGCCAAGGATCTTAGATGACCTTCTTGCCAGCCTCGGTTGTGAGGTGGTAGAGTTCCCCCACAAGACCGAATGTTGTGGCTCCTATCTAGCGATGAACTCCAGCGAGGTGACCAGGGAACTCTCGTATGCCATATTGCGCTCCGCCCTGGCTAGCGGAGCCCAGGCTGTGGTGACCAGCTGTCCTTTGTGCCAGTTCAATTTGGATTACAGGCAGGGGGAGATGGCGGCACACTATCCAGGCTTCGCCCAGATACCGGTCCTTTACTTCACCCAACTTCTAGGCATCGCCCTGGGTATAGAGAGTGACACCTTCGGACTGGCTGACCATCATGTCGATCCTCGCCCCCTATTGGTTAGCAGGGGTTTGCAGTGAGTAATAGAAGGGCTATGGTCATCGGAGGTGGGATCAGCGGCATCCAAGCAGCCCTCGATATCGCCAACAGCGGTTACGAGGTGGTCCTGGTGGAGAGGCTCCCCTCCATCGGCGGCCACATGGCCCAACTCTCGGAGACCTTTCCCACCTTAGATTGCTCTCAATGCATCCTTACCCCCCGCACAGTGGAGGTGGGCCATCACGAGAAGATCAAACTTGCCACCTACTCAGAGGTAGAGGAAGTTACGGGCCAAGGGGGCAACTTCAGGGTTAAAGTGAGGCGAAAGCCCGCCTATGTCGACTGGGAGAGGTGCACAGGCTGCGGTCTATGCCAGGAGAAATGTCCTTGGCGGGTGACCTCCGACTTCGAGAGGGGGGTGGGGAAACGGAAGGTCATCTACACCCTCTCACCCCAGGCGGTGCCCAACAAGCCGGTGATCGATAGGGAGCATTGTGTCTATTTCCAAAAGGAGGGCAAGTGCGGCGCTTGCGCCAAGTTCTGCCCGGTGGAGGCTATCGATTTCCAGCAGGAGGAAGAGCTCTGGGAGGAGCAGGTAGGGGCCATCGTGGTGGCCACAGGCTACGATCTTTACCCCATGGAGCGTCTAAGCGAGTATGGCGGGGGACGTTACCCCGATGTCATCGATAGCCTTCAGTTTGAGCGGTTGCTTTCCGCCTCGGGACCCACTGCAGGAGAGATACGCCGTCCCTCCGATGGAGCGGTACCAAAAGAGGTGGTCTTCGTCCAATGCGCCGGCTCCCGAGACCCAGAGCGAGGAGTGGCCTACTGCTCCCAGATCTGTTGCATGTATACGGCCAAGCAAGCGCTCCTCTACAAGCACAAGGTTCACGATGGGCAGGCTTACGTCTTCTATATCGACATCCGCGCCGGGGGCAAGGGTTATGAGGAGTTCGTGCAGCGGGCCATGGAGGAGGGAGTTTTATACCTTCGGGGCAAGGTGTCGAAGATCTTCCCCCAGAACGGCAAGGTCATGGTCTGGGGGGCGGATACTTTGAGTGGAAAGAGGGTGGAGATAGCAGCGGATCTGGTGGTCTTGGCCACCGCCATCCTCCCCAGCCAAGGCACCTCGGATTTGACAGAGAAGTTGGGGATAAGGATCGGCGAGGGCGGCTTCTATGAGGAGGCTCACCCCCAGGTGCAGCCCGTAGAGAGCGGAGTCCCGGGGATCTACCTGGCTGGGGCCGGTCAGGGGCCCAAGGACATCCCCGAGGCGGTAGCCCAGGGGAGTGCCGCGGCGGCGAAGGTGTTGGCTCTCTTCGCCCCAGAGGTTTCACCATGAGAAAAGTTGGAGTCTTCATCTGCCATTGCGGCAAGAATATCGCAGATACAGTAGATGTGGAGCGAGTCAGGGAGGCTCTGCGCTCTTATCCGGGAGTTGCCTACTCCATCGACTACCTCTATATGTGTGCCGACCCGGGGCAAGACCTCATAAGAGAGGCGATCGCCAAGAGAGATCTAGAGGGGGTAGTGGTAGCCGCCTGCTCCCCGGCCATGCATGAGACCACTTTTCGCCGTACGGTGGCGGCCGCGGGGCTCAACCCCTATCTATGTGAAGTGGCCAATATCCGGGAACAGTGTAGTTGGGTTCACCGTGACGATATGGAGCGGGCCACTCTAAAGGCTACCCGGATCATCGAGACCATCGTAGAGAAGGTGCGCCATGATGAGCCCCTTGTTCCGCTGACGATGCCCATTGTAAGGCAGGCCCTAATCATCGGGGGAGGGATAGCCGGGCTTCAGGCGGCTTCGGATATCGCTACCGCGGGCTATGCGGTGATTTTGGTGGAGCGGGAGGAGAGGCTGGGAGGGCGGATGGCCCAACTTTCGGGCACTTACCTGAGCCTCGACTCTACCGTGGATCTCCTGAGAGAAAAGATAGAGGCGGTCACCAGAAACCCCCATATCACCGTTCTAACCGGGGCCCGGATAGAGGAGTTGGGCGGCTACCTGGGCGATTTCAAGGTCAAGGTACGCCAGCAAGGGAATGATAAGGAGTACGAGGTAGGAGCCATCGTGGTGGCCACAGGTTACGACCTTTATCCCAAGGAGCGACTGAGCGAATATGGCGGAGAGCGGTATCCCGATGTCATAGATGGGCTGGAGTTCGAACGGATGCTCTCGCCCACGGGGCCCACAGGGGGGGAGATACGGTGTCCCTCCGATGGCCGAGTGCCCCAGGAGGTGGTCTTCATTCAGTGTGCGGGCTCCCGGGATCCGGACCGGGGAGTGGCCTACTGCTCCAAGATCTGCTGCATGTACACGGCTAAACAGGCGATGATGTATAAGATGCAGGTGCCCAAGGGGCAGGCCTACATCTTCTATATCGATATCCGAGCCTTGGGGAAGGGGTATGAGGAGTTTACCCAGAGGGCTATGGAGGAGCATCGAGTCCTTTATCTTCGAGGCGAGGTCTCGAAACTCTTCCCCCAAGATGGAAAGATGATAGTCTGGGGAGCAGACACTCTAAGCGGCAAGAGGGTGGAGGTGGCCGCTGATCTCGTGGTTCTGGCTACCCCTATGGTCCCTAGCGCGGGCGCTTTCGAGTTAGCCCGGAAGTTGAGGGTGGCCACCGATGAGCATGGCTTCTTCAGCGAGGCCCATCCTAAGTTGCGACCGGTGGAGAGCCTCACGGCAGGGGTCTATCTGGCGGGAGCCTGTCAAGCCCCTAAGGATATCCCTGAGGCGGTGGCCCAGGGAAGTGCCGCCGCGGCCAAAGTGCTTTCCCTCTTCTCCCAGGAGAAGATAACCCATGATCCTATAGTGGCCGTTGTGGACTCGGAACTCTGCGCCGGCTGTGGCATTTGTGTAGAGGTTTGCCCTTACGAGGCCCGGGAGATCCATCCCCTTACCAATATCGCCGTAGTGAAAGAGGTCCTCTGCCAGGGTTGTGGGGCTTGCCTGGTGGCTTGTCCCAATAAGGCTTCGTGGCTTCGTAACTTCGCTCCGGCCCAAATAATGGCTATGATCGAGGCTCTAGCCTAGGGAGGATAGATGGAACTTCGAGAAGGGGTCCTCAAGGTAGGCTCACCTTTTCTCGGGGTGGTGAACCAGCGGAGCGGGCAGGTGACTCAACTCTGTTATCATTGCCATAAATGCACCGCTGGCTGCCCTGTAGCCTTCGCTATGGATTATGGCCCTGATAGGCTATTGAGGATGATCCAGTTCGGGTTGAAGGAACAGGTGCTTTGCAGTTCCGACATCTGGATCTGTGCTTCCTGCGAGACCTGTGGAACGAGATGCCCTAATGAGATCGATATCGCCCGTGTCATGGACGCCCTGCGGCAGATGGCGGTAGAGGAAGGGCTTCCCACGAAGGAGAGAAACGTGCCCCTCTTCCATAACCTCTTCCTCTCCATAGTTAAGAGGCTGGGGAGGATGCATGAGGCTTCTTTGATGGGACTCTATAAACCGCTTTCACGGGATCTCTTCTCTGATATCCCCATGGGACTTAAGATGATACTCAAGGGCAAGATCCCCCTGCTCCCCCATCGGATCAAGGGGAACGACGAGGTGGAAAAGATCTTTGAGAGGAGTGGCTAGTGCGGTTTTCCTACTACCCTGGTTGCAGTCTCCAGGCCACGGCTGTCGAGTACGACCTATCTACCAGAGCCGTCCTCCAGCGGCTGGGCGTGGAATTGATAGAAATTCCAGATTGGAACTGTTGTGGCGCTTCCTCAGCCCATAGCCTAAACGAGACCCTGGCCCTAGCCCTACCAGCCAGGAACCTGGCCTTAGCCCAGAGAGAAGGGGTGGATCTCATAGTCCCCTGCGCGGCCTGCTTCAACCGACTAAAGACGGCGGAAAAGGTTCTCAGAGAGGATCCCATCAAGGGGGAGAAGATCGAGAGGGTCGTGGGTTTCAAATACGAAGGTGGCTTTGAGGTGCGCCCCCCGCTAGATCTGATCGGCAACCTGATCGGCATGGAACGACTCCATAGCATGGTCCAGAGGCCGCTTTCAGGGCTGAGGCTTGTCCCCTACTACGGTTGCCTTCTGGTGCGGCCGCCAGAGGTCGTCCAGTTCGAGGATCCGGAGAACCCACAACTTTTGAACCGGTTGCTTCAGGCTTTAGGGGCTGAACCCCTAGAGTGGTCTTACGCCACCGACTGCTGTGGGGGCAGCCTCGCTTTGACCCGCGGCGACCTGGCCAAAATCCTAGTAACGAAACTGGTATCCAAGGCTCGGGAGGCGGGAGCTCAGGCGATGGTGACCGCTTGCCCTCTCTGCCAGGTGAACCTGGAGATGAGACAGGAAGAGATGCCCATATTCTATTTCACCGAACTTACAGGTTTGGCTTTGGGGATTGATGAGAACTGGTGGGGCAAGCATCTGATAGACCCTCGACCCCTGTTGCAGACCTTGGGTTTAACCGATTGACACAAGAGGCGGATAGATGACCAAGAAGGATACCGTTCTCATCGTAGGTGCGGGCATAGGGGGGATGCAAGCGGCTCTCCTCCTGGCGGAGGCGGGGTATAAGGTCCATCTTCTGGATCGTGCCCCCGCCTTGGGGGGCTCAATGCCCCTCTTGGATCGCACCTTCCCCACCAACAGTTGTGGCCTCTGCTTCATGTCTCCGGACCTCCCCGCCTACTGTCCCTTTATCGAATGCGAGCGGCATCCGAATATAGAGATATTGGCTTACGCCGAGGTGGGAAGCCTGGAGGGGGAAGCGGGCGCTTTCCGCGCCTCCATCCTCAGAAAGGCTAGATATGTGGATCCCGAGCGATGCACAGGGTGCGGGGATTGCGCTTTGGTCTGTCCCGTGGAGGTGCCCCGCGAGTTGGGGGAAGGGTTAGAGAAACGGAAGGCGATATATCGCCCTTACCCTCAGGCCATCCCCAGCGCTTATCTTATCGATAGGGAGGCCTGCACCGAATGCGGGGAGTGTCTCAAGGTCTGTAAGGCCGAAGCCATCGATTTAGAGATGGAAGATAAACATCTTCAATTGCGGGTCGGGGCGGTGATTCTCACCCCTGGTTTTCACCCCTTCCCGGCGGAATTGAAAGGCGAGTTCGGATACGGTCGACACCCCAATGTGGTCACCGGCTTCCAGTTCGAGCGGATGTTGAGCCTCACTAGCCCTTCTCATGGGCTCCCCCAGCGTCCCTCCGACGGCCAACCTCCTAACCGTATAGCCTTCATCCAATGTGTCGGCTCTCGCGATCCTTCCCTTGGCCGCGGTTACTGCTCTTCGGTCTGCTGCATGTACGCCACCAAACAGGCGATCTTGGCTAAGGAGAGGGCACCCGAAAGCGAGATCACCCTCTTCTATATGGACCTGCGAACTTTCGGCAAGGGTTACGACCGCTACTTGGAGCAAGCCAGAAAGGCATACAGCGTCAATTTTCAGCGGAGCATGGTCTCAGCGGTCAAGCAAGAACCAAGGAGCAAGAACCTCTTCCTCTCTTATGTGGGTGAAGATGGCCGGCCCCGGGAGGAAGAGTTTGACTTGGTGGTGCTCTCCACAGGCTTCGTTCCGCCACCAGGGGCCAAGGAGTTGGCACACCGGGTGGGCATTGCCCTCAACGAATATGGCTTCTGCCAAACGGCCGAGTTCGCCCCCACTGAGACCTCCCGGCCTGGGGTCTTTATGGCCGGTTGCTTTGGCGAGCCCAAGGATATCGCTGAGACCGTGGCCCAGGCGGCGAGCGCAGCGGCCAATGCTGCCCGCCTTCTGGGAAGGAGCCGTATCTCGCCAGCCAAGGAATACCCCCCCGAAAGAGAAGTGGCCGAGGAGGAACCCCGGGTGGGGGTATTTATCTGCCGCTGTGGGGAGGAGATAGCGGAAGCATTGGATCTGGACGCCTTAGCGGAGTATGTTCGGGGGTTGAAAGAAGTAGCCCAAGTGGAGGAACTCCCCTATTCTTGCACGCCAGAAGGGTTGGAGGAGATCAAGCGAACTATTAGGGAGGTGGGGCTCAACCGGGTAGTGGTAGCGGGCTGCACCCATCGTCTCTATGAAACCCCTTTGCAGGGAGCCCTCAGGGAGGTGGGGCTCAACCCCTACCTTCTGGAGCGGGCGAACCTGCGAGAGGAATGCGCTTGGGCGCATAGGAATAGGCCCCGGGAGGCCAAAGCCAAGAGCCTTCTGGAGATGGCGGTGGCCAAGGCCCAATCGTTGAGACCCCTAAAGAGGGCCACGCACGAGGTGACCCCGGGTGTTCTTGTCCTCGGAGGTGGTTTGGCGGGAATGACCGCGGCCTTGGGTTTGGCTGGACAAGGCTTCCAGGTCTATCTAGTGGAGAAAGAGAAGGGGTTGGGCGGCAACCTGCGCCATCTCTATTACACCCTTAAGGGCTCAGACCCCCAGGCGTTGTTGCGCTCTCTGGTGGAAAAGGTAGAAAGCCATCCCCATATCAAACTCTTGAAGGGGACAGAGATCATCTCCTGCGAGGGCTCAGTCGGCCGCTTCCACTCTACTCTCCTGACCGGCGATGAGGAATCGATCGTTGAGCATGGGGCCATCATCGTAGCCACGGGAGGGCAAGAGGCAAGACCTGCCGAATATCTCTATGGCCAAGATAGGCGGGTGGTCACCCAGCGGGAACTGGAGGCCCGCCTGGCGAGGAACGAGGGTTTGGAAGGGTTGACAACGGTGGTGATGATCCAATGCGTCGGCTCCCGAGAGGAGGGGCGCCCCTACTGTAGCCAGGTCTGTTGCTCGCAGGCTATCAAGAACGCCCTCCGCATTAAGGAGAGAAAGTCAGAAGCGAAGGTCTTCGTCCTCTATCGGGATATGATGACCTACGGCTTCCAGGAGGAGTATTACCGTCAGGCGAGGGAGGCGGGGGTGATTTTTATCCCTTACGAGAAGAAGCCCCAGGTGGCATTTGAAGGTGATGGGTTGCCAGTCTGGGTGGAAGACCCCCTCTTGAAGCGTGAACTGAGGTTGGAAGCCGACCTAGTGGTCTTGAGCCCCGGGATAGCCCCCTCCGAGAACGGCAGGCTGGCCCAGATCCTGGGTATCACCCTGGACGACGATGGCTTCTTCCGAGAAGCGAACCCCAAGGTGGCCCCTATGGATTCGGGGGTGGCCGGGATATTCCTCTGTGGTCTAGCCCAGGGTCCGAAACCTATCTCCGATTGTATCTCCCAGGCCAACGGGGTCGCCTTGAAGGCCGCTTCTCTCTTGGCTAAGGGGCGGCTAGTAGGCAAGGCTACCGTCCCTACCGTCAACGAGAGGCTCTGTAGCGGCTGTGGCCTCTGCATCTCCCTCTGCCCCTACGACGCCCGAAGGCTCAATGAGGAGACTCGAGTGGCGGAGGTGATAGAGGTCCTCTGCCAAGGCTGTGGCCTCTGCGCTATGGCTTGCCCCAACGGTGCCACCCAGCAGAACCTCTACGAGATGAGACAGGTTATGGCCGTGATGGATGCCGCGCTATAAGAGAGGTCAAAGATGAACGAAGATTTCGAGCCTAAGATCGTGGCTTTCCTCTGCAACTGGTGCGCCTACATGGGGGCGGACCTGGCAGGCACCTCCCGCATCCAATACCCGCCCAACGTGAGGATCATCCGCATGATGTGCAGCGGGGCCGTGGATCCGGTCTATGTCATCAAGCCCTTGCTTGATGGGGCCGATGGCGTCCTCATAGGAGGCTGCCATCCTGGCGATTGCCACTATCAAGAGGGGAACTATAAGGCTCGGCGACGGGTGGCTATCCTCAAGAATATCCTCCGCAAGATGGGGTTCGATGAGGAGCGGGTCTGGCTCCGCTGGATCAGCGCCAGCGAAGGGCAGGTCTTCGCCGAGACGGTGACGGAGATGGTGGAAGCCCTCAAAGAGAAGGGCCCCAACCCCCTCAGGGAACTTTGGGGAACCTAAAGATAAAGTCATAAAGGACGCGACCGATGAAGGTGCAGAAGTTCTTGGAAGTCAAAGAGGGCGACACCTTGGCGACCCTGCGGAGTTTCCTGCAAAGGTTGTTGGAGAAGGAGATCGTCGAGGCATTGCTCGTTCCTCTTGAGGCCCCTTCTGGCGATACCGTTATGCCCGCCTTAGTGAAGGAGCCTGCCCACTTGGAGAAGGCCAACCCCCTGGCCCCGGTGATGCCGGTGAACGCGGCCAGGCTCGTCTCCTCCTTGACCATCGGCAAGCCCAGGGAGAAGATCGGGGCCCTCTTGCGCTCTTGTGAGATAAGGGCTCTTATCGAACTGGTTAAGTTACAGCAGGCCCATCTGGAGAACCTTATGATCATAGGCATCGATTGCCTGGGCACCTACGAGGTGACCGATTACGCCAAACTCATCTCCGAGGATCGGTCTCCGACGATGGAACTGGTGCGAGGGGCTAAGGAAGGCGCTCTCTCCCCCCATGAGGGGTACCAGTTCCGATCCGCTTGCCGGATTTGCGAGTATCCCATCCCCCAAAACGCTGCCCTGACCATCGGTCTCCTCGGCGTCGATGGCAAGATGATCCTCATCGAGGCCCAGGAGGAGTTGGCCGAGAGACTAGAGTTGATAGAGGGGGAAGCCGCTAGCCGAGAGGAGGCCATCAAGAAATTGGTGGAGGCTAGGATCGAAGAGCGAGATCGGCTCTTCGCCCAGTTCCGAGAGAGGGTGGTCGATATACCAGGCCTCCTGGCCCAGTTTTCCACCTGCATCCGCTGCCATAACTGCACGGTGGCTTGCCCCATCTGTTACTGTAAAGAGTGCCTCTTCAGGACATCCACCTTCGAGCACGAATCCGGTAGATACCTGAGGTGGGCGCAGCGGAAGGGAGCCATCCAGATGCCCACCGATACCCTTCTTTTCCAGTTGACCCGGCTGAATCACATGGTCACCTCCTGTGTGGGCTGTGGGATGTGCGAAAGCGCCTGTCCCAGTGATATCCCTTTGACCACTATTTTCCGGGCCGTGGGACAGGAGGTACAAGCCATGTTCGATTACCTGCCTGGGAGGAGCCTGGAGGATGAGTTGCCCCTGGCTACCTTCAAGGAGGATGAACTGACCGAGTTGGGAGGAAGGTAGCCTCCCCATAGAGGTGGGATGAAGGTGGAACCTAAACGCAAAGGCTTGAAGCCAGCGGCTTTAGTGATAGGAGGGGGGATCGCAGGGATGCAAGCCTCCCTCGACATCGCCAATGCCGGTTTCCTGGTCTATCTGGTGGAGAGGGAGCCGAGCATCGGGGGGCATATGGCCCAACTAGACGAGACCTTCCCCACCCTCGATTGCTCATCCTGCATCCTGACCCCTAAGATGGTAGATGTGGCTCGCCACCCTAACATCCAGTTGTTCAGCTATGCAGAGGTGGTGGGTGTAGATGGTGGGGTAGGCCATTTCGAGGTAGGGGTGAGGCAGAAGCCCAGGTATGTGGATGTAGATAGATGTACCGGTTGTAGCCTCTGTGTGGAGGCTTGCCGCCTCAAAGGGAGGATCAGCAGCGAATTCGATGTGGGGGTGAGCAAGAGAGGAGCGGTATATATGCCCTTTCCTCAGGCGGTACCTTTGAAGGCGACCATAGACCCCGAGCGGTGCCTCTTTATAACCAGGGGTGTCTGCGGGAAGGTCCCTGCTTGTAAGGAGGCTTGTGAAGCGGAGGCTATCGATTTCGAGCAAAAAGAGAAGATGACAGAACTAGAGGTGGGGGCTATCATTGTGGCTATCGGCTTCGACCTCTTCGATGCCCATCTCAAGCCAGAGTTCGGCTACGGCCTCTACCCCAACGTCATCACCGGCCTCCAGTTCGAACGGCTTTCCTCGGCCTCCGGCCCCACCAGGGGAAAGATATCGCTGAACGGGCAGGAGCCAAAGAAGGTGGTTTTTATTCAATGTGTGGGGTCGAGGGACAAAAGTGTGGGGGTGGAGTATTGTTCTCGGGTATGTTGCATGTACACGGCTAAGCAAGCCCATATAGTGAAGGAGAAGATACCAGATGCGGAGGTGACGGTCTTATATATCGATGTGAGGGCCTTCGGAAAGGGGTTCGAGGAGTTCTATGACCGGGTGAGGAGCGAAGGAGTGATATACCGGAGGGGGGCCCCTTCGGAGATATACAAAAGGGGAGAGAGGCTCATCGTTAGGGCTGAGGATACTCTCCTAGGCGAACCCCTTCAGTTGGAGGCGGATCTCGTGGTTTTGGCTATCGGGATCGTTCCTCGGGGAGATGCCCAAGATTTGGCTACTCTATTGAGGTTATCCGCTTCGCCGGACGGCTTTTTCCAGCAAGCACACCCCAAGTTGAGACCGGTGGAGACAGAAAGGGAGGGGGTATATCTAGCCGGTTGCTGTCAGGGGCCTAAGGATATACCCGATGCCGTGGCCCAGGCCAAGGCTGCGGCTTCCTCTGCCATAATCGCCTTGCGGAACTGTATAGAGGTCTCATAGATGGAGGTGCAGGATCTGGCCCAAGCGTATAGGCTCTTCGAGTGCATCCAGTGTGGCCGGTGTACCGGCGGCTGTCCTATGTCGCTAAAGACCCGCTTCAACATCAGACGACTGATCTATGAGGCTCTCGTTGACGAAGATATGGATCTTCAGAGCAAAGAGGTGCTATGGGATTGTAGCACCTGCGGCACTTGTACCCTCCGCTGTCCCAAGGGGCTGGACCCCACCGATATAGTGATCGGCATGCGGAGCATCCTAGTAGATGGAGGGCGGATCCCCCCCACTATCAGAGATGCGCTGAAGAGCCTGGCTATCCGGGGAAACCCTCTGACCATGGCCAGAGAGGAGAGGTCGGACTGGGCGGAGGGGTTGGGAGTGAGGGAGATCTCTGAGGGCGCGAAGGTTCTCTACTTTGTGGGCTGCAGCCCTTCTTATGATCCTCGGGTTCAGAAGGTGGCGAAAGCCTTGGTCCAAACTTTCAAGAAGGCGGATGTAGAGTTCGGGATCCTGGGCAACGAGGAGGTCTGTTGCGGGAGCGAGGCCCGCCGGATGGGGGAGACGGGTCTCTTCGAGATGCTCCGGGAACTGAACTTAGAGACCTTGGAGCCATATCCTGTGGAACTGATGGTCACCACCTCCCCCCATTGCTATGACGCCTTCCAGAACGAATACCAAGGCCTAGATTTCAAAGTGCAGCACTATACCCAATTCGTGGCTGGGCTTATCGATGAGGGGAAATTGCCCCTCTCCAAAGAGGTCAAGAGGGTCGTCACCTACCAAGATCCCTGCTTTTTGGGAAAACAAAACAAGATCTTCGAGGAGCCGCGAAAGATACTCGAAAGTATCCCTGGCTTGGAACTGAGGGAACTCGATAGATCGAGGGAGAGGAGCCTCTGCTGTGAAGGGGGAGGGGGGAGGATGTGGGCGGAGGGCACCAATCCCGAGGAGAGGTTGGCCCATACCCGCGTGCAGGAGGCGATGGATCTAGGCGCTGAGGTGCTGGCCACCGCTTGCCCCTTCTGTCTCCTCACCTTAGAAGATGCAGCCAAGACCGTTGCCGGCGAAGGCGGGATCCAAGTGATGGATATCATGGAGTTGGTGGTGGAGGCTCTTTAAGTGGGTCCCAGGATCGGCGTCTATGTATGTCACTGTGGAGTGAATATCGCCGCCACCGTCGATGTGGAAGAGGTGACCCGGTTCGCCCAGGGGTTACCCTCTGTAGCCATGGCCAGAGATTACACCTATATGTGCTCCGATCCTGGCCAGGCGCTGATAAAGGAGGATATCAAGGAGTTCGGTCTCACCAAGGTGGTGGTGGCCTCCTGCTCGCCGATGATGCATGAGCCGACATTCCGGGGTACCATCCAAGAGGCGGGCTTAAACCCCTACTGTTTGGAGATGGCAAATATAAGGGAGCAGTGTAGCTGGGTCCATGAGGAAGAGGAGGAGGCCACCCGAAAAGCGATACAACTGGTAGCCGCTGCTGTGGACAAGGCTTTTCTACTGGAGCCTCTAGAGGAGAGAAGAGTCGCTGTTACCTCTGCGGCCCTGGTGATAGGAGGAGGGATCGCCGGGATGCAAGCGGCCCTCGATATCGCCAACGCCGGCTTCCAAGTCTATCTGGTGGAGAAGGAACCCCGCCTGGGGGGGCATCTAGCCCAACTAGATAAGACCTTCCCCACCTTGGAGCCTGTGGCCCCTCTCCTGGCGGAGGAGATCAGGGAGGTGGAGGGACACCCCAATATCGATCTTCTCACCTCCGCGGAGGTGATCGGTTTAGAAGGGTATATCGGCAACTTCAAAGTTAACGTTACCGACCAAGCCACTATTAGAGATCTCAAAGTGGGGACCATCGTCGTAGCCACCGGCTATGATATCTTCGACGCTCGGTTGAAGCCAGAGTATGGCTATGGGATCTATGAGAAGGTCATCACCGGCTTGCAGTTCGAGCGACTCGTCTCTTTATCTGGTTCTAGAAAGTTCTGGGTGAACGAAAAAGAACCCCAGGATGTGCTCTTCATCCAGTGTGTGGGCTCTCGGGACAAAAGCGTGGGGCACGAGTATTGCTCCCGCATCTGCTGCATGTACACGGCCAAACAGGCCCTTCTGGTTAAGGAGATGTTACCCCAGGCTCGGGTGACGGTCTTGTATATGGATGTAAGGGCCTATGGGAAAGGGTTCGAGGAGTTCTACGACCAGGTGAGGGGCGAGGGGGTGCTCTATAGACGGGGTAACCCCTCCGAGATATACAAAAATGGAAAGAGACTCATCGTTAGGGTTGAGGATACCCTCCTGGGCGAGCCTGTTCAGTTGGAGGCTGACTTGGTGGTACTGGCCACAGGGATAACGCCTCGCCGCGATTCTCCAAAGATCGCCAACCTTTTGAAACTCCCCCGCTCACCGGATGGCTTCTTCATGGAAGCACACCCCAAGTTGCGTCCGGTGGATACGGTAACGGAGGGGATATACCTGGCCGGCTGTTGTCAGGGGCCCAAGGACATACCAGATACCGTGGCCCAGGCCAAGGCTGCTGCCGCCTCGGCTATGATACCCTTGTGCCAGGGCCAGGTCAAGGTGGAAGCCGTAACCTCTATCATAGACGAAGAACTCTGCTCTGGGTGTGGGATCTGCGCCGAGATGTGCGTATACGATGCTCTCTCCCTTCATGAGAGAAAGGGGGTTATGACCATAAACGAGGTCCTATGCAAGGGATGCGGGGCTTGTGCCGCGGCCTGTCCTTCCAAAGCCATAAAGTTGAGCCATTTCACCCCGGCGCAAATCCTAGCCCAGGTCGATGCCTTGGTGTAGAGAGGTCGAAAAATGGCCGAGAAGTTGATACCCATATATATCACGGGAAAGAAGTACGAGGTTCCTTCCAGCCTCACTATCATGAAGGCTATGGAGTGGGCGGGCTACAAACTGATAAGGGGAGCCGGTTGCCGGAGCGGCTTTTGCGGCGCTTGTGCCACCGTTTATCGCATCAAAGGCAACTACCGTCTGCGGATCGGGTTGGCCTGTCAGACGGTGGTGGAGCCGGAGATGTACCTGGCCCAGATCCCCTTCTTCCCCATCGAGAAGGCTATCTATGATATCGAAGAATTGAAGCCCACCCCGGAACAACTCTTCCAGATCTATCCCGAGATCTTGCGCTGCCTCAGCTGCGGGACCTGTACCAAAGCCTGTCCTCAGGAGATAGAGGTCATGGATTACATGGCTGATGCCATGAAGGGTGATATCGCTTCTGTGGCCAGCAAATCCTTCGATTGCATCATGTGTGGGCTCTGCGCGGCCCGCTGCCCCGCCGAGGAGGCCCAGTCCAACGTGGCCCTCCTCTGTCGGCGGCTATACGGTAAGTACCTGGCTCCTAAATCGCAACACCTATGGGAGCGGATAGAGGAGATCGAGGCTGGCAACTTCGATGAGGAACTGGCCCAACTGAAAAGCATGGGCGAAGAGGAGTTGCGGCAAAGGTATAAAGAGAGGGATATCGAGCCCGGTTAAAGGAGACGACGATGTCGTACACACCTGAGATGCGGGAATCTATAAGAAAGGTAGAGGCCACGCGCCGGAGAAGACTCGAGGAAACCCATCCCCGCATGCCACCTGAGGAGCAGGAAGAGATCCTCAAGCGGTTCCACCCCGATTATGTGGAGGGAGAGATGCGGGAACTCTTGGTAGGGCCAAATAGGCGAGATCGGACACCTAATGAACTGGCCGATCTTTTGGAGGGCCGCAGCCATATCGACTTGGCAGCCTTCGATCTAGGCCAGGTGGACTACGAGTGTGATGTTTTGGTCATCGGAGGGGGTGGTGCCGGAGCCTCGGCGGCGCTTTTGGCCCAGGAGAACGGAGCCCAGGTGATCTTGACCACCAAACTTCGCTTCGGTGACGCCAACACCATGATGGCTCAGGGAGGCATCCAGGCTGCCGACAAGCCCAACGATTCCCCAGCCATCCATTATCTGGATGCGATGGGCGGCGGCCATTTCACCAACGTCCCGAAGTTGGTGGAGGCCTTGGTGATGGACGCTCCTTCAGTCATCCAATGGCTGGAGGATCTGGGCTGCATGTTCGACAAGGAGCCCGATGGGACGATGAGGACCATCCACGGCGGCGGCACTTCCCGCAAGCGAATGCATTTCGCCCGCGACTATTCAGGGGCAGAGATCATGCGCACTCTGCGCGACGAGGTCCGCAACCGTCAAATCTCGATTTTGGAGTTCGCTCCCGTCGTGGAGCTGGTGATGGATAGTAGAGGCCAAGTAGCTGGGGCTATCCTTCTGAACCTGGAGACGGGCGATTATAGCCTGGTGAAGGCTAAAACGGTGATCATGGCCACCGGCGGCGGAGGCCGCCTTCACTATCAAGGTTTTCCCACTACCAACCATTACGGAGCCACAGCCGATGGGCTGGTTCTGGCCTACCGGGTGGGGGCCAAACTGGTTTTCATCGATACTATGCAGTACCATCCTACCGGAGCGGCCTATCCAGAGCAGATCTTGGGACAACTGGTGACCGAGAAGGTGAGGGGTTTGGGAGCCCAACTGGTCAATGTGGAAGGGGAGCAGTTCGTCTACCCCCTGGAGACGCGGGACGTGGAATCGGCGGCTATCATCCGAGAATGTGTAGAGCAAAAGAAGGGGGTGGTCACTACTACGGGACAGCAGGGTGTCTGGCTCGATTCCCCCATGATCGATATCCTCAAGGGGCCAGGAACGATCCAAACTAACCTGCCGGCTATGGTTCGTCAATTTGGCCGTTTCGGCATCGACATGACCAGGGAGCCCCTCCTCGTCTATCCTACCCTCCATTACCAAAACGGGGGGGTAGCCATTAAGCCCGACGGTTCGACCGATATCCCCAACCTATATGTGCCTGGCGAGGTGGCAGGAGGGGTCCACGGGCGCAACCGGCTGATGGGGAACTCCCTTTTGGAGATAACCGTCTATGGGCGGCGGGCGGGCAAGGCGGCTGCTCTGCGAGCCGAGGAAGTCGAGTTAGGGGAGTTGACCTTGGAGCATTTGCGAGATTGGGAACGGCAATTGAAAGAGGCCGACCTGGAGCCCCAGACAGTGTCACCTCTCCTCTTGCCGGACTACACGCGGCATACCCGACCAGTGTCCAAGGTAATGTGAGATCGCTTTCCCCATCTATAGCGCGCTCCCCTTGGAGAAGCCCTCTCCGTTGATATTTATGGAAGGCTAGCGGAGGCGAGCGATCCTCAGGAGGAGCCCATGGAGGAGAAAGGTAGACTCGAGTATCACCCTCGGATCAAGGATCTCCCTCTAAGCGAGCGGCCGCGGGAGAGGTTAAAGCATTATGGTGCAGGTGCCCTCTCCACCTCTGAACTCTTAGCCATCATCGTGCGCACGGGCGTGGGTGGGGAGAACGTCATTAACCTAGCCAGCAGGCTTCTGGCCCAGTTCGGAGGGCTGAGAGGCCTGTTTAAGGCGGACTTCGCCCAGATCGACGCTCTTAAAGGGATGGGCCAGGCCAAGACGGCCCAGGTGAAAGCCGCGCTAGAGTTGGGCCGCCGCCTGCTCACCGCCTCCCCCGAGGAGCGACCTCAGGTCAAGTCCCCTGCCGATGTGGCTAACCTCCTCCTCTTGGAGATGGGCGCCTTGGAGCAGGAAGAGATGCGCGTCCTCTTCCTGGATACCAAGAGTCGGGTGTTGGGCGTATCCACCATCTATGTGGGGAGTCTTCACACCGCTTGTCTCAGGGTCGGGGAACTCTTCCGGGAGGCGGTGAGGCGCAATTGTGCGGCGATCATCGTGGTCCATAACCACCCTTCGGGTGACCCCACTCCCTCTCCCGATGATGTCAAAATCACCCAGGAGATCGCCAAGGCGGGCGAACTTTTGGGCGTAGAGGTCTTGGACCACTTAGTCATCGGCTCCCAGCGGTACGTCTCCTTGAAGGAGAGAGGTTTAGGTTTCGGCTGAGAGCCTTCGATATCGCCTTTTTCTACCCTCTGGAGGAAAATTCATGTCCCAGATCAAGGTTAAATGGGTGGAAGGAAAGCAATTCGTGGGCACGGATAGTACGAGCCACTCCCTGGTGATGTCATCCAGCGAGGAGGGCACCGGCTTAAAGCCGTCAGATCTTCTGCTCTTGGGGTTAGGAGGCTGTACGGGCGTGGACGTGATCACCATCCTGGAGAAGCAACGCCAAAAAGTCACCGACCTGGAGATAACGATAACCGGGGAGCAAGACCCAGAGCCCCCTTGGACCTTCCGCCGCATCGAGATAGAGTACCTCCTTCGAGGTAAAGGCTTGAAGGAGGGAGGGGTGAGGCGAGCCATTCAACTCTCAAAGGAAAAGTACTGCTCCATAGGGGTCACCATCTCTGGAGTGGCTGAGGTGGAGAGCAGTTTCCAGATCATAGAAGAGTGAACTCGCATTTCAGTTCCTCGATCTGTTGTTTCCACCTAGATGAGAACCATCTACATAGAGGTAGCCTTCTTCGTGGGGTAAAGGCTACAATTAGGGTCGAATTTTGACAGAAAGGTAAAAATGTACTATGATTAAACTGACTTCTACCTTCCGAGAACGTGTGGGGGCAAAGGAGGAGCCATGTTACTGAGCAGGGGTGGAGACTACGCTATCCGAGCCCTGGTCGACCTGGCCAGTCGGCCTGGAGAGGAGAGGACTATTACTCAGGGCATCGCCCATCGCCAACAGATCCCTCCCGCCTTCCTGAGTAAGGTGTTGGGCAGCCTGACCCAAGCAGGGCTAGTACGCACTCACCGCGGGGCAGCTGGAGGGGTGGGCCTGGCACGCTCTCCCGAAGGGATCAGCCTCCTGGAGGTGGTGGAGGCGGTGCAGGGACCCATCATCCTCAACGAGTGCACCGACCCCTATCGTACCTGTCCTTTGGAGGATACCTGTACCGTCAGCCAGGTCTGGCGAGAAGCCCAGAAGAACCTGGAGGAGTTGCTAGGGAGCGCATACCTCTCGCAGTTCGCAAAGGCGGGCTGAGAAGGCAGGCTTCGTACAAGCAAGAAGGGTCACCTAGTACTATAGGTATCCTTCTCATCCAAGGGCTCAATCTTCGGGAGGGGAAATCTAAAGAATAGGCAGGCGTCAGCAGAGTTGCCGAAGGGAATAGTGGTGGAGGAGCTCGCCAGAATACGTGACGAGGGAAGAGGCAAAATGGCAAAAGTATTGCGATGCAGCGACGTTGGTTTCGACTGCAGTTTTGTGGCCCGGGCCGATAGTGAAGAAGAGCTGATGAAGAAGGTTGCTGAGCATGCGGCAGAAGTGCACGATATGAAGGAAATCTCTGAAGAGGTCGCTGCCAAGGTAAAGGCGGCCATACGGGACGAGTAGCCTTCGTGCAAGATCTGCTAGGCGACACCGGGGAACTCTACGGCGGGTTCCTCCACATTTCGCATTTTAGAGCCGCGCCTTAGGCGCGGCTCTTTGCCTCTCTACTCTTATCTCTGCTCCTCCAGGAGGGCCATTACGGAGGGGTATTCCTCTATCTGAGTGTGGGGTAAGAAGAGGGCGGAGACGAACTCTTGGGTGAAGCGGTTGTCGGCGCTCAACTCCATATAGGTCATCATCTGTGCGATCTGGGCTATCTCCTGCCGAGCCTGGCGGCTCAAAAGAGCCATGTAGGCCCCCCGCACAGAGGTGTTGCCCAGGAACTTGAACTTTTCCCAAGGCATGTCGGGCAAAAGACCGATCTGGATCGCCCTCTCCACGTTTAGGTATTGGCCGAAGGCGCCAGCGATCAGAAACTCTTCAATCTGGGATATCTCTACATCAAGGCTTTTGGAGAGGACGGAGTAGCCAGCATGGATGGCGGCCTTGGCCCGGATGAGGTTTTCGATATCCACTTGGGTGATGGCTATATCCCCGCCGTGGGCCGTCTCGGTGCCCCAGGCCACCACGTACTCCCACCCGTGCTCTCCCCCCCTCACTCTGGGCGTGTCGAGATCCTTGCGCACCCGCCCTCTTTTGTCTACTATCCCGGTGATGAACATCTCGGCTAGAAGGGAGATAAGGGCTGAGCCGCAGAGCCCCCGGGGGGATTCGTTCCCTATGACTCGATAGGTAGGCTCCAAGGTTTGGCTGTTAATCCACACCTCCTCGATGGCCCCCGCCGTGGCCCGCATCCCATGCTCCACTCCTGCCCCTTCGAAGGCTGGGCCCGCCGAACAGGCACAGGAGATGAGCCAATCGCAATCGCCCAGCACTATCTCCCCATTGGTTCCTATGTCCATGAAAAGGGTCAACTTCTTGCTCTCGCAAAGGCCGGAACTTGCTATCCCCGCCGTTATATCCGCCCCCATGTAACTCCCCACACCGGGCAGACAATCGATGGTGGCCTCCGGGTTTATGTCTATGCCGATCTCCCTTGCTCTGACGGGCAAGGGGTGGTTTGTGGCTGTCACGTAGGGCTCCAGGCGGATCGATTCCGGAGGGATGGCTAAAAAGAGGTGGATCATGGTGCTGTTTCCCGCCACCACCATCTTGTATATCTCACTACTCTTTATCCCTTGCCGCCCACAGACCCTTTTTAGGAGTTTGTTTATGGTCCCCACCACCAACTCTTGAAGTTCACGAAGCCCGTCGTCTTCGCTGGCGTAAATGATGCGGGAGATGATGTCTTCGCCGCGGGCGATCTGGCCATTGTAGTCGATGGCCATATCTCGGACCTCGCCGCTCAAGAGGTCGACTAGGTGGACCACGTTGCTGGTGGTCCCGATGTCTACTGCCACTCCCCAGGAGGTAGCCGTCTTATCCCCGGGGAGGATATCGACCAAGCGCGGGGGACCCTCTGGACTGGCCCAGGTGTCTAGTTCTAGGACCGTCGTCACCTGCCAGTCCGCCTCTCGCAGCACGGCCCCCACTTTCCGCAGGAGGGGCAGGTCGGCCATGAGCCCTCTGATTCCGTGCTCCTTAGTCAGGGCTCTCTTGAGACGGGAAAAGTCATCGGTATTGTCATCCAGGCTAGGGGGCTCCACCGACACAAAATGCTTTTGGATAGCCTGGTCCTGGCGCCAATCATAAGGGAAGGGGAGGGCGATTTTAGCCGCGACCTTGGCGGTGGGGATTAGCCGTTCGATCCTCTCTTGGGGTGGGATGGTGACGACTAGATCGCTCTCGATGACCGTCTGGCAAGCCAAGGCCCAGCCCTCTTCCACCTCCTGAGCGGAGAGGCGGAGGGTGGAACGGCGACGTACCTCCCCCTCTTCCACGATGACCGCGCACCGCCCACACCGCCCCTGCCCCCCGCAGGGCATGTTTATCTCTACCCCTGCCTCTAGCGCGGCATCTTGGATGAGGCTTCCGGAAGGGACCTCGACCCTCTTATCCTCAGGCTTGAAGAGAACGGTATATTTGATGGTGCCCTCCTGGGCAAAACAGGGCTCTGGAGCACCCAGAGTCCACACCAAATTATACACAACTTTTGCCCGCCAGGTCAAACATTTTGACCTAGATCCAGCCTTTTGATATACTCGGTCAACTGATGGGGCCTCTGAGGTTGGACGATGGGTGTCGGTTGGAAGCCGAATCTTCGAGCCACGACTTTGGGCAGCCTCCCCCATACCGATGTGGTGAAGGGGACGGCGCTCTCCTTGGCTGCCACACCGGCGATACCGCCCTGGGTCCAGTTCCCCAGGCGCCACCCCAAAGAGGCGATGATAGTCCAGTTCACGGAGGGGATGGCTGGCCTGCGGGAAGAGGGGGGACGCACCTTCTTCGACACGAAAGCGTCTGGCTTCGAAGAGGAGTTGCTAGGCTTCTACGAGCGCTATCTGGCTTTCCAGGAGGGGGAAGATGAGACACTCGCGGCTTTCGCCCTCTCCCCCCAATACGCAGCGGGCTTCCCCGAGTTCCTGCGCCAACTCCACAAGCACCCTACCCCTCTGGTGGCCGTGAAAGGGCAAGTTACCGGCCCCTTCACCCTGGGGACTAACCTCACCGACCAGGACCGCCGCCCATCATACTACGATGAGAGGCTGCGGGATATGATAGTGAAGAGCCTCGGTCTCAAGGCGGCGTGGCAGATTCGGGAGTTGAAGCCTTTTTGCCAGCGGGTGATCATCGTCATAGATGAGCCGGGGCTTGTGGCCTTCGGCTCCTCGACCTTCACGGCTATCAGCGGCCAGGATGTGTTGGGGGATTTGAACGAGGTAGCCAGCGCCATCCATGCTGAGGGGGCCCTGGCGGGGGTGCATTGCGAGGCCAACACCGACTGGTCGCTTCTGCTGGAGGCGGAGTTGGAGATAGTGGACTTCGACGCCTACGACCACTTCCAGGTGATGACCCTTTACCCTGAGGAGTTGGCGGCCTTCTTGGAGAGGGGAGGCATATTGGGCTGGGGGATAGTGCCCACCCTGAACTTGGAGGCGGCAGCCACCGAGACGGTGGAGAGCCTAGAGGCCAAGCTCGAGGAGCAGGTGGCCGAGTTAGAGGGGCGGGGGCATAAGCGGGAGGCCCTCCTCTCCCAGACGCTCCTCACCCCCAGTTGCGGGATGGGGACCCTGAGCGAGGGGTTGGCGGAGCGAGCGCTAGGGCTGCTCAAGGAGTTGTCCGGGAGGCTGCGGGGCAAAAGGTGAAAAGGTGAACCGCGGGCGAAATATGCATATACCCCCCTCTAGGCGCAGGGGAGGTGGTTAAATAAAAAAATGGGAAACGACCACCTGGGCCGAATGACAAATGACCAAATCCCAACAAAGACTATAGCACAGGTGTTCTAGATTGTCAAGGGGCGTAGAGTCGTGTCAGGTCAGCGTACCACTACCTGGGGGGAGAAGGTTTCCAGGGGGTCCACGTCCTCTTCCCAGGGGCGGTGGTAGACCAATTTGAGAGCCGCCTGGCCCGGGCTCATGGCCTGGAAACGGAAAGTCTCCGTGCCCCCAGCGCCGAGCGCCTCAGACTCTGGTTGAAACTCGGCTTCTCCCATTTGGCGCAGGATAGACTCGTCGAGTTCAACCACCTCCCACATGAAGCCCGTGGTGGGGTTGGACTCAAGGGTGATGACCAGGGTTTGGCCTTTCTGCAAGTCTATCTGGCGGCCGTTGTCGTTGGCGTCAAGTTTGACCTCTTTGGCAGGCCCGCAGCCAGTGAAGATCAACGCGCTGAGAATGATCACTAATCCCAAAGCAAGTAGTTTGCCTTTCATCGCCTGTCTCCTTTGCTTGTGAATCACTTTACTTTTTCAACCTTGCTGGCCCAGAAGTCATTGACTGAGCTGTGTACACCTGCTGTCTTGAGTTCGCCGGTCACGATAGCCTGTTGACCATTCTGAATGCCTTCTATGCTGACGTCAGGCCTTTCCGTGCCATCATCGTCGACCATCAAACCGTACGATACCAGGACCTTTTTCCCACCAGAGGTCAACTCAAAGCACGGACAGAATAGTTCGCCTAACAGGCTCACCTCTCCATAGATTTTGACTTCTGTGTCGTAGATGGGATTCTCCAGCAGCTCGGACACGCTTAGAGCCCCCTCGGGTTCTTGTGGCTCTTTCATACAGCCACTTATTAACCCGATCCCTACGAGCAGGATCCCCATGAGAATGATGTGTTTGCTTTTCATTTCTTGGTTCCTATTCTCGTTCTTGGCGTACCCTGGAATTGGCTTTGCCATGTTCTAGACGAACTGAGGGTGAAAAAGGTTCCATTTCGTCTCAAGCCCTCCTTCCGGTCCACTGCCTCTGTGGTACTCTATTTCACAACCACTGTCAAGACAAATGTGAGCATTGGTTCCTTCTCTCCGCCCTCCCAAGGGTGGGTATACTCCATAGATATGGTGCTCATACCTTTCTCGAGAGCCTTGAAAGTCCACACTTCTTTACCGCCAGTACCGGGAGGAGGGGGCATACAGCCTAAGGCTCTGGCAGGCTCATATCTGTGGTCTACCTCTCGCAACACGGTTTGGTCGCTAATCTGTGGCGGCTCTGACCACTGGCGGCCCTCTGTCGGGTTAGAGTACAAAGCTATTGTCAAAGAGCCGTCAACAGGAACTTCGACTTCCTTGCTAATATGCTGCTCCTCAATAAAGTTATCCCAGGAAGCGTTTATAGATACTTGCTTTGAGGCTGGTGAACAAGCAAGAAGGCAGGGCGAGATGGCAACCATAGCACACATTAGAATCGGCCTTTTCATTTTCGCCTCATTTTTGGGGGTTCTTGGCGTAGTTAAATCGGCTTCACCGTGTTCTAGATCGATTCAGGGCCGAAGGCAGAACCCGCCTTCATATTTCTTATCAACTCTGGTCCGATAGTTGAACCAGCTTATCTCCTTGTAAGCCATATTTCTGAGTGACTTTTAGACTGGGACAGCACAGCGGATCATCTGGGCCATGAGTCACCATATCAATTGTGATTTCGCCCGACTCGATAGCAACTGAGTTGACCTGCACTCTATCGCCCAGGAATGCGGTGGCAACATGGTTGGGCGTTCCCTGGTCATTGATGACGGCCTCCAGACTGATGAAGGTACCGCTTCCGCCGCCAGACGTGGCTAGAACCACTGCGGCATCCTCTGCGCCGTCACCGTCTAGATCGCCAAAGGCGTACATGTCCGGGTAGAACACGATGATCAATTTTGAGGCCGCGCCGGGCACAATCTCCTCCTCATACTCGCCGTCTACAAGTTGCGCCACTCCATCCGCGGGCCATTCAGAGAGATAGGCCGCGTTTTTGAGCGCTTCCAAGGTGAGGGGCTGTCCCTCCACAGCGGCCTCGGTCACGAATGTGAAGCTCTTCAAGAACTTATTGTAGAGGTCCCAGTCCTGCTGACCGTCGGCGTGAAGTATCAGGATGGAGAAGAGTTGGTCTCCCTGGATGAAATAGTATTCGTCAGAGGCATTCCACCCCGGGCCTTCTTCATACATCAGATGGACCGCGGGGAGACCGGCGATCTCCGCTTCGGGATCGATCTCATCGTAAGGCACGTCGCGGTCGGCGATCCACTGGCGGACGTCGGTGCCGGCCGGCGGGTGATAGAAATCGCTGTCATAGTGCCGCACCGTCAGCACGGGCCAGTATTTGTTGACGTCGGCAAACTGGACCGACTGATCAAGATTTGACCCCATCACCGTGCATTCGCCGGGATACCTCAGCGTGTAGCCGAACTTCGCGCTCGTGTACGCATTCCACCCCTCGTACCCTTCTCCTGCGGCGGGTGCCTCTATGGCGACCTCAAGTCGGGTCACTTGGATCAGCGTGCCGTGGAAGTCGATGGCGGGGCATGTGACTTGACCCCACACGCGGATGATGGATCCCGTGTCACGCAGGTTTTCCAACTGAGCAGCGATTGTGGCATCGGCGCTATCGATGCCATAGCGCACGGGGATGCTGCCCGCCAAGACAAAATAATCGTCGAACTGTGCATCAGGCGGGTTGCTCACAATGGTACCCTCCCAGCCCTCAACCGGGTCGGGGTCGAAGAAGGGGCCTTCTGGTCCCTCGGGGCGCAGGCGCGTCACCACGAGCTGGCAGCCGAGGTCGCAGTTGAGCGGACCCCAGAAGTGGGCGTAGGTGCCGGTGTCGCGCAGCGCCTCGATCTCAGCCTCGATGGCTTCATCGGCGCCGGTCACGTCAACCGCGCGGCGAGCCTGTTCAGGCAACAAGACGAGATAGTCGTCGATCGCGGAGTCTTCAGGGGCGCTGTCGACACGGCTGTACCAGCACATAACGGGCTGTCCAGCGGTGGGAGCGGCCTCCGCGCAGTTGAGCACCATGGTATAGATTTGTTGTTCGGGTGTCAGTTCGCACGCGTAAATCGGTTGGTCGGTGGGGCAATCGGCATCCTCCGAAGGCTGCCAGCCAACAATCAACAGGCATAATCCGCGCTCCTTGTGGAAACCGGTGCCCGTGCCGGTGGGACCGTCGAGTTGGTACGTCGTATCTTCCTGCCAGCCCTGGGCTGTGAGCATGGCCTTCAGTTCCTCAAAAAGGGTCCAGAAGAGATCCTCAGAACCGGTCCGGAAACTCTCGAAATCGAGGCCCGTGCCGCTGGCGGTTATCTCGCAGCCCCTGCCCGTCTTCCTGTTTCTGTAGTCCTCGAAAGGCGCTTGCGTCGTTGCCACGTGAACGCCCAGCGTTTGCGCCACGTCGTCCGCCAGATCGCTGCAGGCGGTGGGACTCAACGGTTGGAAGTCGCCCTCGGTGGGAGCGAGCATCTCGATCAGGTACCCCTCGGCGTCTAGCATTCCCTGCCAGCGGAAGCTAGTGGTTGGGTTCTCCACCATAATCTGATAGACGACCTCTTCGGGGGCCACTACCGGATAAGATATGGTGACCATCCAGTCGTCGGCGGTGTACTGGAAGGTTTCCGAGCCGAGTAGTCCTTCTGGAGTGGTGCGTCCCCCCTCCCAGGTGAGGTCCGGCGCGGGACTATCGTCAGGGTAATTCTCACTGATGTAAACCAGGGCCGCAGCGTGGGCGTTCAGTACATCCCCCGGTCCCTCCGTCACGTGCCCCTCTGCGTCTACCCGGCCCTCCCACCAGAAGCCAGTGATTGGGTTGTCCACCACCACTTCATACCGGCGCGTTTCGGGCGGCACGACCGCAGTGCCTATCGTGATCACCCAGTCCTCGGCGGTGAACTCGTAGGTTACCCAGCCGACTAGCCCTTCTGGTGTAATGGGTTCCTCGGCCCACGTGAGGCCCGGCGGAGCGGCCTGCTCGGGGTAGTTTTCGCTGATGTAAGTCAAGGCCGCATCGCGGGCCGATCGCACGTCGGCGGGTACCTCCACCACGGCCTCTGCTGGGGTAGCCGTGGGGAGTTCCGTGGGCTGAGCCGGGCCCGACCCGCAGCCACTGAAGATCAACGCACCGAGAATGAGCACTAATCCCAAAGTTGACAGTTTCCTTTTCATTTCTTGCCTCCCCTTCTTGTTCCTGGCCTGCCTGAAGGTCGCTTCGTCGTGCTCCAGACGGATTGAGCGCCCCAAAAGGTTCCACCTTAGTCTGGAGAGTTGAGTTGCCTTCTCGTAGGCGCGATCTTGTGTGACAGCGCTTGGCTTTTCATTTGGGCGTGACCTCCTCCGTCACCTGCCCTGCTGCGTCCACCTCTCCTTCCCATCGGAACCCGGTGGTCTCGTTAGCCACCACAACCTGGAAGAGGGGGTCTTCGCGGGCCACGACCGCATAGGAGACCGTGACGACCCAGTCCCCCGTGGTGAATTCGAAGGTTTCCGAGCCGACGAGCCCTTCTGGAGTGGTGCGTTCCTCTGTCCAGATCCGGCCCGGTGCACGGGCGGGCTCTTCGTCGTAATGGTAGAAGACGTAGGCCAGGCCCGCATCGCGGGCGGACCGGACCTCTTCGGGGGCGAGCTCCTCCACCACCTGCCCGACGGCGTCTACCTCTCCCTCCCACTGGAACCCAGTGGTCCGGTTGGCAACCGTGACCTGATAGACGGTCCATTCGGGCGGCAGGACCGCATAGACGATCGTGACCACCCAGCCCTCGGCGGTGAACCGGCATTCTCCCCGGCCAGGGGTCTGCTGGAGTGGTCGTGTCTCCGTCCAGGTCGAGCCCCGCGCAGGGGTCTGTTCGCCGTAATGTTCGCTGATGTAAGCCAGGGCCGCATCGCGGGCGGCCCGGACCTGGTCGGATGCCTCCACGGGGACGTGCATCAGAGTGCGCGTTCCGCAGCCAGCCACCAGGACCAAGAGTGCCAGGAGCAGCGCGATTACGTTCCTATGCACGGCAAACTCTTTAAACTTCTTCAACATCTCTGACCCCCCTGATTAGGATTGGTTATCCCAGGTCATAGACGATAGAAGCCAGGAAATAGTTCCTCGAATTCCCTCATAAGCGAGGCGGGGTTAAGACCCCGCCTTTTACATTGCGACCTTTGCGAAGAGGCGCTGTGATTATCTCAGGGGAGGGGAGGTTTGTCAAGAGGCGGAGAGGAGGTCTCTGAAAAAGTAGACTTTGGGTGGAAGCAGTAAGTGACCTGGCAGCAGGGAGGTGGTAGAATAGGAGCAGCGCTCGAGCGGGTGTATAGCTGTCCTTACAGGATCCCGTGGGAAAGGGGGA
>Ga0209979_1000471_pt1 | contig 55139 bp, 54 predicted proteins | sample AnhtaG_FD_183114 | JGI IMG/M metagenome (GOLD analysis project Ga0209979, IMG submission 183114) | Deep subsurface microbial communities from Anholt, Denmark to uncover new lineages of life (NeLLi) - Anholt_01485 metaG (SPAdes) (version 2) | ecosystem: Environmental > Aquatic > Marine > Oceanic... | reverse complement strand
CGCGCCGGCCCGGTAGGCCAGAGCCACGCCATCGCCGGTGGCCACCTCGGGGTTGGTGCTTACCTTGAAGAGCTGGCCGCAGCCGCCTGTGGCCAGGATGATGGCGCCGCCCTCGAACTCCTCCTGCGTGTTGGTGCGACAGTCCAGGGTGGCCACGCCGAGGGCTTTCCCGTCCTCCACCAGGATGTCCTCCACCTGGCAGTGCTCCTTGATGGTGATGCCGGAGAGCTTGGCAACGTTGGACAGGGAGATCTCGATGTGGGCGCCGGTGGAGTCGCCGCCAGCGTGGATGATGCGGGAGCGGCTGTGAGCGGCCTCGCGCCCCAGGGCTACCTCTCCATCCACGCTGTCGAAGGGGACGCCAAAGCGCACCAGGTCCTGAATGCGGTCCGCGGCCTCGGTGGTGAGGATGCGGGCGGCTTCCTCGTCCACCAGGCCCGCGCCTGCGGCGAGGGTGTCACGCAGGTGCAGTTCGGGGGAGTCGTCGGTGCCTACAGCGGCGGCGATGCCACCCTGGGCGTACTTGGTGTTGCACTCGTCGATGGAGCCCTTGGTGAGGATGAGCACGGGCCCGTGCTCGCGCGCCAGGAGAGCGGCGTAAAGGCCGGCGATGCCCGAACCCACCACAATGTAGTCGAAGCGCTGCATGCTACCGCTAGTATACGCCAGCCAGCCTCGAGAGGGCAGGCGGGCGACGGGGGAGCTGAGGGGGCTTCACCGCTCGCGGCTGTTCAGGGTCGGTGGTAGAATCGGGGCGCGCCGAGTTGTGTTGGGGCAGACGCCACGAGGGAGGTAAGCCATGAATTGGATGAGCGAGGACGAGGTGTATGTAGGCCGCGACTTCGGTGGCCGCGAGGTGGAGATCACGCCGGACCTGGTGGAGTACTTCGCCCAGGCGGTGGAGGATCGGAACCCTTGGTACTTCGGGTCGTCGCCCTTCGGGGGGCCGGTGGCGCCGGCCTTCCTTCTGTGCCAGGAGGTTTACCTCTCCCTGGGGTGGTACCTGAGCGTCTTCGGGAACCTTCACGCCAAGCAGGAGTGGGAGCTTTTCCATCCCATCATGGTGGGAGATCACGTCAGCACTCGCTCCCTCATCGTGGACCGCTACGCCAAGCGGGAGCGGGAGCAGGTGGTCAAGGAGGTTTCCTACCGGGGTGCCGACGGCCGCCTTCTGGCCCGCAGCCGGACCTATCAGAGCTTCCTCATGGGCCAGCCGACGGAGGGCATTGTGGTGGACAAGGCCCAGGCGAAAGCATCCGCACGCAAGTTTGAGGTGGGAGCGGGCTCGATCATCGAGGAAATCCCCGGCGTGACCAAGGAGGTGACGCTGGAGATGTGCCAGAGGTTCTCCGGGCCGGCCAAGAACTACCACAACGACCGGGAGGAGGCGCGTAAGCTGGGGTTCCCTGACATCGTAGTGCAGGGAATGCTCTCGACCTGCTTCGTGTCTGAGATGCTGACGCAGCGCTTTGGGCTGGGCTGGTACGTCGGGGGGCGGACCACCCTTAACCTGGTCAATATCCTCTGGGGCGGCGAGACGGTGACCTCTCGCGGCGTCATCAAGGAGATGACGCCGGAAGGCTCGCATCAGCGTGCACAGTGCGAGGTGTGGTGCGAGAAGCCGGACGGGACGATCACCATCGTGGGCACGGCCAGCGCGGTGGTGTAGAACCGCCACCTACACCGCCTCGAGGCGCCGCGTATATGCCTGGAAAGAGTCCGCGACAGGCACCACGTCACACTTGCGTGTGCCTACGAGTTCGGCGAGCTCATGCTGGAGAGGCACGGGGGTTGGTGTGACTAGGTCGATGCGCCAGGGTGTGGCACGCAATCGAGCTGCTTGGCGGAGCAGCCACCTCGACCGCTCGTCCGTCTTCGGTAGCGAGTATCCAATGATCACTGTGCGATCGCTGTTTGCGAGGGCTTCCAGAGCCTTCGGCCAGAGCTCCTCAAACACGCGTCCCGGCAGGTCATCATAGTTCTTGCGGTGAGTTGGCGGAATGATGAGCGAAGTCATCTTGCTAGAGGCGGTGTAGTCATCGAACACGGCTATTTCCGGTACTATCCGAACATCTTGAGGGCCCCTAACGACGGTACCCTGAGGCACGATTCTGACGTTGACTGTGATCTCCCGCAAGCTATCCGTTCGCCGCTTCGGTGCAAGTGGATTCAGCAGGACAGCCCTGGGGGTGTAGTGCGGTTCGCCCGGCGCCCTCACGAAGCAAAACTTGTCGTGGAAGCGCTCCTGCGGCAAGCCGGAATACTCCTCGCCTGTGGACCCCTCGAATCCCGGAAGACATATCAGCCAACTGACCGAGCCATGAAGTTTGAGCAACTGGACCTGCGAGTGCACTCCAGGGTTCGCGTCCCGCCATTCCCCGTCGAAGAGTAGGTCAAAGCTGATTCCGTACCCATCGTCGGGGAACCATAGACCTGTGCCGTGGAGAGCTCTTTCGAGCAGCGGATCCCAGTTGAAGCTGATAACCGTGTCTCCTTCTCGCAGACCTGCCACTAGGGCGCTGTGATACCTACATGGCGGGCCATCCGTGGTATCCGTCAGCACCCGGGAAAAGAGCAGAAGCATTTCAAACTTGGCGCGGTAGGCTGCGTAGAAATCGGCCGCGGTGGGATCTGGTTTCCGATCTGGCCCGCGTGACGGGTTCAGCCGGGCTCTCAGGAGTTCAATTACTTCGTCCACACGGCTCATGAACGACTCCACATCCTCGCTGAAGGACAAGAAGCTTGCAGGATCGATCCCGTAATAGTCGCGGGCAAAATTGACTATCGCGCCAACCTTGACATCGAAGTCCTCGGAGATAGGAAGTCGACTATAGGCGTCGAAGAACCCTTTTGCTGAGGGTGGTCGGACACCGAAGCGCGATCCGTCGTAGGCGTGCGAAGCGCCCGCTCCAAGCAGATAGACTGTCGACACTAGGGGATCTCCAGCATCCGGTCCAGGGCGATCTTGGCGTAGCTAGCAGTCTCCTCGTCCACCTTCACCTGGTTGACCACGCGGCCCTGCATCAGGCTCTCCAGCGTCCAGGCGAGGTAGGCGGGGTGGACCCGGTACATGGTGGAGCAGGGGCAGACTACCGGGTCGAGGCAGAAGACGAGCTTGTCGGGGTTCTCCCTGGCGAGGCGGCTCACCAGGTTGATCTCGGTGCCCACGCCCCACTTCGAGCCGGGCGGCGAATCGGTCACTGTGCGCACGATGAACTCGGTGGAGCCGTCGCAGTCGGCGGCTTCGACGACCTCCATGCGGCACTCCGGGTGGACCACGATTTTCACGTCGGGAAAGCGCTCGCGGGCCTGCCGGATCTGGTCCACGGTGAAGCGCTGGTGGACCGAGCAGTGTCCTCGCCAGAGGATGATGCGGCTGCGGGCCAGGTCGGCCTGTGCGATGCCGCCCAGGCTGCCCACGGGGAGGTTGTAGTCCCACAGCGGCATCTCCTGGAGGGGAATGCCCATCTTGCGGCCGGTGTTGCGGCCCAGGTGCTGATCGGGGAAGAAGAGGGCGCGCCGGGCCCGGCCGAAGGCCCACTCCAGCACCTTCTGGGCGTTGCTGGAGGTGCAGACGATGCCATGGTGGCGGCCGCAGAAGGCCTTCAGGGAGGCGGCGGAGTTGATGTAGGTGATGGGGATGGTGCCCTCGGTGAGGCCGGCCTCGTCCAGCTCCTCCCAGCAGGAGAGGACGTCGTCGGGGTCGGCCATGTCGGCCAGGGAGCAACCTGCAGCCATGTTGGGCAGCATCACTTTCTGGTGGGGGGCGCTGAGGATGTCGGCGGCCTCTGCCATGAAGTGTACTCCGCAGAAGACGATGTACTCGGACTCGGGGTGCTGGGCGGCCCAGCGGGCCAGCTTGAACGAGTCACCCTTGAAGTCGGCGAACTGGATGATGTCCTGCCGCTGGTAGTGATGGCCCAGCAGGATGAGCCGACTTCCCAAGGCGTCTCGAGCAGCGCGGATCCGGCCGATCAGCTCTTCGGGGGAGAGGGACCAGTACTCCTGAGGGATGTCCTGCTGCCAGCAGGCGAAGGCGCGCTCTTGGGTCAGGGGCACCGTCTCGATGCTATCGCCCTCACAGGCGATACCGGGGAGGACGGCGGAGCGGTCGGCTACGGGGGTAGTCATGGGAGGCTCCTTCCTAGCAGACCTGCCAGCGGAATCGCAGGCTCCCCAGCGGGAGTTAGTGTCCAGGGTACACTAACTATACCGGCCAGGAGAGGTTAGTGTCAAGAGGACACGAAGGGAGTACTGGCTGGAAAAACCGTGATCAGAGGATGATGGGCTGGCGGCTGGAGAAGGTGTAGAGGCGGGCGGGACGGTGGGCACCCTCCACCAGCGACTCGGTGGTGGGCTCGATGATGCCCAGGGAGAGCATACGCTTGCGGAAGTTCCGCTTGTCCAGCTTCTTGCCCAGGATGGTTTCGTAGACCTGCTGGAGTCGGGTCATGGTAAAGCGCTCCGGCAGCAGGCTGTAGGCCACGTTGGTGTACTCCAACTTGTAGCGCAGGCGCTGGAGCGCGTATTCCAGCACGGTCCGGTTATCGAAGGCGAGTTCGGGGAGGGCGCTCATAGGGAACCAGGCCGGCTGCCAGTCGGTGCGCTGAGCCAGGCGGGTGCGGGCGTAGTCGACCAGGGCGAAGTAGGCCACGGCGACAGCTCCCTGGGGGGCGGTACGGTCCAGCCCGTCGAAGGTGTAGAGCTGCTCCAGATAGACGTCGGCCACGCCGGTCTCCTCGACGAGCTTGCGGGAGGCTCCATCGTCGAGCGTCTCGGCAGGCTCCAGACGACCGCCCGGGATGGCCCACCAGTCCCGGAAAGGTTCGATGGCGCGGCGGATGAGCAGCACCTTGAGGTTGCCTTCGGCGACGGTGAAGATGACCACCAGGACGGCTACGAGGGGCTGGTGCGCTGCTGCCGGCTGGGCGCTGGGAGAGGAGGGATGGGTAGCTTTGGGGGTCATGGCCCGACCTCAGCCGACCGCAGTCCCCCGGAGTGACCAGGGGCTGGTGTGCTCGATGTGCACAGCGGCCGGCTCGCCGATGGCGGCGCGGCCCTCGAAGTGGACCAGCTTGCCGGAGGAGGTGCGGCCGGACCAGCGCCCGTCCTGGCGGCTCTCCACCAGCACCTCCACCCGGGCGCCCAGGAGCCCCGCATTGATCTGCTCAGCGATGCCCGCCTCCAGCTCCTCGATGGCGTGGAGGCGCTCCATCTTGACCTCCCGGGGCACGTCGTCCTCCAGACGGCGCCAGGCGATGGTGCCGGGCCGGGGCGAGTAGGCAGCCACGTGCACCTTGTCGAAGCGGAGGTCCGCCAGCAGGTCGTGGGTGCGGCGGAACTGCTCTTCCGTCTCGCCGCAGAAGCCCACGATGACATCGGTGGTGATGGTTGCGGCGGGTATGCGGCGGCGGATGAGCTCTATCTTTTCCCGATACTCCTCGATGGTGTAGCCGCGGCGCATGCGCTCCAAGACGGTGTTGTCGCCAGACTGGACGGGCACGTTGAAGTACTTGCAGACCTTGGGCAGCTCGGCCACGGCGTCCACGATGCGCTGGGTCATGTCCTTGGGATGGGAGGTGAGGAAGCGGATGCGCCAGATCCCTTCGATGCCGTGCAGGGCGCGCATGAGGTCGCCCAGGTCGGGCTGGCCGGGCAGGTCGTGGCCGTAGGATTCCACTGTCTGGCCCAGAAGGGTGACCTCGCGGATGCCGTGGTTGGCCAGGTGTTCCATTTCGGCCCGCACGTCCTCGATGGGACGGCTGTGCTCGCGCCCCCGCCGGTAGGGGACGATGCAGAAGGTGCAGAACTTGTCGCAGCCATGAATGACGGGGACGTAGGCGGTGGGGCTGTCGGGAAGGGCGTAGGTGGTGGGCCAGAACTCACCGCCCGTGTCGTCGAGGCCGATGGCCTTCAGGATGGGGTCGAACTCCTGGGGGCGGGCGAACACGTCGACGTAGGGGAAGCGGCGGCGGAGCTCGTCGGTGCGGGGGCCTACCATGCAGCCCATGACGGCGATGGTGAAGTGGTGTCCGCGGGCGCGCAGCTTCTTAAGGGTGCCCAACTTGCTGATGGCGCGGGCCTCTGCATGGTCGCGCACGACACAGGTGTTGAGCACCACCAGGTCGGCCTCCTCCGGCCGGGTCACGGCCCGCAGGCCCAGGTGCTCGAGGCCTGCGGCCAGCTTCTGGGAGTCGGCCTTGTTCATCTGGCAGCCCGCGGTCCAAATGTAGTAACGCACAGTGCCTCCCGCAAAAAAGAGCCCCCTGGGGAGGGGCGTGGAAGCCTTCGGGATGGCGGAGGGAATGGGATTCGAACCCATGACCCCAGTCTCCCAGGGTAACCGCTTAGCAGGCGGCCGCACTAGACCACTATGCGATCCCTCCGTGGCGATTGTAGCAGGTCGGGCTGGCGCCCTTCAAGGTAGTGTACTCGTCCGCCGCCGTGAGTTGGTCACGGACGTAGAGGACCGGCGGCAGGCCGTAGGTCTCCTTCAGCCGCGCCGGGTAGGCCTCGTCGTGCCAGGTGACGCCCCGCTGCCACCAGCGCCCTATTTCCTTGACGCGCGTGGTATTGTGATGCCCCGCCCAAGGCGTATGCGCGTGTTCCGTATGGAGGGAGGCGGAGCGATGCGGTCTGCTAAGTCCCCGCCCAATCAGCAGGCGCCGAGTTAGAGCTAGCCGGAGGACCGGCCCAGGGAGGGCCGATAGTGTGTGAGGCTGTCGATGAACCCTTCTGCCCTGTCACCCTGAGCGAAGCGAAGGGTCTCCATGAAGCAGATTCTTCGCTGCGCTCAGAATGACAGCGCCGGCCCAGGGAGGGCCGATAGCCTGGGCTGTGCAGTCCGGCCCGGCCTGCGAAGGAAAGGAGCACGACAATGAAGACCCATCTTGGCAGACGGACTGCCGTCGCCGTGGGCCTGGCGCTGCTGGTGCTGGCCTTCGCCTTCGCCCGGGCGCCCTCGCATAGCGAGGCCCGTTCCCTCTCGGACGATCCCACTCTCCTCTCCCACACCGTCAGCGCGGGCGAGTATCACACCTGCGGGGTGAGGACGGACGGTACCCTCGCCTGCTGGGGGGACGACTCCCAAGGGCAGGCGACGCCCCCCGCCGGCACCTTCAGCCAGGTCAGCGCGGGCGGTTATCACACCTGCGGGCTGATGACGGACGGCACCCTCGCCTGCTGGGGGATGGACATCTACGGGCAGGCGACGCCCCCCACCGGCACGTTCAGCCAGGTCAGCGCGGGCTTTGAGCACACCTGCGGAGTGAGGACGGACGGCACCCTGGCCTGCTGGGGGTTCAACAGCCACGGGCAGGCCACGCCCCTCGCCGGCACCTTCAGCCAGGTCAGCGCGGGCGGTTATCACACCTGCGGGGTGAGGACGGACGGCACCCCGGCCTGCTGGGGGTGGAACGGCTTCGGGCAGGCGAGGCCGTGTGTGTTCCCGGACGATGCCGACTGCGACGCCTGCTGGGACAGCGTGGAGCCCACCCTCAGCCCGCCCGCCGACCCCTCTGACCCCTGGGACTGGTACGACGTGCCCGTTCCCACCCTCTTCAGCGATGGCCACATCAACGGCGACCCCAGCGGCACCGACGACAGGGACCATGCCATCACCATCATCGACGACCTCCTCGCCGTCCTGGAGTACTCAGGCACCTCTGACGGTGGCCTGCCCAACGCGGGAGGCAGGCAGTACAACCAGGACGTGAACTTGGACGGCGTGGACGACGGCATCGCCTACGACCGCACGGTGGGGGCCACGCGCTCGGGCGCGCCCGACGGCGCCGTCAGCATCATCGTGGACGTGCTGCTGGTGCTGGAGCAGTCCGGCTACAGCTGCGGCTCAACGCCGCCGTAGAGCTCCAAGAGCCCACATTCGCACCACGAGCGGGCGGTCGCGAAGCCCGCCCCTCGCATTTGCCCACGACCCGCGTGACGGACTCGGGCGACGGGCTAACGGGAAAGGACGGCCGAGGGCCATGCTCCGCCCCGCTCTTCTCGCGCGCAGTGCGAGCGCGGCTACACGAGTCTCTTGACAGGGCGCAGTTGCGGTACTAGCTTGTACCCGTTCTCACAACGCTACACATGCCATCGCTCCAGCAGCCCCCACCGCGCAAGCCAGCTGGACCCTAGTCTTTGAGCGGAGTGCCGCAAAGAGAAGAAGTGCCCAATGAGGAAGCGCGCCGCAATCATTCTGGCACTGGCAGTACTTCTCGCCGTGACGCTGCCTGCCCTGACCACTACCTCACGCTCCCAGGACGCAGAGCGTACCCTGGACCTCAGCTCCGGCTGCAACATGGCCACCCTCACTTTCGCTACCGGCACCGACGCCGCCACCGTCGCAGCCGCCATCTCCCCTCCTGACGCCCTCGACACTATCTGGCGCCTTGACAACGTCATCGGCACCTTCCAGGCCTTCGCGCCCCAGGCCCCCCAGGCCAGCGACCTCCTCTCCGTCAACCTCCTGGATGCCTTCTACCTGTGTCTGGACACCGCCGCCACCATCACGATGCCCACCGTCTCGCCTGACCCCTCCGGCGCGACCGTATCCACACCCCTCAGCACCGGCTGCAACGCCCTCGGCGTGACCTACCCGGATGGCACCGCTCCCTCCCAGGTGGCCGACGCCGTCATCCCTGCCGACGCCTTCCAATCCATATGGCGCCTCGATAACGCTACCGGCTCCTTCCAGGCCTATGCGGCGGCGGCTCCCCAGGCCAGCGACCTCACCAATCTGAAGTTCCTGGACGCCGTGTTCCTGTGCATGGCAGGGCCCGCTTCACTAGACATGCCCGCGCTGGCTGGAATGCCGGTGCCAGTGGCTACGGCTACCGCTCCGTCGCCCGGCCAGCCCATGGCCGACAAGTGGGCGCTGTGGACAGAAGGCACCCGCCTGCGCGGCGCGAATATCTACCAGCGGCGCGTCTATCCCGAGCTGGATGGCCCCGAGTTCATGGGATCCGGACCCGTCGGTCCGCCCTACACGCAGGAGGACTTCAGCGGGTTGGCAGCGCTGGGTGCCAATTACGTCAATATCTCACACCCCGGCCTGTTCACCGAAACCCCGCCCTACGAACTGGACCAGAACATCCAGGACAACCTGGACAATTTGCTGGACATGATCGCCAAGGCTGACATGTTCGCTGTGATCAGCTTTCGTACCGGGCCGGGCCGCGCTGAGTTCAGTGTTTGCTGCTTTGGAGACGACTGGTTCGATGAGCGTTACCTCAACGATTCCATCTGGCAGGATCAGGCGGCGCAGGATGCTTGGTTGGCAATGTGGCGCTACACGGCAGAACGCTACCGCAACCACCGGATTGTTGCCGGCTACGACCTGATGGTCGAACCGAACGTTAACGATGTACTACTGGACATCTGGGATCCGGAAGCGTTCTACTCGGCCCACGCGAACACCTTGTACGACTGGAACCAGCTCCACCCTCGCATCACCGGTGCTATCCGCGAAGTGGATGCCGAGACGCCGATCCTGGTCGGCTCGATGGCCTACAGCGCCGTCGAATGGCTGCCCTACGTGGAGCCGTCCGGCGACGTGCGCACGATCTACGTGGTCCATCAGTATGCGCCCTTTCAATACACACACCAAGTTCCTCCGCTCGAACACAGCTACCCGGGAGTGTTCGATGTGGACTGGGACGGCATTGACGACCAGTTCAACCGTGCCTGGCTCGATAGTCTGCTCTCGACGGTCGATGCGTTTGCGGCAACGCACGGCGTACCCGTTGCGGTGAACGAGTTCGGCCTGATGCGATGGGAGCCCGGCGGGGCCGACTTGATGGACGACCAGATGGACCTATTCGAGCAACGCGGCATCAACCATGCGCTCTGGGTCTGGGACCCTTCATGGCAACCATGGACGGAGGAGGTCGATGCTTTCAACTTCCGTCACGGCCCTGACCCCGAGCACCACGCCGACGTCACATCCAGCGACCTCATCGATGCCATCGTCAAGTACTGGGGACGCAACACCATACGCCCATCGAGCCTAGCTCCCTAGGACGGAAAAGAGCGGCCGGGATGTAGAGGGCAATCGCGAAGGCTCGAAGATGGGGCCGCCACGCGGGCAAAGCCTATCGCGCCCCCTCCAGCCGCCGCAGCGCCGACTCCACTCTTGAAAGACACCGCTCCCGCCCCAGCACCTCCATGCTCTGGAACAGGGGCGGCGACACCGTCCGCCCGCTGACCGCGACCCGCAGCAGCATGAACAGATCACCTGTCTTCAGGCTCAGCTCTTCCGCCAGGGCTCGCAGCGTTCCCTCCAGCGCCTCGCTCTCCCACGAGGGCGGCGCCGATACCCGCTCCAGGGCCAAGCGGAGGACCTGTGCAGCCGTCTCCGGCCGCCCTGCGAAGGCCTTCCCCAGAAGCTCTGGCGTGCCGTACTCTAGCTCCCCCTCCTGGAAGAAGAAGCCCGTCATCTCGCTGGCCTCGTCCAGGCGCTTCACCCGCTCCTGCACCAGGGGCACGATGCGTCCCACGTAGGCCCTGTCGATGGGCCGGGGCACCTCGGGCGGCAGATCCCTCTCCAGCCGCTCCGCCAGGAGCTCCGCCAGCCGCTCCGGAAGCAGCTCCCGGATGTACACGCCGTTCATCCAGGTGAGCTTCTCCGCGTCGAACATGGCCGGATTCTTGACGATCCGGTCCAGGGTAAAGTGCGCGATGAACTGCTCCCGGGAGATGATGGTAGTGCGGTCGTCCAGCGACCAGCCCAGCAGCACCAGGAAGTTGAACATAGCCTCGGGCAGGAACCCCTGGTCCCGGTACTCCTGCACGGAGACGGCGCCGTGGCGCTTGGCGAGGCGGGCCTTGTCCTTGCCCAAGATGAGCGGCAGATGGGCGAAGAGGGGCGGCTCCCAGCCCAGCGCCCCGTACAGCAGCACGTGCCGCGGCGTGCTGGAGATCCACTCGTCGCCGCGCATAACGTGCGTGATCTCCATAAGGTGGTCGTCCACCACGCTGGCCAGGTGATAAGTGGGGAAGCCGTCTGACTTCAGGAGGACGAAGTCGTCCAGGGTGGCGTGGTCGAAGCTCACCTGGCCGCGGACGAGGTCGTGGAAGGAGGTGGAGCCGGTCAGAGGCGTCTTGAATCGAACGACCGTTGTCCCCTCGGCGCGGCGCTGACGGCGTTCCCCCTCCGACAGGTGGCGGCAACGCCGGTCGTAACGGGGCGGCTCCTTGCGCCGCTGCTGGGCCGCCCGCACCTCCTCCAGCCGCTCCGGCGAGCAGAAACACTCGTAGGCCTGGCCGCGCTCTATCAGATCGGCGGCGGCCTGCCGGTAGTGCTCCAGTCGCTGCGACTGAAAGTAGGGCCCATAGGGCCCGCCTACCTCTGGCCCTTCGTCCCAGTCGATGCCCAGCCAGCGCAGCCCATCCAGGATGGCCTCCAGGGCCCCCTCTACCAGCCGCGACCGGTCGGTGTCTTCGACGCGCAGGACGAAGGTGCCCCCCTCGTGGCGCGCGAACAGCCAGTTGAATAGGGCCGTGCGGATGTTCCCCACATGGGGGATGCCCGTGGGACTGGGGGCGAAACGAACGCGAACCGTCACCGAGAGAACCGTCTCATTCCCAGGCCTCAGCTAGCGGAGGAATCGCGCTGGCACCCGCAGCGCCCCCAGCAGCCCCAGCAGGCCCATCAGGGCCAGCGATACCCCCATCATGACACCGCTGAGGGCGATAGGACGGTTCTGGCCGTAGCCTTTCACGCCGCCCTGCACGAAATCGGCGATCTCGTCCCTCAGGCCGTCCCATCCCAGGGAGATAAGCAGCACCACGAAGGCCGCCACTACCAGGATGACGATAGGCAGCCCCAGGCTGGCCGCCGCCAGTTCCAGACGGTTGGGCTCCCGCTGCCCCGGTTCCGTGAACCAGCGATTGCAGTAATAGTTGATAGCCCCTGGCACCACCACTAGCCCCAGGATGATCGCCCAGGTGATGAAGAACTCCATGCTCGACCTCCCGCCCCAGCTCGATTCTGCCGCCGCCCGGCGGCTGCCTGTGGAAGCTTAGAACGACCGTAGCCCGGCGCTCGCCGAACGGCCGGGGCCGTCCGTTGGCGGCTGGATTGTAGCAGAGCGGCCCCCGCTGCCTCAACCGGCCGCTAGCCGCCTCAGGGCGGCTCGGAGGTCTGCGGGCAGGGGTGCCTCCAGGCGCAGCGCTTCGCCCGTTCGGGGATGGCGGAAGGCCAGCCGGAAGGCGTGCAGGAACTGACGCCCCAGGACGGGGGAGGGCCTGCCGTAGACGCCATCGCCGACCACAGGGTAGCCTAGGGCCGCGAAATGCACCCGGATCTGATGGGTTCGGCCCGTGTGCGGTGTTACCTCCACCAGGGTGTAGGAGTCCAGATATCGGGCCAATCGATAGCCCGTGCGGGCCTCGCGACCCCCTTCCACCACCGCCATGCGCTTGCGGTGCCGGGGGTCCCGTCCAATAGGGGCCTCGATGACCCCCTCCGGCGGCTCCACGTGCCCGTGCACCAGGGCCAGGTAGCCCTTCTCCACCCGGCGCTCCTTGAGCTGGCGCGACAGAGAGAGGTGCGCCAACTCATTCCTGGCTACGATGATCAGCCCCGATGTGTCCTTGTCCAGTCGGTGCACGATTCCCGGCCGCCCCTGGCCTCCCACCCCCCTCAGGTCGGGACAGCGCGCCAGCACGGCGTTCACCAGCGTATGAGCGCTGTGCCCCGGGCCCGGATGAACCGTCATGCCCGCGGGCTTGTCCACCACCAGCAGGTCCTCGTCCTCGTACATTACGGACAGAGGGATAGCCTCGGGAGCCGGCTCCAGAGGTTCGAGTGGGGGCACCGTCAGGCAGACCCTTCGGCCCCGCTCCAGCCGCAGCCCGGCCCTGGCGGGCCTGCCCTCTACAGTCACCAGCCCCTGCTCGATGAGACGCTGCACGCGGGAGCGGCTCAGCTCTGGCCGCCGCCGGGCCACGAAGAGGTCCAGCCGCTCCCCCTCCCGGTCGGCCCTCAGCTCAACGGTCCGGCCCACGCCGGGGAGCCTCCTGCTGGCGGCGCGCCCCCTCATAGAGAGCGAAGAACGCGAGCACACCCACCACGCCGATGCTGATGGAGGAGTCGGCCACATTGAAAGCGGGCCAGTAGCGGAAGTCGATGAAGTCGGTGACCTCACCTAGACGGATGCGGTCGATGAGGTTGCCCAGCGCCCCCCCGAGCTGAAGCCCCAGGACGATCCGCAGGAGCACGTGCTGCATGGGAGGATACCAGTAGTAGAGCAGAATGGCTGCCAGACCCAGGAAAGTGGTGACCACCAGGAAGGGCGTCTGCCCCTGGAGAATGCCGAAGGCGGCGCCGCTGTTGGTCACGTGATTGATGCGCACGAACCAGTCTTCGTCCGGCCAGGTCTCCCCCAAGGCCAGGTTCGAGCGCACCAACTGCTTGGTCACCTGATCCAGGACGATGACGGCGATGGCGATGAGGAAGAAGGGCGCGTCGGCGCGCAGCCGCGCCAGCCAGCGGGACGCACCGGAAGCCGTGCGCACCTCCACAGTCCCTGTGCTCTTAGCCATCCATCAGAGGATACCACCTCCTCGAGGGCGAACACGAGGGGCCCGCGGCCACGTGAGCCTTTCTCCTGTCGCCGCAGCGTCGACGGGCCGGGGTAAGGCTCGTTGACCCATAAGCGAAGCCCTCGCTATCATAATTCAGAGGTCTTCACATTCCTGCTCCTTTGGAAAGGATCCCATGACTCCCGACGTATTCGGCCGGAGGGCAAGGCAGGAGCGCAAGCAACGCGCCAGCCGCCTCCCTCCCGGCCAGAAGCTCACCCAGGACTGGCCCGTCTTCATCGAGGGGCGTATTCCGAAGGTCAACCTGGCCACCTGGCGCCTCACCCTGGGCGGCCTGGTTGAGGAGGAGGTCGAGTTCACCTGGGAGCAGTTCATGGCCCTCCCTCAGACCAGCGTTACCTCCGACGTGCACTGCGTGACCCGCTGGAGCAAGGTTGGCAACCGCTGGGAGGGCGTCGCCTTCAGCGAGCTCCTGAAGCGCGTCCGCCTCAAGCCCGAGGCGCGACACGTCATGGTCCACAGCTATGGCGGCTACACCACCAACATCGCCCTGGCCGACCTGCTGAAAGACGACGTGCTCTTCGCCCACAGCCACAACGGCGAGCCCCTCACCCGGGAGCATGGCTGGCCCCTGCGCCTGGTGGTGCCCAAGCTGTACTTCTGGAAGAGCGCCAAGTGGGTGCGCAGCCTCGTCTTCATGGCTGGGGAGCGTCCCGGCTTCTGGGAGAGGCGTGGCTACCATCTCCGCGGCGACCCCTGGAAGGAGGAGCGCCACGCGTAGCAGGGCGCCCTCGGATCTCCCGCCTCACCGTGGATTAGCACCCCGAGAAGGTTGCCCCATCGCCGGTGATGTCCTAGGATAGACGCGCTATGGCCAATCCCGAGCATCTCGCTCTCATCGACCAGGGGCCCGAGGCAGTCAAGCGCTTCGCCGACGAGAACCCCGACGCCACCCTCGATCTGTCTCAGACAGACTTCTCCGGACGGGACTTGCACGACTACCCGCTGATGGGCGCCAACCTGACCGGGGCCAACCTATCCCGCTGCGATCTCCGCGACGCCAAGCTGACCAACGCGGACCTGACCAACGCCGACCTCCGAGACGCCGACGCTCGCGGCGCTACCTTCCACCACTCTAACCTTGCCGGCGCCGACCTGCGCGGCCTCCGCCTCAACCCCTTCGGCGTGGAAACCCTGGTCATGTGCATCAGCCCCACCACCTTCCAGGGCTCTCACTGGGACCGCGAGCGTATCGAGCAGATCCTCAACATCCTGAACCTCAACGCCGACTGGCAGATCAGCTACGAGATCGTCCCCAAGAAGTAGCGCTGGCCCGCTATCCCTGGTCCAGCACCGTCCGCACAGCAGCGGCGTACTCCTCGCTGGCCTGGTCGTCCGTCACCAGTTCGATCTCCTCCGGCGAGCCTGCCCCCAGACCCAGCTCGACAGCCCGGGCGATCTGCTCCTGCTCGAAGATGGCCCCCCGGCTCACCTCGGGCGTGGTGCCCCAGTGACGGAGAAGGGCCACCCCCACGGCGTCAAGCGCCACCCGGTCGCTGGCCGCCAGGAACACCTGCGAGTCCACCCTTGTGCCCACCGCCGGCCCGCCCGTGGTGAAAGCCACCACCCCGTCCATGACGATGAGCTTGGGGTCGTAGGCGACGTTTATCTCGGCGATCATGTGCCTCTGGTGAGGATTGGGCCTCTTCTCTCCCTCGCCGCCTGAGCGGTGCAGGTCAAGCATGTAGTCGTGACCGCGACCTGCCACCTGCCTTGCCACCAGACCTACCGAATTCTTCAGGGATATGGTGAAGTGTCCACCGGCTCGATGCGTCTTCAGGTTGCAAGTCTGCACCACCGCGTCCACCTCCGAAAGCAGGCGCGGGACGAAGAACCCGTGCGGCCAGTGGCTCCCCTCGGGCTCCAGCTTCACCCAGCCCTCCTCGTCCATCTCGTCGAACAACAGGAGATCGAAGCCCAGCTCGCGGGAGAGCGCGAACACGCCCAACCGCTCCATCACCTCTCTGGTGTTCTGGCCGAACCCGCTGCGCTCACCGAGGGTGATATGACCTACGCCTGCCTCCTGAAGGACCTCGACCATGGCGCGAAGGGTATCCGGGTGAGTGGAGCCCGGCGAAGGGTCCGCACTGTTAAGGTTCGGCTTGAGGAGCACCCTGCTGCCCCGCAGGCCTTCCGGCTTCAGCAGGGCCACGGCCCGTCGTAGCCCCTCCGCGCGGTCGTCCGTCTTCACGAAGGCCACGCGTGATGGCGTCGGCCTTCCCGCCGTCTCGGCTGTCGGCGAGGGGGCAGGCGACTCCTCCAGCTGAGGCGAAGCCTGGCCGATCGGGGGCTTTTCCCCGCCGCCGCACGCCGTCAGCAGTGGTCCGGCCGCCGACGCCGCCCCCAGGGCGACCATCCCTCGCAGAAAGGCCCGTCGGCTGAGCCTGGTCGCTTCAGCGGCCACACTTGCCTCCTGCCTCGGAGTGGCAAGCCCCCGGCCTTCGCTCACCCGCTCCGCTCTATAGCCACATTGCTATCTCCAAGCGTCGGTACTCCTCCTCGGTGAACACCTCTGCCGCAGGCTTCACCTCGCCTTCCTTCTCCACCCCGAGCGGCCCGCTCGCAAGAATGACTAGCCACCTCCCGTCCTTCGCGTCGATCAGGACCGGTTTCGGCCCGCCCCGTCCCCCCAGGTGCCTGGCGATCGCTTCCTCGGCTTGCTGACGTGTGGCCATGATAGTTATCCCCCCATATCACATGGGCTGCGAAAGATGCTCACCCTCTGGCGGAATCATCGAACGCCGGGCGGAGCGTTGTCAAGGCGGCAGCACACTCGGCCCGCTCGGCCGGCAGTCCAAAGCAGGCTGCTGCCCACTACCTTAGCAAGCCTGCCTCACGCACCCACTGGGCGGTCGCGCGCACCCCGTCAGCCATCGACACCTTCGGCTGCCAGCCCAGGTCGTCCCTGGCCTTGGAGATGTCGAACCGCTGATCCTGGGTCATGAGGAACACGGACACGCGGCTCAGCGTCGGCGGCTCCTTGGCGCCGATGAGCCGCGCCCAGCCCTCCGACAGATTCGCCAGCGTCGAGGCGACAGCACATGGCACCGATAGGCGCGGGGGCCGGATATGCAGTTCGCCGCAGATGGCCAGAACGAACTCGCGGATGCGCATCTCCGGGTCGGGCCCCAGGTTGTAGATCTGGCCGACCGCTTTCTCGCTCGTGCCCGCAGCGACCACGCCCTCGACCAGGTCCGTGACGTAGAGGAACGGGGCGAAGGGGTCCCGGCCGCTGATCCAGGCGGCGGTCGGCCCGCGGAGGAATCTGATGATGCGCGGGAAGAACGTGTGGTCGCCCGGGCCGTACACGGACACCGGCCGCACGATGGTGACGCCAAGCCGACCCTCCCGATGATGGCCGAGCGCAGCCTGCTCGGCCAGGATCTTGGACCGCCCGTAGAAGCCCCAGGGGCTTTCCGGGCCGCCGTACGGCGCGCTCTCGTCCAGCGGCGGCGTGCCGGGCGCCGCCACCGCGTACACGGCGCTGGTACTGAACAGAAGGAAGCGCTGTACCTTCGCCTCAGCCGCAGCCCGTAACGTGTTCTCGGTGCCCCGCACCGTCACCGCCTCGAACTCCCGCCAGGGCCCCCAATCGGTCACCCTGGCTGCGGCGTGCAATACCATCTCCATCCCCCGGGCGGCCGCCCGCAGGGACTCGATGTCCCGTACGTCGCCGAAGAGAACCTCCACATCGCCGCAGCGGCGGATACGCTCCGCATCGGCCTCATCGAGGGCGAGCCCGCGTACCTCATGCTGCCCCTCCAAGAGGCGCTTGAGAAGATAGCTGCCGATGAAGCCGCCAGCGCCTGTAACTAGGACCTTCATGATGCCTGCTCCTTCTGCGTCTGGCCCACGCCCACGCCTAAGCGCCCTCTGGCCAGCCTCAGCCCAATGACCTTATCGACGTGTCCAGCAGGGGTATCATGCCCAACACAAGGCGGGCCAGCAAGCCCCATCGGGCCCGCAACGACTCCGAGACAACCGAGGCGCGCCTGGCGGCGGCCTGCTGGCGTCAGGGTCAGCAGGAATACCATCGGTGGCAACCTCTTGGATCGCATCGGGGTCCGCGCCGAGCGCCGTCCCTGACCGACCGGACAGCAGGGGGCCGCGAGTTTGTTCGCTCGCGGCCCCCTGCCTTCTGGAGGTGGGGATCCTCCTAGCTGGGCTGCGTTACGAAGCCGCGCGCCCAAGCGACGGGTCCAAGCCTCAGCAGCCCGTCGCGGCGCTTCCTGCGCTCCCCGGCCATCGCCTGCTCCACCGGCGGCTCCTGCGCAGCGCGAGCCTCCCTGATCAGGGCGAGTCGGGTGACCTCGCGCTGCACGTCCTGTTGATGCGTCTGCAGCAACTCCCTTTCAATCATGGCCACCCTCCTCAAATTAGTCTCACCCTTCATGTACCATGTCCCTGCCCCAGCTGACTATGAATGTGTTCACATATTCACTGAATAGCGCCAGCCGAAGCCAGAGTTGACAAACCTTTCCTCGTGTTGGATGATCCGCCTCGTCGGGGGTAACAAGCCGTCTTTGCCCGTGAACCGCTGGCCGGCCCTGGACCCAGTCGTCAGACGGCATGCGAAGTGGTGTGGAATGATGAGACGAGACCTGCTCGCTGCTGTCCCTGTGCTGGCGGCAGTGCCTCCCGGCGACCTGGAGGCGCTGGCTCAGCACGCTCAGCGGTCATGGTTTCGCAGGGGGCAGGTCATCTTCCAGCGCGACGACGCTGGTACCAGCCTGCACATCGTGGAGCAAGGGCGTGTCTACATCGTCCTGCCGTCTCCGCAGGGCGAGGAGATGATCGTCGCCGTCCTGGGCCCGGGCGAGTTCTTCGGTGACCTTTCTCTCCTCGATGGCGCGCCCCGCTGCGCCAGCGCCGTCGCCGCGGAGCCGCTTAGCACCTTCATGATCCGGCGGGAGCATTTCCTGGCATGGCTTGAGTCACGACCCTCCGCAGCGCGCGCTATAATGACGGCCCTGGCCAGACGCCTTCGCGCCACCGACGAGATGCTGGGCGACGCCGCCTTCCTTGACATCGACCGAAGGCTGGCTAAGAAGCTGCTCGAGCTCTGCCGGCGCCAGAGTCAAGGAGAGATCCCCTCAGCCCGAGTGACCCAGGACGAGCTCGCCGCCATGCTCGGGCTCACCCGAGAATGCATCAACAAGCACCTCGGGCAGCTCAAGGATCGCGGCCTGATCGAGGTCAGCCGAGGCAGCATACGCCTCCTCTGCCCCGAGGACCTGACGCAGCTCACATAGCCGCGCCCACCCGAACGCAGTCCCACGCTCAAGAGGACTGCCCGGAAGCCGACAGATACTCCACCTGCCCCGCATCTACGCCGGGGAGCAGCCAGCCCCGCAGGGAGCGAAACACCTCCTCCATCCCCGGCTCCACCCTCCAGGTCCAGCCTGCCGTCGGCCTCGCGGATGGCCTGCTGGGGTGCTGCGCCTCCCTGACCGTGGCCAGCCGGGCCACTTCCCGCTCCCTCTCCGCCAGAATAGCCGTCAGTGTGTCCTGCGTTACCATGGCTCCTACCTCCCTGCTTCCTCTCGCCTTCCACGGCGCCCCGCTGTTCTGCGACAAGTCTAAAGGAGGCCTCAACGCCCTACCATGAACCAGTTCACACTGCCACCAGCCTTTCCCGCCATGGGCTTTCTACACAGTCTTTACAAGCGTTGCCCTCATGGGTATAATCTCACTAGTCCTGAATCCGCGACTGAGGGCTATGCCCCCCTCAGTTTCTTTTTTGGGATGATCCCAGGGGAAGCGGCCATGGTCGACAAACCAGTTCCATTAACCAAGGACGGACTGGCCAAGCTCGAGCGGGAGCTCGAACACCTTCGTACTATCCGCAGGCCGGAGGTGGCTGCGCGCATCCACCAGGCCAAGGAACTGGCCTCCACTCAGAACAACGCCGAGTACGACGACGCCAAGAACGAGCAGGCCTTTGTCGAGGGGCGCATCCTTACCCTGGAGAAGATGATGCAGAACGCCATGATCATCGACGAGAAGGAGGCGCACCGCTCCGGTCGGATAGAGTTGGGCTCCCGCGTGACTCTGCTCGGCCACGATGGAAAGGAGCAACACTTTACCCTTGTCGGCACCGCGGAGGCCGACCCCAAACAGGGACGCATCAGCAACGAGTCGCCCATAGGGCAGGCCCTCCTCGGCAAGAGCATGGGCGAGGAGGTGCAGGTGGACGCCCCCAAAGGCCTCCTGCGCTTCACCATCACGCGCATTAGCTGAAGGCCGGGAGGGTCTCAGGCGAAGGTTAGAGGCGGGTGGGCCGGAAGCGCGCCCCCCGCTTTTCCCATTTCGGACGCTATGACCGAGCGATACCAGGCCATCTATCAGCAGCGACTGACGAAGCTTCAGCGCCTGCGGGACCGGGGCATCGACCCTTATCCACCTCGCTACAACCGCAGCCATAGCGCCGCGGAAGCAGTGGACGCCTTCCAGGCGTGGGAGTCCCGCGGCAGCGCGGGCGAGGCCCCCAGCGTCAGCGTGGCCGGTCGCATCACCGCCACTCGCGACATGGGCCGTGCCACCTTCATCGACCTGCGCGACGGCTCCGGCCGCATCCAGACCCACTTCCGGCAGAACACCCTGGGAGAGGAAGCCTACGTAGGCCTGCGCGATCTGGACCTGGGCGACTTCCTCGGCGTGAGCGGTCCCCTCTTTCGCACCCGCTCCGGCGAGGTCACCGTGCAGGCCGTCGACTACACCGTGCTGGCCAAGGCCTTACTGCCGCCCCCGGAGAAGTGGCACGGCCTTCAGGATGTGGAGACCCGCTACCGGCAGCGCTACCTGGACCTCATGGCCAGCCAGGAGGTGCGTGGTCTCTTCGCCCTGCGCAGCCGGCTCATCTCGGCGGTCCGCCACTTCATGGATGGGCGCGGCTTCCTGGAGGTGCAGACGCCGGTCCTCCAGCCGGAGGCCGGGGGCGCTGCCGCCACCCCCTTCGTTACCCATCACAAGGCCCTGGATCGGGCCCTCTACCTACGCATCGCCCTAGAGCTACACCTGAAGCGCCTCATCGTCGGCGGATTCGACAGGGTCTACGAGATCGGGCCGATCTTCCGCAATGAGGGCATCTCCACCATACACAACCCTGAGTTCACCATGATGGAAAGCTACGAGGCCTACGCCGACTACCACCACGTGGCCCGCATGGTGGAGGACCTCGTGTCAGGGGTTGCCCGCGAGGTGCTCGGCAGCACCCGCATCGTCCATGGGGACGCCATCATCGACCTGGAGCCACCCTGGCGGCGCCTCACCATGCGCGAGGCGCTCATCGAGCACGCCGGCCTAGACTTCGCCGACTATCGGGACGATCCGGAACGCCTCCGCGCTCGCCTCCAAGAGATCGGCGTCCACGTCGAGCTGGGCTGGAGCTGGGGCAAGCTCATCGATGAAGCCGTCTCCACCTGCGTCGAGCCCAGGCTCATCCAGCCCACTTTTCTCATGGATTATCCCTGGGAGCTCTCCCCCCTGGCCAAGCGCAAGCCTGAGAACCCCGAGCTCGTGGAGCGCTTCGAGCCCTTCTGCGCGGGCATGGAGTTCGGCAACGCCTACACCGAGCTCAACGACCCCGTCGAGCAACGCGAACGCTTCAAAATGCAGGCACGTCTGCGCGCCGCCGGCCTGGAGGACGTGGAAACCATGGACGAGGACTTCCTCCTGGCCCTGGAGCACGGCATGCCCCCCACGGGCGGCCTCGGCCTGGGCATCGACAGGATCATCATGATCCTGACCGGCCGTACCTCCATCCGCGAGGTCATCCTCTTCCCCCAGCTCCGCAGCAAGGAGTAGACTCCTCGCCGTGGCCGACCGAACCTTCCGCGCCGTCATCTTCGACATGGACGGCGTCCTTGCCGACAGCGAGCCCACCTATCTGGAGGCGGCCAACGTTGTCCTCGCCCCGCTCGGCCGCCGCCTGAGCGAGGAGCAGGGCCGGAAGTTTATCGGCAGCAGCGTTCGCCACGCCTGGCGGGGCATCATGGAGCTACTGGCCCTCGAGGGCAGCGTCGAAGATTACGTGCGCCCGTACGATGAGGTGCTGGTCTCGCTCCTCAGCCGCCCGCGGCCCACCCTGCCCGGGGTCCGCGAGCTGCTGGCTGAGCTGGACCGCCGGAACCTGCCCCGAGCCCTGGTCACCTCGTCCTGGCAGGGATGGGTCGATGCCCTTCTCGGCGCCATCGGGCTGACCGGCGCCTTCCCCGTAGTCGTCACCGAGGAGCAGGTCGAAAACGCCAAGCCCGCGCCGGAGCCCTTTCTGAAGGCCGCCGCCTTGCTGGGCATCGAGCCCGCGGCCTGCATTGGCATCGAGGACACCCCATCCGGCATTCAGGCGGCGAAGGCGGCGGGGATGTACGCCGTGCAGGTGCGGTCGGCCAGCACCGCCTTTCCTCCCATCGACGGCGCCGACCTGGTGCTGGACAGCCTGGAGGGTTTCCCGCTACACTTGCTCGGCTAGCTGGAAAGGCCAGCCGAGAGGTAGCGTTGCCATTGGACCCGCCCCCAGTCCGGGGAGCGGGTATGTGGCGTTTGGAGGGAGCAGGACCGCGTCGCTCACTTCCTGCTGGTCGAGGCGGTGAAGGAGGGCCGATGATGCCAACGCCCGACGTCCCCGCCAACGTCCGCGAGGTGGTTGACGAGTGCGTGGCACGCTTCGGCGACAACCTAGCCTGTGCCCTCTGGCATGGCAGCCGCGCCCGCGGCGAGCCTACTACCGCCAGCGACGAAGATCTCATCCTCATATTCCGCCGCCTCGACGACAACACCCTCCTGGGGCTCCGGGAGATGTTCCTCCGCCCGGACCTCCACGATTGGTCGACCTACACGCTCTCGGTGGACGAGCTCCGCCAGTACCCCCGCAACAACCGCCTCCAGTTTCACTACGGCTGCCAGGTGGTGCACGGCGAGCTCGATCCGCCCCCGTTCACGCCTGACGACCTCGTGGCCGACCTGCGATTCCTCGCCGTCGAGATCCGCTCCTACTGTCGACATCCCTTCATCCACCATGCCCTCTCCCATCCGCATCCCGACACCGTGCGCACTGCCCGCATGATGTATTACATGGCGAAGCAGGCAGTGATGGCCATGAAGACACGCCATCTCTACCACACAGGCGAATATCCTCTTACGCGGAGCGAGCTTCGGCGGGTGGTCCGCGACCCGGAGGATGTGGCAATCATCGACATCGTGGACCAATGGCCGGAGCTGAGGGCAGGCTACGAAGAGGACCCGCGCCTCCTCATACTCCAACTCGACGCCTTCGCCCGGCGGCTGGTAGAATCCCTCCCAGAGGCCTAGAACGTTCGTGGAACGACACTTCACCGCCACCGGCTTCGTCGTGCATCAGGACAGGACCCTCTTGCTCTGGCATCCCAGGCTCCAGGCGTGGGTTCCGCCGGGAGGACACCTCAAGCCTAACGAGGACCCGGTCCAGGCCGTCCTGCGTGAGATCCAGGAGGAGACGGGGCTGCGTGCCGAAGTGATAGCCCTGAACAGTGCATTCCCCTTCGACTACCCACAGCAGTTGCCGGCTCCCTATACCATCCTGGTGGAGCGCAGCCCCGAGCCGGGGCCGCCGCACGAGCACATCGACCTCATCTACTTCTGCCGTTCCCTGGACGGCGAGGTCGTGCGGCCCCCCTCATCCGATGACGTGCTAGTCTGGGTCACCGAGGCGCAGCTCCGGCGTAACGAGCCCCTGCCCGTGGGGAGCGGCGGCCCAAACATCCCCGTACCTGAGGACGTGCGCGCCCTGGCCCTGGAGGCCCTCGGCGTGGCAAGAAAGCGCTGATCTATGCTCGCCCTCCAGTTCATCCGCGAGAACCCCGAGGCCGTGCGCAGGGCCCTTGCCGACCGCCACAGCGAGGCCCCACTGGACGGTATCCTCCGCCTTGACGAGGAGCGCCGCCGTCTCCTCCAGGAGGTCGAAAGCCTGAAGGCCGAGCGCAACGCCGCCGGCAAGCGCATCGGCTCAGCCCGCGACCCGGCGGAGCGCGAGCGGATGATCGAGGAGATGCGCGGCGTCTCCGAGCGCATCGACGCCCTGGAGCCGCATCTCCGGGATATCGAGGAGCAGCTCAACCGCCTCCTGCTGGAGGTCCCCAACCTGCCCGACCCCTCCGTCCCCCTGGGGGCCGACGACAGCGACAACGTGCCGGTGCGCAGCGAGGGCGAGCCCCCTACCTTCGATTTCACGCCCCTGCCCCACTGGGACCTGGGCGAGCATCTGGGCATCATCGACTTCGAGCGGGGGGTGAAGCTGTCCGGCTCCCGCTTCTACGTCCTCAGGGGAGCGGGCGCCCGCCTCCAGCGTGCCCTCATCACCTGGATGCTGGACCTCCACATCGGCCAGCACGGCTACACCGAGGTGTACCCGCCCTTCGTGGTGCGAGAGGACTGCATGTGGGGCTCCGGCCAGCTCCCCAAGTTCGCCGACAACCTCTACCACGACGTGGAGGACGACGTCTGGCTGGTCCCCACGGCCGAGGTGCCCGTCACCAACCTCCACCGCGACGAGATCCTCGATGCCGAGAGCTTGCCCCTTCGCTATGTGGCGTACACCCCCTGCTTCCGCCGCGAGAAGATGAGCGCCGGCCGCGATGTCCGCGGCATCAAGCGCGGCCACCAGTTCGACAAGGTGGAACTGTACACCTTCTGCGCCCCCGAGGAGTCCGGCGAGCACCTCGAACGCATGCTGCAGGACGCCCAGGCCGTCTGCAGGGGCCTGGGCATCCCGCATCGCGTGCTGGAGATGTGCACCGGCGACCTCGGGTTCGCTGCCGCCAAGACCTACGACATCGAGATGTGGGCACCCGGCTGCGGCGAGTGGCTGGAGGTCAGCTCCCTCTCTAATTGCACTGACTTCCAGGCCCGCCGCGCCAGCATCCGCTTCCGCCGCGAGCCCCGCGCTCGCCCGGAGTTCGTCCATACCCTCAACGGCTCCGGCCTCGCCCTCCCCCGCGTGCTGGCCGCCCTCCTCGAGACCTACCAGCAGCCCGACGGCTCGGTGGTGGTCCCGGAGGTGTTGAGGCCGTATATGGGCGGAGTCGAGCGCATCTCACTGCGGCCTTCCTAGGGACTGGCGAGCATACGCAAGACGCGCCCCACGAGTGGAGACAGGCAAAATGACCTCGGCGCGGAATGCTGAACTCCGACAACTCTGCTGGGCGTTCGTGCAGGCAGCCACGCGAGTGTTCGTACGGAAGGGCATATGGCCTCGTCCCCCGGCTTCTCGATTGTTGAAGTGGGGGGAGGACTTCGTATACGCCGACTTGGCCGGCCTGCCCGAGTTGCATGCACTAAACAGCTGGCTGGCATCTGCACCTGACTTGCTCAGCATGTATCAGCGCAATCCCGGCGACTACAGCTACTTTTCCCACATGTGGTTCTCTCTGGTCACGCGGACTCTCGCGCATTCCCAAGGGGCCGAGCCTGAGCGGGCGGCCTTCTCCCGTCAGTTCAAGCTGTTCCTGGGCGAACTGTACCGACCGAGCGCTCGAATGTGCAGTGTGACCATGCTGACTGGCCTGGACCTTAAGTTTGAACGGCTAAGGCTGGACGAGTACACGCACATTGTCCAGCTACCGTGGGCTGGCGATCTTGCCGGACGCTTGCTTCACGGGCAATTTGGAAGCTACTACCGCCTCGCTCCGGGCCACGACGAGCACAGCGCGCTTGTGACGGATGTGGTTATTCAAAAGGACGACTTTCTTTCGGTGGGGCGGCGACAGCTCGACGACATATGGAAGTTTCAGGGTCTTGAGACTGTGATGAGGCTTTACACAGACGGAGTAGTTAGGGCCGGGAAAAGGTACGAGTTTCAGGTGGCGCGATTCCCTCTCGTGGAACCCTTCTCCTGGGAAACGAGCGACGGCGCACAATTGAGCGGCGTTCTGGGCGCGGACGAAAAACCGGCGATCATTCAGAGGCGGGACATCCCGGCAGTCACGCGCCTGTGGCGAGAGCTTCTGCAAGGGCACTTTGACGCGCGTCTGGGGATCGCTATCAGCCGCTTTCGCTCGTCCTATGACAATCCCGAGGACCTTTTTGTCGATCTGACCATAGCCCTAGAGGCAATGTTCGGGCCAAAGGAGGGTGAAGAGCTGACCCACAGGCTCCGTCTCCGGGCAGCGTTCCTACTAGGGCGCACAGAAGAAGAAGCCAGGACGATATACGGACAGGTGAGTACTCTCTATGCTATCCGGTCGCACGTATTGCATGGACGCACTGGAACGGACAGGGATTACCGACGCTGGCTTACTAAGTTGACCGGGAAGAAGCTCGAACAATTCGAGCTTCCTACCAAGCTGGTCCCGGAGGCAGACGCCGTCGCCCGCGGCCTGCTCCGGCGGTCAATCGCTGGCGCACTTGGCTTGTCGCAGAATCCCCCAGGTCAGCCGACATGGCCGCTTCCTGACGATTTCGATCAGGAGATGGCAACGCCTCGCGGGAAGCGGGTCTGGCGTCAAAGCTTTCAGCGGGCCGAACGCGCTAGATTGCAGACCATCAGCGCGGCTACCTAAAGCTCACGGAGCCCCACTGGCGAAGGGTTCCCGGCACTAGCCGCATTCCCCCGCCCAACCCCTTGACAAGCTGCGGACAGATGTTCTAGAGTACACATGTTCGGGAGAACACACGTTCTCTCTCCTGGGCGGCGGGGAAGAAGGAGCGCAGCGTGCAGTTCTTCGTCATCCTCAGCATTGTCATCGTGCTTGCGGCCGTGTACCTGGTCCACCAGTGGTACACGGGCGAGCTGGCTGGCCCGTGGCCCTTCGACGATGGGGATGCGGCCTGACCGGCCGCTCCCCGTCGTCGAACGAGCGGGCGCCTCTGCCTGTACCTGCCTTGAGCGGGCTTCCGGTGCTAGAATAGACACGAATCGCTTCGCTAATTCCCGGCACCGAAAGGCCCGCCATGCGCATCCTCGCCGCCGATATGGGCACAGGCACCCAGGACATCCTCCTCCTGGACACCTCGCGGCCTGTGGAGAACTCCATCAAGCTGGTGATGCCCAGCCCTACCGAGATCGCCGCCCGGCGCATCCGTCGCGCTACCGCTGAGCGCCGTCCTCTCCTGTTAACCGGCGTCACCATGGGAGGCGGCCCCTGCCATTGGGCCCTGGAGGAGCACCTCAAGGCCGGTTACGCCGCCTACGCTACCTCCGAGGCCGCCAGGACCTTCGATGATGACCTGGAGCAGGTGGGCAGGATGGGCGTGCGCGTGGTGAGTGAGGACGAGGCAGCCCGCCTCGACGGCGTGGCCCGCATCGAGCTACGTGACCTCGACCTGGGCGCCATTCGCCGCGCCCTGGCCGCCTTCGATGTTCCAGGCGACTTCGACGGCCTGGCCCTGGCCTGCCTGGACCATGGCGCCTCGCCCCCCGGCTACTCGGACCGCCTCTTCCGCTTCGAGCACCTCCGGCGCGTGGTGGAGCAGCAGAACGACCTCCTCTCTTTCGCCTACCTACCCCAGGAGGTGCCCGACTACCTGACCCGCGCCCGTGCCCTCCTGGCCTGCGCCTCCACCGAAAACGGCGAGCGTGACCTCCCCGCTGTGTTCCTGGACACCGGCCCGGCCGCCGCCCTGGGCGCCCTTCAGGATCCCCTGGTGGCCCAGGCCGGGGAGCAGCTCGTGCTGAACCTGGGAAACATGCACACCCTGGCCTTCCACCTGCGGGACACCCACATCTACAGCCTCTACGAGCACCACACGGGCCTCCTGGAGCCCGCCGAGATCGAGAGCCTAACCGAGCGCCTCATCGCGGGCACCCTGCGCCACGAGGACGTGTTCGACCACCACGGCCACGGGGTCTACTACGCCTCGCAGCCCCAGAGTAGCAGCTCCTTCCTGGCGGTCACCGGCCCCCAGCGCGCCAAGCTACGCGGAAGCCGCCTCAACCCCTACTTCGCCACCCCCCACGGCGACATGATGCTGAGCGGCTGCTTCGGCCTGGTCGAGGCCTTCGCCGTCAGGTATCCAGAGTACCAGGGAGAGATCGAGGCAGCCCTGCGCTAGCTGCCTGGCTTGAAGGTTCTAGCGGATGAGCCTTCTAAGGATCGGCGGCAGGATATTGTTGATGACCCCGGGCCCTTCCGAGATCTCGTTGATCTCCAGCCCGTGCGGGGTGTAGCGCCAGGTACGGAAGCCGTAGACCCCGATGCCCAGCCGACGGCAGATACGTTTGGCCCGGCCTCCATAGCCTACGGGGACATAGAGGTAGAAGGCGGAGTCGGAGAGCTGCGAATAGGGGAGCCAGCGGCGGCGCGCCGCCTCCTCATTCACCGTGTGTGCTGTCTCCACCGCCACGTGGATCTTGACCTGGTTGCGGCTGGTATCGACCACCACGATGTCGGGAGCGAGCTCATCGCCGGTGTCGGTCCTGATGGGCATGCTCACCTCTGGCACGTTGGCGAAAGCACGCAGCGAGGGGCTCTCAGGCGTGGGAAACTGGAAGCGCGCCTCGAAGATGTCTCGGACCGCATGAGCCCTAAGGAACTGCAGCCAGCGGTCCCGCTCACTCAGTTCTCTGTCGCTCTTGGCGCTCTGCCGGGACGGCCTGCCCTCCTCCCGACGCGTGCCGGTTGTCACGGCTAACCTCCAGGGACACCGCAATGCCCTATCTCACCCGATCATAGTCAGCCACTCCCCCTCAGTCCAGCCCTACGTCGCTCCGCCAGCTTCACCGACCACGCCCCGGGGCTTCGCCCTGCGACCGGTTTGCCCACAGGCCGCTGCGGAGAGACCTCCGGATAGTCGAAGGAGGCGGTCTTGAAAGCCGCCTCCTTCTCTTGAGGCCACCCGATCCGTCGGGGCTGCGCTATATCACGAGCCGCTCGAAGCTCCCGGCAGCGCTCACGCAGATGAATACCACGTCCAGCCGGTCCACCTCTGCCAGATCACTGGCCGCAGGGAACTGAGCAGAGTAGCCCTGCCAAATGCCGGCCTCGAGCTGCCAGATGCTCTGTAGCGCCTCCGCCGGCGTGACCGCCCCGGCGATAGTACCGATAGGAGTGGCGTCCGGATAAGTAGTGGTCACCGGGTTGCAGCCAGCAACCAGAGGCTCCGACTCCGTCTCTTGCGCAGCGACCAGCCCGCCATGGGACCAAATCAGAACTGCTGAGAGCAGCGCAGCTATCAATGCCGCCTTTTTCATATTGACCTCCTTGCTATCTTTGCACGACATGCTGTGGGCTACTTTGGACGATTATGCGCCTGCTGTCAACCGACAGCACCATCGACGCGGCCAGGCCGTCTTCGCCGCACACAAAGAGCCTCTCTGCCGTACCCAATCACGGAAGCTTCTACTGTGCTGAAGCCGTCCAGGTCACGGTTCCTGAGTCGCAACTGAGGGTATAGCCAGGGTAGGTATCGGTATCCTCCTCCTGCAGCCGGACTTCTCCTTCGGCTGTCATGGGAGATGTGAACCGGCCAGACAACTCAAGGCCTGCCCCCTGGTAGGAAAAGCTGCCCTTGCTGATGGGAAGACCGCCCGGTCCGATGAGACCCTGCAACGAATACACGAACTCCGTGAATCCTCCTGGAGGGCCACCGGTGCAGTGGGCCACCACTTCAGCATCGAGCCAGATTACGCTACCGCCATCACCGCTGACGCCAAACTCCCACGGCCTGCGCTGAGATGTCTTGCCGCTGTACGTCGCCCCTCCAATCGGGTCGGCCAGGGGGCTCGGCATAGGCGTAGCGGTTGGAACGACCGTAGCGGCAGGCGTAGGAGAGGGAGGCTGAGGTGGCCCAGGAGGGGTGGGGGGAAGCACTGCCGTCACGCATACCGACACGGGGTCCAAGAAGTCGACTGTGAGGAGGTCGCTCGCCTGCGGGAACGCTGGTGAGAAACCTTCCCACCTCTGCTCCGCCGCGTTGTGGCGCCACATGGTGTCAACGGCGGCGGTTGGGTTGACGGCCTCGGCTACGGTCTGGGCCGGCGTGCCATCCGGAAATGTAAGGGCAACGTAGTTACAGCCCTCGTACAGGGGCGTAGCTTCGCCGGGCGGCGGGAGCGTGATGGTGGCCACCCCTGGGGGAGGTGCGGGAGCAGGCGTGCCGACCGGCATCGGCGTGGCCGTGGGCCTCGGAACAGGAGGGGCTGTTGACGTTGGGCTGGGGCCTTCCCGGGGACCCTTCGGGATGGAGTAGAGGTCCCTCACGCCCTCTATCGAGTCGGCATCCAGCCCTGCAAAGTAGTGCGCAGTCCGTCCGTCGCCGTCGCAGTCGTAGGTCCGCGGCTCGCCGACCGACGCCCTCATCAGATCCCCCGTATCGCTCTGGTGATCCAGCCCAACGACGTGCCCGATCTCGTGCAGTGCCACCGAGTAGAAGTGCCATTCATCGTCGGCGATGGCGGCCGGGTTCCGCTGGTGATACCAGTTGAAGCCACCGTCGAACGTAATGCTTATGTCCGAGGCAACGCCCGTGGAGATATACCATTCAAAGTATGTAAGGCCGCCGCACGCATAGGGCGGCGGATCGCCCCAGAAGAGAGGAATTTGGGCATCAGCCGGGTTAGTCGTCTCCTGGAAGGCGATACCCGTGATGAGCCCCGCAGTGTCTGTATCTACGCCGCCCCAGGCGTCAAAAGCCTCCCTCGTCCTTTCCTTGGCCCACTGAGGCCAGACGCCCTCGGCATCGCTGAAGAAGTAGCGCGCTACGCGGTCCGGCCCCGCTCTCTCGTCCATGAACCCGTGGCCGAAGCCAAACAAGCTGACCTTGTCAATCCGGAACGTCCTGTCGTCCCATACGCCGAAAGCCGTGTACGGTTCACGGGAGAGGTATTGCGGCTGGTCATAGGATTCGCCGCCGAAGGAGCGGGCGCTCCGGTGGTTATGCGAGGAAGATCCGTCCTTGAGGCTGTCCTCTTCCCAGCGGATGGTGGCTTCGTTGTCCTGGTGCGGGGTTACGCTGGGAATGGCCTTCACTCCCAGCGCCGAGGCTAGCGAGACAGCGACTGCGAGCGCCATGGCGGCGGCGAAGCTACGGCTCCACATCGTCTCCTCCTTTAGGCGTGGCGGCTATTGGTTCTCCCACCACTCGATCCAGCGCCTGATGGCTTCCTTCCGCTCCTCTTCAGTGGCCGGGGCCCAGTACGGCTTGGGGTATCCGAAATCGAGGCCGGTGAGCTCTTTCAAGCCCTCTATGGCCTTCACGACGAGCCAGTCTCGGGCTGCCGGGTCCTTTAGGGTTTCTATCAGCACCGGGATGGCCTGCGTATCGGCCAGGTCGGCGAGAGCGACCGCCGCCGCCGTCCTCACCTCCAGGGATGGGTCATCGAGCGCATCGAGAAGCCAGGGCTTGGCGACCGACGCCCGCATGTCGCCCAGGTAGAACGCCGCGTTGGCGCGCACGTCCTCCGACGGCTCGTCGGTATCGGTTACCTTCTCGGCCAGAGCGTACGCGGCTTCGTCTCCTCCCAGGTTGGCCAGCGCGCCGATGGCCGCCAATCGAACACGCTCGGAAGGGTCGGCCAGGGCTTCCTTGAGGCTGGGAACGGCTTCAACGCTCCCTAGTCGGCCCAGGGCGACCACCGCTGCGTATCGCAACTCTGCCTCCTCAGCGTGCAGCAGCTCGATGAGCACGGGGACCGCCGACTGGTCGCCGGTGTTGCCCAGCGCAAGCGCCGACATGAAACGCACGTCAAGGCTTTCGTCCTCGTCCCGTACTCTTTCAAGCAGGCTGGGAAGAGTGAGCTCGATGCCCTTCTCCGCGAGGATTTCCTCCGGACTCGGACGCAGCACATCTTCGCCAGGCTCCAGGTCTGCAATAAAGGCCGGTGGTGTGAGGGAAACCTTCGTCTCGACCGCAGCCTGTGGAGACGCACCGGGCGCCTCGCCATCGGGCGTGACCGCCGTGTCATCGCATCCGACGGCCAGAAGCAGCAGGGTGACCAGCGCCGCCAGCAGCGATATCACGCCCGCAAGCGGCTCACTGAATCCCTTGCCTTTCACACCGTTCATGATCGTTCGTCCGATGACAGGAGGCCAGAAACATAGCGCGGCCGCTCTTCGGCGGTCAGGGCCACCCTATTGTGGGCAGGAAGCGACCTTGAGCCCTTCTGAGTTCGACATTTAGGCCGCCGATGCCGCCATCAGCCGCGACGGCAATCGGGCGACCGCGCATAAAATAGTCGCGGGGCGAGCGGTTGTCAAGGCGCGTATCAAGGCCGTCCAAAGCTCCCCCACTGTCGCCGGTCCAGATCTTCCTCACCTGGCGTGTACCATTCCTACTGCTCCACCGGTCGGCCCCTGCAGTTTCGTTGACCCTCATTCGGGGGCTCGCTATACTGCCTTGGGCTCGGAGGGGTGTCCGAGTGGTCGAAGGAGGCGGTCTTGAAAACCGCTAGGGCGCAAGCCCTCGGGGGTTCGAATCCCTCCCCCTCCGCCACCCGGGAAGCGCGACGCTAGGAGCGGGATGTGGAACGCCAGAAACAGGCTGCGGGATGCCTTTCCGCTTCCGCGGCCTTTTCCTGCAATCTAAGCCCCTCTCGCCTCTCGCTTCCAACCTCTAGTATCTATTCTCTAGCCTCAAGAACGGAGTGACCCATGAAGATCCATGAATATCAAGCCAAGGAGATCCTGGGCGAGTTCGGTGTGCCAGTGCCCCGCGGACGGGTGGCCAGCACTCCCCAGGAAGCCCGCCAGATCGCCCAAGAGCTGGGCGGGAAGGTGGTGGTGAAGGCCCAGATCCACGCCGGAGGCCGCGGCAAGGGTGGCGGCATCAAGCTGGCCAACTCGCCTCAGGAGGCGGAGCAGGTAGCCGGGCAGATCATCGGCATGCAGCTCGTCACCCATCAGACCGGGCCGGAGGGCCGCATGGTCAAGAGCGTTCTGGTGGAGGAGCAGCAGCAGGTGGACCGGGAGCTCTACCTGGCGGTGCTGGTCGACACCGCTATGGGCTGGCCGGTGATGATGGCCAGCGCCGCCGGCGGCGTGGAGATCGAGGAGGTGGCCGCCCGCACACCCGAGGCCATCCACCGCGCCGGCATTGACCCGGCGGTGGGCTTTCAACCCTTCCAGGGGCGCCAGCTCGCCTTCGCCCTGGACCTCACCGGCGACCTGCTGCGATCCGCTACTGTCCTCATGGGGAACCTTTACAAGGCCTTCCTCACCAAGGACTGCTCCCTCGCCGAGATCAACCCGCTGGTGGTCACCGGCCAGGGCGGTCTGGTGGCGCTGGACGCCAAGATCAACTTCGATGACAACGCCGTCTTCCGCCACGCCGACGTGGCCGCCCTCCGCGACCCCGACGAGGAAGACCCCCTGGAGGTGCAAGCCCAGGAGCTGGGCATCAACAACTACATCAGGCTGACTGGCAACATCGGCTGCGTGGTCAACGGCGCTGGCCTGGCCATGGCCACCATGGACACCATCAAGCTGTTCGGCGGCGAGCCCGCAAACTTTCTGGACATCGGCACGGTCAACGAGGTGGCCCGGGTGGTCAACGCCTTCAAGATCCTCACGGCCGACCCCAGCGTCAAGGCCATCCTCATCAACATCTTCGGGGGCATGGCTCGAGTGGACATCATCGCTCAGGGCGTGGTCGACGCGCACAAGGAGATGAAGATCAACGTGCCGGTGGTGGTGCGCCTGGCCGGAACCAACGTGGAGGAGGGCGAGCGCATCCTGGCGGGAGCCGACTTCCCCGTCATCCGCGCCGCCGAGCTGGGCGAAGCCGCCCACAAGGCCGTCGACGCCGCAGCGGGCCGCATCGCCGCCAGCTAGCCGCCCGAGGTCAACTCCATGCCCGTCCTCCAGGAGCTGCGCGAGAAGGTCGAGGCCGACATCCTGGCCCGCAACGAGGTAACCGCCCGGGCCATGTTCGGCACGGTGGCCTATATGGTGCGGGGGCGCATGTTCGCCTTCTGGGTCGGCGATGGCCTGGTCGCCAAGGTGCCTGACCGTACCCGACAGGACATGCTGGACCGCAAGGCTGGGGTGCTCTTCCAGGGGCCCCAGGGGCGCGGCTTCGGCGAGTGGCTGCACGTGGCCCTCCAGAAGGAGGAGGACCTGGAAGCCTGCGCTGTCGCCTCCCGCGAGAGCTATGAGTACGTTCGGGGGCAGCCCTCCCGGGTCCCCCGAAAGCAAGCCCGGAAGCAACGAAGATAGATTCTCACCAACGCAAGGAGACTGCCGTGAGCGTTCTAGTTAACTCCGACACCCGTGTCGTCGTCCAGGGCATCACCGGCCGCGAGGGCAGCTTTCAGACCGAGCGCTGCATCGAGTACGGCACCAAAGTGGTGGCCGGAGTCACGCCCGGGCGAGGCGGCGAGACGGCCCTGGGAGTGCCCGTCTTCAACACCGTCCGCCAGGCCGTCCACGAGACCGGCGCCAACTGCTCCCTCATCTTCGTGCCCGCCGCCTTCGCTGCGGATGCGGTCCTGGAGGCCGCTGACGCGGGCGTCCCGGTCATCGTCTGCGTCACCGAGGGCATCCCCGCCCTGGACATGGTAAAGGTGAAGCGCCGGCTTCAGGGCAGCGGCATCCACATGGTCGGCCCGAACTGCCCGGGCGTTATCACCCCCGGCCAGTGCAAGGTCGGCATCATGCCCGGCGACGTGTTCTCGCCGGGCAGCGTGGGGGTAGCCTCTCGCAGCGGCACCCTCGTCTACGAAGCGGTGGATCAGCTCACCCGACGGGGCATCGGCCAGTCCACATGCATCGGCTGCGGCGGCGACCCCATCCTGGGCATCACCCTCCGCGACGCCCTCGAACTGTTCAACCAGGACCCCGATACCGCCGCCGTCGTCCTCATCGGCGAGATCGGCGGCAGCGCCGAACAGGAAGCAGCCGAGTACATCCGCAGCGAGATGCGTAAGCCCGTCATCGCCTTCGTCGCCGGCAGCACCGCCCCGCCGGGCCGGCGGATGGGCCACGCCGGCGCCATCATCGCCGGCGATACCGGGAAGGCCCAGGCCAAGAAGGAGGCGCTGGCGGCGGTGGACGTCACTATCGCCGAGTCCCCCGCCCACATCGGCGAGGCCACCGAGCAGGTCCTGCGCGAGCGGGGGCTGCTCTAGCAGCGTGCCGAAAAACTCCTGTCGTCGGGGGTACAAGGCTTCGCGGCGTCCTGCTAGGGCAAGTGCATAGGCATCAGTAGAGGGTAGCCTCACTGCGGTGGGGGCGGCTCCCCCTCCTGCGGCAGCCGGATGCGCACGGGGTATCTCGTCGCCGCGACATCTCCCAGGAACACCACCAGCCAGTACACCCCCGGCCGGGGCACGTCGAAGATGAGCCTGTCCGCCCGCAGGTAGCGGGACATGGCCTCGGCGAGGGTGAACTTGTGGATGGAGGTAGAGGCGACCACGCGGCCGTCCTCGTCCGTGAGCTCAGAGCGCTCGAAGAACGTCCCCGCGCAGCCGGTCCAGCAGTTCACCAGGATGATCCCCAGCCGCTTGCCCTGCACCTGGCCGAAGTCGAACACGATGTCGTTGGCCGAGATCACGGCACCCGCCTGGGGGTGCCGCTTCAGCTCCCGGCAGAGGAATGAGTACTGGAGAATCGGTGTCGCCTTCTCCTCCATTCCCGTCTCCCTTACTCCAGCCCCAGGGCCTCTACGAACGCCCCGGCGATGACCCGGTGGCCGGCATCGTTGGGATGGAAGTCCGGCTGGGGGTCCAGCACGTGCACGAGCTCGCCGGCCCGACCATCGAAGGCATGCGACAGCTCCGCCACGCCCACATCATACCGGCCCGCCACCTCACGGACCACCTCGTTGAGGCGGCCTAGGGCCGGGGCTGCGGGCTCCTCGAAAGGGTGGCCGGGGATGGAGAACATGTTGGGATAGGTCATGATGACGATGGGCACGTCCAGCCCGGCCGCCGCCCGCAGCTCGCCCAGAGTTCGGCCCAGGTTCGCTTCCACCTCCACCAGCTCCTCCCCCAGGGGGCAGGCGGCGCTGGTGGGGTCACGCACGCACTCCTCATTCGCCCCAAGCACCATCAGGTCATTGCCGCCGATGCTGATGGTTACGGTCCGCACTCCGCCCTCTTCAACAGCACGGAGCGCTGAAGGGAGTTGCTCATCCAGCAGCTCTCGGCTGGTGTGACCGGCAACGGCCAGGTTCACCAGTTCGAGGCGGGGAAAGCGCTGCCGGAGGTCCTGCCAGACCAGGGCCACGTAGCTGGTAGTGGCGGCGTCGGAGGCACCCAAGCCGGCGGCGTAAGAGTCGCCCAGGGCGAGATAGATGCCCCCCGCCTCGGCCTCCGACTGGGACGATTCCGCCTGAGCGCCGCGCGCCCCTGCCGTCTCGTCGGAGCCTCCGCCGCAGGCAGCGAGAGCCAGCACGCCTACCAGCAGAGCCGCCACCAGCGCGCAGGAGCCAAGACCGGCGCTGCCTCTCATCTCGCTACTCCCAAGCGGTAAACAGCCGCCTTCCGAAGCGCTGGTAGAGCATGCCGCTGGCCACGATCAGGAGGCCGATGCCGGCCAGCGCCAGGGCCATGGCGGCGCTCCCCTCGAAGACATCGAAGACGAGCTTGCCGAAATAGACGTAGGCCGAGCCTGCTCCCACCAGTGCGAAGAGCCGCTGCTGGAGAGGGATCGAGAGAACCAGCATCAGCACCGCCACCGCCAGGAATCCTACGCCCCAGCCTGGTGCATCGGAATCAAGAGCCCGTATCAGCAGGCCGTAGATGAGCGCCCCTAGCCCCAGGGCGTACAGCCAGGTAGTGTAGTCGCGCTGCGTCCGTCCGTGCAGAGCATATCCGACTAGCACCGTAGCCGCCCCTACAATGGCTAGCAGAACCGACTCCAGCGCACCCCATTCGAACTCGTTGGTGGTGGGGCCCCTGAGCACCTGCCCGCATTCGACCGCCAGCCAGCTCGCCCCTGTCACCGCTGCCGCTGCAAGGAAGGGGGAGCGCACTCGCCATAGCGCCAGGGCGGCCGCAATCAGGCTAACCGCCGCCATCGTCAGACGTACCCACTGGAGGTCCCGCACGTAGTCCCGCTGGGCCTCATAGTAGGCGCTCCATTCGCCGCGGAACTGCCAATAATGTGGCTCCTCGGGCACCAGGCCAGCGGCGTCGAGCACAGCGAAGATCAGGAGGGGCGTGATGGCCACCGTTACCACGGTCAGGAGCTCTCCCGGCAGGCGGAACCGCTCCGTGCGGAGAAGGAGGAGGGAGGCCGCCGCGAAGAACGTCATAGAGGCGGCAGCGATCGCCACCCGCCCCCCTTTTTCCACGTCCTCCCACACCAAGCCCAGGAACACGCTGTAGGCAATGAGTACCAGGACGCCCCCGACATAGTAGAGGAGGGTAGCTAGATCCAGGGCGGGAAGGACCAGTGCCGGCGCAGAGGCCGGTGGGCGATCCCCAAGGTCCGCCAGGATGGCCTCTCGCTGGGCGGAGGTGATGACCCCAGCCCTCACCCAGCGGTCGAGGTCGGCGCGGCCGAAGCTCTGAGGAGGCCCCATGGCGCCATGATTGTATCACCTGTAGAACCTCAGGTGGCCCGGCAAGCGTGTCCCAGCTCGCAGGCAAATGCGAAGGGGCGGCCGCGAAGGCCGCCCCTTCGTGGTGGGAGTGCAAGCTGCTGGAGCCCTACGGCGGCGTTGAGCCGCAGGACTGGCCGGTCTGGGCCAGCACCGACAGCACGTCCACGATGATGGTCACAGCACTGTCCGGCGCACCCGAGCGCGTCGCCCCCACAGAGCGGTCGTAGGCGCGGCCGTCGTCCACGCCGTCGCTGTTCACGTCCTGGTCGTAGCACCTGTCGTCTGCGTTGCCCGGGATGCCGTCGGGCCCGCTGTTGCAGAGGCCACCATCCGAGGTACCTGAGTACTCCAGGACGGCGAGGAGGTCGTCAATGATGGTGATGGCGTGGTCCCTGTCGTCCGTGCCGCTTCCGTCGCCGCTGATATGGCCACCACTGAAGAGGGTGGGCACGGGGACGTCGTAGAAGTCCCAGCCATTGAACGGGTCGCGAGTTCCACCGAGGTCGGGGTCAGTCCCTAGCTCCTCCACATCCGCGCAGCCGTCACAATCGCTGTCATCGGGGTAGGGGCACACGCTACAGGTGACCGACGCGTCAATCAGGGTCGTCGGGATTACCAAGCTAGGCCCTGCGCTCGTGGTCGTGCCGAAGGTAGGATCTTCGTCGAGGCTCACCAAGTGCAGGGGGCTGGTGCCCTCCGCGGCGCAGTGGAAGGTCACCGTGTGCACGGGGCCGGTGGCCGTGGTAGGCGCTGTGGCCCCGCACCCGCTGTAGACCGTGTTGGCCCCCACACTGGGCAAGCCGCACAGCGTGAGCCCGTCGAGAAGGGTGGGCGTCTCGCTGTCGAAGGCCAGCAGCGCCGGGTCCCACTGGAGTTGGTATTGCTCGGCCTTGTAGGTGTTAGGAGCGTCTGTGACCACGATGTCCACGTCGAACGTCTCCCCTAGCCTCTTTGCTCTGTGGTCGTCGATCCCGTTGCCCGGGATCGCGTCGACGGCCATTTCATTGGGGGTGACATCCGAGCACGTCACGGAGGCGTCGGTCAGCAGCGTGGTGATTAGCACGCCTGGCCCGGACGCAGTGACTGTCCCGAACGTGGGGTCTTCGCCCATCGTCACCAGGTGCAGTTGGCTGGTGGTGCCGTCCAGCACCAGGCAGTGAAAGGTTATCGGTCTCCACTGGGCCCTCGTAGTTGGTGGCCGACATAGCGCCGCAGCCGGCCCGTACCGTGCCTGTGACCTCGTCCACCACAAAGCTCCCGCAAGAGGGGAAAGGATCCGGCGTGGCCACGAATGCGTGTGCGTCGTAGCCCAGCACGGTGGGGTCATACTGGAGCTTCTCCTGGTAGGCGACGTAGCTGACGGTGCCGTCGGTGACCCAGATGTCGATGTCAAAGGGGTTAGTGTCATACACGGTCCTGCTGGCCTGCACGCCGGAGGCTCCCCCTACACCTCCGTCGGCGTCTACCGCCATCGCATTATCATCCTAGGCTAGCGCCCCGCGTTCATTCGCCGCCCAGACGCCAAGGCAGGCAGCCACCAGCGCCACCAGTGACGCAGTAATGAGAGCAATTCGAAGTCGTTGCATCATCAACATCCAGGCACCTCCAAGCGGCTAGCCCAGGGTTCGAAGTCGCTGCCTTCTCATCGGGCAGAGCCTGCCAGACCCTGTCGCTCCGCCTCCCGCCATACGGAGCACACGGATACGCGTTGTGCGGGGCGTCACAATGATACCATACACGGTCAAGACCTTCGGCTAGTTGCTCCAGGGGGATGTTGCCTGGCTTTTTGGGTCAAGAGGGGATGGTGCGGTGTCTTTCGAGGCTGGAGTCGGCGCCGCGGCGACTGGAGGGGGCGAGTCGATGGGCTTTGCCCGCGTGGCGGCCCCGTGCTAGAATGACGCGGTGTGGGGAGTCGTCTAGTGGTAGGACAGCAGATTCTGGATCTGTATGCGGGGGTTCGAATCCTCCCTCCCCAGCCAGTCTGAGTGTAGCTAGCATGACTGGTCGGCCTGGTGCCGGCCGATGTGGCGCATTCGTCTAGCGGCCCAGGACACCGCCCTCTCAAGGCGGAGATCGGGGGTTCGAATCCCCCATGCGCTACCAGACGAAAACAGGGCAGAACCCTTGGGGGTTCTGCCCTTGCTGCAAGTGGGGACTGGGACGCCTGCCCAGCAGGATGCGGGGAAGCCTGTGTCTAGCTGGGGGCGCTTGGGCCTCGGGCGCAGTTGAGCTAGACTGGCCGGGGCGAACCCGGGGACGACCGATGAGCAGCGAACCCCTCGATCTGCGCAGCGATACGGTAACCCTGCCCACGCCGGCCATGCGCGAGGCCATGTTCCGGGCGGAGTTGGGAGACGACGTCTTCGGCGAGGACCCCACAGTCATCCGCCTGGAGCGCATGGCGGCCGAGCGCATGGGCAAGGAGGCGGCGGTGTTCGTGGCCAGCGGCACCATGGGCAACCTGGTCTCGCTGCTCGCTCACTGCCGCCGCGGTGACGAGGCGATCGTGGGCGATCAGGCCCATATCCTGCACTACGAGGTAGGAGCTGCGGCCGGCCTGGCCGGCATCCAGCTCCGCCCTCTCGCCAACGACGCCCGCGGCATGATCGACCCGGCGGAGGCGGAGGCCACCATCCGCGGCCAGAACATCCACTACCCCCGCACCGCTCTGCTGTGCCTGGAGAACACCCACAATCGCTGCGGGGGCGGCGTGCTGACCCCGGAGGACACGGCAGCGCTGGCTGATCTTGCCCACCGCCACGACGTGGCCGTCCATCTGGACGGAGCGCGCATCTTCAATGCGGCGATCGCGCTGGGGATCCCCGCCGCCGAGCTCGCCCGCGATGTGGACTCGGTGAGCTTCTGCCTCTCTAAGGGGCTGGCCGCGCCTGTAGGCTCCTTGGTCTGCGGGAGCGAGGAGTTCGTGGCGAGGGCGCGGAAGGCCCGCAAGATGGTTGGCGGGGGCATGCGGCAGGTGGGAGTCATCGCTGCGGCGGGCATCGTGGCCCTGGAGACGATGGTGGAGCGGCTCGCTGAGGATCACGAGAACGCCCGGACCCTGGCGCAGGGCCTGGCGGAGCTGCCGGGGCTGGTCATCGACCCGGCGGGCGTCCAGACCAACATCGTGCTCTTCGACCTGGAAGGATGGGAGATGTCCCGCTTCTTCGAGGCGCTCGACCGGGCGCAGATCAAGGCTATCCCGGTGGGGCCGCAGCGTATCCGCATGGTGACGCACTACGGCGTCAGCCGCCGGGACATCGGGGAGGCCCTGGAGCGCCTGCGCCGGGCAGTGGCAGCCCTGGCATGAGCGCGCGTGCGCCCCTGTCCGCTCTTCTCACCCAGACGGCTCTGCTGGGCGGTCTCGCTCTCGTCGCCGCCGCGCTGGTGGTGCTTGCCGGGGCCTGCGCTGAGGAGGAAGTGGCGACTCAGGACGTGGTTTCGGTGATCCCCTGGCCTGACACGGAGACGACCCACTACGTTCTGCGGGAGCGGGAGAACGGCGGCGAGGAGAGGGGCCGAGGGACCATCGGCGTGCAGCGGGACGGCGACGACTACCGTCTGGCCCTCCGCTTCGAGGAGGGCACCAACAGCGATGAAAGCAGCGTGCTGGTGGATGCCGAAACCCTCAAGCCGTTGTCCGTACGGCGAGAGATCGTCGGGCCGGACGAGACTACCGTGCTGGAAGGGACATATGAGGACGACCTCGTGCGCATCACCGCGCGCACCGACGGGCGGGAGCGCAGCAATCCCCTTGGGCTGAAGGAGCACTACTACGACAACGAGTCTTCCCTGTTCCTCTGGCGCACGCTTCGTTTCGAAGAGGGGTACAACGCCAGCTATCACACCGTCATGGTCAACCGGCGCAGGCAGCAGGTGGTGAGGGTCGAGGTCGTGGGGAGGGAATCGGTGACGGTGCCCGCGGGCACATTTCAGGCGTGGCGGGTAGAGGTGCGTTCAGGCGGTGTGGAGCAGGTGGCCTGGTATGCCGACACGGCGACCCGCCCCCTGGTGCAGTACGATAACAGTGAACTGCGCTTTCTCCTCACGGAGCTTCCCGGTGACGAGGCTGCGCGCGGTCGCCCCGGTGACTAGGTCTTCTCACGTCTCCTCTTGCCAGAGGCAGCCCACCCGGCCTTCCCGCGCCTGACGTTCCAGCTCCAGGAACCGCTCGCGGTAAGCCCCCTCGTCGCGCCAGGCGCGGGCCAGTCCTTCGGCGATGAGCTGGGCCTCTATCGACTGTCCCTCCGGCGTGAACACGTAGCGCAGTAGCCGACCGTTGGGGTCGCGCTCGCGGGCATCGGGCAGCAGGAGGACCCTGGAGCCCACTAGGTGCCGATTGCGGGTGCTGGCCGCCTCGTAGCAGTCCTCATCCCTCTCCGGCGCGTCCACTCCATAGTAGCGAATCCGTTCCTCCGGCCCGTCGATGCGCACGTCGATGGTGTCGCCATCGATAACGTCGGTCACGGCGACCGGTGTGAGGGTGCTGGGGTCGCGGTGCACAAAGGCGGGTGGCAGCGTGGGAAGGGGTGTGGGCTCCTCGCTCTCCCTGCGCAGGGGGATGAGGGCAGCCAGCAGGCCAACCAGGGCGGCGATGAAGGCGAGCCAGAGCAGGCGGCGGGCGCGTCGCGAGCGGGGCATCGGTATCATCGCAGTCGCTCCTGTGCGCAGGGCGATGCCAGCCGTCGTGCTGGGCCGGCCACCACGGCTCGGGCCTGCGTAGCCGGGCCGGCTGGTCCTGACAGAGGGTCCGCGGCGGACATCGCTTCCGGCCCCGGCCAGAAGGCCACGCCCGCGGACCGGAAGGCCTGGCGGTCGTCCAGGGAGGGGCCCGCGCAAAGAAGGCCAGCCCGGCCCAGGGAGGAACGGACCTGCTCCAGGTGGGCGCGGACCTGCCAGTCGTACACCTGAGGCTCGAAGGCGACGCAGAAGCAGCAGGCCGCGGCGTAGTCCTCGGGAGGGGGCTGGTCCACCCAAACATCGGCGCTGGCCATGCTCTCCAGGGACGGGGCAAGGGTTCGGCGAAGGAAGCGAACGTGAGCGGGGTGGGCGCCGAACTCCTCCAGGGCGGCCCGGTCCCTCAGGAAGACGAAGAGGGCCAGGGAGTGGGTAGAATCCCCGCGGGAAGCCTCCACGGCGCCTGCGTGGTGGACGCCGTCGATGCCGGCGAGGGCAGCGGCCTCGGCCAGGAGGGCCCGGGGAGCTTCTTTCGAAAGGCCGGGCTTCAGCCTGACCAGCAGGAGATGGAGAATGGAAGGACCGTGGACAGTCATAGTAGGGATCGCATTCTAGCACCGGTGCTATAATCGCACCATGAGCGGCAAGCGCGAGAGCGAATCGAAGCCCCTCCTGGTTCTCCTCGACGGCCACGGGATCATCCATCGCGCCTACCACGCGATGAAGGAGCCCCTGACGGTGCGTCGCACCGGCGAGGTGGTCAGCGCGGTGTACGGCTTCGCCAACACGTTGCTCAGCGTGCTGGAGGAGCTGAAGCCGACCCACATCGCCGTGGCTCTGGACCCGCCCGGACCCACCTTCCGCCACATCCGCGACGAAACCTATAAGGCGCACCGGCCCGAAGCGCCGGAGGATCTGGTGTCTCAGTTCGACCGGGTCCGCGAGGTCATCGACGCTTTCAACATACCGGTCTACATGGTGGAGGGATACGAGGCCGACGACGTGTTGGGCAGCCTGGCGCGGCAGGCCTCGGAGCAGGGCGTGGACACGTTTCTGGTCACGCTGGACAGCGACATTGTGCAGCTCGTCCGCCCCGGCGTGCGCGTGTTCATGCTCCGCCCCTATCAGCGGGACACGGTCGTCTACGATGAGGAGGCGGCGCGCGAACACTACAAAGTGGAACCGTCCCAGATGGCCGACTTCAAGGGGCTCAAGGGCGATGTGTCTGACAACATCCCGGGCGTACCCGGCATCGGCGAAAAGACCGCCGCGAAACTCGTGCAACAGTTCGGCAGCGTGGAGGACATCTACGAGCACCTGGAGGAGGTGGAGCCGGAGAAGCTGCGGGAGAACCTCCGCCAGCACGAGGAGCAGGCCCGCCACAGCAAGGAGATGGTTGTCATCGACAGCCAGGCGCCCGCGACCCTGGAACTGAAGGCCTGTCGCGTTCACGACTACGACCGCCAGCGCGTGCTGGACCTCTTCCGGGAGCTGGAGTTCCGCAGCCTGGTGTCGCGGCTCCCGGAGTCGCTGGCGGCGGAAGGGGAGGAGAAGCCCGCCGTCCCGGAGGTGAAGGAGGCCGCGGCGAACTACCAGGCGGTGTTCACGGAGGACGATCTCAAGGCCGTGGCCGCCCGCATCAGCGAGAGGAAATCGGTGGCCTTCGATACCGAGACCACGGATGTCAACGCCATGCGGGCTCGCCTGGTGGGCCTGGCCGTGTCGACGGAGCCAGGCTGGGCCGTGTACATCCCTACCGGTCATCAGCGCGCCCTCCACGAGCAGGAGCAGCTCCCGCTGAGCACGGTTCTCAAGTATCTGAAGCCTCTGCTGGAAGACCCCGCTATCGAGAAGGTGGCCCACAACGGCAAGTACGACATGACCGTGCTGGCGCAGGCGGGTGTGGATGTCCGGAACTTGGACTTCGACACGATGATCGCCGCCCACGTGCTCGGCGAGGGCGGAGGCAGCGAGAGCTATGGGGCGGGCGGGGGCTCCCTGAGCCTCAAGTGGCTGGCCTCCAAGCATCTCGGCGTGGAGATGACGCGCATCAGCGAGCTCATCGGCAGCGGCGCCAAGCAGATCTCCATGGCACAGGTGCCCGTGGAGCGGGCCGCCCCCTACGCCTGTGCCGATGCGGACATGACCGGCCGCCTCCGCTCGCTACTCGAGGGGGGGCTGCGGGAGCAGGGGCTGTGGCCGCTCTTCTCGGAGATCGAGATGCCGCTGGTGCCAGTGCTCATGCGCATGGAGCTGGCAGGGGTGGCCCTGGACGAAGCGGCGCTGCGCAAGATGTCCCAGGAGCTGGGCGAGCAGGTCGTCGAGCTGGAGAAGCGCGTCTATCAGGAGGTGGGGCATCAGTTCAACGTGGGGTCGCCGCAGCAGCTCTCGCAGGTGCTGTTCGAGGAGCTGCGGCTGCCCAAGACCCGAAAGACCAAGTACGGCTACACCACCGACGCCGCCGCCCTCGAGGCCCTGCGCGAGGCCCACCCGGCCGTCGAACTTATCCTCCAGTACCGCCAGCTCACCAAGCTGAAGTCCACCTACATCGACGCCCTGCCCGGGCTGGTGAATCCAAAGACCAACCGCATCCACACCACCTTCAACCAGACCGTGACCGCCACCGGCCGCCTCTCGTCGAACGAGCCGAACCTCCAGAACATCCCCGTGCGCAGCGAGCTGGGGGGGCAGATCCGGCGGGCCTTCGTCGCCCGCGACTACGGGCCCGACCCCCGCCTCCTGGCTGCCGACTACTCCCAGATCGAGCTGCGCATCCTGGCGCACCTCTGCCAGGACCCCGGCCTGCTGGAGGCCTTCGGGAGGGACGAGGACATCCACGCGGCCACCGCCTCGCAGGTGTTCGACGTGCCCCTGAGCGGGGTGACGCCGGAGATGCGAAGGCGGGCCAAGGTGTTCAACTTCGGCGTGCTCTACGGCCTGAGCGAGTTCGGCTTGTCGCAGCGGGAGGGCATCTCGCGGGAGGAGGCGGCCGAGTTCATCCAGACCTACTTCGCCAAGTACGGGCGGGTGAAGGAGTGGCGGGACGGGGCCATCGCGAGCTGCCGGGAGAAGGGCTACGCCGAGACGATGGTGGGGCGGCGCCGCTACATCCCCGAGATCCGCTCGCCGAACGCCCAGGTTCGGGCCGCCGGCGAGCGCATGGCCATCAACATGCCCATCCAGGGGACTGCGTCGGACATCATCAAGATCGCCATGAACCGCATCGACGCGGAGATGCGGGAGCACAAGATGGCGAGCAGGATGACCCTCCAGGTGCACGACGAGCTGATCTTCGAGGGGCCGGCCTCGGAGCAGGACGACCTGCGGGAGATGGTCGAACGCATCATGCCCCTTCGCTCCGGTCAGGGCAGGCTCCAGTCGCTATCGCTGGACGTGCCCCTGAAGGTTGACATAAAGGTGGGGAGGAATTGGGGGGAGCTGGAGTGAGCTAGGGCGATGTATGAGGAACACTCACTGTTTGAGAAGCCAACAGATGAGAATGCCAAGATATGGCGGTATTTGGATTTCACGAAGTTCGTGTCGCTGCTGGATAGGCGGGCGCTGTTCTTCCCTCGAGCGGATATGCTAGCTGACCCATTCGAAGGCTCATACTCAAGAGCCAACGTGGCCCTTCGGCCCACTGTCTACAAGGACTTGCCGAAGGAATCGCTGGAGAAGATGTTCGAGCAACACAGGACTCTTTCGCGAGAGATCAGAAGGTTCACGCTCATAAACTGCTGGCATATCGGCGAGCATGAATCTGCAGCCATGTGGAGGCTCTACCTCAAGAGCGACGAAGGCGTTGCAGTTCAGTCAACGTTTGCGCGACTAGCGGATTCGTTTAGAGACTGCGCGGAACACACTGTTCATATCGGTAAGGTAAACTACATTGACTACGAGACGGATTGGCTGCCTGAAGGAAACAGTTTCTATCCTTTCTTACATAAGAGAACAAGCTTCGAGCACGAACGGGAGCTGCGAGCCATAATTCAGAAGCTGCCTGTTGCGGACGGGGGAGGAGTTGACTGGACGAAGGAGTTGTTTGATGTGGGCGTATATGTTCCTGTTGACCTAGATGCGCTTATCGAGAGCGTCTTTGTCTCGCCCACAGCTCCGACATGGTTCGGTGAGTTAGTTAGGTGCGTGACGAGGAAATACGGTCTGGAGAAAGAGGTGATGCAATCGCAACTGGGTCAAGACCCGGTCTACTAGTGAATTACCTGAAGAAGATGGTGCGCTGTTTCTCGACATTGGCACCTCGCGTATGTCACTAGGTATCATGCCATGCCTGAACTCCCAGAAGTAGAGACCCTCCGCCGAGACCTCAGAGAGCGTGTCCTCGGCCGCACTTTCGTCGAGGTCTGGGTATCGCCGGACGCGCCGAGGCTGGTGCGGGAGCAGTCGCCCGAGGAGTTCCGCAAGGCGCTGATGGGCCGCCGCATCGATGACATCGGCCGGCGGGGCAAGTACCTGGACTTCATCCTCTCGGACGGGCAGCACCTGGTGGTGCACCGGCGCATGTCGGGCAACTTCCTGCACCGGCGCGACGGCGCCGGCCCCGACCCCTACCTGCGGGCCGTCTTCCGCCTCGACGACGGCTCGGAGCTGCGCTACTGCGACCTGCGCAAGTTCGGCAGCATGTGGCTGGTGGCGGACCCGGCCCTCGTGCTGGCGGGCCTCGGCCCGGAGCCCCTCGATCCCGGCTTCACCCCGGCCGAGCTGGAGCGTCGGGTGGGGCACCGCGCCGCGCCAATCAAGTCGGTACTGCTGGACCAGCGGGCCATCGCCGGCCTGGGCAACCTCTACTCGGACGAGGCGCTGTTCGCGGCGCGCATCCACCCGCAGCGGCCAGCCCGCAGCCTATCGAGGAAGGAGTTCCGGCGTCTGCATGGAGGGATCGTGGCCGCGCTGGAGCAGGGCCTGCGGAACCGGGGGAGCAGCCTGGGCAGCAGCCTGCGCGACCACGTGAACCTAGATGGAGTGCCCGGCAGCAATCAAGACAGGGTGCAGGTGTTCCAACGTACGGGAGAACCCTGCTATACGTGCGGCACGCCTATCCGAAGAATGAGATTGGGCGGTCGCAGCACCCACTATTGCCCGCGCTGTCAGCCTTCTGGAGCAATGGAGGCAAGGGGATGATGTGCGGGTGTTGGCAGCAGGCGACAAGGGCGGCGGCCGCCTTCTTCTTTTCCCGCAACGGTAGCTCCCTTCGATTGACGGCAAGGGCGTCTGAGGCATGACTGAGGACACCGGCCGCGACGCCATCACCGACGTGCCCGGCATCAAGGTGGGGCACTGGACCGACCGGAGGGCCGCCACCGGCTGCACCGTCGTCCTGTGCGAGGGGGGTGCGATAGGCGGCGTGGACGTGCGCGGGGCCGCCCCCGGCACGCGGGAGACCGACCTCCTCCGGCCGGGCAACACGGTGCAGGAGGTCCACGCGGTGGTGCTCTCGGGGGGCAGCGCCTACGGGCTGGCCGCGGCGTCCGGCGTCATGCGCTACCTGGAGGAGCGCGGCGTCGGCTACGAGTTCGTGGGCATCCGCGTGCCCATCGTGCCCGCGGCCATCCTCAACGACCTCCGAGTGGGCCGCTCGGATGTCCGCCCGGACGCCGAGGCCGGATATCGGGCGGCCAGGGCCGCGAAGGGAGGCCGGGTGGCCCAGGGGAGCGTGGGGGCAGGCACCGGCGCCACCGTGGCCAAGGCTCTGGCCTTCGAGCGCTGCATCAAGGGGGGCGTGGGCACGGCGAGTGAGCGCGCCTACGGCGGCCTGGTGATGAGTGCGCTGGTCGCCGTGAACGCCGGCGGCGACATTATCGATTCGAGCACGGGGCAAACCATCGCTGGCCCGCGAGCCGAGGGCGGGGGCTTCGAGTGCGCGGTGGAGATCATGCGAGAGGGCCGGCTGTGGACACCGGAGCGCCCCTCAGAGGGGCCTCCAGAGAACACCACCATCGGCGTGGTGGCTACGAACGCCGCCTTGAACAAGGAGCAGGCGAACCGACTGGCCACGGTGGCCCACGATGGGGTCGCTCGGGCCGTTCGCCCGGCCCACCTGCCGGGTGACGGCGATGCGATCTTCGCGCTGGCCACGGGAGAGATACCCGTGGACGCTCGCAGCTACCGGACGGTGGAGGCGCTCACGGCGCGGGCCCTGGAGCGGGCCATCGTGCGGGCGGTGGTGTGCGCGGAGGGCCTGGCGGGGATTCCCTCGGTGCGGGAGTGGACGGCGCGCCCCTGAGTTCCAGAGGTTGACAGAACGCCAGGCTCTGGTATGATAGTAGTGCCGCCGACCTCGCCGAGGCGGCGAGCACGGTAACGTGCACCAATACAAAGTCCGCTTGGATCCAGCGTGACCGAGACGGGATATAGGGTTAGGATGTGCCTCGTTGTGCCCTTCCGGTCAGCGGCCGGAAGGGCTTTTTGGTGCCAGGAGGGGTTCTATGTTCAGGACCATGCTCAAGAGCAAGATCCACCGCGCCACGGTCACGCAGGCCGACCTGCATTACGTTGGCAGCATCACCATCGACCGCGGCCTCATGGAGGCGGCCGACATCCTTCCCAACGAGCTGGTCCACGTGCTGGACGTGGACAACGGCTCGCGGCTGGAGACGTACGCCATCGAAGGGGAGCGCGGCGCCGGCGAGATCTGCATCAACGGCGCGGCCGCCCGCCTGGTAAGCCCGGGCGACATCGTCCTCATCCTGAGCTATCAGACGCTTTCAGAAGAGGAGGCCCGCCGCGTGGTTCCGAAGATCATCCATGTCGATAGCGCCAACCGAGTGGTCGAGGTCGGGCCGGTGGCCGAACCGGCGGCGGTGTAGGAGGTCAAGGCTATGGCACGGGTCACCGTCAGCGACATCAAGGCTATGAAGCGCCGCGGCGAGAAGATCGCCATGCTCACCGCCTACGACTACCCGACGGCACGGCTGGTGGAGGAGGCCGGCGTGCCCATGATCCTGGTGGGGGACAGCCTGGGTATGGTGGTCCTGGGCTACGACAGCACCGTGCCCGTGACCATGGAGGATATGATCCACCATGTGAAGGCTGTGGTGCGGGGTGCCCAGCGGGCCCTGGTGGTGGCCGACATGCCCTTCATGAGCTTTCAGACCGGGTGGCAGGATGCCCTGCGGAACGCCGGTCGCTTGCTTAAGGAGGCAGGGGCCCAGGCCGTCAAGCTGGAGGGCGGCGTGCGAGTGGCGGAGACGGTGAGCAAGCTGGTGGAGGCGGGCATGCCGGTGATGGGGCACATCGGGCTGACGCCACAGTCGGTGAATCAGCTCGGGCACCGGGTGCAGGGCAAGACTGCGAAGGCCGCCCTTCGCCTGATGAACGACGCGCGCGCCCTTGAGGAGGCCGGGGCCTTCGCCATCGTCCTCGAGACCATCCCAGCGCCCCTCGCCAGGCTCATAACGGAGCGCGTGAAGGTGCCCACCATCGGCATCGGCGCCGGGCCGGACTGCGACGGGCAGGTGCAGGTCTTCCACGACATCATGGGCCTCTACTGGGCCTTTACTCCCAGGCACACCAAGCGCTACGCCCAGGTCGATGAGGCTATCCGTGGTGCCGTAGCCGACTACGTGCGCGAGGTGGGCGAGGGCGCTTTCCCCAGCGAGAAGGAGAGCTTCCCCATGGACGAGGAGGCCCTGGCGGAGCTTCTGCCGCAGGAGAGCGGCCTTTCGAGAGGGGAACGCTCTACTCGCTAGGGCCACACACCAGGTAGTTGCTACAGTACGGACAGGGCTCCGGCCCTGTCCGTCGTCTGGAAGGGTTCTGGCTGTGGAGATCGCCACCACCGTCGCGCAGATGCGAGATCTGCGGCGTGACATGAGGGGCTCGGTGGGCCTGGTGCCCACCATGGGCTACTTGCACGAGGGTCACCTCTCGCTGGTGCGACGCGCCCGCGCCGACGACGATGTGGTCGTGGTGAGCATCTTCGTCAATCCCACCCAGTTCGGCCCCCAGGAGGACTACAAGCGCTACCCTCGCGACCTCGACCGCGACCTGGCTCTGCTGCGCCAGGAGCGGGCCGACGTGGTATTCATGCCCCCGGTGGAGGAGATGTATCCGGAGGGCTTCAGCACCTACGTGGAGGTCTCCGGCGTCACCGAGGTGCTGGAGGGGGCCCACCGGCCGGGCCACCTCCGGGGGGTTACCACCGTCGTGGCTAAGCTGTTCATCATCGTGCAGCCGCACCGCGCCTACTTCGGGCGGAAGGATGCGCAGCAGCTTCTGGTCGTCCGCAAGATGGCGCGGGACCTGAACATAGACGTGGATGTGGTCGGCCTGCCCACGCTGCGCGAGCCCGACGGCCTGGCTATGAGCAGCCGCAACGCCTACCTGTCGCCGGGCGAGCGGGAGGCAGCCCTGGTGCTATCGCGATCGCTGCGGCTGGCCGAGCAGCTGTGGGGCCAGGGCGAGCGCGACGCCACGGTCATCCGGCAACGCATGAACGACCTCATTGCCGCCGAGCCGCTGGCGCGGGTAGACTATGTAAGCGTGGCCGATGCGGAGAGCCTGCGGGAGCTGGACAGGATAGAAGGGCCCGCGCTGGTCTCCCTGGCGGTGCGCATCGGCGCGACGCGCCTGATCGACAACGTGACGCTGGGTGGCCCCGGAGACGAACCCTCGTAGGGACGGGGCACACCCGATTCACTCCCAGGAGGCCCCTCATGGCGGCCGAGCCCCTACGCGTCCTAGTCACCAACGACGACGGGATCGACTCGCCGGGCCTGTGGCGACTGGCCGAAACCATGGCCGAGGTCGGCCAGGTGCTGGTAGTGGCCCCTGCGCAGGAGGCCTCGGGCGCGGGGACGGCGGTGACCTTCCGGCAGGAGCTTCAGGTGAGGGAGGTGGAATCCCACTTGCGGGACGTGCGGGCCTATACCGTGGACGGCACGCCGGCCGACTGCGTGATAGTGGGCCTGCGCCGGCTGAAGGAGGGACGCATCGGCCTGGTGACATCGGGCATCAACCTGGGGCCGAACCTGGGCAACGACGTGCTCCTCTCGGGCACGGTGGGCGCTGCCCTCCAGGGCGGCTTCCGTGGCATCACCTCGCTGGCCCTCTCGCTGGACATCGGCGATGATCTCCAGTGGGACACAGTTCAGGCGGTGGCCCGCCTGCTGGGGCGTCGCATCGCCGATGAGACGCTACCTGCGGGGGCATTTCTCAACGTGAACGTGCCTGCGCTGCCCCTCGCAGAGCTGCGGGGCATCGCCGTGACCACGGTGGCTCGGGGCGGCTACCTGCGTCTGATAGAGACGGGCGACGGTCTGCGGGAGAGGCTGCGGCGCGAGACCCGCCCCGACCTTCGCCACGGCCAGCCCGGCACGGATATCTGGGCGGTGGCCAACGGCTACGTGTCCATCTCGCCCCTCCAGGCCAGCCTGGGCTCTCAGGACCACATGGAAGAGCTCCGTGGGTCGGCGCCGTTGCTGTTCGCGGAGCTGACAGGCGGGGGCTAGGCTAGCGGGCGCCCCCCTTTGTCGCCTCCTTGTCATGGGTGTTAGAATTAAGCTGCTGTAGAGGAGGAGCACCCATGTCCGGTCACTCCAAGTGGGCGCAGATCAAGAGGCAGAAGGGTGTGACTGATGCCCGCCGCGGGCAGCTTTTCACTAAGCTGGGGCGGGAGATCGCTGTAGCAGCCCGGCAGGGCGGCGGGGACCCGGAGGCCAACCCCCGCCTTCGTCTGGCCGTCGACCGGGCGCGCAGCTTCAACATGCCCAATGACACCATCGAGCGGGCCATCAAGCGCGCCACCGGCGAGAGCGGTGCCACGGAGCTTAGCGAAGTGATCTACGAGGGCTACGGGCCCGGCGGGGCCGCCATCATGATCGAGGTGCTCACCGATAACCGGAACCGCGCCGTGGCCGACGTTCGCCACGTGCTCACTAAGGCGGGAGGCAGCCTGGGGGAGGCCGGCTGCGTGGCCTGGATCTTCGAAAGCAAGGGGGTCATCGGTATTCGCATGCAGGGGGATGCGGCCGAGGAGGTAGCCCTTCAGGCCATCGACGCGGGGGCCGAGGATGTCAAGATCGATGATGACGGGCTGGAGATCTACACCAGCCCCGAAGATCTGGAGTCCGTGCGGCGCGCCCTCGAGGAGGCCGGCGCGGAAATGGCTTCGGCCGAGGTCTCCCGGGTGCCCAAGACCACCGTCCCCCTGGATGAAAGGCAGGCGGAGCAAACTCTGCGTATCCTCGACCGGCTGGACGAACTGGACGACGTCCAGCGTGTCTACTCCAACGGCGACTTCCCCGATGAGGTGCTGGCCGCCTACTCCGGGTGATCATGGACCGGGCTGAGGCCGGCGGCTTGCGCGTCCTGGGCGTGGACCCCGGCCTGCGGGTTACGGGCTGGGCCATCCTGGGGGCGCAGGGCGAGCGGCTGCGTCTCCTGGATTGCGGCACCATCGCTACCGACGCGAGGTCGCCGCTGGCGCAACGTCTGCTTTGCATCTACGATGGCCTGGCCGAGGTGCTGATGCGCTGGCACCCCTGGGAGGTTGCGGTGGAGGAGCCCTTTGTGGCGGGGAACCGCCGGTCGGCTATGGTACTGGGGGAGGCGAGGGCTGCCGCTCTCCTGGCGGCTGCGGCGGAGGGCCTGCCGGTGCACCAGTACCCGCCGACAGAGGTGAAGCAACTGGTGACCGGCTACGGTCGCAGCGATAAGTCGCAGGTGCAGGCCATGCTGTGCATACAGCTCGGGCTGGCCGAACCTCCGGCCTCGGCGGATGCGGCCGACGCGCTGGCGGTGGCCCTCTGTCACCTCCTGCGGCGTCGGGGCGATATGCTGGTGGAGAGTCGGGAGGAGAGGCCAACATGATCTCACACATCAGCGGCATCCTCAGGAAGAAGGACGACGAAGAGTTGAGCGTGGAGGTTGACGTCAACGGGGTATGGTACGAGGTGCAGCTTCCCCGTTTTGTGTGGGAGACGGTCAAGGAGGCAGATCTCGGCAGCCCCATAGAGTTGGAGACCTTGTACTATGTGGCTGAACACCAGCCGATCCCGAAGCTGGTCGGGTTCACCAGAGACGTGGAGCGAGAGTTCTTCAAGAAGTTCATCGGGGTCCCCAGGGTGGGGACAAGCACAGCTCTCAAAGCTATGGCGTACTCAGTCTCGGTAATCGCGCGGTGGATAGAGAACGGTGACACGTCCTCTCTGAAAAGCCTACCGGAGATTGGCCCCAGAACCGCGGAAACGATCGTGGCGAGCCTCCGTGGCAAGGTCATGAAGGAGGCGCTCTTGCAGGACGAGGGTTTCGACACTCTCCCCGAGGCGGAGCCTGAGCCAACCCTCGAGGAGGCCAAGCGGGAAGCCATCGAGGGCCTGGTTCACCTTCAGTTCGGCCGAGGAGAGGCTGACAGGATCGTTACTGAGATAGTGAAGGATGAGGCCCTCCGGACGGCCGAAGAAATCATTATGGCTGTGTTCAAGCGCCGAGGTCAGCCCAGGTGACGTCGCAGCGCCCGTGTGCGGGCACTGGCGTCTGGTGAGCTTGATTTCGGCCGGAGAGCGGGATTGCTTTAGGGCGCGAGTCGCCATCCTGCTGTTGGGTCAGAGCTGTGGGAAGGACTAGGTGGGCAGGTTCACTCACCCCATCACTCTCATAGCGCCGTCGGGCACGGAGACGGTGGAGGCGCTGGTGGACACGGGATCTACCTTCACAAGCATCCCAGCGCCCGTGCTGGAGCGGCTGGGGGTGAGATCTTATCGCACCGTCCGCCTGCGACTGGCGAACGGCCGGGTGCACGAATGCTCGCTCGGCGAGGTGGTGGCGGAATTGGACGGAGTCCGTGCCACTATCATCTGCGTCTTCGGCGACCCCGAGTCGCCCGCGGTCATCGGGGCGCACACGCTGGAGGCCTTCCTGCTGGCGGCCGACCCGGTGGAGCGGCGGCTGGTGCCCGTGGAGGGTTGGTGGGTGTAGTGAGGGTCTAGGTGTCTTCCTTCAAGCTCGTCTCCGACTTCCAGCTCACCGGCGACCAGCCGCAGGCGGTCGATAGGCTCGTCGAGGGGCTGGAGAAGGGCTACCACTACCAGACCCTGCTCGGCGTCACCGGCAGCGGCAAGACGTTCACCGTGGCGAACGTCATCGAGCGGGTGCAGCGGCCGACGCTGGTGCTCGCGCCCAACCGGACCCTGGCCGCCCAGCTCTGCTCCGAGTTCAAGGAGTTCTTCCCGGAGAACGCCGTCGAGTACTTCGTCAGCTACTACGACTACTACCAGCCGGAGGCCTACATCCCGCGCACCGACACCTACATCGCCAAGGACGCCGACATCAACGAGGAGATCGATAAGCTGCGCCACGCCGCCACGCGCGCCCTCTTCGCCCGCCGCGACGTGCTCATCGTGGCCTCGGTCTCCTGCATCTACGGCCTGGGCGAGCCCGAGGAGTACCAGAGCTTCGTCCTCACCTTCAGGACGGGCGAGCGCTTCGAGCGGGCGAAGGCCATGCGCCGCCTGGTGGACATGCAGTACGAGCGCAACGACTTCAACCTTGTGCGCGGGAAGTTCCGCCTGCGCGGCGACAGCATCACCATCCAGCCCGCCTACGAGGAGCTGGCCGTCCGCGTGGACTTCTGGGGCGATGAGGTGGAGCGCATCATCGAGGTGGATCCCCTCAGCGGCGAGCTGCTGGCCGAGCGCGACAGCATCGAAATCTTCCCTGCCAAGCACTTCGTTACCTCCCAGGACAAGCTGGAGATGGCCATCCGGGACATCGAGGTCGAGCTGAAGGAGCGCCTGGGCGAGCTGCGCGCCCAGGGCAAGATCCTGGAGGCGGCCCGCCTGGAGGAGCGCACCCACTACGACCTGGAGACTTTGCGGGAGACGGGCTACTGCCCGGGCATCGAGAACTACGCGCGTCACCTGGCCCGGAGGCCTCCGGGTAGCACTCCCTGGACGCTCCTGGACTATTTCCCGGACGACTGGCTGCTGTTCATCGATGAGTCGCATATCGCCGTGCCCCAGGTGCGGGGCATGTACCACGGGGACATCTCGCGTAAGCAGACGCTGGTGGACTACGGCTTCCGCCTGCCCTCGGCGCTGGACAATCGTCCCCTGAACTTCAGCGAGTTCGAGGACCACATCAACCAGGTCATGTTCACATCGGCTACCCCCGGCCCCTACGAGCACGAGCACAGCGAGCAGGTGGTGGAGCAGCTCGTGCGGCCGACCGGGCTGCTGGACCCCACGGTGGAGGTGAAGCCCACGGAGGGTCAGATCGACGACCTGCTGGAGCAGATCCGGACGCGGGTCGAGCGGGGAGAGCGCGCCCTGGTCACCACCCTCACCAAGAAGATGGCCGAGGACCTGGCGGACTACCTGGCAGAGATGGGCGTCCGCACCCATTACCTGCACTCGGAGATCGACACGCTGGGCCGGGTGGAGATCCTG
>Ga0209979_1000470_pt1 | contig 55181 bp, 40 predicted proteins | sample AnhtaG_FD_183114 | JGI IMG/M metagenome (GOLD analysis project Ga0209979, IMG submission 183114) | Deep subsurface microbial communities from Anholt, Denmark to uncover new lineages of life (NeLLi) - Anholt_01485 metaG (SPAdes) (version 2) | ecosystem: Environmental > Aquatic > Marine > Oceanic... | reverse complement strand
TGTTATCATGAGTGTCTCCTCCGGTGTGGATAGGTTGGTGTGCTTACCATTATCCTACCACACCGGGGGACATCTCGCCAATCGAACTAGCACAAGGCCCTAATAGATCGACAATTTTGTTGGAGATCTTTCTGTTAAGATGCCTGGAGACAAAACCCGGAGGACCTTTCATAACTCCTCCCGATCGTTGGCTCCCAAATCCGCTGCATGCAGGTACTTGCCAGCCCTGTAGGCGTATACCGCGCTCGTCAGGATAGCGTGGCAAGCTATGGCCGCCAGGGCATAGAGAGGGCGGCCAAAGATGATGCCCAGCAGCATGTAGTAGGTGTAGATGTTGCGCCGGCCGTCAAAGCGCCGGAAGAGCCGATCGAAGGGAGCATAATCAGCCAGCGAGACTCCCATCACCTGCCGGAACTGCATAGAAACGTGGCGGGCGAAGGAGTCGAAGAGCAGGGCCAGGAAGCCGAGCTGCAGAGGCAGCAGGTCTCCCCGCCGGGTGAAGGTGGCCCAGGTGAAGGCCATGTACCAGGATTGCTCGTAGAGCAGGTCGAAGGAGTGCTCCAGGTGGCCGAGCTTTGTGGTCAACCCCTTCACCCGGGCCAGCTTGCCATCCACCCCGTCGAACACATTCACCACCAGGGTGAGCAGCGAGGCCGGCAGAAGCCAGCCGGCCAGGAAAAGCCCCGTGGCGGCGAAGGCGATGAGGCTGACGATGGCACTCATCTGATTGGGGGTGATAGGCCAATCGGCAATCCGGCGGGTGGTCCAGTTTTCCAAGGGCCGGTTGATGTACCAGGCCACCACATCCAGCGTGCGCTTCTGCGCCTCCCCCACCAGTGCCTCCCTGCACCGCTCCGCTTCTCCCTGGCTGGCCACCCGACACCAGAAGGGGCGTGCCTGCCGCCGCACCTCGGCCACATAGGGGTCAAGCTGGCCCACGTCGAATGCAGTCAGCTCCAGCTCAGCCGCCAGCCTTTGCAGCCCAGGCAGCTCGGCTAGGGGGAGGTGTTCTCCTGCCAGCCGGGCCAGGGCCTGACGGGGCAGGAACAGGGTACCGGCGTAGAGTCCATCCCCTGCTCCTTCGCCCACGGCGGCCACCTGGCCCTGGCGCACCGTGAGAGAGAGCCCTTCTGACCAGGGCGGTGAGCTGTCGTAGGCCAAGGCCGGGCGGTCCAGCCCAACCAGAGTCGACAGGATCCGTCCCTCTACCAGGTAGTGGGCCTCTATCAGCAGGAGGTCCTCCTCCAGCGCGGCCAGCTCGGACAGCGGCAGCCCCTCCTGGCCATCCACCTCCAGGTAGGAGACGTGCATCCCTAGCTTCCTCGGATCGCCTACCGCAGCTTCGAGCTGAGCGCGCTGGCCAGGATCGGTCAGGATGAGGGCCTGACGCCATCCCAGGTTGCGTAGGGTGTAGAGGTGCCGCCGTACCAGGGGGATGCCGCACAGGGGTCGCAAGGCCAGCAGCTCACCATCGTCCTTCTCACAGGTCAGGATGATGGCCCTCATCGGCTCTCCTTTCACCCCGCAATCGTGTCCGGGCTTTGCGAAGTTCGCCGCGGCGTGGTCACCAAGTCAACTTTCGGTTGTCCATAGCCCTCGCAAACAGATGACACGGGATTGTTATGCGCCATATCAGGCGATGTCATGCCCAAGGAGGGATCCCCGACAGCAAGCTACTCACTCTGATGTCCGGATTCCTCGGAACCTCTCAAAGATTGTAGCCACCTCTCAACTTCACGCGCCGCGATATCGCGACTCCCCAGGCCAAAGGCCAGAGCCACGGCTACGGCGATGGCTCCCAGCAGGAGACCGAAAGCCATGTTGATGATCTCGTTGGCCAGCCCCATTTGTCGCAAGGCCATCGCCGTCGCCAGGACCAGGATCGCGATCCGGGTGGCCATAGCCAGCAGACCAGCCTGAACTGCGCCCGTTTCCCGGATCACACCGGCCGCCAGATTGGCCAGGTAAAGACCGATGCCGAAAAGGATCAGGCCCAGAATCACCTGCCCGGCAAAGGTGGTGAACTGGGTCAGCAATTCGGCCAGGGCGGCAAAGCCCAGCAGACGAACCGCTTCCATAGTGGCGAAGAGGAGAATGGCGACTAGGGCCAGATAGCCCACCATTTCCGAAGGCGTTCGCTGGCCCTCGACTGGCTCCTTACCCAGCCCCAGCCGGGCCAGGATGACGTTGAAGCCCAACTTGGTCAGGAGGCCGGTGATCAATCCGGCGACCAATCGCCCGACCAGATAGGCGATGGCCAGGACCAAGCCGGCGGCGAACAGGGAGGGGACAGCGTTGAGGACGGTCGTCAGCATCCGGCTCGCCGGCTCGGAAACAGCCGCGATCTGCAAGGCATCCAGCGCAGCGATGGCCGCCGGGATGAGGATCAGGACGTAGACCAGCAAGCCTACGAGCTCAGACAGGGTCTGCTTCCCCAGCACCGTGCTGAGTCCTGTCTGCTCACTTATCCTGTCGGCCCCCGCTGCGGCAAGGAGGTTGGTGATGATCCGCTGCACGATGCGACCGATGAACCAGCCGATCAGCAAGATCAAGCCGCCGGCGAAGATGTTGGGCAGAAAGCCGAGGACCTTGTCTACCATACCTTGGACCGGTTGCAGCAAGCCTTCCAGGGTCAGTGCACTGAGCACAGCGGGTAGAAAGAGCAGGAAGACCAGCCAGTACACCGCGTTGGCCACAGATCGGGTGAGCGGAAGCCGCTCAGGCTCCTCGAGACCTGTCCGGTCACCGAGCCGCTCATCTATTTTTGCGGCAGTCAGCAGACGGGAGACGACGAACCTAAGGACGCTGGCCAGGACCCAGGCCAGGAGCAGGAGCAACCCAGCGCCCAGGATGCGAGGTGCAAACTGGAACATCTGGACCAGCATCCGATTTAGTGGATCGGTGACGATCGTAAGGCCCAGCCTCTGGAAGAAGGCGATCAGGACGAAGAGCATGACAAGGTAGTACACACCCTTCGCGATCCATCTTTCCGATTCGATCCGCGCTGCGGCCTCCTCACCGGCGATCCACCGGGCCAGCCTGTCGTCCAGTTCGGTACGCCGGAGCACACGACGAACGATGGCGGCAATTATCAAGGCTGCCAGCCAGCCGATGATCAGAATGGCCAGCGCGCCGATGAGGTTGGGGATGTATCCTCCTACTATCTGGGTGATTTGATTCCACACGATTTGCATGGTTGTAACCTCCTTCTAAATCTAAGCGAATTTGCCCTCATGCCAAGGGGAAAAACCACACACCGGGCATCCCTCCCTAGCTCTATGCAAGTGAGCACAATTGGCCCAGCTCTGAGATCGCCTCCGCCATTCGGTGTCGCAGAGCCTGCCGGGCATAGGCCAGATCGGCGGGGGTGTCCACGTCCAGCCAGAAGCAGCCCGAGATATCACAGGCCCTCAGCCCCTCTTGGCTGGCGATGAGCCGACGCACGGCGCGGGTCACAGTGCAGGGCCGGGTCTTATCCCTCATCAGCCTGGCCAGAATAGGAAAGATGGTGGGCTGGAAGAGGAAGACGCCGGCATCAACGCCATTCCAGCGCTTCAGAGTCTTGCCGATCCGCAGGATGAACGCCTTTTCATCCCCCCAGACCCTGGTAGCGTCGTTAAGTTGAGACGGAGCGTGCGCCTGGTGGTCCACGCACAGTATTGCGCTCCCCATCGGGGTGGAGAGAAGTTTCTCCAGGATATCGGCTGAGATCAGGTGGTCAGCCATGGCCACGACGAAGGGTTCGCTCCTCACGAACTCACGAGCAGCGTAGATGGAGCTGCCATTGCCCCGCTTGTAGTCGGGGTTGAGCAGGCACCGGACCCGCATCCCGTAGCGGTGACTACGTAGGTGTTCGGCCAACATCCACCCCCGGTAGCCCACCACCAGCCCGATCTCCTTGATCCCCGCCTGGGCGAAGGCCTCCAGAGTGTAGTCCAACAGGGGACGCCCCAGGACAGGGACCAGGGGCTTGGGGCGGTCCGCAGTCAGAGGTGCCAACCTCGTGCCGTCGCCAGCAGCCAGAATCACACCACGCATCACACCACCTCCTTCAGGTGTTCACGAGCCTGAGACCTCGGCCACCCGCACGGGGAGGGGAAGCGCCTCGGCGGAGGGCAAGGGCCATTCCTCGCCGTTGATGAAGGCCTCCAGCAGGTGCCTTGCCTCGTCGTCGCTGTATTGCACAGGAGGGGACTTCATAAAGTAAGCGGAGGGCGCCTCGATGGCCCCGCTCAGGCCTCGATCCAGGGCCAGCTTGCAGCAGCGGATGGCATCAATGACCACCCCCGCCGAGTTGGGGCTATCCCACACCTCCAGCTTCAGCTCCAGGTTGAGGGGCAGGTGGCCAAAGGTCGTGCCCTCCATCCGGATGTAGCACCACTTGCGGTCGGTCAGCCAGGGGACGTAGTCGCTGGGGCCGATGTGGATGTTGCCATCGTCCAGGGGGTAATCCAACTGGCTGGTCACGGCATCTGTCTTGGAGATCTTCTTCGACTCCAACCGCTCGCGCTCCAGCATGTTGTAAAAGTCCATGTTGCCCCCGAAGTTGAGTTGGTAGGTGCGATCCAGCCGCACCCCTCGCTGTCGGAACAGGTGGGTCAATACCCGATGAACGATGGTGGCCCCCACCTGGGACTTGATGTCGTCGCCGATGACTGGCAGCCCCCGTTCCTGGAAGCGCCCCTGCCAATAGACTTCGCGGGCGATGAAGACGGGCATGCAGTTAACGAACCCGCAGCCGGCGTCCAGCACCTGCTCGACGTACCACTTGGCGGCCATCTCGCTGCCTACTGGCAGGAAGTTCACCACCACATCGGTCTCCGTCTCGCGCAGTATGCGCACTATGTCTGAGGTGGGACCGTCAGCCTTGCTGATCCGCTGCTTGAGGTAGTAGCCCAGGCCATCGTGGGTCATACCTCGGGACACGGGCACCCCCAGGTGGGGGACCTCGCAGAACTGGCAGGTGTTGTTGGGCTCGACGAAGATCGCCTCCGACAGATCCTTTCCTACCTTGTTGCGATCCACATCGAAGGCCACGCTGAACTCGATGTCGGCGACGTGATACCCCCCCAGGTCCAGGTGCATCAGGCCGGGGACGACATCGTCATCCGTTGCCTCCCGATAGAAGTGGACACCCTGTATCAGAGCTGAGGCACAGTTGCCCACGCCGATGATAGCGACTCTGACTTTTCCCACGCTCATTGCATTACCTCCTTCGTACAGTATTGATGTACACCCTCAGGGAACACCATCGAAAGGACCAAAAGAGCAAAGGCCCACACCAGAACTGGGGACATGGAATGGTCTCCTGGACCTCCACTCGAAGCCGCCAGCTCGATGTTAGTGGGCGAACAAAAAGAGCCGGGGCAGCAGCAAAGGATACCACCCCGGCTCTTCGGGCCGGCTCTTCCTGCTGCCTACGAGGTTAGCTGACGGGTTCGGGTTGGAAGATGTCCCCTACTCGCGCTAGCGAGATTCACCCCACCAACTGGGGCCCCCGTTCCCCGACAAGGGGATTCGGCGCATTCAATTGGGCGCAATAGGCGCGAATGGATTTCTAAACGTATTATAGCAAGACGCCTCACAAATGTCAAGCCCGGTGGCAGAGGGTCAGACATTTTGAAAGGGCTTATTATTATCAATCTCTGGCGCTACATTTTGGGGTTCAATGAACTAGTACCACAAGATATGCGTGAATCACTTTACAATAAATGCTTGCTTCCAAAATGTCTGGCAGAGGGTTACGTCAGATTCGTAGGTAACCGGCCTACAACCTCCTTCGCCTGTGCCGGTGCCACAGGCACGGGCGTGAGAGCCGAGGCATCCCGCCGAGGCTATTTCAGTGCCTCGACGGAGCGAGGACGCCCCTGAATCTCACATAGGAGCAAGTGCCGCCACGATTCTAATTATACCCGTTGGCAGAGCGCTGCTTGACACCCAAGCAAGGGAGATGTATGATTGACCGCCGGTGAGTCGGGCTGTTGGGCCGCCTACTCATCACCACAATCAGTGAACAGACCACTCATCTTCGAGGAGCAGACATGGAGCCCCAAGGCATCGGCCTCAATGTGGATGCAGGTTGGCTCGACGGCGACCTGGGACGCCTGGAAGCCAGCCTGGCCCATCTCGCCGAACTCGCCTACGATGCAGCCGAGATTCCACCCCACGGCGTGGATATCATCCGCTGTGGTCAACTGGATCGAGATCAGGTGGTCAGCCACGGCCACGACGAAGGGGTCGCTCCCCACGAACTCGCGAGCAGCATAGATGGCGCTCCCATTGCCCCGCTGGTAGTTCAGGTTTCGCAGGCACTGGACATGCGCCCCATAACGAGGTCATGGCGCAGGTACTCAGCCAGCATCCATCCTCGGTAGCCCACCACCAGGCCGATGTGCCTGATACCCGCCCGAACGAAACCCTCCAGCGTGTAGTCCAACATGGCCCGCCCCAGGACAGGGAGCAGATGCTTGGGGCGGCCCGCCGTTAGAGGTGCCAACCTCGTCCCCTCGCCAGCAGCCAGAATCACACCACGCATCACGCCACCCCTTCAGCCGCCCAGAAGTGCCGCACTGCTTTTCTGGACGGCTGGAACGATAAATCAGGGCACAACTGAATAGGGGTCACCCGGCCCTTCTGCAAGAGAAGCCCGCCAATAGTACTGTACTGTTAGAACGGGGACCATGTCAGCGGACCCCGCCCTGTCGGGGCATGCTACCAAACGTCCCTTTGCCCTCGGCGCCCCTCACGGCGTGGGCTTGCTTCATTAACTGTTAAGGCGCGTCCACCCATGTCCGTGCCGTTAAGGGCATTTATAGCGGCTTCGGCAGCGGCGTCGTCCATCTCAACAAAGCCGAACCCACGAAACCTCCCGGTGTAACGGTCAGTAATCCACCTGACCGCGTGGACGGTTCCATGCTGCGCAAACAGTTCACGGACCTCCGTTTCAGATGCGCCAGAAGGGAGATTGCCAACGTATATTGTCTTCACCTTGTTTACACTCCTTTTGAGATTTCGATACTGCTCTTCAGTACGGAACTGAGCACAGTAGCGATCCAATGAGCCTAATGTGAGATAAGCTGCTGGTAAGATGCTGGCACATTTCACCAGTCACCTTGAGTGAACTTCAGTCATAACTTCTCGAAGTGCTCAATGTCGAGGACGAAGACTGTCGCCCCTCCCTCTTTCACTTCCATCGGGGTGGGCATATGGAATCCGCCCGGACCAATGGCTGAAAGCGGAGGATTCACGTGCTGTATTCGGGTGTGGCAGTTCTCCCGGATGATCTCCAACACCGACGTCACTTGATCATCCTCAACCCCGCTGAGCACCGTGGAATTCCCCTCGCGCAGGAAGCCGCCTGTGGTACTGATGATGGTGGCGCGGTGCCCCATTCTCAGAAGGGCCCGCACCAACTCGCGCGCGTCGTCAGTGTTGACAATGCTCATGATCAACTTCACGGAGGCCTCCTTTCTGGGCCTAAGGGACTCGCTGTTCGATGCACCTCAAGATCATCTTTATCCTTGCCTCGGAGAACCCCGTCGATTGGACGATGTGCCGGCTCAGGCCCATGGTGCTACCTACACCTATGGCCAGGCGCAGGTGAACAGGCCAGGAGGACAGCAAACCCTGGGCGTATGGGCGTAGACACACCACGGCACAATAGGCATCGTGGGTGCTGGCAGAGCTACGAGGTCCCTACTGCCCTATTCTCGGCGCCCTATCCATCCCACACGTCAACAGCCCTGTGGTGTCAATCTTCGCCGACTGCTTTGACCAGCTCCAGATTCTCGACCAGCACCGGTACGGGTCGCTTGCCTCACTTCTTCCACCAGCGCGTGGGATGGGTCAATAGCTCGATTCGCGCCTGTGATGGACCTCTCGAGACGATCTTACCCTTGAGCTCAGGGTTGATCGTGGACCTCACGATGTCTCCTACCGAGAGAGCATCTGAATCTTCTGAAAGCGATCGCTTGCGATATTCAAAGTCAAGGCCCATAAGTCAGCTCCTCCAAATGGTCTGGAGATCCTTCAAGGCTTCGGATCTGCAATGCCAAAGACACGTCACTGTTACCAGCTCGCTTTGGTCACACCAGGGATTTGCCCCTCCAACGCCAGTTCGCTGAAGCAGATACAACACAGGCGGAAACGCCGCATGTAGCCCCTCGGACGCCCGCACCGCATATAGCGGTTGCGCACGCGTGTCGGATACTTCCGCTTCTTCTCCCTTTCGATCAGACATTTTCTGGTCACTTCACTATCCTCCCCTCGAACCCTGCCATCTAGCCCAGTACATGCCTTACGGCAGCAAAGCCGTTGGCCTGCCTTCTCAGCCCCATTCCTGCCGGGTCACAAAACGCGTTTTGATAGGAAGCTTATGAGATGCCAGGCGCATGGCGTGCCGGGCCTCCTCCTCACTCACCCCTGTGATCTCAAAGAGGATCCGCCCCGGTTTGACCACCGCCACCCAGTGGTCCACCGCGCCCTTGCCCTTACCCATCCGGGTCTCAGCCGGTTTGGCCGTCACCGACTTATCGGGAAAGATCCGTATCCACAGCTTTCCACTGTGGCGCACACGGCGGACGATGGCCCGTCGTGCAGCCTCGATCTGTCGGCTGGTCATCCAGCAGGGCTCCAGAGCCTGCAGACCATACTCGCCGAAGGCCACCGTCACCCCCCGCGACGCCCGGCCCTTCATGCGCCCCCGATGCTGCTTTCGATACTTCACCCGTTTAGGCATCAACATAATCTTCCTCAGTTACAGGTTGCAAGTTACAAGTTGCAAGTTGGCACATGAGAACTTTTGACTTTCAACTTTCAACTCCTGGCAGAACCTCGCCTTTGTGAATCCAGACCTTGACCCCAATACAGCCAAACGTGGTGAGTGCTTCGGCCCTGGCGAAGTCAATGTCGGCACGCAGGGTGTGAAGGGGTACCCGCCCCTCCAGCACCCACTCTCGTCGCGCCATCTCCGCTCCCCTCAGCCGGCCCTTGCATTCGATGCGCACCCCCTTGGCTCCAGCCTGCATGGCGCGGTTCACAGCACGACGCATAGCCCGTCCGTGCGAGATCCGTCTCTCCAGCTGACCGGCAATGTTTTCAGCCACCAGCCGGGCATCCAGTTCAGGCCGTTCCACCCCCTCCACATCCACCCTCACCCGGCTGGAGCTGATCTGCTCCAGCGCGCGCCGCAGGGCCTTGACATTGGCCCCCCGTCGGCCTATGACGACGCCCGGCCTGGCGGTGTGAATGGTGATATGCACCTGCCTGGGAAGGCGCTCGATCTCAACGTGGGAGATACGCGCATTCGCCGCCTGCTCTCCGATTTTCCGGCGGAGTGCCAGATCCTCCTCCAAAAGTCGGCTATATTCCTCCCCCTCTGCGTACCAGCGAGAGTCCCAATCGTAGATGTACCCCAATCGGAAACCTCTGGGATGTACCTTGCGTCCCAAGAACTCCTCCTTGCCAGCCTCTTCTGCCTAGGGTCCTGCGTCACCTGGCGGAAGCGCAGGACAACGGTGATGTGCGCAGTTCGCCTAATTCGGGGTTTGATGTGGAGCCGAGCTCCAAAGCGATATCGCCGCATGCGAGGGCCATCGTCAGCGTAGATCTGGGCAATGTACAATTCATCCGGGCCCAGATCATAGCGGTCCTCCGCGTTGGCCGCCGCCGAACGGATCAGCTTGGCTACCGGCCGGGCCGCCCGTTGGGGCATGAAACGCAGGAGGGCTAGCGCCTCCTCGACCCCCTTGCCCCGCACCCGGTCGAGCACCAGCCGAACCTTCTGAGGGGAGATGCGCACATATCGGGCCTCAGCCCGCACACTGTAATCCAGTTCCATCATCTTCCTCTCCCATATCGCCTCACCCGGGTCCTCCTCTCCACCCGCGTGTGGCCCCTGAAGGTGCGCGTGGGGGCGAACTCGCCCAGCTTGTGGCCCACCATGTTCTCCGTTATGTAGATAGGCACATGGCGTCGTCCGTCGTGCACGGCAATGGTATGCCCCACCATCTGAGGGAAGATGGTCGAAGCCCGTGACCAGGTGCGGATCACCCGCTTCTCACCCCGCCGATTCATATTTTCAATCTTGGCCAACAACTTCGGGTCTACGTACGGGCCCTTCTTCAGCGACCTTGGCACTCCAAATCCTCCCATTTCAGATTGGAGATTTCAGATGGCCAAACAACAATCTGAAATCTGCAATAGACTGGCTGACTACCTTCTCTTCTTCCGCTTCCGCCGCGGCCGGACGATGTATTTGTCTGTGTCCTTCCGTTTGCGCGTCTTCTTGCCCATCGTCGGCTTGCCCCAGGGGCTTTTGGGCGAGGGCATCCCCACTGGCGAGCGCCCCTCTCCACCCCCGTGAGGATGGGCCTCGGGCGACATGGCCGAGCCCCGCACGTGCCCCCGCCGGCCCAGCCATCTCTTGCGACCGGCTTTGCCCAACTTGATGTGGCCATGTTCCACATTGCCCACCTGACCAATAGTGGCCATGCACTGCCGATGGACCAGGCGCACCTCACGACTGGGGAGGCGCACATGCACATAGTCCCCTTCCTTAGCCATCACCCGCGCTGAGGCCCCTGCCGCCCGCACCAGTTGCCCCCCGTGGCCGGCGTGGAGCTCGATGTTGTGGACCGCCGTACCCACCGGAATGGCCCTCAGGAGGAGGGCATTCCCCAACTGGATGTCTGCCTGCGGACCGGACATGACCGTATCCCCAACCATCAACCCCAGGGGTGCGACAATGTACCGTTTCTCCCCGTCGGCGTAGGCCAGCAGAGCGATACGGGCCGAACGGTTGGGATCATACTCGATGGAAACCACGCGGGCCGGGATTCCGACTTTATCGCGCTTGAAGTTCAGGATCCGATAACGGCGCTTGTGCCCTCCCCCTCGATAGCGGATTGTGGCCCGGCCTTGGACGTTTCGCCCCCCCTTCTGCCTCCAGGGGGCCAACAACGACTTCTCCGGTTCTTTTTTGGTGATCTCCTCAAAGGTAGAACTGGTCATCCCCCGGCGTCCGGGTGATGTGGGCCTGTACACCTTGATGGCCATGAAACCTTCCTGCCCTCTCTTTCGCCTCTTTCTTCTTGCCCCGCGGGCTATACCTCGAACCCTTCAATCGTCGGGCCCGGGTAGATGGTCACTACAGCTATCCTCCAGGCAGGCTTGTGGACAAAGCGCGGAGCTTGGGCACAACGGCTAACTCGTTGAAGACGCCAACGACTCCACGCACGCCTGCTGCCATACACCCTGCCAGAACCTTCTGGTGGCACGTGGGGACGAGCCCACGCAATAGCACCACACCAGCCTTCACCTCCACCACCAGTGCGCGAATATCCAGTTCCTCCTGGGTCAGCAGATGAGCTTTGACCCTGGCCGCTAAGCACCTCTTGGACAGTCGTGGCATGTGGAGCATGGCCATCATTACCTTCTTGCCCGTTTCCAGAACCCCAGAATGCGTCGCAATCGCTTCCGATCTGCCTGGGCCAGTGGGAGATCCTTGCCATAGGAGCGACGAACCCGCTTCGACTTCTTGCGACGCAGGTGCTGGCCCCCTTGCTTCCGCCGACGCACCTTCCCCTTGCCGGTGATCTTGAAACGTTTTGCTGCTCCCTTGTGTGTTTTCATCTTGGGCACGGTGGTGGTGTACCTCCTATCACTTCTGAAGGGCGGCATGCATGCTGGTAGCTGGCACGGACGTCAGAGGTGCCCTTGCCACTCGTGCGCAAGCTATGCACAGCGTCGCTGTGGACAGGATCTCCAACCGCCTAGCGTCAATCTGCGCACCGCAGCGCTTGCAGCGCCCGTAGGTCCCTTCACGCACTCTGATCAGCGCTTCTCGCAAGGCGTTGATACGTGCGGTGACCGTTTTCCTGCGAGCCAGTGCCATCTCCCAGGAATAGCCATCGGCGTTACCCTTACCTGGGCCAAAATCCGGTCTGACCTGCAACCGCTTATCCAACTGTTGGAGTTCCCTTTCAGCCTCTCGCAAATTCCCTTCTATCCGTTCTCTTGCTGAAGTCATCTCTCCTTTCACTTCTTTCTCCAAGACCGTATCGCGGGCACGACGAAACGCCCTCTGCTCAATGTATCATCCGTTCAGCTGGCCAGCTCCCGTACCTGATCGAGCACCTCTTCAACTGTCGGATGGTGTCCACGCTTTATCAACGCCTCGCGATAGAGAGCATCAACTTCGTTGGCCATACGGCTTCGCGAGAAGTGTTTCTCTACGTGGCGCCGGCCCATCCGCCCCATGCTCTCCGCCAGATCGGGGTGCTTTAACAGCGTGGCGAGACGGTCAGCCAGCAAGTAGTCGTCTTCCTTGGGGATGACAAAGCCGGTGACACCGTCGACCACAGACTCGACCAACCCACCACTGCGAGTAACTATCACGGGCTTCCCGCTGGCCATAGCCTCTAGCGGAACCAGCCCAAACGGCTCCTCGCCACTGGTGGGATAGAGAACGATATCGGACATGGCATACGCCTGTGGAAGTTCCTCGAAAAAGTCGAAGGAGCGCATCACGATCCGCTCGCTCAGGCCATTGCTCTCTACCATAGAGAAGATATGCTCGCGGTAGCCGTGCAACTCATCAGCCCAGTCTAGGATCTCCCGCGTGTCCGTGATCACCAGAGAGATGTCGGGAAAGCGGTCAGCGAGTCTGCTGAAAGCATCCACCGTGGTGTGCACGCCCTTCCACGGCAGAAGGCGTGCGGGGTGGAGGATGACGAGACGGCCCTCGAAGCCCAGCTTGCGCTTCAACAGGCCTCCATCGACATTGGGACGAAACATCTCCATGTTCACCCCATGCAGGATCACCTGCATATTGCGCACATTTGGCACCCGAGCAACCACATCGCCGTACACGTGTTGACCAACAGCGATAATCCCATCCCACTCTGTGCGCTGTAGCAGATCCCGGCACAGAAACTCACCCCACATCTCGTGAATGGTCAGGAAGGTCGGAATGGAGTCTTCCTGGCGGATCTCAGTCAGCGCTAACCCGTACTCAGGCAGGAAGTGATGGAAGTTGTGCGCATGCACCACGTCGATGTCGAACTCCCGAATGAAGGAGCGGTATTCTGCTTTGACCTCCTCTTGAAGAGGTTCCCAGACCCTATCCACAGGCACGTTCTCTCCCTGCTTGCGCTTACGCATGCTCTCTGGATTCATCCAGTCCCGACGGTGGACAGGAATGCCTTCCGTTTCGCTCTCCTCGGGCTCACCTGGCAAAGATCCTACCAAGGCATGCACCTCATGTCCCTGCCGTACGAGTTCAGTGCACAGGTCCAAGAGATGGGTCTCTACACCCCCAGTTGTAGGGTAGAAAGCGTAGTGAGTCATACAAACCTTCATAGTGCTACCTCCTTACAAAGTTATTTGGACTCTAGCAATTCCCCTAGAACCCCTCGCCAGTGAGGGGAGAGAAGACCACAAACGGTGAGGGTAAGCGCGATCTACTCGTTGCACATCGAGTCGCCAGACCTCAGCGCATCCCGAGCACCCTCGACGGGCAAGGAGGAGATGATCCACAGCTGACAAATCATCTACGTTGAACTGCTGATAGCCACCACTCAGGACAGCATCTCTGCCCACCAGAGAGTGATCAAGCGTGACTCCGACGACGGAAGCCCACTCGTAATGACGAAATATTGTATGATAGAGCCAGAGACGGTACAGTGATCGGCAACAGTCACGCAAGGGGCCGATGATTGCGCGTCGAAAAATAAGGAGACCTCGCCGAGTCCAAAAGGGACCACAACCGAGATCTCCACCCCAACAGATAGTCATTGCGAGCCGGTATGCTCGCCTATTAGAGCTTATTCATCGTCTGAGAGCGTCCAAGCTCCTAACCACGCATGCAGTATCCCTACGACGCGAAAGGAGATAGATACCCAACTGACCGACGCTGAGAGAACCCGTCAAGAACCTCCGTTGTTGACCCCGCTATGATCAGGCGGTAATATGTACTTCAAAGCCACTTCGGGCCTCTTGTGACCCAAGCGTTCGGTCAACAGGCCCAAATCTCCTGTGTCTCGCCAGAGGAATGTGGCGTACGTGTCCCGAAGAGTTTTGGGCGAGATTTCCAGTCCGGCCGCCTTCCCTAGGCTGGCCACAATCTGCTGGACTGAACGGATGGACAGAGACTTGCCTTCCCTGCTCAAAAAGAGATGGGAAGCCCCTGATGGACGAGGCTGATCCAGATGGGCACACAGCGCACGCCGTGCCGCCTCATTCAGGGGAAGCCGTCGTTCGGGTCGCTTCCCTTGGCCGTGAATGGTCAAGATGCCGTAGTCCTCGCTTAGATCAATATCCGCCAGCCGCAGCTGGATTAGCTCGCTGACTCTTACCCCGGTCTGGAGCAGTAGTTGCAAGATGGCGAAATCGCGCACCGCTGTCCGCGAGCGGCGGGCCTCGGCGAGTTCAACCAGTCGTCCGACCTCCAGTTCGGTCAAGGTTCTGGGAATCGAAAGCGCAGGGCCTTCAAGCAAACGCACTCCCTGCGCAGGATTTGTATCGCGGATCCCTGTCATCAGCGCGAAACGTCCAAACTTGCGCAAGCTCTGCAGGCACCGATTGATACCCGCAGGCGACCGGCCCAGCGTGTCTCTCAAATACTGCTTGTAGGCTTCCACATCGCTGGATGAGAAGGCGGCCGGAGACACTTCTTGCCCGGCGCATTCTGCCACCCAGAGCGAGAAACTCCGCACATCTTGCAGATACCCGGCAACCGTGTTCTGCGCCAGCCCGGATTGCTTCAAGTGCGCTTCAAACTGTGGCAACACGTCGTTCCAGGTCGACATCTTTCCAAACACTGCCGGATGAGAATGCTGCGCATAAACTTTCTTATGCGCTGCTTATTATACCATAAAGCTGCGCAAGTGTCAACTCGTCGCGTGCTATGGGTGTACGTGAGAATTGTGGTAAATCAAGCCGCCCGTTTGGGAGAGGTGTAGGTTCGAGGGCGAGGGATCCGGTGATGCCAAAACCGGGACCAACGGCCATCATTGCTTAGGCGCAGAGCACGAAGAGCAGCGATCTGATCTGCGCCCTCTGGAGTCCAACGCATCCCGGCCTGTTTTAGGCGCGCTCCGATTACCCGCTTACAAGCACTCTCGACACACCCACTGCCAATATGATGGCCTTGACCTCGGAAGTAGGCATAGCGCATGCGGTGGGCATTGTTGGTAAAGTAGGTGATTCCCTGCTCAATCTCCGCCTGAGCGCCGGGACGGAATTGGAGCGCTGCCTGGAATGCTCTCAGCATCCCTTGGACATCACCTTGCCACAATTGATCCAGGCGGGCTTGGACCCATTTTGCAGTCTGTTCAGTTCCCTCTCCATAGAGAGCACGCCCTGCGGCCCAAACGTGTTCGCTGGCATGGTACCAATCGACGATTTGCACTGCCTGAGGGAAATGGGTCTGGGCTAAGTTCCAGATCCAGGCAGCACCATCGCCCAGCACGACCACCCGCTTGGCCTCTTCCACTCCTTGTTGGGCTGCCAGATGCCAGACGAGAGGGCCGAAATGATCTGCATCTAGCAGGCGGGCCAGGTAGGAGATGATGTGGGCCTGCCCTGTGGGATAATTCGTCTGAGGATATTGCTGACCGAGGCTTTTATTGCACGGGGCCTGCATCTCGGGTTCAGCTTCCTCCTTGGTTGAGGGAGCTAGTTCGACATCATAGATCGCTGCCGCTTTCATCTCCCGCCACCCTTCTTCGCGAATGTGAACGGTAGTCCCATCGATGGTGACATACAATGTATCCGGGACCTCTTGACCAAGTGGCAGCTCTGACTTGGTCCAAGCAGTCTCTACGGCCTCTTCTTGCTGCCGGATGATCTCTGCGCCAATCTGTTTGGCCTCTATCTCGCACTTGCTGGGGGGCAAGGTGACAAAGCAGACCTCATCCAACAGGCCGGATGCCTCCTCAAAAGGTTCACCGCTGCACAAGCGGGCATTGAGGCGCAACAAGCCACAGCTGAGTCCAGAGGCGTCTAACCCGATCCGCTTATCCAACGGAGCCAGCCCTTCACCACACGCGTCGCAGTAATAGTAGGCCCGCTGAAGCTGCACAGCGGCCCAACGGTTCTTGTGCCAGTATGGCCGTTTACCCACATATCTCATGGCCTCACCGCAAGCAGGACAAGGAGGCGCCTCTGTCTCTTTTCCAGTGCCGATCAGTTGCACAAGCGCAGGTAGGATGAGATTAGCGGTCTTCGATAAAAGGTCACCCATGCGCCTCTCGCACTCATCCAGTGTCACCTCTTCCGGATTACCCGCTGCCCAGCCTAACAGGTCATCAACCGTGGCCTCAAAGGCGGCCATGATCTCAGCTTTTGCCTTCAAGCGAACTCTTGTATACTCTGTCATGGGAGCCTCCTTGTGTGATGCTTAAACTGTTTCTAGACCATATCATAGCACAAGCCGACTCTTACCACAAATTTCACGTACACCCCGTGCTATGATTACCCATGAGTCAATTGCCAGTAGAATCCGTTCTCCTGCAGAGTGCCGCTTGACGTCTAAGCAAGAAAGATATATGATTGACCGCCAACGAGTCGCGCCGTTGGAGTGCCGGCTCATAACCACCATCAACCAACAGATCATTCATCTTCGAGGAGCATATATGGAGCCCCAAGGCATCGGCCTCAACGTGGATGCCGGTTGGCTCGACGGCGACCTTGGCCGCCTGGAAGCCAGCCTGGCCCATCTCGCCGAACTCGGCTACGATGCAGCCGAGATTCCACCCCACGGCGTGGATGTCATCCGCTGTGGTCAACTGGATCGAGATCAGGTGGCCCGTGTCAAGGCCATCACCCACCGATTCCCCTTGCACTACACCATTCACGGCCCCGATAAGCTGAATGTGGCCAACCATCCTAATCTGCCCCTGCAGCGGGCCATCTTCGAAGCCAGCCTCCAATTTTGTGCCGAACTGGAGGCGGATACCTTCGTCTACCACAGCGGCCAGATCGCCCTGGAACGGCCTGCTCTGGGACTGGAGGATCTCCCTGACGAGGCGGCCCTGCGGGCCTGCTGGGAGCGGGAGACGAGGGCACTGACTGAACTGACGGTGGGCGCTGCAGCGCTGGGAGTGACCATCGCCATCGAAAACCGTGATCCCCACCTGTGGGAGGTGGCAACCCTCATCCGAAACCATCATCCCCCGGCCGATTTGCCCACCTACCACGCCGGGATGCGGTTGCATGCGCTGGCTCGACAGGTGGCCGCCATCAGCACCCCCAACGTAGGGCTCACTCTGGATGTGGGCCACGCCTATCTGGCCGCTTCTTTCTGTCAGACCGACTTCCTGACCTCTGTGGCGACTGCCGCCCCCTACCTTCGACACATCCACTGGCACGATAACTACGGCCATCTGGATTTGACAGGGGAGGATCAGAAGGACCGATTGCCCAACGGCGAGGGGGACCTGCACATTCCCCCGGGATGGGGGAACATTCCCCTGAAGGCGGTGGCGGAACAGTTGAGGGGCTACACTGGCTGGCTGACGTTGGAGATCCACCCTCGCTATCGGGCCCACTACGCCCAGGCGCTGGCCGACACCCGAGCGCTACTGAAGGAGGTGGCGGGATGACCGTAGGCGTCGGCATCGTCGGCTGTGGGCACATGGGCACCACCCACGGCCACATCCTGGCGGAGGACCAGCGCGTCGAGATCGTCGGAGTCACCGACGTGCGCCGCGAGGCCGCCGAAGGGCTGGCAGCCCAGTTGGGCTGTGGCGTCTTCTCCGACCTGGCTGCGCTATTGGATCAGCCGCCTGATGCGGTGTACGTGACCACCCCCAATGCCCTCCACCGCGAACCGGTGCTCCAGTCACTCAGGGCTGGCTGCCACGTCTTCTGCGAGAAGCCGATGGCCACGAGCCTGGCGGAGGCGGGAGAGATCCGGGAGGCAGTGGAGCGCTCGGGGCTGCTCTACCAGATCGGCTTCAACCGCCGCTTTGCCCCCGCCTACCGATTCGTCAAAGCGCGGATTGAGGCCGGGTTCGAGCCCCTGTCGGCCAACGTCAAGATGAACCGCGGCGAACTCCTGTCCCCTTCATGGGTGGGGGATGTCTCACTGGCAGGGGGATTCCTCTACGAATCCACCATTCACCTGCTGGATATGGTCCGCTGGCTGATGGGCGAGGTGGTGGAGGTGGTATGCCGGGCGGAGGCCAACGTCTACGAGGAGCTGGACGACTTCTCCATGCTCCTCACCTTTGCCAGTGGCCACCACGCTGTGTTCTCCTCCTCGGCCCACGCCAACTGGGCTCCACCCTTCGAGCGGGTGGAGCTGTATGGGGCGCACGCGCAACTGGTGACCGAGGAGATGGAGCAAGCTCAGTTCTCGCCGGGGCTGGGCCAGCCCATCGAGCAGCGAAACTACACCCAACTCGACCGGGCCGACAAATGGGGCTACTGGGAGGAGGATCGGCTGTTTGTCGGAGCGGTGCGAGGTGAGAACCCAGTTCCAGTGACCGCTGAGGATGGCTACGCGGCGGTGGAGTTGGTGGAGGCGATCTATCGCAGTGCACGAGCGGGGCAACCAGTACAAGTGCCGCTGGCGTAGGAGGCTATCAATCAACTTACATCTTTCAATCTGTACCCAACAATTCGGAAAGGATCAACCATGAACTGGCAAGTCCCCCCTAAGGGCGGGCACATGGACCTGCCTACAGGCATCTACCTGCAGACCATGACTGGAAAGCAGGTGGAGGAGCGACTGAAGGAGAATGACCTGATAATCGTCCCCGTCGGCTCCACCGAGGCCCACGGGTCGCACGCCTGCTCCGGCGAGGACACCTTTCTGGTCACCCGCATGGCCGAGGCTGTGGCCCAGAAGACAGGGTGCAGCGTGGCCGAGCCCATCTGGTACGGCTCTCACCCCTACCACCACATGGGTATGCCCGGCACCATCGTCGTGCCCGAGGACATTTTCGTGGGGCTGCTGAAGTCCGTGATGGCGGGCCTATGGAACATGGGCTTTCGCAAACAGATATATCTCAACGGCCATGGTCAGGAGTACGTGATCCCCACCGCCATCCACCAGTTCGCCAAGCAGTATCAGGTGCCGGCGGTGCTGGTCAACCTCAACTGGTACCATGCCATCCAGGATCAGTTCAAACTGAAGCCGGAGGGTGGCCCCTACGAGACCCCCTTCATCCACGCCGACGAGGTGGAGACAAGCTGGGCATTGGCCCTTTTCCCAGAGCTCATTGACATGAGCGTGGCTGTGGACACCACGCCCACCAGTTTCCTGGGGGAGAAGATGGGCAAACACGTGGACAAAGCGGGGAACCTCCAGCACAGACCCATCGCCTGGTACGGCCAGGTGGGGCTGGGCCCCATCGAGGTGGCGGCCTACCAGCCGGGCTGCGTGGGCAAGGCCACCCTGGCCGATGCAGAGAAGGCTCGTCCTGGTGTGGACGCTCTGCTGGACTACATGGTGGAGCTAGTGGAGGACATCCTGGAGCGCTTCCCGGTGGGCGAGCTTCCACCCTGGGATCAGATCAGCCAGCGACCCAGGGAGGAACTGGAGGCCGTGTGCAAGATGCCCTTCGAGCCCGGCTGGCGCAGCATCTACACCCTGGCCTACCCACCAGCGTGATCCACACGGTGGAATAAGGCTGTAGCCGAGGAATGGCAAGTAGGCGGCTTCGAGGACCGCTCTGAACCTCACAGAGGTGAAGCCCTCCACGAGTCTCCAAAAGCTCCCCGACCCGTCCTCGGGTCGGCTGCCGCGAAGCGGCGGAGGATAGGCGGCCCTGCGGGCCGCCGACACCCGAGGACGGGTGTCGAGAGCACCAATCCACGACAGCCAGTAGATTTATGGACAGCGTACCAGCAGATACTGAGGGCCTGGGAAGATTGATCCCAGGCCCTCAAGGCGTATATGCCGCCCTCACTCCTTCACGATCAGGGGAAGATAGAGATAGACGCCTGGCACCATCACCTCTGCCCCTTGGGCAGTGAGTATCTGGGCGTACACCGGCAGTTGCGTATTCGTCACCTTAACATTCTCCAGTTCCAGGCTGCCTTGCCCGACCCTCTGAGCGGTCAGCTCGATGTTCGCCAGTACACCATGGCCATCAGGCCCTGATCCATCTCGGAGAGTGTATCCGAATACGGTCTTGCCACCCTCGATGTCCAACACCTGAAGAGACGCGGTCCGCTCAGTGCTTCCCAGGAAATCTCCCAGCGTCACAGCGGTTACCTGCAACAGGGCGGGATCATACTTCAGATCAAACTGGAAAGCGCCGAGGTCTGTCACATCGGTGATCACTACGGTGACATTCAAGGGCTCGCCCACGCCTAGCGTGATCTCCTCCGGTTCGATCTTCACCTGAGGACCTGCCGAGGGAGCTACCTTCGCTGCCTGCAGGAGTGCAGATGCGTCCGCTTCGCACACTCCCCAGGCATCCACGACTTGCTGGATGTCTCCAACGTCGATCACGTCGTTCTCATTGAAGTCGTAGTCCTCATCGTAGCATACATCTATATCGCGCTCGCAGCCCCAGAGGCCGGCTATGGTCATGATGTCCACTATGTCCACGACACCATCACCGTTGAAGTCGCCAAAACACTCTTCCACGACGATCTGGCCATCGGTAGAATCGAAGGAAATGGCGACACCCCCCGTGTCGAACAAGAGAGCGTTCTGGAAGGCCAGATCCGTCTCTCCCAGCCCGACGGGCGACAGGAACGTGGTGGCCAGCACGCCGTCGCCGGTGGGTCCCTCGCGCCCTGGATCTGAAGGGCAGGAGCTGTAAGCATAGAAGCTGTACCGCCCGATCCGCTCGTAGGTGTCATCATAGCCGCTCACAACAGTCCGCCCCGTCAGTTCCAGAAAGTCGCCGAGCTCCATCCTAAGCACACGCACCACATCGGGGTCGTACACCACATCGAACTGGAAGGCCCCCAGATCTGCCACATCGGTGATGACCACATCCGTGCTGAACTCTGTGGTGTGGGGAAAGACAGTCTGATCAGAGGGGTCAAAGCCGAGTTCGGTATGCGGCGTGCTGATTGGCGTGGGCGTGGCGGTTGGCGTGGGCGTGTCAGTCGGCGCAGGCGTGACTTCGCCGCACCACTGCAAGGACACTTCGTCTACATACATCCAGGTCCGCCCGTAGTAACGGTAGGGGTTGTTGTAGACGCTGAAGTAGAGGCGCAGTGTCTCACCGGTGTAGGACGAGACATCAACGGTGTGCTGGGTCCATGTCCCACTATTGGAGTGCACCGAAAGGACTCTATCCCGTAGCACCCAGCTGGTGTCGTAAAGAAGCACCTGCTGACGGTCCCATCCACTCCAGTCTTGCGTGTAGGGCTTGTACCAGAAGGAGAGGGTGGCACTCGATGCACCAGAGGGAATGGTGACATCTTGATAGATTGACGAATAGGCATACCCGTCAAAATATCCTGGAGGGATCCCTAATCGCATCGATTGCATACCGGAGTGGGCCTCGGCGGTGGAATAGTCAGCAGTGAATGCCGTTGTAGGGATTACCCAATCCCCGTACGTCTCAAAGTCTCCATTCTTCACCAGCTCCTCACACAGGGTGTCCGCCCTGTAGGCCGCTGTAACCTGGCAGACAGGCTGGAGGAGATAAGAGAGGACCACCACCGCCGCCAGCGCGGCAGCAAGGGCTGCCATAGATAGGTTTCTGTTTTTCATGGATTGCCTCCTGATCCATTCTGTAGGGTTGCCGATAGGATTTCTGCTCATAGATTCACCTCCTCGATTGACCTGCGTGGTTTTGTGAGCCTCCATTGTGCCCCGAGCAAGACGACGACCGCTTGCACGCTGGGCGGCGCCTGAGTCCCATCCTGAAGCCGAATAGGAAGATCAGGGAACAATCGCTCATACGTTAATATAGTATACCACAATCGCCGGATTATATCAAGTCAAGGATCTCACTTTGCGAGCCTCGATCACGAAGGGCTATCAGGCGATGAGGGTAGAAGGCTGGCATCCTGGTCCTCTTCGTGCAAGAAGGTCTCAACCAGGCTGCGGAAGATGGGCGCAGCGGCCACCGACCCCTCGCCACCATTCTCCACCACGACCGCAATGGCGATCTGCGGATCGTCGGCTGGGGCGTAGCCTACAAACCAGGCATGGGGCCCGCCACCAGGGTTCTCCGCCGTGCCCGTTTTGCCCGCCACGCGGACCTCAAAACCCTCGAAGACCCAGACCGCCGTGCCGGAGTCCCGGTTGGCCACGCCCCACAGCCCCTCCCGGATGGCTGCCAGATGCTCGGGGGTCAGGGGCAGCCTCCCCCCAGTCTCAGGGGCAAAGAACTGTTCAGGGACCTCCGGCGTGCCACCGACATTCCCCACGAGCTGAGGCCGGTAGAGGATGCCGCCATTGGCCACCGCGCTGATCAGCACCGCCATCTGGATGGGGGTGACCAGCAGATACCCCTGGCCGATGACCAGATTGACGGAATCTCCGGCCGTCCATGCCTCTTCCCACCTCTGCTCTTTCCACTCCTCATCGGGAACCAGGCCCTCCTCCTCATCCAGTCCTTGCACGCCTGTGGGCCGTCCCAGGCCAAAGCGGCGGGCATATTGGGGTAGGGTTGCTGGGTCCCACTGATGGAGTGCCAGGCCTACTTCGTAAAAGACGGTGTCGCAAGAGACCGTCAGTCCGGTCACCAGATCGAGGGGCCCATGCTTACGGGGCCAGATCCAGCAGCGCTTGGCCCACCCTGGACCCAACCCGCTCCACAGTCCGGTACAATTGAAAGGAGAGGTAGCGTGATAGAGCCCGGACTCCATCACCGCGGCCATGCTCACGATCTTGAAGACCGACGCCGGGGGATAGAGCCCCTGGGTAGCCCGGTTTAGCAGTGGTTGCCCGGGTGCGCTGAGCAGGGCCTGCCAATCCTGGGGGGCAATAGCGGGGACAAAGAGGTTGAGGTCGAAGGAGGGTGAACTGGCCATGGCCAGCACCTGTCCGCTGTGAGGATCAAGGGCTACCACAGCCCCTCGTTTGTCCTTCAGGAGCTCGACCGCTCTTTGCTGAAGGGCCCGGTCCAAAGTGGTGTAGATACTCTGGCTCTGATGGGCCGGCTTATGGGCCAGGATGTCTATCGTCTGCCCTTGGGGCGAGACGAGGGCCAGCGTCCCTCCCCATTCCCCCCTAAGGTACTCCTCGCCCCAGGCCTCCAACCCTGTCTGTCCCACAATAATGTCAGGAGGATAGCCTCTGTCAGCCCACTTTTTTGCATCCTTCGCCCTGATGGGACCCACATAGCCCAGCACATGGGGGGCCAGATCCCCTCCCCAGTAGACACGTACCGGCCTCTCTTTGAGCACCACCCCAGGCTGCTCCTTCAGGGCATCGTAGTACTCCACGCCCTTCTCCGCCGAGACCTCTCCCAGGGCGACAAACCAGTGGGAGGGCGCCCCAGTGTATCTTTCGCGCAGGGTGGAAATCGGCTGCTCCAAGACCTGGCCCAGCAGGTACAGGGTGCGCTCCCCCTCCTCCAGCTCCCCAGGCACAATGCCAACCACAACTCGGGGGCCATTGGTCGCCAGGCCTAAACCTTTGCGGTCGTAGATGTTGCCCCGCGCGGGGACATCGGGTAGGAGATAGAGATGGCCACCCCCCTCCAGTTGGGGCAGTATATTGGCTGGTGACCAAGCCACGCCCCAGCGCCCCTCCCCTAGCTGTAGGGTCAGGGTGTTGGTGATGGAGAGGGGGCCAAACAGCAATGTCTGGGCCGTGGCCCTAAGATCAGCCTGCGCCTCCTCCCCCCCTTGAAGCACCGAATGCAGGCTGGTAGTGAGCCGAGTGAGGGTCATCGCCTGGGCTGCACTAGAGTAGGCGGCGATGAATTCCTCCTCTGATGTGGCAGCCTGAGAGGAAGGGGTGAGCAAGGCGTACATGGCTGAATAGTCGCCTCGCTCCCAGGCCTGGAGGAAAGCGCGGGCTGCCCTCTCCGCTGAAGGTGGCACGGGCGTGGGCAGCGGGTCCGGCCCGGCCAGGGAGAGCGGAAGGGTGATGCCCTGACAGGCCACACCCAGGGCAGAGAGAAGCAGCAAGATGAGAGTCGGCGATCGAAAGTGGGTCATGCGTTCCTGCGCAAAGGATAAAGGTACAGAGGCTTTCCTACTTGTGATCAGGTGGAAAGCCCATATTCCATTCCCCTGAGCTCCCCCAGGGCGTACTTACTGATGGGCATATCCTGAAGTTCTTCCCGATGGCTGAGTAACCAGGAGGCGAGGAATCTGTTGGCGATGAAGAGTTGCTCCCCCTGTGGTTGGACATAGCCCAGAGATTCCAACCAGCGGAGGCAGGTGGCCAGGCCTTCGCCCTCGAGCCCTGTCGCCGCCTGCAGAGCGCTGATGTCCTCCCCTGGCCTGTCGGCGATGAGCCACAGCAATTTCCTCTCCTCGGAGAGCAGGTTCTGATAGTCAGCGCGAAAGAGGCTCCCCAACAGCTCATCCACCTCCAGGTCCGACTCGGTCAGGGGACGTAGGGAGTGGTCAGGCTGGTACAGAGGCTGGCAGAGCAACTGCAGGAGATAGGGCTGACAGCCGGTGGCCTCCTTGATCCGCTGCATCAGATGGGGAGCTACCCGCACCGGAGAGGGAGAGTTGCGCTGCTGGATCAGCGCCTCGGCCGCTGTATCATCCAGGTGCGCTAAACAGCACAGTTGGAAGCCCTCCCAGAAGGGGTAGGAGAGCTGGGAGCGAAGCACTTGGCCCATGCTCGATAGTGCCCGGGAAGCGGCCACGACGACCTGTAAGGCTGGGCATTCATGCCACACCTCCCACAGGCGAGCCAGGGGCCCGGAGAAGGAGCTGGCCATCTCCAGTAACACCTCCACCTCATCCAATAGCAGTAGGAGTTCCATCCCCTGCACCTCAACCCGCCCGATGAGCTCATCTGTAAGGGTGAACAGATCGGGCGCGGCCAGGAGGTCGCGGCTGAAGAGATGCTCCCAATGACGAGCCTTGTCTCGGAGCTCCGCCCGCAATACCTGAAACAGGCCCTCCATTCTGCGGCCGGTGGTTTGGAGATCCAGAAACAGACAGGGTCTTCCCTCACCAAAGCAGACCTCCTCCACGCGGCGCAGCAGTGAGGTCTTGCCCGACCTTCGTCCCCCCATGATGTATAGGGCTTCAAAATGGCCGCTGACAATCTCCTGCACCAGTTTCTGGCGTCCATAGAAGTGGGGGCCCCTCACCCAACCACCACAGATGTAAGGGTTTCTCAAGGCGACTCTCTTCTGATCCATTCCTGGAATGAGGTGAGGAGATGTTCCCGCTTCTGGTAGCGGTAGAGCACTCCACCCTCCATGAGCAACTCCCGGTCCTCATCGGAGAGTGGTAGCCTGGGCAGGGTCTGTTCCCTCCTGCCACCTTGGGCCTGCCCGGGGGCAGCCCCGGGCAGGCTTTTTACCAGGACTTGCAGCGCCCGCTGACCATCAGGGCTCATAGCCTCCCAGAGCTGCTGAAACTCCGAGGCTCTCTCTTCCAGAGCGCTTTTCAGGGCCCCTTCGACCTCCGAGGTGGTAATATGTCGCCTCTTTCGTCCCAGTGTCTCCCTTACTGCATGAAGGCACAACTTCTGTGCTTCAAAGGGTTTTCGATCACTGTATGCAATGATGCGTCTTATCGCCTCCTGATCGTAGCGATAGATCCCCTGTACTGGCTGTTGAATTAGCCTTTTGACCTCCTCCACATCGAAGGGGAGCAGCATGATCTCCCGGCTGAACAGGTTGTACCAGGGGCTGGATTGAAGATGCCATTCCTTGCTGATGTAGGTTCCTGCCAGCACCACCTTGACCTGCCGCGCCACGGAGCTCATCAGAGCTCCGCGCAACTGCTCCTGCACCGTGTGGTCGTAGGTGCTTATGACATCCGCCTCATCCACCAGGAGGATGAGCCGCGCGTCCTTGGATGTCGTGGCCTGTAGGGCCTGCATGATAACCGCCAGATCCTCCTGGAAATCGAAGTTGTTGTAGCCTGTCCTCGGAGGACGCCAGTCCAGTCCAGGGGGAGAGGGGCTAGCTCCCTCCCTGCCCCTCGATCGGCAGACCAGCCCCAGCGAGCCCACCTCATCCTCCACCTCCTGGGCCACGCTCTGGGCCAGCAACAGGAAGAGGCGATCCTGAGGGATTCCCTGCAGATTGATGAATGCGGGGAAGAAGGCGTAGTCAGGATCCTCCAGTTTTTTCAGACGACGCGCCAGCTGATAGAGCAGGGTGGTCTTGCCAATGCGCCGCTCTCCGTAGATGATGATATTGTTGTTGTGGATAATCTGCAGGATCTCTCGCAATATATCCTCACGGCCGAAGAACATGCCCTCGTCATGGATGGGCGGGCCACAGATGTAGGGGTTGAAGCCCCGCCTGACCGCCTGGCGAGCCCGCCACTGCCCATAGCCCCAGTAGCTTATGCCCAGAACCGCCAGAAGGGGCAGGCCCAGCCACGTGTATCGCCAGGGGAGGCCAGACCTGTAGGGAGAAGGTACAGGGGCTGGTGCAGGTGCAATGGGCCTGGGGGGAATGGTGATGGCCACGGAATAGGGCTTAGAATAGTTGAAGTCCTCGTCCCGTGCCATGAGCCAGAGGGTGTAGGTACCTGGTGCCAGATCATGATACAGCGCGAAGCGGTCCCGCCCATGTGCCCAATCCTCACCAACGTCCTCCAGCTTGTGCATGTATAGTAGCTGCTCCGATCCGGTATGAATATCTCCTCCCACGAAGGATATGACCACATTCCGCTCCTCGGCAGGAAGGATCAGTGTGTGTGTGAGGACGGGATGGTCATTAATACTTACCACTCGCGCCCAGGGAGGAGTTCGTTCGGGCCGGTAGCGGACCAGGCCACCACCGGTGGTGCCAATCCACCACGTGTCCGGCGCAGAATACAGGACGGAGAGGATATGGGAGCTGGGAAGGCCATGATGGGGAGTATATACCTGCCAGGTGTGACCATCATAGCGACACAGGCCGCCAGAAGTCCCGAACCAGATGTCCTCCTTCTCTTTCCAGATGGTGTTGACGCTGCTGGACGGCAGCCCATCTTCTCGCTCATAACTTCGCCAAGAGGAGCCGTCATAACAGGCCGCTCCCTGATTTGTGGCGAACCACAGGGAACCATCAGACGCACACCAGATGTCTCGCACCTCATCGCCCGGCAATCCCCCATCGGTAGATTGAGAGGTAAAGAGTTGCCAGGAATGGCCATCAAAGCGGTTCACCCCCTTCGAGGTTCCTAGCCACAGGGCACCATCTTGGGCCTCGCAAATAGCGCGCACATAGTTGTCGGCTAGGCCGTCGCGCTGGGTAAAGGTGCGCCACCCCTCCCCCTCCTCAGGCCGGTAGCGCACCACTCCTCCCCCGGCTGTTCCAAACCACAACGTGCCATCGCCGGCTGCTTCTACGGACAGGACCACATTGGTGGGCAAGCCAGCCGCCGTGGTGTAGGTCTCCCACGTCCCGGCCAGGTAGCGGCTTACACCGCCAGCAGTGCCAAACCAGAGAGCTCCGTGGGGATCTTCTGCCAGGGCGAAGACGTTGTCATCGGCTAGCCCTTGGGCCGAGGTGTAGATGTGCCAATGTCCACCCTGGTATCGAACAACACCACCACCCAGTGTGGCTATCCACAGGGCTCCATCCCTGCTCTGAGCCAGGGCAGATACATCATGCAAGGCCGTGCTCTCCCCCTCTCCCTCTGGGGGTAGAAAGTAGAGGCGCCAGGTGAGGTCACAGTAGCTCACTCCGGCACTGGTGCCGAACCACAGCCCACCATCGGAGTCCTCATAGATGGCCCGCACGTCACTGGAAGCCAGCCCATCCTTTTGGGTCCAGGTGCGCCACTGCTGGCCGTCGTACAGGCTGACTCCCTCGGTCGTGCCCACCCAAAGGGTGCCCTCTGAGTCCTGCAGAAGGGCAGTGACATGCTCCCCCGCCAGCCCATCCTCAGGAAAGAAGGTCTGCCAGGAGGTGCCGCCCGCATCGGGCCTGAAGCGGCTTAGCCCCCTGAGCGTACCAACCCAGATCGTTCCATCTTCAGCAGCCAGGATGGCGGTGACCATATTGTCTGGAAGGCCCTCGGCCGTGCTGTAGGTTCTCCACTCATGTCTGTCGTAGTGAGCCAGTCCCAAAGGGGTGCCCACCCAGATGTCTCCACGGCGGCCTTGAGCCACGGCTGTGATGCGGTCGCTAGGCAGGTCGTCGGCCATGGTGAAGGTGTGCCACTCTCCCGCCTGCAAGCGGCTTATTCCTCCATCCAGAGTGCCAAACCAAAGTGCGCCGTCCTCAAGCTGGCTGATGGTAGAGACATCTCTGCCAGCCAACCCATCGGATGGAGTCAGGATCAGCCACTGTCCATCGTAGAGGCTGAGGCCGCCACGGGTGCCGACCCACACGATCCCCCCCTGATCCTGAAAGATAGCCGTTGCCTCGTTATGGGCCAGTCCGTCGGCTGTGGTGTAGGTTTCCCATTCGCCATTGTAGCGGCTCACGCCTTGCATGGTACCAAACCACAAGGTGCCATCCTGAGTTTGATAGATGGCAGTCACCGTGTCGGAGGCCAGCCCATCGGCCGTGGTGAAGGTACGCCATGGAGAGCGCCAGCCCTGCGCGGCAGCCACTCCGGCCCCGCCGGACAGGAGGCCCAGGAGACAAAGGAGCAGCGTTATCAGGCAAAAGCCCTTTCTCAGCAAGTTATGTACCTGGCCGACCATATTGCCACCTACCCTTGGTCTGTCTGAGCAGAGGTTCCTCTGTGCAGGAAAATGAATATCGATCTGCTTGACAATCCTTTTCTTTTAGTGTATAATATTAAGTCCATTATTAACAGAGCTAATGTTCTAATTCAACCTTACTCTTCAAGTGCACGTGGGTGATCACTCGGGATATTTGCGTGTCATGGCCAAGCCAGGGCATCATCCTGCCCCTTCACCGCTTAAGAGCTGATGCTCGCTTGGTTTCAGGCCGCCGGTCTTCCAAGGAGCAGAACGATGAAGGCCAAGTGCCTGCTGATGAAGGTTTTCCTCACCTTGAACCTAGTCGGGTGGATCTTATTGCCCGACGTCTCCCCAGCCGAGGCAGCGCCTCCTCAACAGGGAGGGATGGTATATCACACAGTGGCGCGTGGGGAGAATCTGCTAAGGATTGCTGCACGCTACGGCACAACGGTCGGTGCCATCGTGCAGAGGAATAGCATTCCCAATCCCAACGTCATTTACGTTGGCCACCGTCTCGCCATCCCCGCTGCCTCCGCCCCTTCTTCATCCTCCGCACCTCTCCCTTCCGGCTCCCGTTCTGCCGGTTGCATTCATCTCATCGTGCGAGGCGATACCCTATCGAGGATCGCCGCCCGCTACGGCACCACTATCCAGCACCTCATGTCAGCCAATGGCCTTTCCAGCAGCCGCATCCTGGCAGGCAGAACGCTCAGGGTTCCGTGCAGCGCTCGCCAAACAGCCTCGGCATCCCCTCCTGTGCCCCAGGTGAGCAAAGGAGTGCCGGGAGCGACCTATCGGGTGCGGCCTGGCGACACACTGAGCGGCATTGCCTTGCTCTATCACACCACAGTGCAGGCCATTATGGGCGGCAATGGCCTCACCAATCCGCACCACATTTACGCCGGGCAGGTTCTCCAAATTCCCCTCCGTTAAGCCCGGCACTATCGTCCGCCAGCCTGCCGGCCAAAGGCATACAGAGCCAGCCCCAACAGGGCCAGGCCCAGGAGGCCCTGCAAGCTGGTCAAGAGCTGCGCGGGCAGGGTGAGGGCCTGATAACCATCCAGCTTCAAAGTGGCGAAGGTGGCCAGGCTGTAGGTCAGGAGCTCCAACCAGGTGGGGGAGCTGTGAGCGCTTGAGACCACACCGCCGCTGATCCGGTACAGGACGGGGAAGAGGAGCAACACCGCCAACGTCCAGGCCAGGGGTCGCCCCGGCTTTTCCCCGTAGCCGCAGGTAAGTTCGGCCAGCCACTCGGTCAGCCATTGGAAGGTATGGCGGCCCAGGGGAGGGTGGGCGTGCCAGGGGGAAGCGGCTTTCCTTCCCATCTGCCGGGCCTTGACATAGGCCCAGGAGGTGGCACCGGGGGAGATACTGTCACGAAAGAGGAGGTACAGGGCCAGGTAGGTGGCAGCGGCCTTGCTGTACTCCCCCTCCTGTTCCTCCCCTACTCCCGGCCCTAGTTTTTCCGGCCTGAGGAAGTTTCCCTCCCAGCGGGTCCCGTGGAGGAAGGCCCCTTCCAAACTCTTGATCTGTGAGAGATCTGTGGACTCCAGCGCTGCAAACTCCAGGTGTGCATGGCTGAGATCAGCATTCTGGAGTCGGGCCCCCCGCAGGTCCGCGTTGCGCAGCACAGCCTCCCGCAGGTTTACGTCCCACAGGATCGCCTCTCTTATGTCCGCTCCCTCCAGGTCGGCCCCCCGCAGGTCGGCCCCTCGCAGGTCCGCGCCTCGCACCCGGGCCCAGTGAAGGTGGGCTCCTCGCAGATCAGCGCCCCATAGGGTGGCTTCCTCCAGGTTCGCTTCGGTGAGAGTCGCACCTGACAGGCGTCCGCTGAGCAATTTGGCACCCCTCAGATTGGCCCTCACCATCCAGCTCCCCTCCAGGTTGACCTCTCCCAGGCTGGCACCTTGAAGGTTAGCGCCACTCAGGATGGCCTTGCCTAGATCCGCCTTGAACAGATCAGCCTGGCTCAGATCCACCCCCTCCAGCTTGGCCCGGCGCAGAATGCACCGCTCCAGAACTGCCCCTCTCAGTTTCAGGCCGCTCAGGTCCTCTCCCGACATATCCCGCTGGGAGAGGTCAAGGCCCTGGCTACCTCCACGGGCAATCAGGAGGTCCTCCACTTCCTGTCGGCCTGTGCGCAGCAGGTTGTGCCGATTCACCCTATTCCTCTCCCATCCAGCCCCCTGCAGGGTCAGAGCCGGACTTCCCCTCCGCCAGGGGCAAGGTTACGGTGAAGAGGGTACCCTTCCCCTCCTCGCTCTGCACCTGTATCTTTCCCTGATGGTCCTGCACGACGCGTCGAGCGATAGCCAGCCCCAGCCCCGTGCCCTTTTGCGTGGTGGTGAAGAAGGGTTCAAAAACCCGCTGTAAGGCGTGCGGGGGAATGCCCACTCCGGTGTCCTCCACCTCCACCCGCACAGCAGGGTGGGAACTCTGGCCGGGAAGAGATGGGGCTAGCTGGGCCGGCCTGACCCGGAGCCACAGGGTACCACCCTCCGGCATAGCATCCAGGGCGTTGCTGATAAGGTTGGCAAACACCTGCTCCAGGCGTACTGGATCGCCCAGGGGCAGGCAAAGATTCTCGGCGTAGAAGGTGCGCACCTCAACCCCTCGAGCTGCGGCTCGGGCTCGCCAGTGGTGCAGCAATCCCTCCAGGATGGCTGCCAGGTCACAGGGGATCAGTTCGAGCTGTTGGGGACGCGAGATCAGGAGTATGTCATCCAGTAGGCGGCTGATGCGCCGACTGTCCTCCAAGATGAGACGGGCATATTGAGCCGATTCGCCCTCCAGGCTCAACTCCTCAGCCAGGAATTGAATACCGTGCACAACGCCCGCCAGAGGGTTTCGCACCTCGTGAGCCAGGACGGCTGTCATTTCCCCCAGCAGGGCCAGACGGTCCCGATGGCGTCGCTCCTCCTCAGTGTTCTTCTGCTCCGTGAGATCGGTGAAAACCACTACGGCGCCGGTCACCTGGCCCCTCTCATCTCTTCGAGTGGCCTGGCAGCCAGCTAGGCCACTCCGCAAGAGGGCGACGCTGGTCCCCACGGGCACTGGCCGTCCATCCCCACGACGCACCACCAACTCGCGGCGGGCATGGGAGGTCCCCACACTCATAGCTTCCTGCACCCAAGCGACCAGTTCGCTGTCTTCACCCAGCAGGCTGGTCAGAGACTGTCCCTGGGCTTGGGATGCTGGATAGTTCAGGATCTCCTCCGCTGCTGGGTTGAAGGTGGTAATCCGCCCCGCTGCGTCCACCGTCATCAACCCATCGCTCATGTCCCGGAGGACATTGGCACTGAACTGACGCATGGCCGATAGATCCTGGATGCGCTCCGCCAATTCCTGGAAGAGCAGCCCATTCTCGACCGCCATACTCAACTGGAGGGAGCTGAGCTCTAGCAAGTCCTTGTCGCGTGAGTTGAAATGATGGGGCTGAGTCGCCCCCACCAGGAGCAGCCCACAGGGCCTCTGCTGAGTTCCCAGGAGCAGGGCCAGGAAGGCACACATACCCGCCTCCCTCCAGGGGGAGGGCAACAGATCATCAGAGGGGAGCACGCGCTCTCGAACCAGGAGGGAGGCCAGCCTGCCTTTGTCAGGAGGGTCACCCCGGATGCCAGCGCTAAACCGTTGCCGCAGAGGGGCCTCGACGGAGAGCGGTGGTCCGGACTCCATCAGCTCAGGGGGCACCCCCTGCACCGCCCGAAGTATAAAGGGCCCATCCCGGTCTCGCTGCTCACTGACGTAAATGGCTCCCATCTCCAAAACCAACATCTGCAGGATCTGGTTCAGGGCCTCCTCCAGCACCTGCTCCAGGCGAGGAGCCTGACTGACCGTATCTGCCAGAGTGCCCAAGCTTGAGAGCACCTGCCTGCTCTCCCGTAGCTCCTGGCCGATACGCTCCTGCTCTGTGACATCCTTCAAGGCGCAGTACAGAGCAGAGGGCCAATGGGAGCTCTGAGGCGGCAAAGTAGACGTAGCAGGGAGAGGGGCCAGCTCCTTCCCTACTTCCACAGTAAGGACCACGCTTCGGGACGAACCATCTTTGCAGTACAGGCGAACCCCTTCCAACTCCCCTCCCCCTGAGAGCAGACTTTGCTCCAGAAAGCCCATCACCTGGGGGTATTCCTGCCGTCCCAGCAGGTCGCCCAGGCGCAGGGTTGTGAGCTCCTCGGTGGAATAGCCGGTCAGGCGCGCACTTGCCTCATCAGCGGCCAGGATGCGTCCCCCATGGGCGCTGATGATCAGGTAAGGGCCCTCATTCCCTGACAAAGGGGGCTGGAGGGGGGTGGATTGCGAGCGGATCATGATACAGCGCCTTTCATCCTCACAGCGTGCTGCCGGGCCACACCCCTGCATTGCGCCGCCAGATGTCGGAGGCGAGAGGACGGAATGCCCAGCGCCTGACGATACTTGGTCACGGTGCGCCGTGTGATATCATGTCCCAAACCTCGCAGCTTATTAGCCAGAACCTGATCGCTCAAGGGGTGGACCTTGTCCTCCTGAATGATCAACGCTTGCAGGTCATGCTTGGCAGGCAGAGAGCCATCGAAGAAATCGGCGAGAGGGATGACCCGTTGATCGGGCATTTGGATGTACTTGTGGGCCACAGCTCGGCTGATGGTGGACTCGTGCACACCCAGTTGGGCTGCCAGTTGGGCTCTGGTCAGCGGCCGCAGATAGCGAGGGCCACGCAGGACAAAATCCCGCTGATACCCTGCCAAGGCCAGGGACACCTGTCGTAATGTGCGCCACCGCTGATGCAGGCCGTGCAGGAAGAGGCGAGCTTCCTCCAGGTAGTAGCGAGCCGTCTCTACATCACTTTCATCAGCCTCTTCCATCTCTCCTCTGGCCAGCTCTCCATACAATTCGCTGACGCGCAGCCGATACCGGTACTGCTCCAGAAGCTCCACCTCGAATCCATCTCCAGATGGAGAAGGGATGGTGCACAGCAAAATATCGGGTTGGAGAGGAGCACTCATGGGGGGCGATGAACCCTCGGTGTCTTCCCACCAGGCCTGGGCAGGGAAGGGGTTAAGGTCGCGGATGATGAAGCTCACCGCCTCCCGGACAGCAGCCACATTCACCCCCTGCGTTTGGGCTATCTTGGCCCACATCCTCTCCCCCTTCTTGAACAGGGCCCAGTGCTCCCGCAGGATGGCCTGGGCCAGGGTCAGTTGGGGGACCTCCTCCCTCTGCGCCAGATGAGCCATCTGGATGAGCAGTGCCTCACGGGCATCCGCGGCGCCGATGCCTGCCGGCTCTAACTCATGCAGAGCGGCGACAACCCGGACCGCTTCTTCCACCGAAACACCGTGTCGTTGGACTAGCTCCTCCGTCGAGAGGGGCAGAAAGCCGTGCTCATCAAGATATCCTACCACCAACTCAGCCAGGGAGTGCAGGGAGTCCGGCAGCAACAGGCGTAATTGGGCCAACAGATGTTGCTCCAGCGTGATCCTTGCCGGCACCCAGGCTCCCACATCGCTCTGTTGCTTCGAGCGACCATTCCCTTCCTCCGCCCTGCGGGTGCAGTAGTAGCACAACCGCTGGCCCTCAGCTACAGGCATTCCACACCGAATGCAATGGAATGATTCTGTCCCCTCCAGTGCCGGGTTCTCCGCGAGCTCCTGAAAAATGCGCTCTTCCAGGTCTGCGGCCGGGAGCTGTAGGATCTCACTCGTCAGCACCACCTGGGGCGAAACAATAGTCTGCGGTTCCAGATAGGGGCCCAGATACATAAGCGTGTACCTCAAAGCTATTATTATATCAGAAACGTATACTTGGTCAAGCTGGTTTATGCTACTACAGCAATTCCAAATATGGACTAGGTGCAAGAGAAAAGTTCAACACCACATCGACATTTGGACGCTCTGGAGCCTCTCTGCTTGATTTTCTTGCGAATGGCTCAGAGATTTTCGTGCGGGACCGCCATATTTAGAATTGCTGATGCTACTAACGTTTCCACCGAGCCTGTCCTGTGGCCAGGCACAGGGAATGTTATTGAGCTCTCCCCGAAGTTGCCTTTTTGCCGAGGAGTGGTATCATTGCTGTTAGTTCCCCCTTTCGCCAGAGGCCGCGAAAGGCAAATCACACCATTTGTGTAGGAGCTCCGCATGCCCACAACCCTTCTGCTCGTTGATGATGAAGAGAAGTCACGTTTCTTTCTCGGCCAGAGCCTGCGTAAGGAGGGCTATGAGATCCTGACGGCAGGGAGCGTGACCGAGGCCCTGAGACTGGTGCAGGAATATCCCCTCGATCTCGCTCTAGTGGACTTGATGCTGCCCGATGGCGATGGCTTGACCATCCTGCAGGCGGTCAAGCTGCAGAGTGCCGACCTGCCGGTCATCATCTTCACCGGCTATGGCGCGGTGCCCAGCGCGGTGCAGGCTATCAAACAGGGGGCCTATGACTACATCGAGAAGCCCGTGGATGTGACCAAATTGAAGGCCACCATCGCCAAGGCGCTGGAGACCCTGGCCCTGCGCCGGGAGATTCATCGCCTGCAGGCGGCCTGGGCTTCAGGCCCCGGGGCCACACTGATTGTAGGACATACCAGAGCCATGCAGCAGGTGGCGGAACTTATCTCGCGGGTGGCGCCCACCCAGGCCAGCGTCCTCATCCAAGGGGAGACCGGCACAGGCAAAGAGGTGGTGGCCCGCACTCTGCACCGGGAGAGCAAGCGTTCCTCTGGTCCCTTTGTGGCCATCAACTGTGCAGCCATACCGGATGCTCTTCTAGAAAGTGAACTCTTCGGCTACGAGCGCGGCGCCTTCACCGGCGCTCACCGCCGGAAGAAGGGATTGATCGAAGAGGCTGATCATGGCACCCTCCTGCTGGATGAGATCGGCGCCATGAAGCCCCACATGCAGGGTAAGCTGCTGCGCGTGTTGGATACCCATACGCTGCGGCGGGTAGGCGGCCAGGCCGACATCGCTGTGGATCTGCGGGTCCTCGCCGCCACCAATACCGATCTGCAGGCGGCCGTAGCCGAAGGCCGCTTACGCGAGGATCTATACTATAGGCTCCGGGTGGTGGAGCTATCGCTGCCTCCCCTGCGCGAGCGGATCGAGGACCTGGAGCTATTCATCGCCACCTTCCTGAGCGAGTTCAACCGGGCCCTGGGCAAACAGATCAAGGGTGTGAGCCAACAGGCCCTGGCCTTGATGAGGGCTTGCCGCTGGCCGGGCAACGTACGCGAACTGCGCAACATCCTGGAGCGAGCGGTTATCCTGTGCGACGGTGAGGAGATCCAACCAGCCCATCTGCCCCAGGAGATCATTCGCCCCCTGGCCAGGCAACTGAGCCCCACAACCCCCTTCCCCCCCTATCGCCTGCCGGAGGAGCGATTGGACCTTAAGGCCACCATCGCTGCGCTGGAAGAGAGCCTGCTCCAACAGGCCCTGGACCGGGTGGAGGGCGATTGGGACTTGGCCGCAAGCCTGCTCTCCCTCTCCAAAGAAGAACTACAGCTAAAGGTGGAGATCTACGGCCGCAAAATGGGGGCCTGACGCCGGAAGGTCAGGAAGACCCCTTGCTGGTCCATCTTCAGTTGGAAAGCTGCATCTAGGAAGGTGATGGTGTAACACCCTGCTCCCCAGGCCATCACTTCAAACCCTCCCTCGCCATGTTGGGCTTTGGATCCGCTGGCCGTCTGAATGGCGTTTCCCCACTCATCCGCCATGGTGATAGTGATGCCCGGTGAGGGCAGGCGGCCGGCGATGACTGGCGGCCCTGGATGACGCTCCACATCCATCTCCCACCTGCTGGCCAGGGAGACCTCGGAGAGAGTTGGGGTGATGACGCTTCGCGGGCTCCACACCGCGAGCCCGGTATAGTAGTGGGCCAGGATCTGCGGCCAAGTGACCCCCCGGCGAGCCATCTCCACCGCGCCCCGCTGACAGAGGCCCACCCCGTGGCCGTAAAGGCTCTCATATCCACAGAGGCAGGGCACGCTGCGACAGTAAGGCAGCGCTTGACGCCACACATCCTCGCTGTTGCGAGTGTGGCCGTCGCAGTGGCCGAAGTAGTAGGTTGCCACAGGTCGGCCTCCGTAGATGGGCACCCGCCCCTTTGTATCCTCCACAGCCTGATCTGTGACTGGGTGATGGTTGGGGGACCAGACCTGGCAATGCCTGGTGTTACATACTGCCGCGTGATGGCCATGGCGGGGGCCTAGTATGGCAGCCACAGCATATCCCCTGGCTGCCACAGCCATAGCTTTGAGTGCCTCCTTTGGCGCTTCGGTCCCCAGCTCCTTGGGCAAGACCCCCTTCAGGTATTCCTCCAGTGGCAAAGTGATGACCTTGTCGTCCTCTGCCTGCACCTGATCAGGCACAGGTGATAACAGCATGGTGATCTCCTGAGGCCAGGGGGAAGGCATGGGCCGAGGGAGTTTCTCCGCCTCCTTGAGGGCCTTTACCGTAAGCGGCAGGGTCGGCTCCCCGCCGGGCGTGTACCAGCGGTCAGCGACGGCCGGGTGGTCGGCTTCACAGGCCAGCAGCCAGAAGGCATTGTTGAACAAGTAGTCAGGGAGATGTCCCTCCATGGTCAAACGACATATCTCCACCGTGCGTACGGCGTGGAGGCCTGCATCCACTGGTGGAAAATCGGGATGCTCCACATTGCCTATCAGCAGTCCATTCTCACAACAGATCAGGGGCAATGAACGCCCAATCCGCTTCCGCACCAGAGCGTCGTACCACTCGAACAGGCGAAAGCCCACATGATCCTCGCAGCCAGGCGGCGTGTAGTAGGGCTGGGCACAGGGCCACCTTACCGGTCCCCCTTCCCCCCAAGTGAGGGACTTGTTAAAGGCATAGTTTTGGATGCCGATGGCCAGTTTGTCGAACAGATAATCGTGACCCAGGCGGATGATGATGTCCAGACACCAACTGAGGAAGCGGAGATCATCATAGTCTCCACCGGGGGCCAGCGGAGTGAGGAGCGGGATGAGGCCCTGAATGGAGTACAGGGTTTCCAGGCAAGGCAGGAGGTAGGTCATGAAGCGCTCCGGCAGTGCACGGGGGTCCCATTGAGCCCACGTATCTCGCATGTTGGGCTCCCGGTATACATGGATGTAATGCACTCCCCAGGAGGCGTAGCGCCGACAGAGCTCCCGGAGCCTTTCTGGATCCAGGTACACCACCTTGGGAGGACAGATCCGCACAATGGGTTCAATGCCCAGCTCCCGCAAGCCCCGGATAAAGCGCTCAGGCACAGTATGGTCCAGGTCCGACACCATCGCCAGCCAACTGACCCCCAGCGCGGATAGCTCAGGCGCAAAGGCGGCAAGGTCATTAGGGCGGTAATGGTGCGCATCAGGAAACCAGTGCAGCCCAATTCCGGTGTCGCCTGGGGGACGCGGGTATTCATGAATCTTCACGTGTGAACTCCTGTGCCCTGAGCCTCTTTAAGCCCCTGCCCAATTCACTTGGACGAGATCGCTTTGACAATCTTCCCCTCCGCACTGACGAAGACGCGCACTACGCGGGACAGAGTCCCCCCTTGGACCGCGAACTTCTTCTTGAAGGTATAAACGTGCAGCTTCGTCTCTCCATGATGACGGGTTGTATGCACAGGTTCGACCTCCTTCAGAGAGGGGAAGTGTTTGTGGACATAGCTTCTCGCTCGCTCTCTGCAGTTGACGTGTTTCATGGCATCCTCCCACTATGAGCCGTCAGCGGCGCAGGAAGGCGGGGAAATCCAAATTGGGCAGGAAGCGCAGCATAATCCTCTCGCCGTAGCCCTTCCTATCTGGTTCCGCCCCCGGCTGCCGTCTGTCCGTCCCTGGGCTGACCGCCAGGGCAGGTCCTTCGGAGCCCCTCAGGGCAGGCTGCACCTGTGCCGCCCCGTCCTGGCCCGGACGCGACAGGGCAGGCACAGGCGACGGGCAAGCAGGCATGGATGAGGAGGAGGGCACTGGATGGAGCTCCTGTCCCGGCTGACACGCCGGAGGGGAAGGGACAGAGGTAGGTTGCGAGGGCAGTCCCCGAGTATCGGGCACATCTCCTTGGACAGACCAATGCGCTGTACAGGATACGGGCTCTGCGAGGTAAGTGTCTTGTCCCCGGTCGCCCCCCGCCTGAGGCTTCGACGCTGAGCTCCTTGGCCAGCCCACTGGGACAGGCAGTCCAGGCGCTCGGGCCGACGGCCTTTGCCCCTTGTGAGCAAGCTCCATCTCCTGCCCCGCGGTGTCAATCCCTCCAGCCACCAGGATTACGCGGGCTTCTCCCTCCATCTGAGGATCAATGATAGCCCCAAACAAGATGTCAGCTCCGGGATGGGATGCTTCGGAAATTAGCTGTGCCGCCTCGCTGACCTCATGGAGCGTCAGGTCAGGCCCGCCAGTTATGTTAACCAGGATGGTCTTTGCACTACCGATGAGCTGAAAGTTGAGCAGAGGGCTGTTCAAAGCAGCCTGAACGGCCTGCACCGCTTTCTGTTCGCCCCGACCCCGACCAATGGCCATGAGGGCCCCCCCGGCCCCCTCCAAGGCGGTTCGGATGCTAGCGAAGTCCAGATTCACCAGGCCCGGCTGTGTGATGAGCTCACTGATGCCCTGGATGCCCTGGCGCAACACATCATCCGCTATGCGCAGCGCGACGTCGAAGGTCATATCCCGGCCCACCAGCGGCAGCAGGCGGTCATTGGACACCACAATCAGAGAATTGACATACCTGGATAGGGCCATGATGCCCCTCTCGGCTGTGTTGCGACGCCGTGGCCCCTCAAAGGAAAAGGGGCGCGTGACGGCCGCGATGGTGAGGGCGTCCTGCTCCCTGGCAATGCGCGCCACCACTGGAGCCGCGCCTGTTCCCGTCCCGCCTCCCATGCCGGCAGCAATGAACACCACATGGGCCCCTCGCAGCGCTTGGCGAATGGCCTCTTGACTTTCCTCCGCCGCCCGGGTTGCCCATTCCGGATCACCACCCACGCCCAATCCCTTGGCCACCCTGGGGCCGAGCTGAATCCGATGGGGGGCCTCCGATTGGGCCAGGGCCTGGGCATCAGTGTTGGCGGCGATGAACTCCACGCCATTCAGCCCCACCTGGATCATGCGATCTACAGTATTGCTGCCAGCTCCTCCCACACCGATGACTTTGATGCACACTGGATTTGTATCTTTCATAATTTTATCCTTTTCAGCTATCAGCTTTCAGCTATCGGCTATCAGCTTCTGTTCCAAAGCTGATCGCTGACCGCTGAAAGCTGACCATAGACCAGTTACCCGCACGATCCATCATCCGGAAACGAATGGCGGTGCCCGAGAGGGTGGATAGTGGTATGCTGATCGTTTGGCTCTCCTTTGAACCTTCCGAGCCGGAGCAGGGAGAGGGTTGCCAGGGCCCCCATCTCTCTCTTCCGTCATCAGAGGAGAGGGCATATTCCGCACTGGACACCACCAGCCCCGAGAGTTCATCCTGCACCCCTATTTGCACACGGTCTTGTCCCAGAGTGCAGGAGCGATCCCACAGGGGAGGTGTGGTGTCCAGCATGATGGTGTCGCTGTGGACGGGGGAGGGGTTCCCCACCCCGTCCCAGAAACGAACAGCGATGTTTCTGGCCCCATCCCCCTGGGAGAGCCGCCATTCACACCGGGAGTGAAACCTCTCCTTAGCCCGCCACTGGCCATTATCCGCCAGCTCCATATCTTCCACCCCTGCGCCAGCATCGGCGGCTGCCAGAGCCAGGCTCACCACTGGATCGCGGGTGTAGGCTGCGCCGCCATTTATGACAATGGACCCGCGCGGGGGCGAATTGTCCACCACCACCGTGCGCGCTAATTCCCCATTCAGCTCCTGGTAGCCCCGCGCCACCACCTTCAATATGTGCTCACCATCGTGGTAGCTGGTAGTATCCCATTGCCAGACCAGTGGCGACCCCTCACTGGTAGACACCAGTTGATCATCCACATAGAGCTCCATCTGGGCCAAGAGGGGGCTCGAACTGGAGGCTTCCACGCGAGTTTTCCCTCCCACCGCGCCTCCGGGGCGGGGAGCCTCAATGGTTGCCGCGGGGGGATAAGCCAGCAGGCGTTGGGCGGCCATGGCACGCAGGTAGAATAGCCGGCGATACACCTGCTCGCCGGGGCAGGAGGTGCTTCTCAAGTCCCGATGTCCCAGAACATTGGGCCGTTCCACGCCCCAGGCAGGGGTGCGTCCCTGGGGAGCGATGCCGTAGCGATCCGCGATCCAGGCCAGCATCTCCATGAGGGCCTCTTCCATAGCCGGGGGCATCCTCTTTTCTGTGAAGTCGCCCAGGAGGGCGATGCCGATGGAGGCGTAATTATAGTCTCGGGCATGGCCAGCTACCACACCCTCTCCACCCTTGCGCCCCTCGTAGATGTTGCCCTCACCATCAATGAGGTAGTTGTAGCCGATGTCCCCCCACTTGCGGGTGACAGCGTGATAATAGTGGATGGCTCGCAGCGTGGCCAGGGGATCGGGATTATAGGTCACAGTGTGATGGATGATCACCTTCTTTGGCCAGCGATACTCAGGTTCCCAGTTGGTCAGGGACTCGTCAGCCCCCCAGCCAGCGCGGCTGATGATGGGCGGACGGGGAACCCCTCCATCCTCCTCTGGAGGCAACAGCGCAGCCTTGGCGGCCTTGATCTGTGGCCCGCGCAACGAGTTCAGCAGCGTGAGCGTCAAAGCCTCAATCACCGGTGAGGCACTGGTGGGGGAGCTCCGAAGTTGCAATTTGTATTGGACATGCCCTCCTAAAGGCACGCCCATCAACTCGCCCACCCATGGTCCTCCAGGATCCCGCTGCTCTTCATGGAAGGGGGGAATCTCCTGCCAGGGCGACCAGTCCTGCCCATCGGCACTGACCCGCGCTTGGATGGCGACCTCTGTCCCTTGGGGACAGATACCCTGCCACTCCCAGCCTAGAGCATTTATGGGAAAGGAAGCCTTCCAGGAACGAGAGGTGTAGCTCCCTTGGGCTCCTCCAGGGATTAACTGCAGGCCCGCTCCCTCCTCCAGAGCCATTGTGCCCTCAAACTCACCCTGAGCCCATCCCTCGCCCGCCGTGCGCCATACCTGGGCCTGTAGTCCTCGGCTGGCGGCCTGCTTTGGCGAGGGACCAGACTTCGCAACGAATAGAGCCCTGATCGGTCCCTGTTGCCTCCACTGGGGCCAGCCAGTGAGCACGTAGCTCAAGCCCAGCGCCAGGGAGAACCACAGAATGGCCACGCTGATCAGCAGTGGAGCGTCTCGCTTCATATAATTCCTCCAACTCAGATGGCCAACTCCTCAGCCAACGAGCTCGCCTCAGCCTCCAGGCGGGCCAGGGCCTCACCCCAGCAGGCTGGACTCCATATCTCCAGATAACCTCCCAGGCCCACCAGCACCAGCTCCTCCTCGATCCGGGCATAGGCGCGCAGTTCCTCCGGAAGTGTGATACGCCCCTCATCATCCGCCAGGCAATCGAGGGCCCCGGCAAAGAGCAATCTCCTCAGCCAGCGAGCCCGGGGCAGGGTAAGGGGCAGTCCATTCACTTTGTGTGCTAGTTCCTGCCACCCCTGGCGGGGAAAGAGCAGCAGGCACTTGTCCAACCCTCTGGTGACCACCATCCCTGGGGCCAAGTGGGGCTGAAGGGCCATAGGCAGAGGAAACCTTCCCCGTGCATCTATGTGGCCCTGGAACTGGCCAAGGAACATGATTTCCACTCCATCCTCGTTCGACCGAGGCCCCCTGAGGCTCCGGCGTGAGCGTTCAGGCGAACGGGCACCCGAAGGGCTCACCATCAGTCTCACACTTCACCAAGGGGCTGGTGGCCTCCACCTCTGGTCCTGCTGCCAGCCGGCCATATCCCTCTCCAGCCGCTCCAGCAGGGGAAAGTCCTGCGGAAGCCAACGGGCCAGGTATGCCACGCCGGTGTGGCACATCGGCGCTAGTCGGGAGCCGCTTATCCACGCTGGCTCAGGGACATTGAAGAGCATGAAGACCAGGAAGCCAACCAGGATCACAAACACCCCGCGGACCAGGCCAAAGGTGAGTCCCAGAGCTCGATCGGCTGGTGATAGGCCAGCCCTGCCCACAAGGGAGTGGGCCAGGCGTCCAATGAGGGCCATGGCCAGCAAGCTCGCCAGGAACAGTAATAGGAAAGCGCCGACGCCGCCGACGATGCTGCCTGTACCCCTGAAAGGGGCACCTGCGCCAACTTGGTCCTCGCTGGCCCAACGGGACAAGAATTGAGCTGCACGTCCTGCGAAATGAGAGGCGATCACAAAGCCCGCCACCCATCCCAGCAGCCCTATCGCCTCCCGCACGAAGCCTCGTATCAGGGCCAGGCTGCCGGAGAAGCCCACAATGGCAACCAGCAGGTAATCGAACCAATTCACCTTAGGATAGCTCCTCCAAGGTCAGAAACCGCCTTCCCTCTCGCGTCAGAGCGTCGAATATCTCCTTGGTCTGGGCTCCATCTTGGCCGGCAATGCGCTCCACCTGGCACCCCTTGGCCCTCAGCTCCTCCACTGTGGACTCACTCACGCCTCGCCAGTGCCCCACCACTGTCACGTACTGGGCCTGACCCGCGTCGCGAGGGCTGAAACCGCAGGTAGGGCGAAAGGCCTTGACATACTCGAAGGCCAGCCGCCAGTACCACTCGGAGATGCCCCACTCCCATTGCGGGAAGAGGAGATAATGGTATAGGCTCTTGTCGGGCTCCGTAGGGCGTGGCACACCCCAGTCTGGCCCCAGCCCACTCCACCGACGAGGACGCTTGGGCAGCTCCTTCATGGCCTGCACTGCTGGCAGTTGGCGGCCACCGGCCTTGTACCAGGCATGCTCCTCAAAGGGGTTGTCCTGGCCATTGACCAGCAGCCAGAAACAATTGTTGAACATGTAGTCAGGCAACTGGCCGTCCATCAGCCTTCGGCTCATATCCACGCTGATCTGACAGTGGCGCGCCTCATCAACGGCGGGGAAGTTGGGGCGGTGGCTATCGCCTATGCGGGGGCCATTCTCGGTGCAGATGAGGGGCAGCGACCGGCCTACCTGATGCCGGATCAGCTCATCATACCATTGGGGCAGCAGGAACCCCAGATGGTCCTGGCTACGAGGAGGGCAATAGTAGGGCCTGGCTGCCGGCCAGCGAGCCCGCCCCCCATGCCCCCACATGAGCGGCTTGTTGAAGGGATAGTTGTGGATCCCCACCGCCATCCGGTCGAGCAGGTGCTCCTTCCCGCGGCTCCTAATAATCTCCAGAGCACTTCGCAGGAAGGAGAGATCCCAGTAGTCACCACCGGGGGCGAGGGGTGGAAACAGGGGATACAGGCCCGCCTGGTCCATCGCCTCCAGAGCAGGGATGAGCAGATCCATGAACCGCTCCACCAGGGCCGGCTGGGACCAGGCTTCCCAACCCCACTCCTGGATCAGGTTGGGCTCATTGTACAGGTGGAGGTAGTGCACCCCGCCGGTGGCATAGGCGTCCAGCAGCCTCCTGAGATCAGCCATGTCCACCGGGCAAATGGTGGGGGTATGTAGGCGAATGATCGGCTCTACCTTGGCTTCCAGCAGCGCCTGAATAAAGAAGCGGGGGAGCGGTTCGGAGACAGGGGCCAAGAGGCAGAGCCAACTAGTGCCCAGCGATTTGAGCTCTGCAAGCCACCGCTCCAAGTCACCGGCCTGAAAATGGTGCAGGTCGGGATAGTAGTGAAAGCCGATGCCGGTATCGTTGTCAGGACGGGGATAAGAGCTAAGCTCCATACCTGTCTACCTTTTCCTCACCTCGAAATGGCGATCTTGACCAAGTTGCCCTGGCTGTCCACAGTGACCTTGAAGATCTGCTGGTGGACATGGTCCTCAGGTGTAGAGCACTTTTGTTGCAGGGTGAACACCAACTTTGCCTGCGCCGGGAGGCGTCCCTTGGCCACAGCCTGGCGCAGGCTACACTGTCCGTTACACTGCTTCTGACGACACAGGGTCTGAGCTGAGACGATCACATCCCTCCATATGGCTGGGGGCAGGCAGGAGGCCAGACGGTGCTGGACATGAGCCATCAACTGTGGGGAGATTAGCCCCGTCTCCAATATCTGCCGGCGGCACAGAGTGGAAGCGGTCAGTTCGTCCCCTGTGCTGCCCATCCCGGCCTGCCGCAAGGCCGGCTCAGGGTCCCGCACTTCCCTACCCCTCTTGGAGGACGGCTTGAGGAGATCATCTCCTGAGCCAGCCTCCACGACCAGTGTCGGATCCCCATAGAGGACGAAGCTCAGGATGGTCTTCTGATCCTCAGGGTCGAGATATCCCTGGAGGGCTAGCATTTCCTGAGCCAGGGCTTGCTTGGCCTGGCGAAGGGCCTCGCCCAGGGGATAGCCAGCCTTCACCCGCTCCCAGAAGGCCTTGGCTAGCAGGTCGGCCCCCACCAGCGGGGAATCTATTGCTCCATAGGCCAGGCTTGTGGAGCCGACCACTCCCAGGGCCTGCGTCGCCAAGAAGCGCAGCGCCAGGGATGACATCTGATGCTTGTTGAGGATATGGGCCCCATAGCAGGCCTCGCTGAACACGATGGCCTGTGGGTGCGGCACGACGGGGATATTGCTGGGCTTGACGGCCACCGGAAAGAGGGGATAGTCGGCAGCATAGGTAGGATCGCGCTGACCATACCAGTAGGCCGAATCGCGCAGCCCGTGGAGGTTGAAGTAGCTGAAGCGTGGTGCTATGGGGCCCAGCGAAGGCATTTCCTCACAGGTTAAGGGGGGGCAGATGCGAAGAAGGCTTGTCTGGCCAATGGAGCTGAAGACCTCCCGGGCGGCCCGCCTCCAGATGCTGGCGGTGTAGCCAAAGCTGGTCACCGCTCCATCCCTTCGGCAAGCCTCAGGACAGGCACGGCGAGCCCAGCCCAGCCATCCCCCCAATGCCTGCCAGAGGGAGCTGCGCCGATGGGGAGAGCGGTGAGCCTCGGTCGCGGCGGCGATGAGTCGCAACAAGAAACCGAGATCCCGCGAAGCCCCATCGGGAAGTCGCCCCACGGCTCGCTCGAAGGAGAGATAGTTGTCGCCTAAGCAGGCATAGGGATGGTCCGACAGCACCAACTCATCCTCATTGGGATCTGGCAAAGGGTGGAAGGGCACGATGTCGTCCCCGCCGATGAGCAGGAGGTAGGTTACAGCCTGCTCCGCTCCCCCTCGTCTCCCATCCCTCAGGCGCTCTTCCAGGCGATTCAGGGTGAACTTGAGTTCCTGGGGATCCTTTGGATCAGCAGGCGCGAGCCCGTAGGGCCGTAGGGCCTGCGGATCATCCAGATAGAGCACCAGAGCCTGCATGCGTCCTTTATCACTCATGGCATCCGCCAGTTCGGTCAAAGCCCGATGGATGCGCGAGGCCCCCGCTGATCCATACTTGGCCTCCAGCGCGGTGCGGTTGCTTACGATGAGCCCCAAAGGAGCCTCCAGCCGCTGAGTTGGCTTATGGGTGGGGAGGGGCTGTGACTCCGACGACGAAAGGGCAAGGCTCAGCGAAGAAGCGATGTGCTTCAGTTCAAGCTCTATCTCAGCCAGTTCCTCGTCTTGGTCCGCTTGCACCTGTGGCTGGAGGCCGAGGCTCTCGGACAAGCCACGAGGAGGGGCTGCCTGGAGGGGCGTGGATGGAGCAGGCGGAGTTGATCCCACTTCATCATCCCCTTGGGGCTCAATGTCCACTCCCCACGACCTGCCCAGAGGGGAAACCTGTAGCCCCCCTTCCCGTGGCTGGCGAGGGGCTTCATGTGCCGAGGGAGATGGCTGAGAGCGGGCGGCTGCTTCTTTAATGGGGCCTGCTGCCCGAGACGGTCCCTCCGGTTTGAGCCTGTCCAGGCTGGGCGCCAGGCCAGTCCAGGGGAGGTGGGAGTCCAGCAGCCATGGCGGATTGTCGGGAGGGAGGGTGTTCTCCTCCCGCCTCGGCGTCCCGTGCTCTTTGGCATATTCGTCCTGGGCCCCCTCCCCCCGCCCTGCCTCCTCCATCGGGAGGGGAGGATCAACCTTCAGGACATGCAACAGGGGATGCTGGTCTCCCCATACCCGACGGGCCACTACACCACTGAGATCGAGCCTTTGAGCCTGGTGGAACCATTCCGCAAACTCCTTCAGGTCGCCCCTCTGCCAGGCGATGTCGGCCAGAAGCAGGGTAGCTCTCAGGCTTTGAGGGGTCATCTGGAGCACTCGTCGGGCCTCCGTGGCTGCCTCCTGCAGGCTTCCCAGCCGCCACAAGGTCTCAGCGCGTTCGCAATGATTCGAAAGGAGCGCCCCCTGCTGGGTTTGCAGGAGTGAGCTGGAGTTTGGAGCTGGGCTTTCCCCACCAACTCTGGCTCTAAGCTGTAGCTGGAAAGCAAGCCCTATGCGGGCCGCTTGGCACTCCGGATCGCGCTCCAAGATCGAGTGAAAACAGGCTTGGGCCTGGCCCTCTCGTCCCTGGGCCAGATAGGCCTGCCCCAGCAGGCACTGGGCCCAAAGGTGATGGGGCAGGGAATCTAACATCTTCTCCCCCAAGCCTATCGCTTCCCGCCATTGGCCGGATTTCAGTGCAGATTCCATGCACTGGCAGAGTTGGCTAGCTCTCAAGGCTCTCACTCCTCAAGCAGGTTGATCCCTGATCTTTAACTTGCAACTCCTTCACTGGCCGAGAAAACTCAAAGCGCTCACCGCGGCGAACTGCTTGTAGGCGTCGCGGTTGTTGGGATCAAGTCTAACGGTTTGGCGGAAGTAGTGTCCGGCCTTCTTGTATTCCCGAAGTTGCTTGTAGACGAGGCCCACATGGTAGTGATAGTCAGCCTGCTTCGGATCGCGTTCGATAGCCGTCAGATAGTTTTGCACAGCCCCTTTGTAGTCCCCCCGGTCCGCGCAGATGGCTCCCAGGTGGGCATATACGGCTGCCTTGTCAGGATGAAGCCCGGTCAGGGATTGGAAATGGGCCTGAGCCTGATCTAGGTAGCCCAACTGACGGCACAGGTGGGCTACGCGATACAGGGTCTCCACACTGTCTGGGGCGATCACCACGGCCTGTTGATAGGCCTGCATCGCCTCGTCGTAGCGCTCCAGGTACTGGTAGATGTCTCCCAACTCGGTATAGATGGTTGCCCGGTGGGAATCCAGCGTTGCGGCTCGCTCCAGATAGTCAATGGCCTGCTCGTACTCCCCCACCTGGTGCAGCGCCTGCCCCAACTTGAAGTGATAGTTGGCCTTTTTCGGCTCCAGAGCTGTGGCCTGAAGGTAGGCTTCCATCGCCTCGCGGTGCCTGCCGTGGTAGCTGTGAAAGTCTCCCAGGGTCTCGAAGGCTGGTGCCCAATCCTCGGCCAGTTCAATGGCTCGAAGCAGGGCCCGGCGGGCTTCCTCCTCCTGACCTGCCAGGTAGGCTGCTCGGCCCAGGTGGATGAGGTGTTGAGGCTCATCCTCCTGCAGCTCCGCCGCCTGGCGGTAGCGCCGGTGAGCCAACTCATAACGCTGCGACTGCTCATAGAGTTGCCCCAGCTCGAGGAGCCACTCACCTCGCTCCGGTGCCAGTTCCAGCGCCTGCTCCAGGAGATCGGCCGCCTCGCTTAGGCGACCAATCTGAGTCAGGGCCTGCGCCAGGTCATGCTGGTAGAGGGGGTGGGCGGGGTTCAATCCCAGAACCCGTCGATAGGATTCTACGGCCCTGGAATGGAGGCCCAGGCTGGAGCGCAATTCACCCAGCCGGTGGTGCCAGGAGGGCTGATCCGGCTCCAGGGCGACCGCCTGCTCCAGGGCAGTCGTTGCAGGCTGCATCCGCCCCAGCCTGGCCAAGGTTTCAGCCAGGTCATGATGATAGGTCGCCTGGGAGGGGGCCAGTTCGATGGCCCGCTCCAGGGCTTGTACCGCTTCCTCCTCGCGGCCCAAGGCCAGGTAGCACTGAGCCAGCAGATGGTGATTGGCAGCCTCTTTCGGTTCCAGGTGTGTGGCTGCCTTGAGTTCGGCCAGGGCCTCCTGATGGCGCTTCAGATGCTGCAATATCTGCGCTCTCTGCCGGCGCAGGAAGGCGTCCTCGGGGGCCAATGCCAGGGCCCGAGCTAGGTCCTGCTCCGCCTTTTCATCCTGACCGGACAACGCCTCCACCAACCCTCGCTCCCGGTGGACGAGGGGCGATTCCTCACCCCTTAACTGGGCGATCTGGTGCCAGAGGCTCATGAGCTCTTCATAGTCGGCCTTCTTGACCGGCTCCCCGGCCTGGGAGCGAAGCTCCAGCCACTGCCGCAGGAGCAGGGCCTTGGCCTCCAAGAAGGTTGCTTCATCAGGGGCCAGGGCCACCGCTGCTTCGTAGGCCTTCCGGGCCTCCTCCAGGTGGCCGAGGGCCTCTTCCCCCTTGCCCAGATGGTAGTGAGCCACCGCGTCCTGGGGATCCACCTCCAGCACACGATGGAGGGTGGGGATGGCCTCCTCCCCACGCCCCTGCAGACAGAGCATGCGGGCCCATTCCCTCAGGTATTTCATCTCCTGAGGCGCATGTTGGGCAGCCTGGCTGTAGCTGGCCAGGGCCCGGTCTCTATCGCTCTCAGATCCGCGCTGCTCATACAGTTGGCCGAGGAGGAAGTGGGCCTGAGCAAAGCTGGGCTTCAAGTCCACAGCCTGCTTCAAGGCGCCTATGGCCGCTGCGGATTCCACCTTCTCTGCCAGCAGCGATGCCAGCAGGTAGTAGGTCTCCGCATCCTCACCATCAAGCCCCACAACCCGCTGGAGGTGCATGAGTGCTGCCTCAGGTTGGGATAGCTCCTTCCACGCCCTGCCCAGTTGGCGGTGCAGTGTGGCCTGCAGAGCCCTGTCCCCCCGCTCCTCCGCCAGTTCCAGAGCCCGTTTCAGTGCCCTCGCCGCTTCCTCCCACCTTTCCAGAGCCAGCAACCGCGAGCCCTGCCGATGCCAGGACTCCAGATGGCGCGGGGACAGAGTGGAGGCCCGCTGGTAGGCAGTCAGTGCACCCTGGAGGTCGTCCAGAGCCTCGTTACATCTACCTTTCAAAAAGGCCACTGCAGCCGATTCTTGTGCCAAGCCCTCCAGCGACTTCAGGGCTTCCCGGTGTCGCCCGGCGTGGTGCAGAGCCTCGGCTAGGTGATATGCGTAGTCAGGGTTTGTGGGATCCAGTTCCCTGGCACTCCGGCAGTGGGCCTCCGCCTCCTCCCACAACCCCTCTGCCAAGCAGACCTTCCCCACATAGAAATGGGCTTCAGGGTCTCTGGGGTTCAGACGCACGGCGCTGCGCAAGACGTCGAGCGCCTTCGGCTCCTTGAGCCGGGCCAGGAGGATCCCCAGATGGTGCTGATAACGCGCCTCTTGGGGCGCCAACTCTGCGGCATGGCGGTACTCCTCCGCCGCCTCCCGCCACCATTCCTGCCCCTTGCCCTCGAAGGCCCACCCCAACTCGAAGTACACCTCAGGTGTGGGGGGAATAGGCAGTGTGAGGACCCTTTCCAAGGCGCTGATGGCCTCATCGTGGAGTCCCAGGCGATTGGACAGCACGCCCAGGTGGAAGTGGTAGTCCCCATTGTCCGGTTCCAGTTGGGCTGCCTCTCGCGCGTGGAGGAGGGCCCCCTCCATATCCTGGCCATGCTCCAGGGCTAAACTAAGGTAGTGGCGCGCTTCTGTCCATTGGGGGCGCATCTGTACCACCTGCTGGAGGGCTTTCGTAGCCTCAGGAAAGCGCTTGGTATTCGATGCCAGCCTTCCCAGACGATAAAGGGCCTCAGCCAGGCGGTCGCCAGAGAGCAGGTCCGCCGCCTTGGCGTAGGCTCTCAGGGCCTCATCCGAGCGTCCCACCTCCTCCAGCGCCAGTCCCAGATTGTAGTGGGTTGTACCCCGCTCCCGATTTCGATCCAGCACGCGTTGCAGTTGTCGAATAGCGGCTTCGTATTGTCCGGCCTGGATCAGGCACTTTCCGTAGCGGTCCGGGTAGTCGAGTTCCTCGGGGTTCAGCTCCACAGCCCGGGCAAAGGAGGCGAGGGCTTCTTTTATGTGGCCAGCCTGGGCGTGAAACTCGCCCCAGGCCAGGTGCAGATCAGCCCGCTGGGGATCAGCAGCGAGGGCTGCCTCCAGGTGCTTGGAACTCTTCTCCCGTTGCCCCTCCGCCTGGTAAAGCTGAGCTAGGGCCAGATGGTAATTGGGCTGTTGAGGATCGAGCGTCACCGCCTGCTGATAGTGCTCTCGGGCGGCGCTCACGTTGCCCAATTTCCGCTCGATGAGACCCAACTGGGCGTGGAAGGCAGCTTCTTGGGGTTGGAGGGCGATCGCTCGCGCGGTCTCTGCTCGTGCTTCATCCAGGTGCCCCAGCTCCAGCGCCACTTCACCCAGGACAGCGTGGTAGCTGGCTTCCTCGGGAGCCAGTTGAATAGCCCGGCGGTACTCCTCTGCAGCCTGGGCCGGTTCTCTCTGCTGCTGGCAGGCCCGACCTAGATAGTAGTGGGCCTCAGGTCGCTCTGGGGCCAACCGGACTGCATCTTCCAGATGCCTACGGGCCCTGTTCCCATCCCTCAGGCGGAGAGCCAGTTTCCCTGCCTGCAGGTGGCAATGGGCGCGCTCCTCGGGCGAGGTGGCTGAGCGGATGGCAATCTCCAGGGCCTCCAGTGCGTCCTGTAGATGGCCTGTCTCCTCATACACTGCAGAGAGTTGAGTCAGAGCCCAGACATCTGTGGGGTCCAAGCGCACTGCCAGGCGCAGTTCACTCTGGGCGCGGATGAGATCACCCCTGCGGAGGTAGGCTCTTGCCAGGGCGCAGCGGGGGGCGGCCTCTGAGGAATTCAGTTCACAGGCCTGCTGGTAGGCGGCGATGGCCTGCTCCTGCTGTCCCAAGTCCTCGTGAGTTTGCCCCAGGTGATAGAGTATCTCCGGATCACTGGGTCGCAGGGCCAGGGCCTTCTGTAGGCAGGGCAGAGCCTCCGCGGCCTGGCCCTGCTCTCGCAGCAACCGGCCAAGGGCCAGATGGTACGTGGCCTCCTGGGGCCGCAGGCTGATGGCTTCGCGGTAGTGCTCCGCCGCCTCTGCATCCAGTCCCTGCTGCTCCAGCACGCTGGCCAGGGCCTCATGCCATTTCACCTGCCCGGACTCCAATTGTACAGCCTGCCTCAGATGCTCACTGGCGTGGGCCCAATCTTTCAGTGCTGCCTGGCATTCCCCCAGATGGAAGTGATAGGTAGCCTGGGTAGGGTCCAATCTCACAGCCTCGCTGAGGTGGAAAAGAGCCCGCTTGGACTGAGACCCTTGTTGATGGAGTTGCCCCAGGGCGTCGTGCCCTGCCGCATCCTCCGGGTTCCACGCCAGGGCCCTTCTCCAAGCGGTGATGGCCTCCTCAAGCACCCCCTCCTGAGCCAGAAGCACGGCTGCCTGGCGATGATAGAGCGCATTTTGGGGCTCCAGGGTGCGCGCGCGCTGGTAAGAAGCCAACGCGTTTTCCAACTGGCCTAGGGCGTGGTAGGCCTGAGCCAACTCACCCTGCAGTCCATCAGGGTCCTGGCCCATCTCCTCCGCCCTCTGCAACTCCGCCAGAGCGCGTTCAGCCTTCCCCGCCCCATTGTACGCCACTGCCATCTGAAAGTGCCAGTGGCCGCACTCTGGCGTCAGGAGGAGCGCTTTCTGGAGCCGGGGGATGGCGGCCCCGAAGTCCCCACGGGTCATGTGGACTCGCCCCAGTTGATACCACATCTCACCATAGAGCAGGCGCACCTTCTGTCGCACTTTGTGGAAGGACTCCAGGGCCGTATCGGTCTGGGTGAGAGCCCGGTAGATTAGTCCCTGCCAACGCTCACGGATGATTTCGGCCCAGGCCAGGGCCATGTCCTCACCCCCCTCACCTAGGCCCTGAAGGGGAGGGAGTATGCCATCCCCCTGACGGGTACAGGCAGCTCTCTGGGAGTCCAGTGCCTTTTGCAGGGCCAAGCGGCCGGCCTCCCCCTGTCCCACCTTGACCAGGCTCACCCCCAGGCGGTACCAGGTGACCGGAGGCACATCGGAGTCCAGCAGTTGCTCCATCCACTGGCCGGGTCGTCTCCCGTCCACCTCCTGGCTAAAACAATCGGCCACCCACTGTGGCCCATCCTTCAGGGTCAATAGTGCTTTGAGGAAACTGAGCTTGTCGGAGCTGAGCTGGGAGAGGGCCAGGAGCACGTCGCGGCCTGCGGGTGCGAGGGCTGCCAGGACTTCGGATAGGGGCATTCCCTCCGTGATCCTTTCCTGCCAAGCCCAGGCCTCACTTTGGGCCCGCAACAGGGGGTGGGCGAAACACATCTGCCCGCTCTCCTGAGCCATTCTCAAGAGGCCGCTGTCCAGGAGGTTTTCCAGAGAAACAGGGAAGTCGGAATGGGCCAGTGTCTCCTTACTTTGGGCCAGGGGCAGGCTGGCCTTGGCCTCCTGTCGCATGGCCCAGGCGAGGTTGGCCAGGGCTCGCCTTCCCACCTGCGCACCCTGAGGAATGGCGGATTCCAACGCCCTCTGCATCCCCCGTTCCACCACTGCAGCACGGCTGATGTCGTTGGCTTTCTCCGCATCTACCACCGCCTGTAGGAACAGAGGCTGACTAGCCAACTCCTCCAGGTCAGGGTCACGCCACAGCCAATATAGAACAGTAGTAGCAGGCGGTGTGGAGCGTGGCTGATCATTCCCTGGCCTGTCGGCCTGGACGGGCAACTGAAGCAGCAGGTGCTCTGTCATGGTCCCGTTGTCAATAGGAGTCAAGGTAGTCAGGGGTAGCCCCTGGAGCCATCCCTGATAGGCGGACAGTGCTTCGCTCTGGCAGGTCAGGACCACACGCGGATGATCAGCCCCTGTGCTCACGCCCAGGGCAAGCCCTTCGGCTTCGCTCCCCGGCCAGTCCGCCAGGACAGGCTGCCACAGGCGGGCTGCGCCCTGCAGGGTACGTATGTCTCCTACCTGGTCCAGGTTGTCCACCAACAGCAGGGGCACGGTTTGGGTCAGCAAGGCTTTTCTCTGCTTTGGGGAGGTGTACAGTCCTTGGGCGATGAGCGCCATTTCGACCAGATTGTCCAGCTCAAATCCTTCTTGGAACTGGGTCAGGTCAACATAAAGGGGAAGCCATCTGCGCTTTTGCTCCTTACCGGCGTCCAAGAGCCGGCGAGCGGTTTGAGCCATCCAGTGGCGGAGTTGGCTGGTTTTTCCGCAGCCCGGTGGCCCCAACAGCACAAATCGGGGCATAGTGGTAAGGGCCTCCTCAGCCGGAAGGAGATTGCTCTCGCCCCCTGGCCTGCATATCTGCCGGGGAATGAATTGTCCTTCCAAGGCGACCAAGGAAGGGTCATTCAACAGTTGTTGAAGGTAGCGGTGGTAGAGATTAGTACCATCATCTTGGTAGTCTGTCACTTTTGTTCCTCCCGATGAATCTGGTGCAGAGGATAAATGGGTCCTCGATCACGGATCTCAGGCCATGGGGCTTCTTTGGGCTACAGGTGGGAGAGCATCCAGAAGGCAATGAGACAGATGGCGATGCCGGCTAAACAAAGGAAGACACCCACCCCCATGGCAGTACGCACGAGTTTGCTCACCGCCTCTACCAGGCGAGAGCTGGCCTCGATGATGGGACCTACCCCCAGGTCGGTCAGAGCTTTGCTGTAGATGCGCGGCGATTGGGATGAAAGCCCTTTCAAGGCCTGCTGATACTCCTTGGCCAGAATGGTGCACAGTCCGGCTATGCAAGAGGCCAGCCCCAAGGCGAACAGTGAGGTGGCCATGATGATCTGCAGATTGACTATCATTCTCGCCCCTCCACATAGGTAGGATTGACAAGAGCGGTCACCAATTCACTCCTAGCAGTAAATGCCGCAAGATCCGTGCCAGTCTAATTGGGTTAAGAAGACCAAGAACTCTTGGCTTGAGGACCTAGCTTCGCGCCGGGTGCTTGGCCCTGTGCACGTTGCCTTTGAGCTGTTGACCACACTCATCCAACAAGGAGGCATGGCACCGCACTTGCGACATCAAGAGGTGGAGGCTGGCGCAGAGGAGTTCGGTTTTCAGCTTCCTCCTCTCCTGAGGGCCCGGCACATGCCGGGCCTCCAATGGTTATACGTCCTGCATGGGCGTTGACTGTGACCAAAGACGTCTGTGGTTGCTGACCTGTCTTCCGGCAGGCAGGTAGCGCCGGACCGCTATCCGAGGGCAAGGGCGTCATAGCGGGAGTGATTGAGGGTGAAGGGCAGGGAGTTGGGGAGCCAGGGACAAGCTAGGAAGACAGAACATCGCGCAATAGGGGAGGCGGAAGCATACCTCCAGAGGTAGCAGTGCAGCGGCAAGGGCTGGGGAGAGTGTTGAGTGGTCTCCGGCACTGATGGACAGAACGTCCAACGGGGAAGGGGGGAGGGTGGGAGGAACAGATGTTGATTCTTCGTGAAATTTCGTGTTGCTCACCTAGAGGTAGGACCCCACTAAACCGTGGTGGGGACGTACTTTGACAAAATGGGGTCCTTTGGCACAATCTGGTTTTGACTAGAAACCAGACCAGGAGAGTGCCAATGGACCCACAAGCTGTATTTTGCCCCA
>Ga0209979_1000469_pt1 | contig 55198 bp, 52 predicted proteins | sample AnhtaG_FD_183114 | JGI IMG/M metagenome (GOLD analysis project Ga0209979, IMG submission 183114) | Deep subsurface microbial communities from Anholt, Denmark to uncover new lineages of life (NeLLi) - Anholt_01485 metaG (SPAdes) (version 2) | ecosystem: Environmental > Aquatic > Marine > Oceanic... | reverse complement strand
TCAAACACATCAGGTCTATCACTACCTTGGAACATTGAGCACCACCTACGCACTATTTCCTGATTCAAGGCGTTCAGTAGGATAGCACTCACCATTCTACGGTCAAGTCAACTTGGAACGTCTGTCTAATCTAACAATGTCAAGTTATATTCGCAGGAGAAAAGGCACATGAAGATTTCATCACTGATCAGTCTGATCCGGGCTGAATATTCCGGCCAGGCGGCCAAGGGATACATAGCTCAGCTCTCCTGCTTCCACCGTATACAGGCCAGCCCGGGCTTCCGCCAGGCAGCGCAGTGGTGTCGAGCGGAGCTGGAGCGGGCCGGGGTGAAGGCGGAGGTGCTCTCCTTCCCCGCCGACGAGAAGGCATGGTGGTGGTCGGCCCAGAGCTTTCAAGAGTGGGATTGCACCTCGGCCGCCCTGCACCTCACAGAGCCCCAAGATGAGGCGCAGAAGCTGTGCGACTACCGCGAGTGCAAGATCGCCCTCATCCAGCGCAGCACCGCCTTCGATGGAGAGGCGGAGGTGGTGGTGCTGCAAGATGGGGAAGAGCGGGAGGAGTACGAGGGGCTCGATGTGGCGGGCAAAATCGTGCTCACCAGAGGTGACCTGGAGCGAGTGCGCCAGTTGGCCGTGGAAGAAGGGGGCGCGGTGGGCATTCTCTTCGATGGGATGCGCGCATTCCCACCGGTGCGGGAGTGGGGGGACCTGGCCGATGAGCGCCAGTACACCTCTTTCTGGTGGACGCCACAAGCCAAACGATGCTTCGGCTTCGTCCTTAGCCCCCGACAGGGACAGAAGCTGCGCCAGTTGGCGCGGGAGGGCAAGCGGGTCCGGGTGCGAGCTCAGGTGGAAGCAGGCCTCTACGATGGCTCGTTGGAGGTGGTCTCGGTCCTCATTCCGGGTGAGTCGGACGAAGAGGTGCTGCTGGTGGCCCACCTCTGCCACCCCCAGCCCTCAGCCAACGACAATGGATCCGGCGCGCCGGCGCTGCTGGAGGCCGCGCGGACACTGCAAGTGCTGATTGAGGGCGGCAAGCTGCCCCGGCCCCTTCGATCCATCCGCTCCCTATGGGTGCCGGAGATGACGGGTACCTACGCTTACCTGTCCTCCCACCAGGATCGCATCCCCCACATCGTCGCCGGGCTCAACCTGGACATGGTGGGACAAAACCAGGCACTGTTCGGCTCCTCTTTTCTGGTTGAATGTCCACCTCAGGCCCTGGCGAGCTTCGCCGGCCCCCTCCTGGCCCGGCTGCGGGAGGAGTTCTTCGACGAGGGGAAGGCATGGGGTGGAACCGGGGGCTACGCCCTTTTCCGTCACGCCATCATCCCCTTCTCCGGCGGCAGTGACCACTACATCCTCTCCGATCCCACCGTCGGTGTGCCGCCCCCCATGCTCATCCAGTGGCCCGATCGCTTCTACCATACCACCGCCGACACGCTGGAGAAAGTAGACCCCCACATGTTGCACGTCGTGGGTAGCCTGGCAGCCGCCTACGCCTATTGGCTGGCCATGGCCGGGGAACCGGAGGTCACATGGCTGGGCCATGAGGTGAGCACCCGCTTCCGAGCCAAGCTAGGCCGCGAGGCGCAGGAGCAGGCGGAGCAGATCCTCACCGCCTGTGAGGGGGAGAGGGCCGCCCAAATCGCCCGACAGTGGCCAGCGCAGGCCCAATATCTGCTTGAGCGTCAGCAGGCAGAGCTGACCACGCTGTTTCGCCTCTGGCCGAAGGCTGGGTCCTTGATCGAGGAACTGGGAAGGCGGGCCGACTCCGCAGTGGAAGAGGAATCGGCTCGGCTGCGGGGACTAATACGGAGGCGGGTCGAGGAAATGCCGGAGGCAATGGGGGTGGAGCATTCCGAAAGCCAAAGGAAGGCGGCGGCAATGGTGGTCCAGCGGCGCTACCGCGGCCCGCTGCAGGTGCGTCCTCATCTGCACAAGCTCAGCCTCGAGGATCGAGAGGCCCTGTGGCAGTTGCAGCAGGAGCACAAGGAGTTCGCCCGCACACCGCTCACCCTGGCCCTCTACTGGTGCGATGGGAAACGCACTCTCTTGGAGGTCGCCGATCTGGTGGAGCAGGAGTGTGGCCAGCGGGATGTGGAAGCGCTGATAGGCTACTTTGAGCTGCTGGAGAAGATGGAGTTGATAAGGATCCACCGATGAATGACCTGGCCCTTTTCATCCGCGAGTTCATAGCAGAGCAGGTGGGGCGCACTCGAACGGCCAGCCGCTACCGAGAGCCCCTGGTGGGGTTTGTCGCAGCTGATGACCCTGGTTTTCACCATCTGCGAGAGGCGGTCACCCCGGGCCACTACCTGCCCACCGACCTGCTGCCTGGGGCAAGGAGTGCGGTGGCCTTCTTTCTTCCCTTCGGCCCCGAGGTGGTCGAGGCCAATCGCGCGGCGCATCCAGGCGTGGCAAGGGAGTGGGCCTTGGCCTATGTGGAGACCAATTGCCTGTTGAGCGAGATCGCCGAGGGCCTCGTCGAAGCCCTCGCTGCCCAGGGTGTGAGGGCTGTGGCGCGCCCCCCGACCCACGATTTCGATCCCCTGAGCCTGTCCAGCCGCCGGTCCCACAAGAGCATGGCGATGCTGGCTGGTCTGGGCAGCTTTGGCCTGCACCACATGCTGATCACTGAGGCGGGTTGTGCTGGCCGCTGCAACAGCGTGATCACAGACGCTGAGATCCTGGCCGAGGTAAGGCCAGGCCAGGAGCAGTGCCCTGCGCTGGTGGGTGGTGACTGCCGCGCCTGTGTGGAGCGCTGCCCTGTGGGCGCGCTCACATCAGAGGGGCTGGACAAAGAGGCATGCTACCGCCATCTGCTGAGCGTTGACGCGCAGTTCTCCGACCTGGGCCGGACAACTGTGTGCGGCCAGTGTGCCGTGGGGCCATGCGCTACTCATCCCCCTATTGACTGATCCCCCATGCCGGCCGAAGCCGCTCTGAACCACATCCGCTACCTCACCCAGGCCATCGGCCCCCGTGGCACCATGACCAAAGGAGAAGGGCATGCGGCAGCCTACGTCCAGCAGGTGATGTGCTCCCTCGGCCTGCGGGATGTGCGGATGGAGCCCTTCACCGCCCCGCGGTCAATGTGGCTGCCCTACGCGGCCAGCTATGGGCTGGTACTGCTGGGCGAGCTGGCGGGACTGGTGGGAGGCCGGGTCGGCGCCGGGCTCGGGGGGCTGCTGAGCCTGTTGGCTGTCTACTGGTTCTTCGCCGAGCTCTCCTTCCGCGACACCCTGCTGCATCACATCCTCCCCCAGGGGCGCAGCCAGAATGTGGTGGGGGTCATCCCCGCCCGGCGGATGGCCCACTGGTGCGTGGTGCTGGTGGGCCATCTGGACACCCAGCGCACGCCCTGGTTCTTTGCTTCGCTGTCGGGACTGCTGCTTTTCATGGTCACCGTCTATGTCAGCTTTGGCGGGATGGTCCTCAATGGGCTGCTACTGGCGGCCCATGCCTTGGTCAGCATATCCCTCATACCTGCCCTCTTCTGGGCTCTGACCCTTTGGTTTAGCCTGGGGGCCGCGGCCTGTCTGCAGACCGAGCGAGTGGACTTCACCGTGGGGGCCAACGACAACGCCTCGGGGGTGGGGGTGGTGCTGGGCCTGGCCGAGCGATTAATGGCCCACCCGCTGGATCGCAAGGAGGTATGGGCACTGTGCACCGGATCAGAGGAGGTGGGCTGTCACGGAATGGTGGAGTTCCTGCGGCGGCATGGGGAGGAGCTGGAAGAGGCGATCTTCCTTGACCTGGAGGGGATGGGGATGGGCAGGTGCGCTATTCGGTGCGGGAGGGGATGCTGTGGCCCCACCGCACGCCGCTGGAGCTGATCCGCCTGGCCCAAGAGGTGGCCGCCCGCCATCCGGACCTGAACCCCCGCCCCACACCTGTCCACGGGGGCTACACCGAGACGGTGGCGGTCATCGCTGCGGGGCTGAAGGGAATGACGGTGCTGTGCATGGTGCCCCAGGGGATAGTTCCATACTGGCACCAGCAGGGGGACACCTTCGACAAGCTGGCCCCGGCGGCGCTGGAGCGGGCTGGGGACTTCGTGTGGGAATTATTGCAAGAGGTGGACAAGCCCTAGCGTCAGCAACACTTCGGATAGGGACACTGCGCCCACCCAGCCAGCGTGGATGAAAACTGGGACGAGGGAGAAAGGCAACCCGAATAACGCTGTAGGAGCGCGATGTGGCGTGCCCTCACGGCCTGCCCCCCACTATGCGTCCGGGTCTACTTAGCGCAGGCAGTAGACGTTGCCTGCCCCGTCCCCAACCAGGACGGAGATGACCTGGCATCCGTTGGGACGCCACCGCCGCGTTGTTGGAGGCAGAGTGAGAAGTGAGAATTTGCTCTCTGGTGTGGCCGTGCTATAATACAAACAGCGAGGCGGATTGCAGGCTGTGGGATTGCGGCCTGCAGCACCAGTTTCTGTTTGGGAGCGGCCGTACCTCTTTCCCGTTGCACGCTACCGCCGGCCAAGTGGAAAGCTGTTGATACGCTACATACTTGTTCCAAATCAGCCAGTTGAGTGCGCACAGACGCTAAGGAACTAGCGAAATGCGGGCAGTGAAAGACGAAGCACGGCGACGGAACACGATTCCACTCGTGGAGCCAGGTTATTGCGATGATATCGTCCGTGAGTACGATGTTATTGGACGTGATGAGTTTACCCACGTGCTCGCGCAGATCTCAGGACGGCGGGTGAAGTCATCGTTCGCACGCACATATTCATACTTCTTTCAGGATTTGCTTCGTCTGTATTCGCCCCAAGGAGACAAGCTAGTCAGGAATGAACACGGTGACTTCGTGGCAAGCCAGCGCTCACCGTACGATCGAAAATGCGCCTGGTTGCAGGTGGTATCTTATGATGAGGTGTTCAAGAGGTTCTTTGACTTCACCATTGACCCAAAGAGCAAGGTAGAGATCGTAGAGGAGTTCAACAGCGCTAGTGGGAAGTATCTAATCCGGTGGGGGAGGTGGCTCGGTAAGACACTCTACGTTCCAAAGCTGGAAGCATATCAGTCATTTGAGGGAACGGAAATTCCTATGCAAGAGGCATTCTGGAAGATGATTGTAGATGCCTACGAGACTCTATCCAGAGAAAGTTGGATAGGCACGAGGCGCTACAACGTGGCAGTGGGAGAGTTGAGAGCTGAAGTATGTGTTCAGTACTCGATGCTGCCTCTGACCTTTGACTGTCTTCTTGCTCGTCTGCATCGGAGGCGAACACACTATACCGAATTGGAATTAGTTGGCTTGCCGCCCCACCGTCTTAGGGAGAGAACCGAAACCGCCAAATTGGATCCGATCGCAGTAGACAATACGGAGTACTTCTATATCATCCTTCACATCCAGCGTGATAAGGAATTCTAGGAGGTGGGAGAAATGCCGCGCATAGAGCAAAAGACCCTAGCCGACCTGGGCCGACCTGATTACTCGTTCTATCTTTTCAATAGGAATCCATTTCGGGCCATGCCGGTGGCAACTCAGGAACCCGATTTCCTAACCGATCGTGACCGCGTCTTCATGGAACTTAGGAGGACCATTGAGACCAGCCTGTATGATCAGAGGATGAACGGGCGCATACTCATCGCCAACTTTGGGATGGGCAAGAGCCATATACTCAAATACATCCGGCGCCGCATCAACCTTGACTTGCGAGAACGCCCTGGAGGTAGCGGCATTTCTGCATACACAATACCGGGCAAGAGCATGCTTGATCTCTACATAGGCGTCATTGAAGACCTGGGCGAGGAATTCCTCATTGAGGTGTCGTCTGCTATCTCTAGGGCTCATCCAGAGGTGCGACCGGAACCAACGCCTGGAACACAGTATGAGCTTTGGAGCGACATAGCGGGGCGAGGCTACTATGTGCCCGAACACGTGAGTCGCTTGTGGCAGGCGCTACCCCGTGGTGCTCAAAGAAGGATGGACAAGGACCACTTTGCAGCTCTCATGTTTGTCCAGGATGATAAGCGTAGAGACGACGCGCTCTACTGGTTGCAAGGGGGAAGTCCCCCGAAAGTCAGGCGCGATGCAATGGGAATCAGCTCGTTGATCACTCGAGATACGGCCGAAAAGGCATTCGTGAGCTTGGTCGAGGCGATACGCCAGGCTGGATACAGCCATTTCTACCTGTGCCTTGATGAGATGGAAAAGCTAACCTATTTGAGTCCGAGGCTGCAATCCGAGTACTTCGAGCAGTTGCGCCATGTCATCGATCAACTAACGGAGGGGCTCTCGATCTTTTGGGCTGTGACGCCGGATGCCTGGCAGGTACTTGAAGATGCGCGACATGCTTTTCAGAGTAGACTACGTGGTTTCCCTACGCTGGAGCTGCCGCCAATGGCCCCTCAGGATGTCATCCAGCTAGTATGCGAGTACATGTCTAAAGAGCGGATAGTGTACGCTGAGAGCGATGAATACCCTTATGACCAAGTAGCCAGGAGTGTACAGGAGTTGAATCTACTAGTTGGCGTTGAAGGCCAACTGGCACTTGAACTCTTTCCCTTTTCTCCGAATGTTATCGAGGCGGTAGCGGAACAGACTAGGGGGAATCCTAGAGACATTCTCAAGGCCTGTGCCTGGCTCATTGATTCGGGATATGACCGACAGAAGGTCTACTATGACGTCGATGAGACTCTGGAATTGTTGGGTTTGCAGCAGCAACAATGAGCAAACTGAATAGCGGGGGCGAGACGATATGCCTGACCTGCTAATCGCTTTGCTGGAAAGTCTAGGAGCACGATCCTCGATATTCTTGCTGTTGCTTGTCGGCTATGCAGTAGGATGGCTCTGGCGACACAACGTAAGGCTAGAAATCGATGACGATGCCTGTTCTACTTCGGTAGACTTTCAAGCCAAACGCGTGTATCGGTCTATCATCTACAGGGCGAAATACCCCAAACCGTTAGCGTTTCTGTCTCTCTGGCTACATGACTTGAATATTGAGTTACCCCGAGCCCCTCAATTCATACAAGTGGAGCGCGTAGGGTACATCCATCCAGGCCAGGACCCGCTAAGATACGACGACCTGACTGAATTCAGCGAGTTGGGGAAGTTGATGGTTGATTCTGTAGTTGACGCTGAGGGTGCGAGACAGCGGATGGTTCGACAGATAGTTCCAAAGGCCGCTGCAAGGAAGGCATTGGGGCGCTGCAGAAAAGTGCTATGGTTTCATCCCGTCTGCAGACTCAAGGATGTAGACATTGTCGTCATGGATATCTGGTATCCACTGGAAGAGATGCGAGAGGATTTAGGTGAGTTGGTGGAAGTCGAGGATGACCCGTCAGCCGACGGTATTCTGCGTTTCGTTATCCGCAAGAAGGAACATCTCAAAAAGGTATACGGCTACAGGCTCAGATATCAGCTGCCGCGATCTGTCAAGTCCTTTGACCCGCGTGTAGAATATCAACCACTGGAAGCTCGTCTACCCGTCCGGCCACAAGATATGTCTGTCATCTCCACTTGCCCACTTGACTGCTTCGATCGCGACACACCAGCCCAAGGCCACGAACTTGATTGGATGTTCGACATCAGCCATGATGCGATTGAAGTGCGGCTTCGATACAACACAGCTTAGTTGAGAACTAGGGGTTCAGCATGCTCCGCCCAACACAAACCCACTAGAGCATCATCTAGCGCGCTTTTCAATTGCTCCAGGCCCTCGCTCTTTAGCCGAATGTCTCGTGAACCGATCACTCTCACTTGCACGCCGTCGAGTAGCGTCTCAGAAACCGCATTATTCATCACCGTGGCATATCTATCACGTCCAAAGAACAAGATGCACGAGTAGTACGCACCATATTTCCTCAGAAAATTCCTCACGCGAGTTGACGAGACCTCGATTATCTCGCGGTGTTTCCCCCGTGTATGCTTTGATCGATTCAGCGATAGGTTGTAACTCAATACAGCAGGTAGATCCTCAAACTGTCGGGGTACAATCCCAAACACTCCAGACAATGTGACAACTTCAACAGCCTCCTTTGCACCTTCTACAGCATACACAGCATGCAGGTATCGTCGCTGGCTGGGTGAAGTGCGATAGGGCTTCTTGGCAGAGCAAGGCAAAACGAGCAGAGTCCGCTTCCCGGGAGTGGGCTTCCAGGTGTCGAGGATTAGCCGGACTGTTGCTTCAACCTCGGAAGAGAGTATCAGGTCAAGAGGGTCTTCATAAGGGGTCATAGGCCCAATCTTCCAATCTGTTCAAGGTGATTGGTGTACAGATTGTGAAGTCCGTGCAACACCGTAGCCACCTCCTTGACCCCACGGCGGTTCTCCCTCAACTCATCCAGCGAATGCCTAGAGCAAATGAGGCAATTGCAGTTCCAAGACCTCAATTCACGGCTGGAGACATACGTGTTTTGTTCTCTATCATACAGGTAACGGTTCCTGGCACGAACCATGTGGTAAGTTGTATCAAATGAGTCGAAGCCGAATTCGAAGAGATATTCGGCTTTTCTATTGGTGGCTCCAAAGGCGTGAAGGAAACGGCCCTCCATCCCATGCGCCCTCAGCGTATGTTTAATGGCAGTTACAACAAGCCGAATCACATCATAATCTTGGAGCGGCACTAGAGATCCTATGCCAAAGCCGTCGAATTGAACCCTAAGCTTTCTTTCAGTCGCAGCCAGTTCGCTGACATAGTAGTCAAGCTCGCGACGGTATACACGGTACGCTTGGGCATAGCCCAAGGTCTTGAGTTCTTCCGGCCCGGGGCCAATAGGATGAATAACCGCCAGCAAGGTGGCCGGAAAGTTCTCTCCCAGTCGGGCTTTTTCAGCTAGGGCTGCTTTTGCACACTGCAGGCTGAAAAAAGCCCGTCGGCGCTTGCGCTCTAGGGGGTAACTGTAGTCATCAATGACCCGATCCAAGGTCACGACGAAATCACCCCGGATCGCAAGCTGGTGCGATAGGTTGATCTTCTGCGCACGTTTTGCTAGCGAAGTGACAGTCTGCTCATCCCAGTGGCCTTCTTCAGTATCTGCCACCTTCAGCATCGTCTCTGCAAAGTCTACTACCGAGGCACCAAAGCCATCTTCGGGGTTGCGTCTTAAGATATCTCTGTAGATCTCCAATAGACGGGCCAGCTTCTTGCGATCACCGAAGCTGAAACCGCCACTATCGATCATCATAGCACCTCGAAAGGCGGGAATGGGACCCCGCGGGAAGCTGGCATAGCCGCTATAGGGAGAATCAATCCTCCCTGCTTGCTCTCGCACATATCCCCTAACATGGCGTACATAGTCTTCAACATACTGGCGAAAGCCATCTCGCATCATCGGCCCGCGGATACACTCCGCCGCTCGATACACGTCATAGATGCTGACCAGCAGGTTCAGTTGCTTGTACCACTCATGATAAAAGTACATCAACTTGTTCCACTGATTGCCCCAGATGCTGAACCCTGCGAACAGTGCCGGTGTCCTGAATGACTCGCGCCGACACCCGGGCAGCCGCCAACAACGACGACGTCCCAGCGTGTCGCCTTGTGTTCGGAGTTCTCCGGTGCACACTAATGCCGACAAAACTGTACTCCCCCTACGGAATAGTTTCAGCGTGTTTGAGCCGCGTTATGACTAAGTATGTGGCCGGAGTAGCTAGTGCTTCATACACCACCTTGAACAGCCATTGCGTGGTTACGGCGGTCATGAGTGCTAAAGATGGCATTGTCCCTACAAAGGCTATGGTCATAAAGGCCAGGGAGTCGAGCCCTTGACCGATCACTGTGGAAGCGATCGTTCGAGTCCACAAAAAGCGTCCCCTGGTAAGAGTTTTCATCCATGCCATCACGTAGGAGTTCGAGAACTCACCCGCGAGATATCCGATGAAGGAAGCAACTAGCAGTCGAGGAGCATATCCTAAAATGCGCTCGTAGGCAGGCTGAGCATTCCAAAATGGCGCGGCTGGGAGCCATTGTCCGACTGCGATAGCGATTACCATGATAAGATTAGCCCCGAAACCGAGCCAGATGGCGCGGCGAGCCCTGACTAGGCCATACACCTCGGTCAGTACGTCTCCCATTATGTAGCTGATGGGAAAGATGATCACAGCAGCGGGTACAACCAGCGGGCCGACAGACACCATCTTGACAGCGATGATGTTGGCCGTCAACAGACACATAACAAAGACGACAAGACAGATGTCGAAATACTTGTAACCACGGGTGCTAGAAGGCATTTTCAGGCGTCTCTATGTACATACCGTGCGCTCACATTGTAGTGCATAACTTCGTACACGTCAATGCAGGCCAGGAAGTCTAGGCAGCACAGAGCGAAGCCCTCTGTGTCGGCACGGATGTGGTGGATGAAAATGTTGTAGGCGTAATCTGCGCCCTTTGCTGGCACGGGACACCCCCTCGGCCCGGACGGTGTTGCGGTTCGAATCACACAGATGATACCCGAAAGCGTGGTCAGCCGCAACCGGGTGGCGTTTCCCCCACCTTGGATCTCCCAGCCGGACGGTATAGCACCCGGCGAGCACCCGGCCACCTGCCCACATTTGACAAAGAGTGGCGTCCGGCCTATAATATGCAGCGTCTGGCCCGCTAGCTCAATTTGGCAGAGCAACTGACTCTTAATCAGTAGGTTGAGGGTTCGAGTCCCCCGCGGGTCACCTCAACACGAGATGATTTGGGGGAAGCAGGCCACCGACACTCGCTCCTCCAATGGGAGGCGAAGTAGTGGCCTGCTTTGTTTGCACCCGCGCCGCACGCGCCGCCCAGTTCCAGCTCCTTCCGCATGTGAGCCTTGGCCTCCTCTCGCTCCCCCTCATCTTCGGCGGTCGGTTGAAGCGCCACAGTTTGGGGATGATTAGCCGACGATGGGCACCGGCCGATGGGTACGGATTGATTGGTAGGCCGCCTCAATGGTTGCCACACCCATCCGACCATCCCAACCGGTCACCAGTGGCGGACGCCCGGCCAGCACTGACTCGGCAAAGTTCTTCAGCAGATAGTAGTCCATGTTTTCGCCGTAGCTCAACCAGCGGGTGGTATCCGTCGTGCAGGAGACAGCCTGGGCGCTGATGTCTCCCTCGATCACACCCTCTGTACCCAGGATGCGCAGCGTCACGTCCCCCCAGCGGGTCCAGTTGGGGGGGCGGTTCCAACTGGGATCAATGGTGCCAATCAGCCCTCCCTCAAAGGTAATGATGAGCATCCCCACGTCCTCCACCGCCAGTTCCGGCCGGGCCAGCGTCGCGGCTTCGGCGTACACCTCCACCGGCTCGCGTCCGGAGAACCAGCGGCACAGGTCCAGCGCATGGACGATGTGGTCGCGGATGCAGCCTCCGCCCGAGCGCTCAGGCTCTACGAACCAGCCGGTGAGCACACTGCGTAGGTGGTTGGTAGCGCTCAGGGCCAGGATCTGGCCGATCTCGCCGGCCTCCACCCGACGCTTCATCTCCCACATCACCGGCGCGAAACGGCAGGGGTAGGCCGTGCCCAGGAAGACGCCCTCCTCTTCGCAGCTACGGATCATCTCCTCAGCCTGGGCGGTGGTGATGGCCAGCGGCTTCTCACACAGTACGTGCTTGCCCGCCCGGGCCGCATCCAGCGTCATGCGGTGATGATCAGCATTGGGTGAGCAGATCACCACGGCCTCAACATCCTCGCGGGCCAGCAGGTCGCGATAGTCCTCGTACACGGCCACGCCGGCCTTGAACTCTCGTACCAGCGCCTCGGCCTGGCTTCGCTGCTGGGGGTCGGCGTCGGCCAGGGCTACGAACTCCACCATAGGAAGCTGGAGCATGGCCCGGGTGTAGGAGTACTGATGTCCGTGGGAGTAATCAATAGGCGCCATTCGCAGAGGGGACATCGTTTACCTCGCTTCGTGGGCCTGAGAGCTGACGATGGCCCGAAAGAGGAGCTCCAACGCTGCCTGTGCCCGCTCGCGGTGCTCTTCCATCGCCGAGGCATCATCCATACAGCGCAGGTAGTCCCTCAGCATCCTGAAAAGCGGTGGCTCGTAGAGGGCATCGTGGAGCATGCTCCCTGCGGCTGTGGTCACCCGCAGGGAACGGTTTAGGTGGGAATCATATTCCAAGATCCCCTCGGTGCCCACTACCTCGATCCGTTCGGACTGGTAGCCGTGCGGATAGGCAGCGCTCAGCTCCAGGTAGAAGATGGCTCCCCCTTTGAAGCGCCCTACGGCGAAGAGCGTGTCGGGCCGGCGCCGCCTGAGGGCCTGCTCCTGGACCATGATGCGTTCCACTGGGCCGCCTAGTGCCTGGAGCATGGCCAGAGGGTCCAGCCCGTAGGTGAGGGCAATGGAATCCCACAGGGGGCTCTGCATGGGGAGCAGCCGGATGAGGCAGACAGTGACGAGGTCTCCGATGGCACCTCCGGCGGTTTGCTGCAGGATGAGTTGATAGCGCTGGTCGTAGAGGGAGGGAAGGGTGAGGAGGAGGTCGCCCCGGTCGAGGAGCTCCTGGCTTTGGGCCAGGGTGCGGGCCAGGGGGCCATCGCTGATGACCGTGCACCCGTGCTGCTGCCAGGCAGGGATCAGCCGCTTGGAGGCCAGCCCGCCCCGGACATCCACGATGGCCTCTGAGAACTCGCCGATGCGGGAGGCCACGCTCACCCGGCGGCGACCAACCAGTTCTAAGTAGGCCCGCGTCCGGACCTCAATGTCCGGCCCGCCACAGATGATAACCCGTCTATCCATGCCTTTGCTCCTTATCAGTGGCAGGGTCCCCCTGGCAAAGGGTCAAGATCAGTCTGGCTTCCGTACCCCCAATAGCCAGTCTGAATTATACCCGGAGAGCGGAGTGTAGTCAATCCGAGTGTTAAACAGAGGGGGACTGGAGTGCAAGCACAAGCCTGCCTTCAGTTCCGCAAAGGCGGACTTGTGTCCGCACTCCGGATCGCACAATGCACAGACGTCAGGCTTTGTCTGTCCCAAGCGTACGACGCTACCTCAATTCTGCTTTTCGTTTTGGGAGTGACCTGGCATAATCAAAGCACAGGCTTGGCTACCCGCGATCAGAGCTTGCTTGCTGTGCTGATTCTGACAGTCATCCTATACGTTCTGGGTGTCACCAACCACGCAGCCATCCCGTGGTCTTAGGATCAAGTTTCTTATCTGGTGTAGTTGCGCTCGGATTGCGTACAGAAGGGCGGATGAGTCTCCTATGTCCAAATGGATGCAGGAACGGCGGCACGACCATTACTTTCGGAAGGCCAAACAGGAGGGCTATCGGTCGCGGGCAGCCTACAAACTCAAACAGATCAATGATCGCTACCACCTCATCCGCCGGGGAGATGTGGTGGTGGACCTGGGATGCGCCCCTGGTAGTTGGTCGCAGGTGGCCGCCGAACTGGTGGGCCCTGAGGGCAGGGTCATCGGAATTGACCTGCAGCCCGTGGACCCTATCCCTGGCGTGACGATCCTGCAAGGCGATATGTTGGAGCCAGAGACCGTCGCCGTGCTGGAAGAGGCGCTGGGCGGACGGCAGCCCAATGTCGTCCTTTCCGATATGTCTCCTCACATCAGTGGCAGCCACCTGCGCGACCATCTTCAATCCATAGCACTGGCCGAAGCTGCTTTCGAGTTCGCCGGCCAACACCTGCGCCCTGGCGGGAATGTGGTACTAAAGGTATTCGAGGGAGAGTCCCTGCGCGAGTTCCTGCGCAGGGTGCGGTCTGTGTTCCGCTTCTGTAAGCCTCATGCTCCCCCGGCCAGCCGGAGGGAGAGCTCGGAGGTCTATGTAGTAGGACAAGGGTTCCGTGGTGGCCGAAAGTCCTTGGAAATTCGGGGAAAAGATTTGACATAACTTCGGTTTTGTGGTATAATATAAGTGCTTGCAAGAGGCGGGGGTTGGCGACGAAAGCTCAGGAAGCGGCATGGAGGAGCGTTGGGTAAAGGGACGCTTCCCCAACTTTTCTTCCTGCCGCGTAAGCAGAAAAGAACGACACTCCGCCGATAGTTTAGCCATCGGCGGATTTTTTCTGATTAGTCATACTCCTGCTGTTTGTGAGCAGTTTCCGTACAGTATGGAGGTTGAAATAGATGGTGAAGACTATGTTGGCAGTGAAAGGAGATGCTGTTAAGCAGATTTTGGAAGAGGCAGAGGAGCAGGGCTACATCAGTCTGGATGAGATATGGGAAGCCATCCTAGAAGCCGAGGAGGACCTGGATGTGATCGAGGATGTGATTGATATCCTGCAGGAACGTGGCGTGGAGATCTTGGCCCCCTATGGAGAAGATGAGTCGGCCGAGCAGATGGATGGACAGCGCAGAACCTCACCGTCCGCTAAAGGGGCCATTGATAAGAAAATGGTCACGGGGGCAGTTGATCTCGGCGGTATCGAGGCGGATGACACCGTTAGCCTCTACTTCAAGGAGATGGCTCATGAACCTCTGCTGACCTATGAGGAAGAGGTACGGCTGGCCAAGGAGCTGGAGCGGGGGCGCAAAGCGGAGCGAGAGCTGGCCAAGAATGGACATCGGCGTAGTGAGCGCAGCCGACTGGTGCGAGAGGTGGAGATCGGCGAGGTCGCCCGTCGACAGCTCATCAGGGCTAATACCCGCCTGGTGGTCAGCATTGCCAAAAAGTACCGAGGCCATGGGGTCTCCTTCCTGGACCTCATCCAAGAGGGGAACCTGGGGCTCATGAAGGCGGTGGAGAAGTTCGATTACCGCCGCGGCAACCGATTCAGCACCTATGCCACTTGGTGGATCCGCCAGTCCATCACCCGAGCGCTGCCTGCCCAGGGGCGCACCATCCGAATCCCCATCCAGATGAGTGCGCGCATCCGCGGTCTGTACAAGACTTCGCAGCTCATGGAGCAGGAGCTGGGGCGGCGGCCCACACCAGAGGAGATCGCGAAGGAGATGGAACTGGAACCCCGCAAGGTGCGGCTCATGCTTCAGGCCTCCTACCAACCCCTCTCCCTGGAGAAGCCGGTGGGCGAGGACGAAGACAGCGAGTTGGGCGACTTCATCGAGGATGAGCACATTGATTCTCCAGCAGATACCGTGGGACAGGGGCTGCTGGCGGAAAGGCTCGAACAGGTGCTGGACACGCTGACCCCTCGCGAGGCTCGGATCCTGCGTCTTCGCTTTGGCCTGCAGGATGGCCACAGCTACACGTTGAAGGAGGTGGGGGAGAAGTTTGGCCTCACGCGCGAACGTATCCGTCAGATCCAGAATGAGGCTCTGCGGCGGCTGCGCCACCCTCGACGAGCGCGCGTGCTGCGCGACTATCTGGGTGAGCTGTAGCCATCCACGCATCAGTGAAGGTGAAAGAAGCGGCCCAAGGGTTTGACCCCGGGCCGCTTCTCTATATCAGCCCCCAGTTCCCGGCCCAGCTATCCAGCTCCTCACAGCTCATCAGTATCCAAGATGATGGTGACCGGGCCGTCGTTGTGAATTCTGACCAACATGTGCATCCCGAAAGCCCCTGTCTCGACCCGAGTAACGCCCGTGTCGCGAAGCGCCGCCACAAAGTGCTCAATCAACGGTTCCGCCACATCCCGCGAGGCCGCTTGGGTGAAGCTGGGCCGTCGCCCGCGTCTACAATCGGCGTACAGGGTGAACTGAGGGATGACGAGAATGCTCGCCCCGATGTCCAGGGCCGAGAGATTCATCTTTCTCCCCTCATCCTCGAAAATGCGCAGGTTGGCGATCTTATGGGCCAGTTGCTCGGCCTGAACTGCCCCATCCTCGGGCGTGGCACCGATCAGGAGTACCAGGCCGGTGCCAATCTCCCCCACCATCTGCTCACCCACGGAGACATCGCCTCGCTGAACTCGTTGTAGGACGACACGCATCGGATGCTCATCTCTCCCTTCAAAGCGTAATCGGAATAGTCTCTGCTGAGCATTTACGTCTCATGCCCACATCCCCCATATTAGCACAAAAGGGGACGTGCCGTAAGGCTTGCAGTTGGCCAAGTTGTTGTTTGACAAAACCTCCTGACCGTGCTAGCATAGTCTTTGCACACTGCTCAGATGAGGGGAATTGAGGAACATTATGCCCAGCATTGAGTGGCACAGGGGGCAGGTCAGGCTGGTTGATCAACGCCGATTGCCGCAGGAGTACAGCGTCTTGGCCTTCGATGACTACCGGGATGTGGCCCGCGCCATCCGGGAGATGTACATTCGCGGGGCACCGGCCATCGGTGCTGCGGCAGCCTTCGGCATGGCTTTGGCGGCCCGGAATAGCCCGGCAACCACTCCTGCCGAACTGCTGGCCGATCTGAAGTGGGCAGCGCAGCTCCTGCAGGCCACGCGCCCCACTGCAGTGAATCTCTCCTGGGCCATCGAACACATGCTGCGATGCGCTCAAGCACAGATAACCGCTGGCGCGGATGTGGGCTCCATCGCCAATACCCTGCTGTCCGAGGCGCAGGCCCTGGCCGATGAGGATGTGGACATCAATCGGCAGATTGGGGCTCACGGTGCGAGGGTGGTGCCCCAGGGAGCACGGATCCTCACTCACTGCAATGCTGGTGCTCTGGCCACTGTGGACTATGGCACGGCGTTGGGTGTCATGCGCGCAGCTCATGAGCAGGGCAAGAGGATTCACGTGTTCGTAGATGAGACCCGCCCCCGGCTGCAGGGTGCACGCCTCACCGCCTGGGAGCTGACGCGGGAGGGCATTCCCATGACCCTCATCGCCGATAACGCGGCCGGCCACCTGATGCACACCGGCCAGATTGACCTGGTATTGGTGGGCGCCGATCGGGTGGCGGCCAATGGAGATGTAGCCAACAAGATCGGTACCTACAAGCTGGCCGTCGTAGCGCAGGAGAATGGCATCCCCTTCTACGTGGCAGCGCCCACCTCGACCATTGATCTCTCTGTGCCCACTGGCGATGATATTCCTATTGAGGAACGGAACGCTCAGGAAGTGACCCACATAGGCGGAGTGCGCATTGCTCCAGAGGGAGTGGAGGTCTATAACCCGGCTTTTGACGTGACGCCGCACCGGTACGTGACGGGAATCATCACCGAAAAAGGTGTCCTTTACCCACCCTTGGAGTGGAGTTTGCAGAAAGTGGTCAATGACTGATTTCAATCCCAACCTGTCTCCTCTATCCATAGGGAGCCTGCCCTACACCGATCCCGGACAGGCCTGCCGCCTGATGCTGGAGTATTGCCCCCAGACACCGGCCTGGCCTCAGCTTCCCAAGCGAGCTTTCGGAGAGGACGTTTATGTCCAGTTCAGTGACGGCTTTCCGGGGCTGGTGCGGAAGGAGCAGCGCATCTATGTGGATACCAGCCAGGAACTGGGGCCTGCTCTGGAACAACTCTATGTCGCCTATCTAACCCACGAGCTAGAGGGGGCTGCTATTGCCCCTCAGGACGCAGCGGGGCTGAAGTCCCTGGCGCGTGCGCTCCAGGAGTGGGGCCGCAGGCCCCAACTGGTGAAGGGCCAGGTAACCGGTCCCATCAGTTGGGGGCTGATGGTCCCCGATCAGGAAGGTCGCCCCATCCTGCACGATGGGATGTTGGCCGATGCAGTGGCCAAGCATCTACACCTCAAGGCAGCCTGGCAGGAGCGAGAGCTGAGGAGGCTGGCTCTAAAGACGCTCATCCTAGTGGATGAGCCTCATCTAAGCTCGCTTGGCCCTGACTTTGCACCCCTCGGTCGGGAGCGGGCCTTGGCTCTGCTGGAGGAGGTGCTGGCAGGAATCGAGGGCTTCAAGGGGATGCATTGCTGTGGAGATATGGATTGGTCACTGCCCCTGGAGACCTCCATTGACCTCCTCAGTCTGGACGCTTATGATTTCGGCGGCAGCTTGTTAGAATACATAGAGCCAGTCCGCGCCTTCCTAGAGCGCGGGGGATGGATCGCCTGGGGCATCGTGCCTGCCAGCACGGAGGTGCGGCGACATTCGGTCAACACATTGCTGCCTCGCCTGGCCGAGCTTGTCCAGACCCTGGCCCACGAAGCGGAGCTCCCTTTCCACGAACTGCTTCGCGCCTCCTTCGTGGCTCCTGCTTGCGGTCTGGGTGGGCTCGACATCGCCAGCGCGGTGCGGGCCATGTACCTCACTGCCGAGCTGTCGGCGGCGATGCGGGCCCGGTACGACGTAGACGCTTCACGTTAACAACGCATCCAATGCGCCCTCGTCGTCAAAATGCTGCCGGAAGCGGGCAACGAACTCGGCGGGAGTGTAGTGATGGCTCTGGGGACCAAGCTGTTCCAGCACGTACGTGGCCGCCAGGCTCCCCATCCGGCCGGCCACGTCCCACGGCAGCCCCAGCGAATAGCCGCGCAGTAGCCCACCGCGGAAAGCATCTCCCACGCCAGTGGGGTCGGCGATGCGCGCCGGTGGCACGGCCGGAATGTGGTGCTCCTCATCCCCAATCCGCAGGTGAGAGCCCTGTTCACCCAGGGTGACGATCAAGCCACCCACCCGCGCCAGCACTTCCGCCTCCGTCCAGCCGGTCTTTTCCCGGACCATGCCGAATTCGTACTCGTTGACGATGAGCAAAAAGCAGCCATCCATTCCGGCCCTCAGCTCTTCCGCGCTCAAGCGGATGATTTGCTGGCTGGGGTCATAGACGTAGGGAATGCCGAGTGCCATGCACTCTTCCGCTCGTCTCCCCATCGCGCGCGGGTCGTCAGGGGAGATGATGACCAAATCGGCGTGCCCGCCTGCATGTTCGGCAATGGAAAGCTGGTGAGCGTGGGCCATCGCCCCTGTGTAAAAGGTGGCGATTTGGTTGTTGTCCAGGTCGGTGTTGACAAAGAAAGAGGCGGTGAACAGGTCTGGGATTTCCACCACGGCCGAGGTATCCACCCCTTGCGCTTCCAGCCAGGCGCGGTACTCCCCAAAATCCTGCCCGGCCGTTGCCATCACCAGTGGCCGCTCGCCCAGTAACGCCAGCGTGTAGGCGATGTTGGGCGCTACCCCGCCGCGCCGCTTGTCCATCGTATCCACTAAAAAGCTCACGCTAAGCTGGTCAATCCGTTCCGGCAGGATATGTTCCTTGAAGCGGCCGGGAAAGGACATCAAGTAGTCAAAAGCAATGGAGCCGGAAACAATAATTTTCATCCATTACTTCCTTTAGTCCATTAGTCGGGTAGTCAACTACTCAGTCCATCGGACTATCGTAGCATAAAACAAAGCTTCTGTCAACTAATTACGCTTCTCAGGGCGAAGCATGCCTCGTCCTAGAGGAACTGACTTTGTTGAACACAAAAAGGAGCGAAAAGTGAGCAAAGTGAAAATTGGGGTCCTCGGCGGGAGCGGGCTCTACGAGATTGAAGGGCTGACGGACATCGAGGAGGTGCGAGCACACACACCCTTCGGCGAGCCCAGCGAGGCCGTCACGATTGGCACTTTAGAGGGAGTGCGGGTAGCCTTCCTGCCCAGACATGGGAAGGGGCACCGCATCATGCCCACCGAACTGCCGGTGCGGGCCAACATCTACGCCCTAAAGAGCCTGGGAGTGGAGCGCATCATCTCTGTCTCAGCGTGCGGCTCCATGAAGGAGGAGATCGCCCCCTTGGACATCGCCATTCCCGACCAACTCTTCGACCGCACCAGGGCCCGCCCCAGCACCTTCTTCGGCGAGGGCCTCGTGGTCCACATCTCCTTCGCCGACCCCTTCTGTTCCCATCTGAGCCAGCTCCTTTACGAGGCAGCGGTGGAAGTGGGGGGCAGGGTACATAAAGGGGGAACTTATCTCATCATCGAAGGGCCACAATTCTCCACCAAGGGCGAATCCCGTATCTACCGGTCGTGGGGTGTGGATATCATTGGAATGACCGCCATCCCCGAGGCCAAGCTGGCTCGCGAGGCGGAGATCTGCTACGCGACCCTGGCTATGGTCGCTGATTATGACGTCTGGCATGAGACGGAGGAGCCGGTGACGGTGGAGATGGTGGTGAGGAACATGCTCCAGAATGTGGCGATGGCCAAGAGGGTGATCAGAGCCGTCCTGCCCAAGATCCCTGCTCAGAGGGATTGCCCCTGTGCCACGGGTCTCAAGGATGCCATCATCACCCAGCGAGAGCGCATACCAACTGAAGTAAGAGAGAAGTTGGCTCTACTCGTGGACAAGTATCTGTAGCCAGAGGTCTTCCAGCAGCCGATGTATGTCCGAGAGGTAACCGATAGGAAAGCCATCTGCGCCTTCTTGGAACAGGATCGAGGCTACGCCGCCTATGCCCTGGGAGATCTGGAGCCCCACCTCTCTCAACATTGCACCTGGTACGTGGCCGAAGCTCAGGACACTCCTCAGGCCCTGGCTTTGCTCTTCACTGGCATGGAGCCCTACGTCCTGTTTCTCATGGGGGAAGGGGAAGGACTAGAGGCGATTCTGGACAGGGCTCCACTGCCTCAACGGGCCTACATCACGTGTCGGCCACCTGCCCTGGACCTGGTGAAAAGCACCTATGAGCTCACGTCTCCCGACCGTATGTGGCGCATGATCCTCAGGCCCGAAGCTTTTCGCCCAGTGCAGGGCGATGCAATGCGCCTGGGGGCCGAGGACTGTCACGAATTGACGGAGTTCTACCGGGGGAGAGGGGATACCTTCTTCTTCCGCCCCTATCAGTTGCAGCAGGGTGTGTACTGCGGCGTGCGGGTGGATGGTAAGCTGGTTGCGGCCGCCGGGACCCATCTCGTGGCGCCGAGCGTAGGCCTGGCTTGCGTGGGCAACGTCTTCACCCGCGCTGACCATCGGGGGCGAGGCTATGGGGCAGCCACCACGAGCGCTGTCGTAGCTGAGCTTCTGAGCCTGGCGCTGACCGTGGTGCTCAACGTCCGACGCGACAACGTGCCCGCCATCCGTTTGTATGAGCGGCTGGGGTTCGAGTGCTACTGTCCCTTTGTGGAGGGGATGGCAATCCAGAGGTAGGTAATGGCCAGGATGCTGGATGGATTGTCTCAATGAGACGGCGGTTTTCGATGCTGATCTGAAGCGCTTCCGAGGCCTGTGTAAGGACATGGCCAGATATTATCTGGCAAAGAGGAGACACAAACCCAAATGATGTCAAAACGCGATGTAAAAGACCTGTCCCTGGCCGAAAAGGGCCTGGCTCGCATTGAGTGGGCGGAGCAGGAGATGCCGGTGCTGCGGCTGATCCGTGCTCGCTTTGCCGAAGAAAGGCCACTGGAAGGAGCGCGGGTGGCCGCGTGCCTGCATGTGACCACCGAGACGGCTAACCTGATGCGTACCCTCAAAGCTGGCGGCGCGGAGGTGCGCCTCTGCGCCTCCAACCCCCTCTCCACCCAGGACGACGTGGCCGCGGCGCTGGTGGCGGAATACGGCGTGCCCACCTTTGCCATCAAGGGGGAGGACCGCGACACTTACTACCACCACGTCCATGCCACCCTTGACATCAAGCCCCACATCACTATGGACGACGGCGCGGACCTGGTCTCCACGCTACACCAGGAGCGGCAGGAGTTGATCGAAGGGGTTTGGGGGGGTACGGAGGAGACGACGACGGGGGTGATAAGGCTGAGGGCCATGGCCGCCGACGGTGCACTGCGCTACCCCATCATCGCCATCAACGATGCGATGACCAAGCACCTCTTCGACAACCGCTACGGAACGGGGCAATCCACTATTGACGGCCTGATGCGGGCCACCAACTTCCTGCTGGCGGGGAAGAAATTCGTCGTGGGGGGCTACGGCTGGTGCGCGAGAGGGATCGCCATGCGCGCCCGAGGCATGGGCGCCCAGGTGATCGTCACCGAGGTGGACCCCCTGCGGGCGTTGGAGGCGGTGATGGATGGTTTCCGGGTGATGTCCATGCTGAAGGCGGCGAAGATCGGCGACATCTTCGTCACCTCCACTGGAGACAAGAATGTCATTGACCGAGCTCAAATGGAGGTGATGAAGGATGGGGCGATATTGGCCAATTCAGGCCACTTCAATGTAGAGATCAACATCCCCGCGTTGGAGGCGATGGCTGTGGATAAGCGACGGGTGCGCGATGTCGTGGATCAGTACATCCTGGCCGACGGCCGGCGGCTCAACCTGCTTGCCGAGGGGCGGCTGGTGAACCTGGCTGCGGCGGAGGGACATCCCTCCTGTGTGATGGACATGAGCTTCGCCAATCAGTCGCTGTGCCTGGAGCACATTGTCTACCACACCGATGAGCTGCAGCGTCGTGTTTACCCCGTGCCCGAGCACATAGACCGGGAGATCGCCCGCCTGAAACTGCAGGCCATGGGAATCGAGATTGACACCCTCACCCCAGAGCAGGAGGAGTACCTGGCCTCGTGGAGAGCAGGGACGTAGGAATCGCCCGTGGTGCGATTAAGACCTCAGAGGTCTCCACATGGCTAAAACAGCGTCTTAGCTCCAAGCGTCTAAGCGTCCTGGCTAAGGCGCTACGACGCTATGCCGCCGATGTAGACTTCCCATCCCTGACTTCAAGCACCAAGCTGGCGACTATGTGCGCTTTTCTAACGAAGTTCTAACACTCCTCTTATGCTCTTCTAACAAGGCTAGCCTATCATATAGCCGCGACATGTGGAAAAGCAATTACTCATCCCTCCACAGGCTAGGGCGGGATTTCGCTACCTGTGGGAGGACATACCAGGAGCAGGTGCTATGCAAGTAGTGTGTGCCAACTGTGGAATCGAGATCCGATGGCAGCCAACCATCGTTGATGGAAAGACCTACTGCTGCTGGGGCTGCAGCCAGGGTGGGCCCTGCACTTGTGATTACTCCAATCTGCCGCTTTCGACGGACAGCGTGGCCCTGGCCTGCCATATAGTGACCAAGGAGGAAATGTGCCTGCTCCAGGATCACCAACAGGGGAGGAAAGTGTAATGTCAAAGATAATCGGTATTGACCTGGGAACCACCAACTCCGGGGTGGCTGTCATGGAGGGGGGAGACCCCACGGTGATCCCCACCGCGGAGGGGGGACGCCTCTGCCCCTCGGTGGTGGCCTTCACCAAGAAGGGCGAGCGTCTGGTGGGCCAGACGGCTAAGCGCCAGGCTGTCGTCAACACGGAAAACACGGTTTTCTCCATCAAGCGCTTCATTGGCCGCCGTTATGAGGATACGGTCATCGAGCGAGAGATGGTTCCCTTCAGGGTAAACAGGGGCCCCTCCAACGATCCCCGGGTCTACATCCCGGTGATGGATCGGGAGTACACCACTCAAGAGATCTCGGCTATGATCTTGCAGAAGCTGAAGAATGACGCCGAGGCCTACCTGGGAGAGCCGGTGACCCAGGCGGTGATCACCGTGCCCGCCTACTTCAATGACTCCCAGCGCCAGGCCACCAAGGACGCGGGCAAAATCGCCGGGCTGGAAGTGTTGCGCATCATCAATGAGCCCACCGCTGCATCGCTGGTCTACGGGCTGGACAAGAAGGAACTGGAGACCATCCTGGTCTTCGACCTGGGTGGCGGCACCTTCGACGTCTCCATCCTGGAGGTGGGCGAGGGTGTGGTGGAGGTGCAATCCACCAACGGCGATACTCGCCTGGGCGGCGACGACTGGGACCAGCGGGTTATCAACTGGATCGCCGACGAGTTCAAGAAGGACCAGGGGATTGACCTGCGCGGCGATCGCCAAGCCACGCAGCGGTTGAAGGAAGCGGCGGAGAAGGCCAAGATAGAGCTCTCGACGGTTATGGAGACGGAGATCAACCTGCCTTTCATCACCGCGGACGCCTCCGGCCCCAAGCACCTTCAGATGAAGCTCACACGGGCTAAGCTGGAGCAACTGACCGAGGATCTGGTGAATCGCTGTCGCGGACCCTTCCAGCAGGCCCTGTCCGATGCGGGACTGACCGCCCAGGACATTGATGAGGTGGTGCTGGTGGGTGGCGCGACACGCATGCCCATGATCCAGGAACTGGTACGCGAGCTGACGGGTGGAAAGGAGCCCCACAAAGGGGTCAACCCCGACGAGGTGGTGGCTGTGGGGGCAGCTATCCAGGCCGGTGTGCTGGGCGGCGAGGTGAAGGATGTGCTGCTCTTGGACGTGACGCCACTGACCCTGGGGCTGGAGACGCTGGGCGGAGTGATGACCCCTCTGATCGAACGCAATACCACCATCCCCACCCGCAAGGACGAGCGCTTCTCCACCGCCGAGGATGGCCAGACGGCAGTAGATATCCATGTGCTACAGGGCGAGCGCCCCATGGGGGCTGATAACATGACTCTGGGGCGCTTCCGGCTGGAGAGCATTCCTCCCGCACCCCGAGGCATCCCTCAGATTGAGGTCGTCTTCGACATTGATGCCAATGGCATTCTGAATGTGTTGGCCAAAGACAAGGCCACCGGGCGGGAACAGAAGATCACCATCACCGCTTCCACTAACCTCTCTAAGCAGGAGGTGGAGCACATGGTGGAGGCGGCGCGGCGCCATCAGGCGGAGGATCAGCGACGTAAGCAATTGGTGGAAACGCGGAATAGGGCTGACAACCTGGCCTATCAGACGGAGAAAATGCTGCGAGAGCTGGGCGACAAAGTGAGTGCTGCTGACCGCTCTGCCACCGAGTCCAAGATTGACGAGCTGCGACGGGTGATGGCGGGCGACGACGCAGACCGCATCCGCTCAGTGATGCAGGAGCTTCAGCAGGCCAGCATGAAGCTGGGCGAGCAAATGTACGCTTCAGCAGGACCAGCGGGCGGCCCCCAGGCGGGCCATACGGGCTACACAGGTCCCACTCCGCCACCGCCGGGAGGCGATGAGGATGTGGTGGAAGGGGAGTTTCGCGAAGCATGAAGCCGATAGGATCAAATCATGACTTCAGAGGTAGTGAAGATTCCTGTAGAAGAGAGCCCTGAAGCCGAACAGGTGAAGGAACAGCGCGCCTGCACCGAAACAATCGAGGAGCTGGAGCAGCAGATTGAGAAGTACAAGGACCGCGGGCTGCAGGCTGAGGGGGAGGTGGAGAACGCACGCAGGTGGGCCGAGCGACACGCCGAGGAGCAGCTGCGGGCAGAGCGGGAAAGGTTGTTGCGCAGCTTCCTGACCCTTGCCGACAACCTGGAACCCGCTCTGGCCAGCAAGGCCGAGGGCGATGAGCTTCGCCAGGGGGTGGAGATCACCCACCAGGGCTTGCTCCATCTATTGGCCTGCGAGGGAGTGACCCCCTTGGAGGGTCTACTTGACTAATCCTTCGATCCGTGGTATCATCAGGGCGTAGACAGCGTGCCTTCGGCCGACACGGAAGAAGGGAGGATCGTGGAGGAGACACAGAAGGGCTACCTGCTGGAGGGTCGATCGCTGCGACCAGGGCGTGTTATCGTAGCCCACTCCAGCGCTGACTAGCTCGACCTTCAATTTGTAACTTGCAACTTGTTACTTGTGATTTGCAACTCGAATGGAGGCGTAGATGATCTATCCTGGTTTCTACTTTGACCCTTTATATCTCCTCTTCGCCCTGCCGGCACTCATGCTGGGGCTGTACGCGCAGCTCAAGGTGAGCGGGGCCTTCAGCCGCTACTCGCGGGTGCGGGCGGGAATGACCGGCGCTCAAGCCGCTCGGACGCTGCTGGATGCGCAGGGGCTATACGATGTAGCTGTGGAGGAGACGGGGAGCTTCCTCTCCGACCACTATGATCCCCGCTCCCGTACGCTACGCCTTTCGCCCAAGGTGGCACGCGCCGACAGCCTAGCCGCCGTAGGGGTGGCGGCGCACGAGGCAGGCCATGCCCTGCAGCACGCGACGGCCTACTGGCCTCTGCAACTGCGCAGCGCTATGGTGCCCACCGTCCAGTTCGGCTCCTGGCTGGGGCCCATCATTTTCTTCCTGGGCCTTTTGATGAATGCCCAGCCCATCGCCTGGCTGGGGGTGATCCTCTTCGCGGGGGTGGCGTTTTTCGCCCTGGTGACCCTGCCAGTGGAGCTGGATGCTAGCCAGCGGGCCAAGGCGCTGCTGCAGGAGCGATTCATGGTAGACCGACAGGGAATGGCAGGCATCAGCAAGGTGCTCAATGCGGCGGCGCTGACCTACATAGCTGCGGCAGTGCAGGCCCTTTCCACGCTCCTGTACTACGTGTTCCTGCTGAGCGGTTCCCGGCGGAGGAATTAGCGACTGAACCACAAAGCGCACCAGGAGCACTAGGCTTCTTGGGCCTTTGACACGCATGAAGGGGGGGGATTGACCATGACCCGTTTTCGCAACCGCAGTCTGCTCATCGTCGCGGGGCTGTTGATCCTGACGCTCTTCCTGATGGGCTGTAACCTGCTGAGCCTGGCGGAGAAGAGTCTGGAGAGAGTCATCGAGGAGCAGCAGGCAACGCCCACCCTGGTTGCAGCACCAGTCCAACCCACACCCACCCATGTTACAGCGCCAGTCCAGCCCACGCCTTCCCCGGCTCCCACCTCCACTCTCCTGCCTTCCCTGACCGTAAGTGAGGGGGACATTGAAGAGGAGCTGCTGGTCCAACTCTACCAGGGGGTGAACCCTTCAGTGGTCAACATCCTCATCCAGCAGCGCTTCGAAATGAGGGAGCCTGTTCCCGGCCTTCCGGAGGATTTCTTCCGTGAGGGGCAGGGCTCCGGCTTCGTGTGGGATACCGAGGGCCACATTGTGACCAATAACCACGTCGTGGCCACCGCCGACCGGGTGCTGGTCACCTTCCACGACGACACCAGTGCCGAGGCGAAGGTGGTAGGCACCGATCAAGACAGCGAGCTGGCGGTGATCAAAGTGGACATTGACCTCTCTCATCTGCAACCCGTCGCCCTGGGTGATTCGGACGCCCTGAAGGTGGGCCAACGGGCCATCGCCATCGGCAATCCCTTTGGACAGGCGGGCACCATGACTCAGGGCATCATCAGCGCTCTAGGGCGCACATTCAGGCCTGGTCAGAGTCCCTTCGCCATCCCGGAGATGATTCAGACTGACGCGGCTATCAACCCTGGCAACTCCGGCGGGCCGCTCTTGGATTCGGAGGGGCGGGTCATCGGTGTGAACACGCTCATCATCTCCCCCGCTGGCGTCAGCGCAGGGATCGGCTTCGCGGTGCCCATAAACATCGTCAAGCAGGTGGTACCGGTCCTCATTGAGAAGGGAAAGTACATCTACCCTTGGCTGGGCATTGAGGGCATGGATCTCATCCCCGCTGTCCGAGAGGAGATGGGGCTGGCCCGCGATCAGCGAGGCGCGCTGATCACCCGAGTGGTCGTGGATGGACCTGCGCATAAAGTCGGGCTGCGCGGCGGCAGCAGAAGGGTGAGGGTAGAGGGTCGCGAGCTGCTGGTGGGTGGGGATATCATCATTGCCATCGATGGCCAGCCGGTGCAGGGCATAGATGATGTAGTGGTCTATCTGGTGCGGAACACCCGGGCCAGCCAGGGGGTGCAACTCACCATCCTGCGGGAGGGAGAGGAGCGTACCATCGAGGTGACGCTGGGCGAAAGGCCCGAGGAGCTTGGGCAGCGCTAAGGCTTGCTCCGGGGTGGCGCTTCCACGGGTTGCTGCTTGTAGGGCGCAGACTTCTCCATAGAGCTTGGGCCCGTATGCACCTATCTCTAACACAACTCTAACACTCCTCTTATGTTGTTCTAACGTGAGCACTTTATACTAGTCGCTGGAAGTTGAGGAAAGGCTGTCTCATCCCTTGAGACAGTCGGGGGATGACTCTGCTCATACAGGAGGTGTGAAAAATGGCTAGACTTGTGCGTTGGGAACCCTTCCGGGAATTGATGAGCTTACGCGAGGCGATGGATCGGCTTTTTGAGGAAAGCTTTGTCCGGCCGCGGGAGAGCTGGCTGGCCCCCTTTGGTGCCGAGGCCTTGCCTGTGGACATGTACGAGACGCCTGAGGAAGTGGTGGTCAGGATCGCCCTACCAGGCGTTCATCCGGAGGACATTGACGTGTCCGTCATCGGTGATACACTTACCATCAAGGGCGAAACCAAGGCCGAGGAGGAGGTGAAGGGAGCAAACTACATCCGACGTGAGCGCCGTTACGGCTCCTTCTCCCGCTCCCTGTCCCTGCCCACCAGCGTTGTGGCGGGCAAGGCAACCGCCGACTTCTCCAAGGGAATTCTGACTCTGCGGCTCCCCAAGGCCGAGCAAGTTAAGCCCAAGCGCATTGAGATCAGGACCAAGTAATGCATCCGCTCGGGAGAGGGGCGCCTGCCGCTCTCTCAACAACCAGAGACCCGGTTACTACGAGAAACCGGGACTCTACCGACAAATCCGGTGATCGAAGCATTGCCCAAATGGGCCATATGTGCTACAATTAGCCATGAGTGAATGGAGGAGGTCTACTATGGCTGACATCAACTTGAAACCCCTTGCGGATCGGGTCATTGTGGAACCCATCGAGCAGGAGGAGACCACTGCCAGCGGCATCGTGCTGCCGGAGACGGCCAAGGAGAAGCCCCAGGAGGGAAAGGTACTGGCCGTGGGGCCCGGCAGGATGGATGACGATGGCAAGCGGTGGCCCCTGGACGTGAAGGAAGGGGACAAAGTCCTCTTCGCCAAGTACGCCGGCACCGAGGTCAAGCTGCCCGATGACCGCAAGATACTGGTCCTCAAGGAGAGTGACATCCTGGCCATCGTGGAAGATTAGGACGATTTGACCAACCATCAATCAAAGAAACCAGGAGGGATGGAGAACTATGCCCAAGCAGTTACAGTTTGCAGAAGACGCACGACGCTCCTTGAAGAGGGGAATCGACATCCTGGCCAATGCGGTGGGAACTACCCTGGGTCCCAAGGGCCGTAACGTCGCCCTGGACAAGAAGTGGGGCGCGCCGACTGTCACCCACGACGGCGTGACCGTGGCCAAGGAGATCGAGTTGGAGGACCCCTACGAGAACATGGGGGCTCAGCTCATCAAGGAGGCCGCAACCAAGACCAACGATATATGTGGCGACGGCACGACCACAGCGACGGTGCTGGCCCAGCTCATCGTCACCGAGGGCTTGAAGAACGTGGCCGCCGGGGCCAACTCCATGTTACTCAAGCGAGGCATCCAGATGGCGACCACAGCCATCGTCGAAGCGATCAAGAGTGAGGCCACGGAGCTGGAGACCAAGGAGGAGATCGCCCATGTGGCGGCCATCTCGGCCAATGACCTGGAGATCGGGGAGTTGATCGCTGAGGTGATGGACAAGGTGGGCAAGGATGGGGTCATCACCGTCGAGGAATCCAAGGGGTTGGAGTTCGAGACCGAGTATGTGGAGGGCATGCAGTTCGATCGGGGTTACATCTCGCCCTACTTCATTACCAATGCCGAGGCCATGGAGGCCTCACTGGAGGAGCCCTACATCCTCCTACATGACAAGAAAGTATCGGCGGCGATAGACATCGTCCCTGTGCTGGAGAAGCTAGTGCAGACTGGCAAACGGGACCTGGTGGTCATCGCCGAGGATGTGGATGGCGAGGCCCTGGCCACGCTGGTGCTCAACAAGCTCCGGGGCACCTTCAACTGCCTGGCGGTCAAGGCCGCCGGCTTCGGCGACCGGCGCAAGGCCATGCTGCAGGATATGGCCGTCCTGACTGGCGCTACAGTCATCAGCGAGGAGGTAGGCCGCAAGCTGGAGTCGGCTACCATCCAGGATCTGGGCCAGGCGGAGCGCGTGGTGGCCACCAAGGATGACACCACCATCATCGGCGGCAAGGGCACTGAGGAGGCGATCAAGGGCCGCATCCAGCAGATCAAGGCCGAGATCGAGACCACCACCTCCGACTACGACCAGGAGAAGCTGCAGGAGCGGCTGGCTAAGCTGGCCGGCGGCGTGGCGATCATCCGCGTGGGCGCGGCCACCGAGGTGGAGCTGAAGGAGAAAAAGCACCGCGTGGAGGACGCTCTGTCAGCCACCCGGGCCGCCGTGGAGGAGGGGATCGTCACCGGCGGTGGCGTGGTTCTGATCAATGCCGTCTCAGCCCTCGACAGCGTGACCAGCGAGGACCGGGACATACACACGGGCATCAACATCCTGCGCCGCGCCCTGGAGGAGCCCATGCGACGGCTGGCGGAGAACGCCGGATACGATGGCGCGGTGATCATTCAGGAGGTGCGTAGGCGCCAGCAGGAGACCGGGAACAAGAAGCTGGGCTTCGACGTGCTGGCTGAAGACTACCTGGACCTGGTGGAGCAGGGGATCATTGATCCGGCCAAGGTAACCCGCAGTGCGGTGGAGAACGCGGCCTCCATCGCAGCCATGATCCTGACCACCGAGGCTCTGGTCACTGACATCCCCGAAGAAAAGCCCCCGATGCCAGCACCAGGCGGCCCAGGGATGTATTGATCTGAGCTGACGTCAAGCAGAGGGCAGCAGCCTCTTCGTTAGAGAGGCTGTTGTCCTCTGTCATGTCGCACCGTGTCCAATCGGGGAGATGCGACCTATGCCCATCTACGAGTACGAGTGTACAACCTGTGGCATCCACTTCGAACGACTACAGCACTTCGGTGATGCGCCCCCCTTACACTGTCCTCGAGGCCACAATGGGGTGCGCAAAGTGCTTTCGCCACCCCTCATCATCTTCAAGGGATCTGGCTTCTATTCCACCGACAACCGCAGCAAGGGCAACGGGAAGGACGGCGAGTCGACGTCGGACAAGAAGTGGGAGTCAGCCACTGAGAAGGGAAAGTAAAAGCCGCTGGCTCTTCCAGCCAGCGGCTTTCCTCGTGGTCCACACCCAACCCGCCTTCGCTCTCCTCAATGGCAGCCTCGCAGGCCCACCGCGTGCCAGCCACGCGCACCAACTCTGCGAGCGGTGACGCGTCGGGGCGCTGCCGAGATAGGCCTTCAGCCCAGGCTGCTCACCCAGGGACCGACGTAAGACAACCCACACCTCCGGTCCAGGCAGGCCATCCCTCACCGCTACAGCCCGACGAAAGGCGGACTCCGCCACCGTAGCCCCCAAATGCCCTCTGTGATACGGTACCGTTGCCACTCGCTGACGTCAGACCAGCGGCCATCTGATCTACCGGCTCGGGTTCTGATTCGCCAGCCATCACTCGCTCTTAGGTCGGCCTTCGGCCACCCCCGACCACAGTGGCACACCGGTTGCCGGCCGCCTCTGCCATAGCCGTGTGCCCAGGGGGACTTGGGTGAAGTAACAACTCGCCAGGGCAGCTACACCATCCAAGAAGTCCGGATCCCGACCGGTGCCCTCATCACAGGCCACTCAGCAGGGCTTTATCTTTCCGTCGCCCTTGGCCGACAAACTGCTGCATGGCCTGTACCTTCTCGCACTCCGAGGCCATCGCCCCGGGCTGAATCGCCCTGCCCTCGATGGGCGGCACCAAGCTCTGCAGACACTTACAGGCCGAGTGCGCCTGCTCAACACGGCAGTAAAGGTCGGCCAAACTGGGCAGGGTACTCTACCGGTTCCTCTGCCAGGCCCTCGATGTCCTTCGCCGCCAGATCCGGTGGTGGTGGTTGGTCAACCTCGATCTATGTCGCCTTGCCGGGCTAGTGAGAAGTCGGTCAGGCAGAGGGTACCATCCTGGTGTGCGCAGGGCATGCGCCGTTCCATGGTGGTTTCTTGCCCTAGGGCCGCACACTGAGGTTTCCCTCCGCCCGTGGCACGGCATTCACCTCTTCCATTCCCGGCCCCGTGTACCGAAGGATGTACAGCCCACTCACGCTGTCTACGACATAGATCAGGCCTCCCCGTAGGATGGGATAGCTGAACATCTGTACCGGGTAGCCTCCCAGGAGACTACGTGGTGTGGTTCCCTCCGTCAGCGGCACGAACTGACCAATGCGCCGGGGCGTCACCGGGTCACTCCAGTCGATGGCCTGCACACCGGCAGCGTACCAACTCACGAATGCCCGGCTACCGACGGTGGTGGGATTGTGCGGCGCATAGACGGGATCATCCGGAGGCAGGTCGGTGCAGCGATTCTCTGGCAGCTTGAACTCAGCGACGATCTGCGGGTGAGCTGGGTCGGAGATATCGGCCAGGGCCAAGCCGTTGAAAGGACATCGAAAGATTTCTGATGCCAGTAGCACGTAACGGGGATCGTCCATAAGGACAGCAGAGTGAGTGTTGGCGAAACTGGCCGCGGAGAACCGACCCCGTGGATCGCGTGCCAGGCGGATCTGCGGTAGGTTGATCTCGCCCACGAGGAATCCCCCGTTCCAGAGGGCCAGATAGGCTGTGCTGCCGTCTGGGGAGACGCTGAGGGAGTGCAGGATGCCGCGAGCCTCTTCTTCGGCAGTCGACCAACGGGCCACCTCCTGCGGGCGGGTCGGATCGGTTAGATCGACCACCACCAGTGCCGGCGGCGCGTCATCAAAGAGAGCGGCATAAGCCAGCACCCTGGAGCTATCATGCCAGAGGAAGAACTCGTGAGGCGAGCCCGGCAATTGGATAGACCCACGGAGCTCGGGACGGGTGCAGTCGCTGATGTCGAAGGTGAAGAGCTTGTGCTGTCGCAGATCGGCCACGACGAGCAGGTCGTGCTCCGGCACGGCGCGCACCTCCACCGGCTGTGCAGCCTCCTCCAGTGCGACAGATCCGATCAGCCGAGGCTTCTCGGGGTCTGATACGTCCACGATGGCCACCGCGGGCTGGGCGTAGCTGCCGACATAGGCACAGGTGCTGTGGAGCCCCATGCTGGCCCACCAGCCTTTGCCCTCCAGGGCATTATGGCCCACTAACTGCATGTTCCAAGTGTGCCCCGGCAGCGCCACCAAGTCGGGAGTAGTCGTTGGCGTGGAGGTGGCTGAGGGCTCGGGGCTGGGCTGGGGCGTGGCAGTAGCCGATGGCGTGGGGCTGGACCTGGGCGTAGAAGTAGCTGATGGCCGAGAGGTGGCCGACGGCGGGGGGATCTCGGTGGCGGTCGGGGCGGTGGGAGTGAGCATCTCGCCCGTGGGCGTGGTGCTTTGCCGCGTTAACGGGGTGGCCGCGTCGGCGACGCCCTCGCCGGGCCGCTCCACCGTAGGAGAGACGGAGGACGGAGCCACCGGCGCCTCAATGGAAGGTACAATGGTGGTCTCCATCGCCGGGGCGCAAGCCAACACCAGGATTGCATAGACCATCGCCAGCCAATGTCCAGCCCGCATGATACCCTCCGTTCCCCTCCGCTTCGCCCGGGAGATGGCCCGGGGCGCCACATCCGTTCTCAACCATTATTATAGCATAAGGCATGAGCTTCGCCAACCAGTCGCTGTGTCTGGAGTACATCGCCCAGCACGCCGATGAGCTGGAGCGGTGTGTTTACCCCGTGCCCCAGTACATAGATCGAGAGATCGCCCGCCTGAAACTGCAAGCCATGGACATCGAGATTGACACCCTCACCTCCGAGCAGGAGGCGTACCTGGCCTCGTGGAGGGCGGGGACGTAGGAATCGTCTTGATCCTCTAGCGCAGTGAAAAAGGGGACACCCTGCAGGTGTCCCCTCCGCTCAAAACAGCCGGGGTACAAAGCCCGGCTCATTCGGCAGATCCATCATCTCCTCGCTCATGCCCAGCACCAGCAGCCCCAGTTTCTGAGCACGGCGCACCACGTTCTCGTCCACGTACAGCGAGGCGATTGCACCGATGATCGTTTTCTCCGCATACTCCGGGAAAAAACTCCGCATTTCCGACAGCACCTGAACGAACTCATCCGCATCCCTGGCATACACACGGCTCTTGGTCTCGTTGATCAGCACATACTCCCCACAGACGGCCACCACATCGAACTCCTGCGTGCGCCCGCGGTCCGTCGGATGCCGTCGCCGCACGCGCACCGCCATCGCATCAATCTGGTCGTCGGGGCAACCCACGACGAGGCAGAGAATGCGGGGAATGCTGGGGGCGACCAGGTCTTCGGCCAGGGTGCCCATCTTGTTGGCCAGTTCACCCCATCTCTTGTTCATCTCACTCTTGAAATCGCTCATTTCGCGGTGTGGTGAAGGCCAGCGCGAATAGTCCCCCGACCAGGACGATATTGCGCGCCAGGTGCCCAGGCCGCGATCCCAGCCTCAGCCTCCCAGCTGTTCCAGCGCGCCGACGGCCTCCAGGAAGTCGGGGCGCTGCGCCAGCGCGCGCTGCAACGCCTGGCGGGCACCCTCCACGTCGCCCAGCGCGGCCAGGGCTCTCCCGCGCCAGTAGTGGAGCTCCTCTACATCGGCAGTCACCTTGATGGTGGCGTCGGCCAACGCTATCACTTCCTCGTAGCGTCCACTGTCATAGTAGGCCTGGAAGGCACCGAACTGGTACCACATCATCCGAAAGGGCAGTCCAATGAGGCGGGCTTGATCGTAAGCGCCCGCGGCATTGGCGGGGCGGCCGGCGGCGACCAGATTGGTGCCCAGGGTAAACCAGGCAAAGGGGTCTTCGGGGCGGGCCTCCACTTCCCGCTGGGCCTGCTCCAGGGAGCGCTCCCACATCGCCTGGTCATTCAGGTCGTCGCCCACGATGGCCAGCACGGCGGGCTCCATCTCGGCGGTATAGATGACAAAGTATAGTCGGTTGAACACCCGCCACCAGGCGTCGAACGACTGGTAGGAGAGCCTCGCTCCCCGATAGGGCTGGTCGGCGCTCACGCCGTGGCTCTCCAGCGAGTCGTACAGGATCCACTCCTCTCTGGCATCGTCATAGCCCGTGATGAGGCGATAATGGCCCATAGCCGAGCCCTTGGCATCTATGTGCCAGGAGGGCATCATGACCGGGATGCCGTTGCTGAGGAGAAGGCGCAGCCGATCCGCATCTCCATTCACTCGCACCAGGGTGCGTAATCCCTGCGACCGGGCATATGCTGCCAGCTGCTGGACGCTGGCATGCTTGTCCTCTGGGTTGGGTCGAATGACGGGGCCGATCTCGGCCTGGGTCAGAGAACTGCCAAAGTAACTCAGATACATGGCCAGCGTGGCAGGACCGCAGTTGTTCCAGGTCTGCCACTCGTGGCGAAGGCCGCCTAGCTCGATCGCCGGAGCGGCGGGTTGGTGGGCGGGCACGGACGTCGCGTCAGGCGAGGCAGTGGGTATCGTGGTGGCCGTGATGCCTGCCGTGGGGGTGGTGCTGGACTGCGCTGCGGTGGCTGTGGCGCTGGCTGCGGAGACGGCGCTCGGTTGCGTTGGAGACAGCGTGACCGATGGGGCCTGGGTGGGTGCCAGCGCTGGCGTGGTGGTGGCCGGTGCGGCCGCGGGCGCCGATTCGACCTGGACCTCTGCGGTGGGGGTGGGAAGTGGCGTGGGTACGAGGGCCTCCTGCTCCATGTGTGCCACCTTCTCGGCGCGCACCCGGAGACGGAGCCCGTCTATCCCGCCGTAGCGCGTGGCACCCAGGAGCAACAGCAACCCAAAGCCGGCGACAAGGCCAAGAGCAATCCACGACAGCCACTTCTTCATGGGACTGGCGGTCTTTCCATCGCCAATATACCCGTGCGGCAAGGGCAGCGCATCGGCACGGCGGAGGAACTGGGGCACAATCTACCGGGAGGCATCAAAGCAGTCAAATCCTATCCATTGAGTCCGATACGGTGGCGTGGAGTCATCAGAATGTCTATATTGTATGATGGGCGTCCGCACCGACAAACCCATCCAGACGCATCACCGCCCCACTGATCCCGCTGAGCAGCCCCGTCAAGGCTCGATGGCGAAAGCCAGCGCGATCTCGATTCTCCCCTACACGTTGTAGTGATAGTGCTCCTCGTAGAAAACCTGTATCTGCTCTGGCGTTGGAATGGAGCATTTCTGCCACACCTCGATCACCGGCTGTAATTCCTCCTCTCCCCTCTGGCCTCGAAAGAGTTGCCGCAGATACTCGGTCCTCTCGGCAATATCTCGCTGGAAGAAGGCGACGATCTCCTGGGGGCTGTAGAAGCGCAGTGGGTTAAAGCGGCGCCGAAAGTCCACCATGCCGTGCACCTCTTCCAACTCTTGCGGATCGGGGATCAGATAGCCGTAGGCGGGATGGATGATCCATCTTTCGATGCGACGATGCTCCACCAAGTCCACCAGCCTCTTGGAATCCTGAACGTTGATCTTCTCCCCGTGACCCAGGTAGCGGATCATGCCCCGCTCATCCCGCTCGATCTGGCCGGTCAGGGGGTCAATGCGGGGGATTGGCCGCCCCCTCTCGTCGTAGACCAGTATCTGGTTACCCTCCAGGTCCAATTCACCGATGAAACCGGAATTGACCACGCAGAACGAGAGCTTCCCCTCCATACCTAAGCCCAGGTCACGATATATCTTCCACTTGAGCAGGGCCTGCAGGGACTGCTCGCGGGCCATGAAGTCCGTAGCGGCGTAGGAACGCACCCGGGTGCCGGGCTTCTGATCTGAAAGGGCGGAGGTGATGACGCTTTCGTAGCCTGAGTCCAGGGCCACGGCCATGACCGGATCGGTCACCCGGAAAAGGGGCTCCACAATGTCGAAGCGTTTGAAGGTCAGGATCTCCGCTCTCAGCCACTTGACCCCGCCACAACCCCAGTGGGGGTTCAGAGCCCTGAAGGAAAAGACGAAACGGCCATTGGTGGTGCCACTCTTCTCATAGCAGGTGCACTGGAGCGAGCCGATCTGATGGCTAGAGACAGGGCGAGGCACCCGGACCTCGTAGCCTGCGATCCCTTCGGTACAGTACTCCACCCCCTGGCAGTCAATGTTCAAGGCCAGTACAACCGGACGTTTCCCATCCTCACCGATCTCCCTGGACTTCATGAGGCCAGGCCATTCAGGACTATGAGGGGTGAGGCCTTCGGACTTGGCGAAACTGGCCGCCTCCAGGCCGATGATCTGTACCTTCTCGATCTGGCCGTCGGAATTGCGGTAGGGCTTCCCCACACAGGCATCATCCTGCTCTAATTCTGGCCCTACAGTGAGGCTGGTCTTCCCCGTGCCGGAAAGGCCCTTGAGTATCCGACTGGAGGTGCTTCCCGCGTGGTAGGAGACCATCCCCTCCTCCTCAGCTCGGTGCCAAACCATGGTGAGATTGGGCTTCTTGAAGGCGCCGCCGAAGTAGTCAATCCGCAGGCTCAGCACCCGACGGATATCTCGATCCATCTCCGTCAGGTCATACAGGGTTAGCGGTTTCTCCTCTTCGAAATCGGGAAAGAAGGACTTGATCTCGGCCACAACCTCCGGTGGCAATGGCTCGGAGATGATGTAATTCCAGCAACGGATGGGGACGCCGGTCCGGTAGGGGAACACCATAAGCCTGCCCATCCAGGCCATGTAGGCAGAGTGGGGGTTCTTGATGCTCATCACCACCTTCACACCCGCCTCGTAGCCTGCCTCCCCCTGGACGCCCTCGATGACGATGACCGGCACGGTCGTCAGGTAGTGCTTGAGCATCCCATAAAGCCTGCGGCCGGCCGCGTGGCCTGCTTCGAAGTAGGCCTGTTTCTTACCCAGGCGGTAGCCTGGGGTCACCATATAAAAGGCGCGGCTGGGTGAGCGCCCTGGCTGCTGGCTGGCGAAGAGATACTGACCATCACGGGTCAGGATATAGTAAGGCCTCAGGAACTCAGCATACCAGTCGTCGTCTGGATTGAGGGTGACCTTACAGGTGTCGAGTTGAAGGTCCGGTTCGATGAAGACCTCACCCATCTTCGCACTCCCCTCCTCCCAATCTTCCGCGGGCTGAGCTGAGCGCAGCCATAGCGACACGTCAGAGACCAGCCCGGATATGGCTACGCTACTCCCGCACCACCGGCAGCGTCAGCAGAGCATGGGGCACAATCAGCGCCTCCAACTCCCGGCCCAGTCGCGCCTGGGCCAGGCCCAACGCCTCTTCCATCGTCGCCGCAGGCGTCATGTGGCACTGGCGAACGATGGCCAGATCCTCAGCGCCGACGACTATGACCTGGCAACCCGCCAGCACTTGGGCCAGGATGTAGGCCCGCTGGCCGCCCGGCGGATAGCCCTTCTCTCGCAGATGAGCGATGAGCGAATGCAGGTCGTCGGTGTTGCTGAGAAGCCAGTGGAAGCGGTGCTCACCCACGCCCTGCCCCACACCCTCCGGACAGCGTGCCGGGACGATTATCACACCACCGGGACGCACCACTGGCCTGGAAGCGAACCACAGGTAGCTGGCCGCCCGAGTGGCCTGGTAGAGGTTGACATCTTTGGGCGGATCCACTCCCGCGACGACGAGATCGTACTGCTGTGCCACCGGCACCTCGGATACACTTCGAGCGATCTCCACCAGCTCGGCAAAGGCTGCCTGGGGCTGGCCAGCCCGAAGGGCGACCACACGATGAGCCCCATCCTGTACCACATTCAGGATAAAGCGCATCCCCGCCCGACGCGCTGATTCAGTGATGGCCCGATGAAAAGGATTGCCCTCAATCTGTCCCAACCGCGTGCCGAGATGGTCCAGCATGGCCGGGCCATGGGTGCCGGCGATGGTGGCCTCTCCACCGGCGCCAATGGCCACCGTCTTTCGCCCCCCGGAATAGCCAGCGAACTGGTGGGGTTCCACCACCCCGGTGGCGATGAGCAGGTCCGCCTCTGCCGCCGGCCGGTTCACCAGCAAAGGCACCCCATCCCAGGTGCCCAGATCGGCCAACAGGGCAGGGTCACTCGGCATGTGATCCACCACCCGGTAGCGGGCTACTACCTCGCTCCCCAGTTTCTGGGCCTTCTCCTGGGGGGTAGAAGGCCGGTGCATCCCCACCCCACAGAGGAGGGTGACGTCCTCATCCCGCACGCCCGCTGCCTCCAACTCGCGCAGCAGTGCGGGTACGAGCAGATGGTCGGGCACAGCCCGGGTGGCGTCGGTGAAGACGATGCAGGCCCGATCGCCGGGGCGGGCCAGCTCCCGCAGCGGCGGCGAGCCCACTGGCTCGGCCAGGGCCGCTGCCACTGAAGCTTCAACGTCTGCCAGCGGCTCCACGGGCCGGGGTTGGATCGTCAGACCCCGCACCCCCGGAGGCAGGGTGAAGGCCAGCTCACCAGCGCCGTAGGGCACCCGATAGTATGCTTCAACCAAGGGCGAACTCCACATCCAGCCCGGTAGCGATCTCGCGCAGCGAGGCTACGACTTTGGGGTCCAGTGGGATTCCCTCTCGTCGTCGCTCTTTGGCCGTCTCGAACTCCTTCTCCCCGTGGATGAAGATGCGGGGCTGCCCCTTAGCCTTGGCTGAGGATCTCACCCTCTGGATGAAAGCATCCATCGTGGCTCGAAAGTCGGCCAGGGGCCGGAAGATGTCAACGCGCAACGCGCCGAAGAAGTGACCTACATTGGCCGGCAGGGGATGGCTGGCCTCGTCCTTCAGGTAAATGTGGTCCAGATAACCCGCGCCAGGAAGCACGCCACACAGGATGTCCACCAGCAGGGCCAGGCCGTAGCCCTTGTGCCCTCCGTGCTCCTCGCCCATCCCCCCCAGGGGCATGATCCCTCCCCCTGCGCGGTTAGCCAGGTTGTGCAACACCTCGGCTGCGGAGGTGGTGGGCTCGCCTCGGGCGTCGGTGGCCCACCCCGGCAGCAGTTCCTGGCCACGCTGGTGGTGTACCTCTAGGGTGCCCAGGGTGATGACAGCGGTGGACATATCCAGCATGAAGGGGCGCTCTCGGCCGGTGGGCACGGCCACGCTGATGGGATTGGTGCCCAGGATCGCCTCCCGGCCGAAAGTGGGCACCACGTAGGGGCCGGAGTTGGTCAGGGAGAGGCCGATCAAATCGTGCTCCAGGGCCATCATGGCATAATAGCCAGCGATGCCGTAGTGATTAGAGTTGCGGACGGCGACGAACCCTGTGCCATGTGTTTCCGCCTTAGCAATGGCCAGGCGCATGGCCCGCACGCCGATGGGCTGACCCAGCCCTCCGCCGCCATCCACAAGGGCGGCCAGCGGCGTCTCGTGGAGGATTTTGACCTGCGGGCGGGGGCGCATAACTCCCTGGCGCAGGCCATCCACGTAGCGCCGCAGCCGGGCTACGCCGTGGGAATCTATGCCCCGCAGATTTGCCGCCACCAGGACGTCAGCCGTCATCGCCGCATCCTCGGGAGCCACGCCCACGGCCTGGAAAGCGCGCTGGCAAAAGATGGCCAGCGGCTCGGCCTGCACCACCAAGGAATGTTCAGCCTGCTCAATCACATCCTCTCCTCACATCAAACTGGCTAGTGGGTTGTAGCCCAAATTTTGCAAGCAATTGGCTTCTGTGATAGAATTCACGCCGCACATCACTCATGAAGGAGGACACCCATGCGAGGATGGAAGCCACGCGGCGTGGAGTTGAAGCCGGATGATATTCCCCAGCTGGAGGCGTTGCTGCGCAGCGGAAAGACGGAGCAACGCACAGCCCGTCGCACGCGGATCCTGCTCGGGATGCACCGAGATGAACGGGTGAAGCCGTTGAGCGAAAAGGTAGAGCTAGACCCCTCCACCCTCTGGCGTGTCTGTCGGCGTTACGAGGAACGGGGGATCGAGGCCGTATATGATGCACCTCGCTCAGGCCGACCGCCTGAGATTTCCCCCCCTGGAGCGGGCACGGATTGAGAATGTGGCCTGCACCCCACCGGCAGAGCACGGATTGGAGTTGACGCATTGGTCGGTGCGTTCTTTGCAAATCGTAGTGACACGATTGCCCATTGTGCCTACCATTCACTACACGACCATTGCCGAGATTCTGCGCACGGCGACGTTGCAGCCCCACTGCTGGCGGTATTGGAAGACCACCTTGTGGGATGCAGCCGCTGTTCGACGGGCAGCCAAGGTGCTGTGGTGCTATGAGCGGGTCACCTGGCTGCTGGAACGGGGCATTCTGGTCGTCTGTGTGGATGAAAAGCCCAATCTCCAAGTACTGGAGCGGGCGGGGCCGATTCGCCCCATGATCCCGAGCCGCATCGAGCAGCAAGAGTTCGAGTACATTCGCCACGGTACGGTCAACCTCCTGGCAGAGATGACAGTGCACGATGGTCACATGTGGGCTGAGTGCCTGGAGGCCAATGATGGAGCTCACTTCCGCCCGGCGCTGCTGCGTTACCTGAACTGCTTTGGAGAATACGTAGGTATCTACCTGGTGATGGACAATGGGTCGAGTCACATCGCTGCTGATACCAGAACCCTCCTGCAGGGGTTGAAAGGGCCGTGGGTGCGGGTATGCTACACCCCATCCCATGCCTCGTGGCTCAATCAGGCCGAGTTGCTGCTGGGTGCCTTCAGTGAGCGATACATCAAGCGTGGCAGTTGGGACAGCCGTCAGGCGATGATCGATCATCTGGAAGCCAGTTGGGTGGAGTACAATGAGCTTTTTGCCCATCCCTTCGAGTGGTCTTGGACGCGCCTCGACTTCCGTCGGTGGGTGGAAAAGAGGAGGAGCGTAATTCCTTGCAATACTTCGGCTACAGACCACTAGGCCCTGGTAACACAAAGAGGAGGGCCCTTTCGTCGTCCCTCCTCATCACACCGAGAGATGCAATTCAGGGCAAGAGCAGTCCGTCTGCACTGAGCAAGCGGCTGCTTTGCCCTGTGTTGGTCACTATTATAGCATAGTTCAGGCCAATGGGCAATGGCTAGGCCAGAGATCTCTCCAGGCTCAGGAGCTCGCGCAGGGCGGCAATAGCCACCTCCACCATGCCGTCGTCCGGCTCTCCAGTGGTCAGACGCTGTAGGGCCAGCCCGGGCTTCAGCCAGAGGACGCGCAACAGCCAGTTGGCCCGGTGGCGATCGGCGAATTTGAGCAGCTCGTAGGACAGACCGGCGATGACGGGGATTAGCACAACCCGGCTCAGGACGCGCAGCCACAGGGCCGGCCGGCCCAGCAGGGAGAATATGAGGATAGCCAGGGCGGCGACGCCCAGCAGGAAGGCGGTGCCACAACGGGGATGGGCCCTGGTGTGCTGCTGGACCTGGCGGGGTTCCAATGGCGCACCGGCCTCGTAGGCATGGATGGTCTTGTGCTCGGCTCCATGGTAGCGGAACACGCGGCGTATGTCAGGGATAAAGCCCACCAGGTAAATATAGGCCAGCAGGAACCCCAGCCGGATGAGCCCCTCCAGGAAGTTGCTGATAAAAGAGGAGACAATGTAGCGGTCAATCAGGCTCACCAACAGCAGGGGAAGAAGGAAGAATATCCCTACCGCCAGCGTAAAGGAGAGGAAAACAGTGCCCCAGACCACAGGGCCCTGAAAATGGACCTCCTCCTCGCCCATGGCCACTTCAGCGGAGTACATAAGAGCTCTCATACCCAGGACCAGCGCATCCCACAGGAGGATCAGCCCCCGCAGGAAGGGGATGCGGGACAAGTAGCTTTGGTAGATGCGGGGTGGGAGTGGCTCGGTGTGGGTCACGATCCCCCCATCGGGCTGACGCACGGCGATGGCCATGTGTGCCCGTCCCCGCATCATAACCCCCTCGATGACAGCCTGGCCTCCGTACTGAAGTTCCCGATCCACTTACGCCTCCTATAGACAAAAGCCCCCGGACTGAGATCCACCGGGCCCCATTCGCCGAAGCAGCGTTGATAATTCTAAGGGATTCAGGGCCAAAAGTCAAGCTCCCCAGCCAATCGGAGTGGAGCCTTCAGGCGGTTCTTGAAACAGCGACTGATTCTCCCTGTGGGGCCATTCTCGAACCTCTCCCTCCCTCAGATAGAACCGCACAGCCCCGATCCGCAGGCTGCACACCCCCTCCAGATCGGTCAGAGGGGTGTGGAGCACCAGTTCCTGCGCTCGCCGGTCGTATGCCTGGATGATCCCCAGGCCGAGGACAAGACCGTCTTCATCCTGAAGAGCCAGAAGTTGGCCCCGAAAGGCCCTTTCCAGTCCGAAGACGGCGACATGGGGAAGATAACGAAGGGAGAGCTTCAGGGGCCCAGCCTGGTCGAAGTAGCGAAGCCAGCGTCGGTGCCGACGGCGGATGCGGGCCTCGCGGGGCTTGATCACTGCTTGAGGGACAGCCGGCAGCTCGAAAACCTGGAGGCGCTGCTGGTGGTGCCAGGGACGAAGGATGGGCTCCAGCTCGGCCCCTTGCCGCAGGCCGACGAGGGCTGTGGGTTCCAGCAGCTCTATCAGGGAGTGCTTGAGCGCCACCCCGCCAACGGCGGGGGCCACCAGGCCGGTGGTATCCACGATGATCGTACTCACCTCTAAGGCCTGAGCTCGGCGCTGCAACATGTGGGCCCCAACCACCAGGGGCAGCATGTGAGCCCGGGGGGAGATGTGGCCCACGAAGTAGGTGAAGAACTCCCATGCGCTGACACGGGAGGGCGTGACGGCCAGGTTCAGAGTGGTGGGCAGGCCCAGTGTGCTTTGCCCCACGTCGCAATCCAGGTAGCCCAGGCGGCGCTCGTCGGCGCAGAGCTGGCGGAGGAGGTATCTGGCGAAGGTGGATTTCCCGCTATCGCTGGCTCCCAGCACCATGATCGTCCCCCGGGGCAGGCGGGGAAGGATCAACTCCCAGGAACGAGGGACGTGTGCCTCAGGCGGCAGTTCCAGCTCCTCAAGCCAGACCAGATTCGGCATCCCATGTCCGCTGTGCAATGCCTCAACACCTTGTCGGAGAGACAATATTATCCCCCTGGTAATTGCCCAAGCATGTTAAACCAAGAGCAGGCAGTCTGGCATAATACGCAGACGCAGGACGAGGACTTTGCTCATAATGAAGTGAGAGGATCAGACCTGGAAATCAAGTGAGGTTCTCGCGCTGTATTCGTCTGATCAATGGAGCAAACCCTGCTGCGGAAATTGCGCAGCAGAGTTCTTTGGCTATACTCCCTCAGGTTAACAGTCTTTCACCGACAGGTGCTCCCGAAAGGCTTCCGCCAGCGCCGAAACTACCTGGAAAAAATCGCCCACAATGCCGTAGTGGGCCACCTCGAAGATGGGGGCCTGGGGGTCTTTGTTGATAGCCACGATTATTCTGGAGGTCCGCATCCCGGCCAGGTGTTGGATAGCCCCCGAAATGCCACAGGCGATGTATAGATCGGGCCGCACTGTGCGCCCCGTCTGCCCCACTTGATGGGCATAGGCGATCCACCCTGCATCCACCACCGCGCGGGAAGCACCCACCGCGCCGCCCAGCACCTCTGCCAGTTTTCGCAGGGGCTCGAATCCCTCCGGCCCTCCCACTCCAGCTCCGCCAGCCACAATGACCCTTGCTTCGGCCAGGTTCACCTCCCCCTCCTGAGGGATAAAATCCAGCACCTTGGAGGCGATCTCATCCTCGCTGAGCAAGGGTTCCTGGCGGATGATCTGCCCCTGGCGCGTAGGATCGGGCTGGGGCATTTCAAAGACCCGATGGCGCACCGTCGCCATCTGGGGGCGGTGCTCGGGACAGATGATGGTGGCCATAATGTTCCCCCCGAAGGCAGGGCGCGTCTGGCGCAGCAGGCCCGTCTCCGCGTCAATGCCCAGTCCGGTGCAGTCGGCCGTGAGGCCGGTGTGGAGCTCTGTGGCCACAGCCCCGGCCAGGTCGCGCCCCCGCGAGCTGGCTCCCAGCAGGAAGATTTCTGGCTTGTACATCTCAGCCAGATACACCAGGCAGCGGGCGTAGGGTTGGGTGCGACCCACGCTCAGCGAGGGATCGTCAACCAGGAACACCCGGTCGGCGCCATAAGCGACGGTTTCCTTTGCGACACTCTCCACACCATCCCCCAGCACGCAGGCGGTGAGGGAAGTGGAGCGGGCGTCGGCGAGCTCCCGCCCCTTGCCCAGCATCTCCCAGGAGATGGGACAGGCCTGGCCCTGGAACTGCTCGATCCACACCCATACTCCTTGATAAACGTCCTGCTCGGGTCTCCGCACCCACTCGACTTCCGGCAGGCTGAGTACATCCACGGGGCAGGCATCCAAGCAAGCGCGGCAGGCGGTGCAAAGCTCATTTACCACCGCCTTGCCCTCTTCATCGAGGCGCAGCGCGCCGAAAGGGCACACCTCGATGCAGGCCTCACAGCCGATACAGTCTTCGCGATTGATCTCTAGCAGTGGCATGCTAATCCCCCAACGGCCTACACTACCTTCTCCGCCAGCAGCCTTTCCGCCAGGACATTGGCTGCTTGGCCTATATCCTCAGCTTCAATGATCTCAGCCCGCCCCTCGCGCTGCGCAGGGTTGAAGATCCTGACCACTCGCGTCGGCGAGCCCTCCAGCCCGAAGAACCTGCCATCAGCTCCCTCCTTGGCCAGATCGGATGCCGACCACACCGGGATCTGCGCCCGACGAGCCCGTCGCATACCCATGAAGGTTGGGACGCGCGGCTGATTGATGTCCTTCAGCACGGTGAGGAGTGCAGGCAGGGGGGCCTCCACGATCTCCCGCCCTTCCTCCAGCAGCCGCTCCACGCACACCCTTCGCCGCTGGAAGTCAATTTCCCGGATCTTAAACACGTAGGTGAGTTGGGTGATGCCCAGTTGACGGGCGATGCCTGGACCAACCTGCCCTGTGTCACCGTCAATGGCCTGCCGCCCGCAGAGGATGAGATCGAAAGTCCCAATGCGGCGGATGGCCCAGGCGAGGGTGTAGGCCGTGGCCCAGGTGTCTGCCCCGGAGAAGGCGGGATCGGAGAGCAGCACCCCCTCATCGCAGCCCATGGCAATGGCCTCTTTCAGCACCTCCTCGGCCTGGGGTGGCCCCATCGAGATCGCCGTCACCTGGCCGCCGAACCTCTCCCGCAGCAGCAATCCCTCCTCAATGGCGTAGGTGTCGAAGGGATTGAGGATGCTGGGCACCCCTTCCCGGATCAGCGTGCCCCGCTGGGGATCAATCTTCACCTCCGTGGTGTCGGGCACTTGTTTGATGCAGACAATAGCGTGCATAGCGAGATATTCCTTCACAGCTATTCCCCATCGGGGAAGACTTTGCCGGGGTTCATAATGCCCCGCGGATCGAACAACTGTTTGATGGCTCTCATCACCTCCAGAGCAGCGCCGTGTTCCTGGCGCATGAACTGCCGCTTGCCGATGCCCACGCCGTGCTCACCGGTGGCCGTGCCACCCACGCTTAACGCCCACTGGACCAGGCGGACGTTGAATTCCTCGGCACGCGCCTGTTCATCGGGATCATCCTTGCGGGCCAGCATCTCCACGTGCATGTTCCCGTCGCCGGCGTGACCAAAGGTGGCGATGCGCAGGCCCAGCTCCTCGGCCAACTGGTAGGCCTGGGCCACCGCCTCGGCATACCGGGAGATGGGCACCACCAGGTCGCCGATCTCTGCTGAGCATCCAGGGTTCAGGTACTTGCAGGCGTTGTGGGCCTCCTTACGTCCCTCCCACAGGCGGGCTCGCTCCGTAGGGTTGGCCGCCATCTGAAAGGAGGTGCACCCATTGTAGTCACAGGTCTCGCGGATCAACTCCACCTCCTGGGCGATTCCATCCGGCGTGCCATGAAACTCCATCACCAGCGTTGGCGCTTCCGCCAGCTCCAACCCCTTCCACTCATTCACCAACCGGATGATCTGGGGGTCCATCAGCTCCAACGCGGCAGGAATGGGGCCGTAGCGGTTGATCTCGTAGATGGCCTGGGCAGCGGCTTCCATAGAGGGGAAAGCCGCCACGGCGGCCATCCTTTCGGGCACCAGGGCCAACTTCAGCGTGATCTCGGTCACCACCCCCAGCGTCCCCTCCGACCCGACGAAGAGGCGCACCAGATCGTAGCCGCTGGCACTCTTGATGACCGGCCGGCCTACGCAGATGATCTGCCCGTCAGGGAGGACGACCTCCAATCCCAGCACATAGTCCTTGGTGGCCCCGTACTTGACGGCGTGCATCCCGCTGGAGTTGTTGGCCACCATTCCCCCGATGGTAGCCACGTCGGAACTGCCGGGCGTAGGCGGGAAGAAGAGGCCGTAGCGGGCCAGCTTCTCGTTCAGCTCATCGCAGACGATGCCCGGCTGGACTACCACCTGCCCGTCGGCCTCACGGATCTCGATGATCTGATTCATGTTATATAGCGCCAGCAGGATTCCCCCCTTCACTGGGATGGGGTTGCCCTCTAGGCTGGACCCGCCGCTCCAGGGGGTCACCGGGATGCGATGTTCGTTGGCATACTTGAGAATACTGCTGATCTGCTGGGCATTTTCGGGCCAGACCACCACGTCAGGACAGTGCGGCGGATGGAAAGACTCATCCTGGGAGTGGGCGTCGCAGTCCGCATCCGTGACCGAGACGTGGTCGCGGCCCAGAAGATCAATAAGAAAGTCCAGTGCTGCCTGATCCATCGTGTCTCTCCTACGGCTGCAGGGCATTGATTGTCCAGCTCATTCGCCCTCCTCCGGTCGCCCCTTGATGGCGACCGTCCACTGCCCTTCCTGCACCGCCTCACCCTGCTGGTTGAGCAGCCTCATGTCAAAGACGACAATGCCGCCCCCCATGCTGCGCACAGCCCTGGTGCGGGTTACCTCTCCTCTCAAGTGGATGGTATCGCCCATGTATATGGGCTTGCGGAACTTCCACTCCAGCTTCAGGAAGGCCTCCGCCGTGCCCTCCATGAACCCCAGCCGCGCCCCCAGGCCGGAGGCGACGGTCAGCCCCAGCAGGCCGTGGGCAATGCGGGCGCCGAAGGGGGTCCCGCTGGCGTACTCGGCATCGGTGTGCAGTTGGTTCCAGTCGCCAGAGAGAGCGGCGAAGTTCACCACATCCGCTTCGGTAATAGTGCGCGCCGGAGTGGTGATGGTATACCCCACAGCGAACTCCTCGAAGTAACGACCGCGCGGCTCGACTGCTCGGTCACTCATTCCAACCTCCTCTCATTGGTGGATCTCTGAGTTGGCAAAGATGATACGCCATTTTAGCACGACCTGAGCTCTATCGCAAATCTGCCATTGCCAGTGGAAGCACGGATTTTGGGCGAGGGGCCTCAAGAACCCCGGCTTCTCAGCTTGCTGGTGACCAGAGGCGGGTCTCAAGCTGGTCGTGGATCGAGAAACCCTTCCCGCCTCCAGTACCAGAAGCCGGGTTTCTCCACAAAATCCGTGCCCCTGCCATCGCCAGCGGTACTGACAACTTGACAGAAGAACACATGTTCTATATAATCAGGACATAATTAGGATCTGACGCCAGTGGACAGAAATGAGGCCTGTGGCTATAATAGGGCGTGCATGAGCGTTCGAAGGAAAGGGGAGCCTGATGAGCGTAGCGAGAATTCAGACAATCAACATTCGGGAGGAGATGGAGCGGGCCTACCTGGACTACGCCATGAGCGTGATCGTGGCCCGAGCCTTGCCCGACGTGCGGGATGGACTTAAGCCAGTACACCGCCGCATCCTCTACGCCATGCATGATATGGGACTCTTCCACGAGCGCCCCCATCGCAAGAGCGCCCGCATCGTGGGTGAGGTGCTGGGGAAGTACCACCCCCACGGAGATGCAGCGGTGTACGACGCCATGGCCCGCATGGCCCAGGATTTCTCCCTGCGCTATCTCCTTGTGGATGGGCAGGGCAATTTCGGCTCCGTAGATGGCGATAGCCCAGCGGCCATGCGCTACACCGAGGCCCGGATGTCGTCCATAGCCCAGGAACTGCTGGTGGACATTGACAGAGACACCGTGGATTTCGCGGATAACTTCGACGGGACGCTCCAAGAGCCCTCGGTACTGCCCGCGCGGCTGCCCAACCTGCTCCTGACCGGCGCCTCGGGGATCGCAGTGGGCATGTCTACCAACATACCTCCCCATAACCTGGGAGAGATATGCGATGCTCTCTGCTATCTGATTGACCGCTATGAGGGGGTGGACGAGGTATCTGTGGAGGAGTTGATGAAGTTCGTCCAGGGGCCTGATTTTCCCACCGGGGGTATCGTCTATCGCTATCGGGAGTACGATGGAGAACAGGTGGATACAATACTGCGGGCCTATGCCACCGGACGGGGCCGGATCATCATGCAGGCCAGGACGCATGTGGAGGAGATGAGCCGGGGCCGGAGCCGGATCGTAGTCACCGAGTTGCCCTACCAGGTGAACAAGTCGCGCCTGGTAGAGCGCATCGCGGAGCTGGTCCGGCAGGAGCGGATCAGGGGCATCACCGACCTGCGGGATGAGTCGGGCCGGCAGGGACTGCGGGTGGTGATCGAACTGAGCCGCAGCACCGATCCGCGGGAGGTGCTGGAGGAGCTGTTCAAGCAGACACAGATGCGCGAGACCTTCGGGGTCATCATGCTGGCTCTGGTGAATGGCGAGCCCCGACTCCTCTCCCTGAAGCGCTGTCTGCTGGAATACATCGCCCACCGGCAGGAGGTGATAACCCGCCGAAGCCGACACGAGCTGGAGCAAGCCCGCCACCGGGCCCACATCTTAGAGGGATTGCGCATAGCGCTGGATCACCTGGACGCGGTGATTGATACCATCCGGCGCTCTCGGGAGCCTCGCACAGCGCAGAATAACCTCAGGCGCAAGTTCAAGCTCAGCGAGGCCCAGGCCGAGGCGGTCCTGGCCATGCCATTGCGCCGCCTGGCCAGAATGGAGCGAGCCAGAGTGGAGGAGGAGTACAAAGAGGTCATCTTCCGTATCTCCTACCTGGAGAACCTCCTAGCTAGCCCCCACAGGATTATGGGAGTGATCAAAGGGGAACTGCAGGCACTCAAGGCTCAGTACGGCGATGGGCGCCGCACTCAGATCGTTGAGCGCGAGGAACGGGGATACACCCAGGAGGATTTCGTGCCTCAGGAGAGGCAGGTGGTGGTGCTGACGGTGGACACAGTACAGCGCGTCCCAGTGCAGGAGTTCTCCTTCCAGCGCTCCACCGGCATCACCGCCCGGGCGGTGCAGGGACACCTGGCCCATCTGGAGGTGGACCCTCAGGATACGGTGCTCTTCCTCACCAACCGGGGGCGGGCTTTCAAGTGGCGTGTCTTTCAACTGCCTGGGAAGGAGGAACCGTTGTCCCAGTTTCTCCGATTGGGCCAGGGAGAGGATGTGGCCGCCCTGCTGGCCCTGCCGCCTGAGGAGAAGGCGGAGAGCTCCTTTCTGGTCTTGGCCACGGCCCAGGGAAGGATCAAACAGACTTGTCTTGCCGACCTCAACCTTCTGGAGCGGAAGCCGGGCGAGGTGATTGGTTTGGGGGATGGGGACGAGCTGCGCTTCGGGGGGGTGAGCGACGGTGCGCAGGAGGTGCTGCTGGTCTCCTCACAGGGGCAGGCCATTCGCTTCGGCGAGAATGAGGTGCGGCCCCAGGTGAGCCCTAGCGCGCGAGGAGTGGTGGGGATCAGGCTGGGGAAGGATGACACAGTGGTGGGGGCGGCGCTGGTTGATCCCCAGGATCAGGGGGAGCTAGCCATTGTGAGTGCCCAAGGGTACCTGAAGCGGACACCACTCCAGGATTACCCCCTTCAGAGACGCAGTGGCAAGGGAGTGCGCACGGCCAATCTGAGCAAGCGTACAGGCAATCTGGTCGCCGCCGCCGTCCTCCGGCCGGAGCAGAAGCTCAGCATCCTCTCTCAGCGGGGGCGGCGGGCCTACTTCGCCTTTGAGGACGTGCCGCAGATGAGACGTAGCACCCAGGGGCGCAAGCTGGCCAACTTTGGCCGCCGGGATGCCCCGGAACGGGCGGTGGTGCTTTGAGCTTTCGCAGTGGTGGTGGCAACTCAATGAGTAGCCTGGAAGCGATGGAAGTGGCCGAGTTGGCCGAGAGATGCAGCCAGGAGATGGCGAAATCGCGCCGGAGGAAGCCGGCCGACGAGCGCTATTGCCTTGAGCTTTTCCGCCGGGCTATCGTTCAGCGAGACCAGGAGGCCTGGGAAGCTGTTTTCCACCAGTACCGGCGCCTGATGTACAGTTGGATTGGGGCGTCTCACCCCGAGGCCGAGGATTTGGTCAACGAGGTCTTCGCCCGCTTCTGGCAAAAGATCACCCCGGACGAGTTTCAGCGTCGGTTTCACCACCTCGGTGAGGTGCTGGCCTATCTCAGGGTGTGCGCCAAGAACTTAGTCATCAACCGCTGGAGGTGTCAAGAGAGAGAAAAGAAAATCTTGGCGATCCTTGGGGATACAAGACCCACCATTCGCTCCCCGGAAAGCGAGGCCCTCGAGAATATCGCCAGGCAGGAGCTAGCTGCTCATATCAACACCCGCCTCCAGGACGAGAGAGAGCGGCTGGTGTTTTACCTCTCCTACGAGCTGGGGTTTAAGCCGAAAGAGATATATGAGCAATACCCTGGCAAGTTCGAAAGCGCCAAAGAGGTGTCGCGGATCAAAGAGCGGGTTCTGAAGCGGCTGAGCCGGGACCCCGTGGTTGCTGAAGCTCTGGGAACAAAGTAAACTCATGCCGGAAAAATCGGCACGGCGTTGTTTATTATAGTGAGTGAAGACATCGAGTAGGGGATGGGCCTCCGTGCCCACCCTGAGTGAGTGATAGTACGTGAAGGAAGATACAGTCAATGAGCGAATGTGTCGACCCTATGGAGATACCAGGGGGAGACCTCATGGCCTACGTGGACGGCGAGGCCGACAAGCAGGTGGCAAATCATATCAGGCGCTGTGCGTTCTGTGCGGAGAAAGTGCAGGTCTACGGGCGAATGCAAGGGAGGCTGGTTGCTCTCTTCTATCGTGCCTCCTGCCCCTCGCCAGAGACCCTGGGCGACTTCTATCTGAACGTGCTTCCCCCCGGACAGAAGCTGGTGTTGGCCAAGCACCTGCGACAATGCCCCCACTGCGCCCGCGAGCTACAAGAGTACAGCATCCCCCCTCAAGAGAGCGCCCTCCCCGGGCTGATGGAACGTCTCAAAGGGACCATCACCGGGGTGATTGAGGCCCTGCTCATCCCGCCCCGTCCGCAGCCAGTGAGGGTGCGCGGCCGAACCGCCCACCAGAGGTTCTATCGGGCCGATGACCTGAACATCCTCATCGGCTTTCAGCCTTCGGCAGGTCGCCGTGGCACCCTGTCGGGGGTGATCATCCCGCCTAAGCAGCGCCTGACCTCGCTGGCCGGCATCCAGATCGGGCTCTTCCGACAGGATGAGGTGATGGGGATCGAGCCCCTCAATGAACTGGGCCACTTTGTTTTCGAGTCCATTCCGCCGGGCGAATATGATCTGACCTTCGATTGGCAAGGGCAAATGGTCCTCATATCAAAGATAGGAGCAGGATGAACCCTCAAGAGCTGGCAGGTAACCTGCTGGGCATCCGCGATGAAGGCCAGCGGCGGGCCTTTCTGAAAGGTCACCGGGCTGACCTGGGGCTGAAGGTAATTGAAGAGCTGAAAGCCCAGGCCGATCAATGGCTGCTTCGAGACACGCAACGAGCCTTGCAGATATCCGAAGTCGCCCTGGAGGCGGCCTCTTTTCTGTCCGACCCCCTGGCCCTGGCTCTGGCCGGTTGGGCCAAAAGCAACGCCCTCATCTACCTGGGGGAGTACGAGGCGTGCCTGGCTCGATATCGAGAGGCCATGGCCCTCTACGCCGAGCGGGGTTTGTCCCTGGAGGTAGCCCGTCTGCAAACCAACGCCATCTTTGCCCTGACCAACCTGGGGCGCTACGAAGAGGCCCTCGCCCAGGCCGATTCGGCCCGGGCCGAACTGGAGAAGCATGGCCCTACCCGCTACCTGGCTACCCTGGAACAGAACGTGGGCATCGCCTGCCGCCACCTGGGCCGCTACGAGCAGGCTCTGGCCGCCTACGAGCGTGCCCAGGCCATCTTCCAGGCCTTGGGCGACCCGGTCAAGGTGGCTGAGATGCAGGTCAACCGCTCCAAGGTCCTGGAGAACCTGGATGACTTTCGTCAGGCCATGGCGCTTTTGGAAGAGGCTCGGCCCATCTTTGAGGCTCATGGGCAGGCGGTGACGGTGGCCAGGACCGACCTGAACATCGCCACCCTGCTCTTCCGACAGGGGTGTTACCGGGAGGCCATGGAAGCCTACGAGCAGGCTCGACGGGGCTTCGCCGCCCTGGGCAACGACATGGAGGTGGCTATGGTGGACCTCTATCGCTCCTCCGTCTACCTGGCCCTCAATCTGTTTCCCGAGGCCCTGGAGCTGGCTACCCAGGCCCGTCACATCCTGTCCGAACGGGGCATGGGCCCGGCAGGTGGCACTGGCTATAGCCCGCCAGGCTGCGGGCCAGCGGGGCCTGGGCGAGCTGGACGAGGCCAGACGGTTATTCGAGGAGGCAAGGAGCATCTGGGTTGAAACAGGAGCCGAGGTGGAGGCGGCGCTTCTCGATCTGGAACGGGTGGCCCTGTGGCGGATTCAGGGCCGTCCCCAGGAGGCCCTGTCCCTGGCCAAGGCGTCGGCAGTTGTCTTCGATCGGCGGGAGATGTCCGTTCGCATCGCCCAGGTCCGCCTGCTCATGGCCGAATGTCAGGCCGACCTGGGCCGCCTGGCTGAAGCCGAGAGCCTGTACTGGGCCGTCCTGGACGCTCCTTCGGGCAAGGAACTATCATCTCTGGCCTATCGGGCTCATCATGGACTGGGCCGCATTGAGGAGAGCCGGGAGCGGGGGGAGGTAGCCTGCCGGCACTATCAGCAGGCCGTGACCCACATCGAGGCTCTGCAGCGGGACCTGCGGGTGGACGAGTTCAAGGCCAGTTTCCTGGGCGATAAGCTGGAGGTCTACGAGGCCCTGGTGCGTGTTCTGCTGCCTGCAGCTGATCCCTTACAGGACAGGCAGGCACAGGTGGAGTTGGACCGCCTCGAAGAGGCCTTCGAGGTGGTGGAGCGGGCCAAGTCAGGCGTGCTCCTGGATTGCCTGGCCGGCAGCCTGGAACTCCGCCGCCTCGGGGAGGGAGAAGCGGAGAGAGAGCTTTGGGAGCGATTGGGGACTCTCAAAGAGGAGTGGCATTGGCATTATCACAAGCTGGAGGGAAGAGCAGCGATAGGCGATCTCTCTCGGTCGAGCAACATGGGTTCATGGCAGGCATTGCGGCGCCTCGAAGCTCAGAGCAGCGAGGTGTGGAGGGAGTTACAACGGCGAAGTCACAGGTATGTCTCGCTGACATCGGGGGAAGAGGGGGCGCTGGCTCAGGTGTGGGAGTACCTGGACAAGGATTCCCTTCTCCTGGAGTACTTTACCATCGGCCAACAGCTCATCGCCTTCCTGGTCAGTTGCGAAGGGCTGAGCGTCATCACTGATTTCCCTTCCTCTATGCGGGAGGTGGAGCGCTCGCTAGCCGTTTTGGAGCTGACCCTGAAGGGCATCGGCTCTCTGGCTCCCGAATATGTGGAGGGGGTGCTGACCCCCGCTAGCCGGGAGCACCTGCACTGGCTCTACCGGGCTCTACTAGCCCCCCTGGCCGCTGAGATCTCCGGCTATAGAAAACTCATTATCGTCCCCCATGATGTCCTGCACTACCTGCCCTTCCATGCCCTCTATGACGGCCAGCGGTATCTGATCGAGACGCATCAGGTGCAGTACGTGCCCGCTGCCACAATTCTGGCCTTCTGCCACCGAAATCGAGAGGCCGGCCATGCCAGCGGGGAAGCTGCCCTGGTCATGGGCTATTCTGACGGGGGACGTTTGCCCTATGTCTTGAGCGAAGTGGAGGCCGTAGCTGCTTGTGTTCCCGAGGCCCGCCTCTTCACCGAGGACGAGGCCCGGCTGTCCTGTTTGCGGGAGCAGGCCAGGGAGTGCGGGTTGTTCCACCTGGCCGCTCACGGCGTTTTCCGTGGCGACAACCCCCTTTTCTCCTTCCTCCAGTTGGCCGACGAGCCGCTGCGGCTGCTCGACGTGTACGGCCTGAACCTCAAGGCCGATTTGGTGACTCTGAGTGGTTGTGAGACAGGGGTGAGTCAGCTCAAAGGAGGCGACCTCATCGGTCTATGCCGGGGCTTTTTCTATGCCGGTGCATCGTCATTGGTGGTCAGCCTGTGGCGGGTGGACGATGCGGCCACGGCCGAGCTGATGGTCGCCTTCTACCGCGGTTTGGAGGCCGGGAAAACGGTGGCCTCCACTTTGCGGGGGGCCCAATTGGAGATTCTGTCGCGGTATCGGCACCCCTATTATTGGGCACCCTTTGTGTTGGTGGGAGTGTAAGTTTTGAAACCCCAACAGAGACTGAACCGATAAGTAGAGGAAGCTATGATGTTCAGGATGTCTGCGCAAACCAAGCCAATTCACAAACTGTTTCGCTTCATCACTGCCCTGGCCCTGCTGGGGGCAATGCTCACCGTAGGCATTCCCACCGTCCACGCCACCGACGTCTGCGGGCCTATCTCCAGTGACACCACCTGGACCCTCTCCGGCAGCCCTTACATCGTCACCTGTAGCGTTCTGGTTCAGGAGGGGGTGATCCTGACCATCGAGCCCGGCGTAGAGGTGAGGTTTAGTCCCGGGCTTGCCCTCCGGGTGGATGGATGTCTTATTGCCCGGGGGACGGAAGAAAATCCCATTATGTATTTGTTTACCGGATATAAGCGCTTGTAGGCAAACTGACGCCGGTCCTTTTCAGGCTTGCCCAAGTCAAGAGGACAGGTGTCGGCTAACGTCCGTGGCGGCAGATAGGAGTTGGGGATGACGTGCTACGCCTATCACCTATGGCCCCAAAG
>Ga0209979_1000468_pt1 | contig 55257 bp, 71 predicted proteins | sample AnhtaG_FD_183114 | JGI IMG/M metagenome (GOLD analysis project Ga0209979, IMG submission 183114) | Deep subsurface microbial communities from Anholt, Denmark to uncover new lineages of life (NeLLi) - Anholt_01485 metaG (SPAdes) (version 2) | ecosystem: Environmental > Aquatic > Marine > Oceanic... | reverse complement strand
CTATGCCCTATATAGAATTCGGTTGTCTGCCCACCGTTATTGGCAGCATGCCCCATACTGACCCAGCGGAGGCGTGCTCGCTGGTTACCCATTACCTTAAAGACATGCCAGCCTGGCCACAGCTACCCAAACGCTCTTTTTTAGAGAATATGTATGTCCAGTTCAGCCAGGGCTTCCCCGGTGTGGTAGTCAAGGAGAACAGCATCTATATAGACCGCTCCCAGGACCTGGATAAGCCGCTGGAGCAGCTCTATGCTGCCTATCTGGAAAACGATAGCGATAAATATCCCATTAGTCCGGAATATGCCGCTGGGCTCCACTACTTTCTAAGCTTGAAGAATCTGTCACCCAAGGCAGTCAAAGGGCAGATAACTGGCCCGATTACCTGGGGGCTAACTGTAGCTGATGACAGCGGCAAGGCAATAATCTATGATGATGTCCTGGGTGATGCTGTAACCAAACTACTTAGGCTAAAGGTAAGCTGGCAAGAAAAGAAGTTAAAAGAAGTCTGCCCCAATACCATCATCTTCGTTGATGAGCCATATATGGCTGCCTTTGGCTCAGTCGGTGTCTTACTGTCCAAGGAAAAAGTTGTTGACCTCTTGGAAGATGTGTTTCAGGGCATCAGCGGGCTTAAGGGTATTCACTGCTGCGGCAATACTGACTGGTCGGTTCTGCTGGAGACCACTGCAGATATAATTAGTTTTGATGCTTACAACTATGCCCAGTCGCTAAGCCTTTACCCCGCTGAGGTAAAAAAATTCCTGGAACGGAAAGGGGCCATCGCCTGGGGGATTATCCCTAACGATGAAGAATCGCTGGCTAAGGAATCGGTAGCCAGCCTTAAAGACCGCTTGGAGGAAGCAATGGCACCCTTTACCCGAAAGGGCATCCGCTTTCAGCAGTTGATAGAGCAGGGGCTGCTTACCCCTAGCTGTGGCTTAGCATCTCTGACTAAAGAGGCCTCAGCCCAGGTACTGGAGCTACTGGCTGAGCTGTCTATAAAAATAAGAAAGCGCTATATGTAGAAGTGGTATGATGAATAAGATTATTTATCATCCTTACCCCCTTTGTCCCCCCCTCCTTCCAAGGAGAGGGGGAAGTTATGGGTTTTGAAGGGGCGAAGCCCCTTCAACCTTCCCAATAAGTAACCTAACTGGAGGAGAGGTTCATAATGGAATGCCAGATTGAGGTCAATAAAGCCAAGTGCAACTGCACCTACGAGCCCTGCTCAAGAAAGGGTAAGTGCTGCGAGTGTATCGCTTATCACCTGCAGTTTGATGAACTTCCTGCCTGCGTCTTTCCCTCGGAGGTGGAGAAGACCTACGACCGCTCCTTTGCCCGGTTTATAGAGGTCTTCAGTAGGAACAGATGACCCCGAGCCAGCAGTGGAGGCTAATTTAGGTTATATTATTGGTGATGAATAAGAGCAAACGAGTAGCCGGGCTCAAGCATCGGCGCAAGAGAAAGAAGCTGAAAGAAAGAAGAAAGGCTCCAGAGCAGTAACAGCCCATGAAACAAGTCTATCTGCTCACTGGCAGACCAGGGACAGGGAAAACCAGTCTAATCAAGCAAGCCGTGGCTGGGATTAAGGGTAAAGCCGGCGGATTTTACACTGAGGAAGTGCGAAGTCAAGGGGTTAGACAGGGCTTCAGGCTGGTTACTCTGGATGGTCAGCATGCCATACTGGCTCATATTAATATTCACAGTCCGTACCGGGTAAGCAAGTACGGGGTTGATATTGATAGTTTAGACCGGGTAGGTGTTTCTTCCCTTCGCCAGGCAGCCGAGGAGTGTGATTTGGTTGTCATTGACGAGATTGGGAAGATGGAACTTTTTTCCACCAATTTCAAGGAGACTGTTTCACAGATAGTCGACAGTAATAAGCGGGTTCTGGGAACTATTATGCTTAATCCCAATCCGTGGGCGGATGAGATTAAGCGCCGGCCTCAGGTAAATCTAATAACGGTAACCCGGGACAACCACCAACGGGTGCTGGCGGAGTTACTCCACTGGCTAGAAACCACCGATAAAGACAGGAAATAGAGCTGATGCCGCAGCTACCAGAACTGGTTAAAGCACTGCTAGACCCGAAAGCCTACCCGGAAACTACCAAGCAGGTAGAGCTGGTGCAGACCCAGATGTCATTTGTTTTTCTCACCGATAACTATGTGTACAAGGTGAAGAAGCCGGTAAATCTGGGCTATCTCAACTATACCACCCTGGAAAAGCGCTACTTCTATTGTCAAAAAGAGGTTGAACTTAACCGACGCCTCTGCCCTGAGGTCTATCTTGGGGTAGTGCCAGTAAGTCGAGAGAGGGGTAGTATTTTTATGGGAGGTCGGGGGAAGGTTATTGAGTATGCGGTGAAAATGTGTCGCCTCCCCCAGGAAGCAATGATGGATGTGTTGCTGGCTAATAACCGAGTGGTGCCAGAGATGGTAGCCAGCGTGGCACAAAAGCTGGTGGAGTTTCATCAACAGGCGGAGACCAGCGCCACTATCAGCGCCTTTGGAAAACTTGACATAATCACCCAGAATACTGAGGAGAATTTTACTCAGACTGAAAAATACATCGGCAATACTATCTCCCAAGAGAAGTATCAGCATATTAAAGCTTACACTGATAATTTTATTGAGAAAAACGCCGCCTTATTTCATAAGCGGATAAAGGATGGCAGGATACGTGATTGTCATGGAGACCTCCATGCCGCCCATATCTGCTTTGCTAATGGCATTTGTATTTATGATTGTATTGAATTCAATGATAGATTCAGGTACTGTGATATTGCCTCCGAGGTTGCCTTCCTGGCTATGGACTTAGACCACTATGAGCGGGCTGACCTTTCAAGCAGCTTCATTAATGCCTATGTAGAGGTGAGCCAGGATAAGGAGCTACTCACGCTACTCAACTTCTACAAGTGCTATCGGGCTTATGTGCGGGGGAAGGTAGAAAGCTTTAAACTTGATGACCCCCATATTTCACAGGAGGAAAAGGTAAGGGTTTTAGATATTGCCAGGAGGTATTTCGAGCTTGCCGAATCGTATATATGACATATTATAGAATAGGTCAAAATAAGTCAGATTAGGTGAATCCTGAGTTCGCCTATATGGCTGTTATCTGCCATTTGCGAACATGGCAAGACACCATAATAGAAATCAGCTTTTGAATGAAGGAGGCAGCGATGAGTGAAATGTCAAACTCGCCAGTTGAAACATCTCTTGAAAGAGAGGATGAAGTGATCCGAGATTACAGCCAGGAAGACTACAGAAAGTTTTGGACAGGACCCGGCAAGACATTTCTTCACAAAACTGAATGTAAGATCATTCAGGAAATTCTTCCTCCTTCGTCTAAATGGTTTGTGGATATCGGCTGCGGCTATGGCCGCTTGCTTCCCACATATGTAGATTCGCACCGACAAATTGTCTTGGTGGATTACGCAGTCAATGCCCTTGAAATAGCCTCTCAGAGATATTGTCAAGAAAATATCCATTTCATTGCCGCAAATGCTTACCATCTACCATTCCGTGATGAAGTCTTCAGTGTCGGTCTTTGCGTGCGCCTATTCCATCATATGAAAGCTCCTCAATCCTTCTTGAATGAATTCGCTCGTATATTTCATGAAGGCTCAAGTGCTATAGTTAGCTACTCAAACAAGAGAAATCTGTTGCGTATACTTCGATACGGGCTCAGATGTTTTCGCCGTGACCATGAAGAGGTTGACGAACTGCTATTCATAACACAGCCTGCATACTTTGCCGCATTATCCCGTAATGCAGGATTTGGGGTTCAATGTACGAGAGCAACGGGTTTTTTTGATCAAATTCTGAGATTAGGTAGTTTTTTCGATCGCCTGCTCGGCAGGATGCCATTTTTCATCCTACCGGTAGCCCTTACCGAAAACATTGTGGATCGCACTCTTGGCTTGATAGGTCTTGCACCGCTGCACTTTGCTTTACTTCGTAAAGAGACTGGAACTGGAAAGTCTTCGAGTGAATTCGGACGACAAGTTAACTTGATAGACATACTCGCCTGCCCATATTGTAGCAGTACTAATCTTAGAGAGCAGGAAAAGGGCTTTACTTGTTTGGGTTGTGGAAGAATATTCCCCAGGAGGGGAAAGATTTTCGATTTTCGATGCGAGGGGGGACATGGGAATGAATAAGGTTGCCTATCTCTCTATAGCATGTGACGCCGATCCAGACATCGATCCACCATATCGAAAAGTGCCTAGCAAAGAGAATGCTGAACATATTTGGCAGGGTATTACTGTCGGCATATATACTCTTCGTCAACACCTGAAGGAAACTCCCGTCGTATCTAAGTACGGACGCTTACCTGTGACTTGGCTATTGCGATCTGATCGGCAGATTTACGAACTGTATGGAAATGCCGCCTTTTGTTTCCGGCGATTTGAGAATGTATGGAAAAGCGAACATGAACATGGCAGCGAGATTGGGTGGCACCCGCATTTGTACCGTTGGGATGAATACGCTTGCCAGTGGACGCCCTACCTAGCTAAAGACGACGACCTTGAAATACTGGCAGAGTGTCTCAATTCATTGCGTCAATGTACCGATATATATGCGGTACGTACAGGGTGGGATTACCACTCAAATAGGTTGATGGGATTCTTTGATAGGGAAGGGCTACTTGTCGATGCCTCAGCGATTCCTGGTAGTATTCACAGTGGGACGTGGTTTCACAATTGGAGCGGAACTGCTCGACCCCCCTACTTCCCTTCCAAATTTGATTATCGTCGTCCAGCTGAATCCCATGAACATGCATTACGCATTCTCGAAATGCCCGTACTTGTAAGAAGCCTAAGTTTGCCATTTCATCTCATCTGCTTTTGTTACCACAATCTGAGGGCAATCCGGGGCTTTAATGTCAATTTTACTGATTGGGAGAGTGCGCGGTGGCAAGGTGTGTTTATTTCACGAAGATGCAGGCCATTTTACGAAGCTGTACACCAAACACTTGCGATGTCTTCCGAGAAAGAAGGTATTTTCTTGACTACCTACTTTCACGCTAATGAACTTCTTTCTTTGAGAGGGGTGCAGAGGTTCATTCAGAATTTGGAGAACCTATCTTGCTTAACTGAACGGATAGGATATACCCTAGTACCAACTACATTGAGTGTCGCAGCATCTTTGGTGAAAAACCGAGGATTGACCAGCATATGTCATTCAAACTCCACACAGTCGAGTGAGGATCTCCTGTAGTCGAATTGGTATAGGCACTATAGGTGTTGACCAAGATGTGAAGCGAAGGCGAAATAACTCGATAATCGTGCCACTATAATATGTGCAAATGGCAGATAACAGTGTATCTGTGCTTCGCTTCGCTCGCAATGACAGGGAGCATTCGACCAGTTGCGACATAGTGAGACAATGCCAAATGGTAAAGAAGAGAGATAATGAAGTGAAAGAACCGTTTGCGAAATTCATAGAAACACAGTTGGGCTCTGGTTTTTTGCTTATCGCCTGTGGTCTTCCCGGCAGTTGGAAGACTGAGACCACTGAGGAAGTGGCCAAGATTAAGGGCTATCCACTCCTTCGCACAGACCTGATTAGGCTAGAAGTCCTGAAAAATGAGGATATATTTGATGAAAAAGTCGCCTCAAATATGGATAAACGAACAATGGTCTATGACGAGATGTTCCGACAGGCAGATGAGATTTTAAACAAGAGCGATGGTGTGATACTGGATGCCACTTTTATCACACAGTCGTTAAGAAGGCGTGCTGCCGAAATAGCAGCTAGATATAATAAGACAATCATCATCCTTCAAACGGACTGTCCGCAGGAGATATCAATTGAACGAATACTAAAACGAACTAAGGAAGATTACGTATCGAACGCCCTAACTGAACAAGCTTATCTCAACAATAAAAAGAAGTTCGAACCAGTAGACCTGAATGGCTTGAAGGATTTATATCCCAACCTTAATATCATCCACCTGATAGTCGATACCCGGCATGACCTGCCCGAAGACTGGTATATCATTGATGTAGAAAAGAGATAGAGATGAAGCTAGACTTACACATCCATACTAAGACTTGTTCGGATGGCAATCTTTCTATAGAAGAGGTTTTCCAGGAAGCTAAGAAGAGAAATATCGATTTGATGTCAATAACCGACCACGATTCTATAGATTGTCAAGAAAGGGCAATCGCTCTGGCTAAAAGGCTGGGGCTGGTAGTCATCTCCTCAGATGTTACCCGAAAAAAACTAGCTGGTATCCCCACAACCGAGCATCGCTTTGAGGAATTTGACACCGGGATTTATTCCGCTGAGTTTTCCCGGAAGACTTATGGTAAAATGTTGGCTGAAGCCAAGGAGTTTTTGGTTGAAGGCGGTTCGGTAATCATAGACGCCTCCTTTGTCAAAGCCGAGGAGAGACTTAGAGCGAAAAGATTAGCTGAAGAGATGAATGCCGACTTTTTCATCGTGGAGTGCACTCTGGATGAGGAAAGCGTCAAACAGTGTTTGGCTCAACGGCTTAAACAAGCCTCGGTATCAGATGGGCGCTGGGAGATATATGAGCCGCAGAGGAGACGATTTGACCCGGTGATAGAGGTACCGGAGACGAATCATGTTATAATTGATACTTCACCACCTGTAGGTGAAACTGTGAGACAGATTTTAGATAAGTTTAACAAGGAGTAGCTTGCAAGCTCACATAGCCAGTATCATAAGCATCAATATGAGTTGGGGGTATGTAAACGATCAACAACCAGAAAAAAACATTGGGAGTACCAGTAAGCCTGGAGGATATAAGGAAGAGCTACGGGGTAGTGAGCCGGTTTTATGCTGTCGCCGAGGGAATATTTGAGAAAGGACTTAGACAGAAAGGTTTGCAACTTCTATCCGTTACACCCGGTGAAGTGGTTCTTGAAATAGGTTTTGGAACAGGATATTCGTTAAAGGAAATTGCTAACTCTGTCGGAGAAAATGGCAGAGCCTACGGCATTGATATAACGCCTCAGATGATAGAAATAACCAGAAAAAGGCTGCGAAAGGCGGGGCTTACGGACAGGGTGGAGCTATATGAGGGGGATGCTAAAGGTATGCCTTACCAAGATAACAAATTCGACGCTGTTTACATGGCTAGCACTTTAGAACTCTTTGATACGCCGGATATTCCTAGGGTTCTCAAGGAAATCAAGAGGGTATTGAAGCCTAGTGGAAGGCTTGGTATTGCCAGTCTTACCAAAGAGGGTAGAGAAGGCTCGCTGTTCCTAAGATTCTATGAGTGGCTGCATCAGAAGATTCCTAAGTACGCTAATTGCCGGCCGATTTATGTGGAGAAATTGGTGGCAGACGGGGGATACGAAATAACCAAAACCGATGAGTTTGTAATTCTCAAATTAGTCCCATGGAAACTTCTCGTAGCAAGACCACAGACTGATTCGTAAACAATGGAGTTGACCCGTTGAAAATATGATAGAGACAACTAGAAAGTAGACTATGGGGAGAAAATGAATAAAACGCAATATGAAATTAAAGACCCAACACTAGCCTCAGCCGGTAGGCAGCGGATAGAGTGGGCCTCCCGCGAGATGCCAGTAGTGAAGCTAATCAGGGAGAGGTTCACTAAAGAGAAACCGCTCAAAGGTATTCGGATTTCGGGTTGCTTGCATATAACTACCGAAACGGCCAACCTGGCTCTAGCCCTGAAGGAGGGTGGAGCCAATATTATCCTGTGTGCCTCTAACCCTCTCAGCACTCAGGATGATGTCGCTGCTGCCCTAGTTGAATATGGAATTCCCACTAATGCTATCAAGGGAGAGGATGAGGCAACATACTATAAGCACATTAATACTGCTCTGGACCATCGGCCACAGCTTACTGTAGATGATGGCGCTGATTTGGTTACTACCTTACACACCAAACGAAGCGACTTAATCAACAATGTCATTGGTGGCACTGAGGAGACCACTACCGGTGTCGTCAGACTACGCAGCCTGGAAAAGGCGGGAGGACTAAAGTATCCCATAATTGCGGTGAATGATGCTCAGACCAAGTATCTGTTCGATAATCGCTATGGTACCGGGCAGAGCACCATTGATGGTATCACCCGGGCCACTAATATTCTGTGGGCTGGGAAAAAGGTAGTGATTTGTGGCTATGGCTGGTGTGGGCATGGCGTCGCCTTAAGGGCTAGGGGGCTGGGCTCCCAGGTGATTATCACCGAAGTGGAGCCAGTCCGTGCCCTTGAAGCGCTTATGGACGGCTATCAGGTTATGCCCCTGATAGAAGCCGCCAGGGTAGGCGATATCTTCATTACCGTCAGCGGTGATAAAAGTGTCATTGATAAAGCTCATTTTGAGGTGATGGAGGATGGTGCTATTCTGGCTAATAGCGGGCATTTTAATGTAGAGATTAATATTCCCGCTCTGGAAAGCCTGGCTCGTAGTAAGCGGCGGATACGACCCTTCGTTGACGAGTATACGCTGGATAATGGTCGTCACCTTTACCTGCTTGGTGAGGGGAGACTGATTAATCTGGCTGCTGCTGAGGGACACCCAGCCAGTGTTATGGATATGAGCTTTGCTAATCAAGCCCTGTGTCTGGAGTATATGGTGAAAAACAGGAACTGGCTTGAGCCTAAAGTCTACCCGGTACCGGAAGAAATTGATAAGCAGGTAGCCCGGCTAAAGCTGGAGTCTATGGGCATTGAGATTGATAGTTTAACACCAGAGCAAACGGAATACCTGACCAGTTGGGAACAAGGGACATAGAAAAACGGAGGAAAAGATGAGTAGCAGTTTTATTAGTTCACCCAAATATATGCTAACTTCAGAGTCGGTTACCGAGGGGCATCCTGATAAGCTATGTGACCAAATATCAGACGCTATTCTTGACGCCATTTTGGAGAAAGACCCCTATGCTCGGGTGGCCTGTGAGACTGCGGTAACTAATGGCTTGATAATTGTTCTGGGAGAAATTACCACTGGTTGCTATGTTGAGATTCCACAAATAGTGCGGGGTGTGGTTTGTGATGTCGGCTATACCTACCCCGAATATGGCTTTGATTATCAATCCTGTGGCGTACTGGTTTCCATTAAGGAGCAATCCAGCGATATTGCCCTGGGCGTAGATAAATCGCTAGAGGTTAAGGCAAGTTCAGCTGATGACCTTGATGAAATTGGGGCTGGCGACCAGGGAATGATGGTTGGCTTTGCCTGCAATGAGACACCGGAATTTATGCCACTGCCCATTTCGCTAGCCCATAAGCTGTGTCGGCGTCTGGCTCAGGTGAGGAAGGATAATACTCTGGCATACCTGCGCCCTGATGGGAAATCACAGGTAACCGTAGAATATCACAATGGCCTTCCCCAGCGGGTAGATAGTGTGGTGATAGGAGCCCAGCATAACCCAGACGTTAGCCACCGCCAGATCGAGAAGGATATTATTGAGCAGGTAGTCAGAATGGTTATCCCTGCCCGGCTAATAGATGAGAGGACTAAGTTCTATGTTAACGCTACCGGTCGGTTTGTAATTGGCGGCCCGGTATCCGATACTGGTTTTACCGGCCGCAAGATTTTAGTTGATAGCTATGGCGGCATTGCCCGGCACGGTGGTGGTTGCTTCTCCGGTAAAGACCCGACCAAGGTTGACCGCTCAGCTACCTACATGGCTCGCTATATAGCTAAGAATTTGGTGGCTGCTGGGCTAGCTGAGCGCCTGGAAATTCAGGTTTCCTATGTGATTGGTGTTGCCCACCCACTCTCTATCTCTATTGAAACCTTTGGCACGGCCAAGGTTGACCAAGAGGTTCTGCTTGAGCTTGTTAACCAACACTTTGACCTTAGACCCGAGGCTATTATCCGAGCCTTCAATCTCCGCCGTCCCATCTACCGGCAGACTGCCGTTTATGGGCACTTCGGTCGTGATGACCTTGACCTCCCCTGGGAAAAGACCGACAAAGCCGAGATTCTAAGAACTGAGGCACTGGGTAAGTAGGAATATAACTATACCAATGTACCCTCACATGAGGACATTTTGGAAGGAGCAAGAAATGAAAGGGGATGAAGATAGTTTAAATACATTACCTAACATTAGTGATTTTTATCTGAATGTACCGCTTTACAAGTCATTCACTTTTAACGACCAGCAACGTGGTGCGCTGTTAGAATTGTATCATTTCAAAGGTCACATCGATTGTTACTGTATTTCATGTCAACAACCAAGTGTATTCCATACCGACAATTACGTAATGTATGTAAACCAAGGTGGTAACCGCCCACCAAGGCTTGTTGGTGAAAACAATCGTATTATCAAACATAAATTCTCTTGCTCTCGTAACGAAGAACACCAATTATTCTTCTTCTTTCTCATACACAATAATACCATTACTAAAATTGGTCAATATCCTTCACTGGCAGACCTCGCCGCTGTTGAGATTCGTAAATACAGAAGTATCTTAGGTAACGACCTTTGGTTAGAGTTTAGTAAGGCAGTTGGCTTAACTTCCCATGGAATAGGGATTGGTGCGTTTGTCTATTTACGACGGATTTTTGAAAATCTTGTTGAAGATGCACACCAGAAACAGATTGCTTCTAATGGGTGGGATGAGGATTTGTATAAAAAAAGTCGAATGGATGAAAAAATATCATTATTACGACACTACCTCCCAGACTTCCTTGTGAAGAATAAATCTGTCTATTCCATTCTTAGTAAAGGGATTCACGAACTCAAGGAAGATGAGTGCCTGGACGTATTTCCAAAAATCAAACTTGGTATTGAACTAATACTTGATGAAAAGATTGAGCAATTACAGCGTGAAAAGAAAATCAAACTCGCATCAAAAGAAATAGGTGAATTAAATCATAAGCTAAAATCAACAGATTCCAAATAAAGAGCCAGAGAAACTAGAGCCCATAACAAGGGGAGTTTTAAAGAGGCAAGGGCATAATAAGGGAAGTTTGAAGGGGCGAAGCTCCTTCACCACCCACCTCCCCCTCTCCTTTGAAGGAGAGGGGGATAAAGGGGGAGAGGTAGATAAACAATCCAATAAAGTTCGGCACTGATGGCTGGCAAGGCATTGGTAAACGGCAAGGATGAGACTATGGCTATTCAAGTTTTTGTTTCGCACACACACGGAGACGAAGAGTTTTGCGATATTTTCGATAGGGCTTGTGCGCAGGTAGGTATCAAAGCTTTTCGCTCCGAATTTGAGAGGATAGAGTTACCTGCATGGGAGACAATAAGGAATGCCATAAGAAAATCACGAGCTTTATTTCTATTAGTTGGTAAAGAGCTAGCAAGACTCCAAGCTTTGCCCGACCCTTCATGGCCGTATACCCAAAATTGGATTGCCAATGAAATTGGCATAGCTTGTGAGAGGGGAATAGATGTATGGGTTATTTGTGACGATGTGGAGATAAATTTTCCTGTGCCTTATCTAAGTAATTATCTCCCCGTAAGCCTACGGCACAAAGAGGTTTTTGATTATTTTGTTGCCATTTTAAGGGTGTATACACGTTATAGAAAACTCAAATTCCCCGATAAGAAGCATGGATTTTGGTGTCCTTATCAAGACTGCCAAATTCCTTTCAACTTGTGGATGTCTGCCGAACCTAGTGACATGATAGTATGTCCTCATTGCTTGAGACAGATAGTGTTTAACGAAAAATTCCCGGTAGAATAGGCAAAGCAAAGGCTTAATAAGCCAAAAGGGGGAAGGTTGAAGGGGAGGGGTAGCTAAAGACTCAAAAATGGAAAAGGTGATATTTGCCTGGAGTGGTGGTAAGGATAGCGCCATTAGCCTTTATGAAATTCAAAAGAGTGGCACCTGTGAGATAGTGTCTTTGCTAACCACGATAACTAAGGATTATGATAGGGTTAGTATGCACGGTGTGCCGAGAACTTTAGTTGAGCAGCAGGCATATTCCTTGGGTCTACCTATTGAGGAGGTTTTTATTTCTAAGTCTTCTTCTAATGAAGAATATGACTCTAAGATGAGAGAAATCCTTACCAGATTTAAACAAGCTGGTGTTTCCTCAGTAGTTTTTGGTGACGTATTTTTGGCAGGAGTAAGGAAATATCGAGAGGATAATTTATCAAAGCTGGGGATGAAGGGAATCTTCCCTATATGGAGGCGGGATACCGCCGAACTCACAAGGTCTTTTATAGCACTGGGCTTCCAGGCTGTCATTACCTGTGTTGACTCTAGGTTCTTAGATAAGAGTTTTGTCGGCAGGATGCTTGATAGACACTTTTTAGCTGAGCTTCCGCCTAATGTTGACCCCGGCGGTGAGAATGGAGAATTTCATTCTTTTGTCTTTGATGGCCCGATATTCAACGAAAGAATAAGCTATAAACTAGGTGAACGAGTGTTAAGGGATTCATTCTATTTTTGTGATTTATTGCCAGAAGGGGTGGTTAGATCTAACAGGGACGTTTGAAGGGGCTACTCCCTTTCAAAACCTATACTTTCCTCTATCCTTTGTGGGAATAGGTACTAGAGAAAGTCAAAGAGAGGCTTTGCCTCTCTTATAAAACTAATCCCCCCTCTCCTTTGAAGGAGAGGGGGACCGAGGGGGTGAGGATGGATACTCCCATTAAATTTGGCACTGATGGCTGGCGGGGGATTATCGCCCAGGACTTCACCTTTGATAATGTGCGGGCTTGTGCCCAAGGGGTAGCCGATTACCTTAAACAGACAGGTCTAGCCAGTCGGGGGGTAATTGTGGGTTATGACACTCGCTTTGCCTCCGAGGACTTCGCCTCGGCTGCCGCTGAGGTAGTGGCTGGCAACGGAATAAAGGCATACCTCTGTTCTAAGGTTACCCCAACACCAGTAATAAGCTATGGGGTACTGGCGCGGAAGGTTGGCGGGGCTATTATTATAACTGCCAGCCATAATCCGGCTAGGTGGAATGGTTTTAAGTTTAAGTCCGAGTATGGCTCTAGCGCTCCACCTGAGGCTATTGCCCAACTGGAAAAGAATATCTCTCAAGCCCTGAGTATAGGCAAGATAAACCATTTGCCACTGGCTGAAGCTGTAGAACAGGGATTGGTAGAATATCTTGACTTAGCCCCAATTTACTTCAGCCAGCTAAATAGCCTTATTGACCTTAGCGAGCTACGTCAAGCCAGACTAAGGGTAGTAGCTGACTCCATGTATGGCGCTGGGGCTGGCTACTTCAGGACGCTGTTAGCCGGAGGAGCCATCAAGGTAACCGAGATAAATAGCGAACGCAACCCGCTCTTCCCCGGGATACAGCCTGAGCCAATCGAAACAAATTTGGGCAAACTCTCAGCTATGGTTAAACAGCAGGAGGCTGATGTTGGCTTAGCCACTGATGGTGATGCCGACCGTATTGGCATTATAGACGAAAAGGGGGTCTTCCTAAACCAACTCCAGGTCTTTGCTCTGCTTGCTCTTTATCTGTTGGAGGTGCGTGGGGAGCGAGGGCCTATAGTCAAGACAATAACTACCACCAGCATGCTCTACCGCTTGGGTGAGATATTTAATGTCTCGGTCTATGAGACGCCGGTGGGCTTTAAGTATGTTGCCCCGATAATGATGGCGGAAAATGCTCTCATTGGTGGGGAGGAAAGTGGTGGCTATGGTTTCCGAGGTCATGTGCCTGAGCGAGATGCCATTCTGGCTGGTCTCTATTTCCTTGACCTGATGGTTAAGACCGGTAAAACGCCGTCACAACTTTTGGACTATCTCTTCAGCAAAGTAGATCCTCACTACTACCAACGGGTAGATATAGAATTCCCTGCTGAGGAGCGTCAGGCGATAAATAATCGTCTTAGAGATAATTTCCCCGACATTATTGATGGGGTTGAGGTAGTAAATATAGATACCGCTGACGGCTTTCGCTATATTCTAGCTGATACCACTTGGCTGCTCATCAGGTTTTCCGGAACGGAGCCGATACTTCGCATCTATGCCGAGAGTAATAGCCAAACTCGGGTGGACAGTCTGCTTGAGTTCGGGAGAGAATTAGCCGGGGTCTAAAGTTTAGGGAGGCTAGAGTATGGAGGATAAATTTCCCCGAAAAACGGAAAAGCCCTGGGGATTTGAGCTATTGTTTGCTCATACCCCGAAGTATGCCGGCAAGGTAATCCTGGTCAGGAAAGGACATCGGCTTAGCCTTCAGTATCATAAAAAGAAGGACGAAAGTATGTATATATATGAAGGGAAGGCATTGCTGGAAATTGAGGGAAGTGATGGGCGTATGGCGACTAAAGTAGTTCAGTCCGGTCAGTGTATCAGGGTTCCTCCCCGCACCAGGCACCGCCTAGAGGCTATAGAAGACACTACATTTTTTGAAGTCTCAACCCCTGAGCTGGAGGATGTGGTAAGGGTGGAAGATGACTACGGGCGAGCTAGCCGATAATTCTGGAGCTGTTTAGCGATTCCTTGGAAGTTACTTATTGACCTCACCCCCTGTATCCCCCCTCTCCTTGAAAGGAGGGGGGAGAAGAGATTTTAGAGAGGGGCAAAGCCCCTCTCTAACTTACATTCCCCCTTCCCTTAATTAGGGAAGGGGGTCAGGGGGATAGGTCACCAAATAATTTTGGTTCTTTATTGTCTTGACTCGTCACCAGTAGAAGCCATAGACTTCTCAAAGTAATGGCTAGAAGATTCTAAATTACGATTTATTAACCCATCAGGGAGGGATGGTGAATTTAAGTAACCGGTTTTATTATGGCTGGGTTATTGTCATTGGAGCTTTTCTTTGCTACATGGGTTGGGGTGTCAGTCGGTATCTATATCCCTATGTTCTTCCTACTATAGAAGCCGAGCTCAATCTGACCCATGAGCCAATGGGAATCATCGCCTCAACCTACTTCTTTGCCTATACCATTATGACCTTTGTTTGGGGTATCATCGCCGATAGGATAGGACCACGAAAATGTATGTTAATGGGGCTAACTATTATCTTTATCGGCTTATCTTGTATGGGCTTCATGTCATCACCTATAACTGGTTCTTTATCCTATCTCCTCTGTGGCGCTGGTGCCGCCGGCATAGCTGTCCCGGTGGTTCCCCTCATCTCAAACTGGTTTGGCAAGCAACGAAGAGGAGGTTGTTTAGCAACTCTTCGAAAAACTTTGTCCTGAAGCTAGCCAGCCAGCCTCAAAGCTATTATACTTGAAACAAAAGTCTGGAGGCTGGAGCATGGCAAAGGTAAGGTGCAAAGAAACAAGGGTAGACACTTTCTTTGGTAACTTCCTTTATGACCAGAAGGTATCAAGAAGCCATTTCTTAAGGAAGCTAAATGAGGTTGTGGATTGGGGCAGGTTTACCAGAAAGGTTCTTGGCTATTACCGGGGCAAAGGGGAAATAGGTCAGGCGCCATATAATCCTACCATCATATTAAAGATGCTCTTGCTGTCTTATCTATGGAATGTCTCGGAAAGGATGATAGAGGTACTGGCTAACGATAGCTTATCCATCGGTTTCTTTTTGGGGCTTGGTGCTGATGAAAAATCTCCTGACCATTCCACCTTAACCTTATTTAAGAATCGGCTGATTCAAGGTGCTGGTTTAAAGGCTTATGAGGAGCTATTTGATGAGATAATTAGTATGGCTCAAGAGAAGGGCGTCAAATTCGGCCAGCTTCAGATAGTGGATAGCGTTCATCTAGTAGCTGATGTCAATTTGGGGAAAGATAAGCAGAGGCAGAGGGAGGGCAAGCCCCCCAGGGATAGAGATGCCACCTGGGGAGCGAAAGGGGATAAGGTAGTGGTAGACAAGGATGGCAAAAGGCACAAAGGAAAGCAGTACTACTATGGATATAAAGACCAGGTAAGCCTTAATGCTAGTAGCGAGCTAGTGACCAGTGTTATTCCTGGCCATGCCAATGACTATGATGGCCATAAGTTAAGAAAGTTGGTAGAAAAGGATTTAAGCAAGGGGATAGAGGTTGGCACAGTAGCTGGTGATAAAGGCTATGATGATGGCGACAACCACTATTATCTTGGGTATAAAGGGATTAATTCGGCGATAAGGCTTAATAATTATCGGACCAAGAAGAAGGATAAGAACAAGGAGGGGTGGTTAAAATTGAAACAAAGCCAGGAATACACCGAGGGTCTAAGGGAGAGGTATAAGGTAGAGAGGAAATTTGGTGAGGCGAGGAAGTGGCATGGCTTTAGGCGGTGTCGCTACGTAGGCTTTATCAGTCATGCTATTCAGAGCTATCTTACCTTTATGGCGCTTAATCTAAAGAGGCTGGTGAAGCTGTTAACTGGTGTTAGCTTCAGGGGTGAAGCCAAAGCCAGTGTTCTTATGAGTGGCTAAATAGGGGGTAACTCTTGCCCAAAAACAGGCGGAGGGGGAAACAGATAGCAGTAGAGAAAGCTAACGAGATGATTAAAGCACCATAAATCGTGGTGGAAAATAGAAATGCGCCCCCAAAAAGGGGATGGGTGACTAAAACTACCCGTTGCTAAACGATCTCGAAGAGGTATAGCCTTCGGCATTGCCACGGCTGGAACTGGTGTCGCCCCCGCAGTACTAGGGATTGTGGTTCCATTGATATTGTTCAGTTACTCATGGAGGTGGAGTTGGTGGTTTGGTGCGGCATTTGTCCTCGTTATGGCTATCGCTAGCTGGTCTTTACTGGTGGATACCCCGACAAAAAGGGGCTTGTCTCCTACGGGGGCCAGTAATGAGGAACCCTCAGTATCACTGAAGGAACTTGGAACAAAGAGCTATGAACAGACACAGTCTAAGGCACCTATCAGGGATATTTTGAAGCGAGGCACGGTCTGGAATCTGGCTGGTCTCTATTTTATCTGGGGTATTGGCGAAATGATTTTTGTGACCTTCGCCGTCGCCTATCTTAAGGAGATAGGCTGGGGGATTAAGGCAGCGGCCGGGGCCTATGCCACATTTGGAGCTTTAAGCATACCGGCTCCCATAATATGGGGGATTGCCGCTGACCGCATGACCAAGAAGTACCTCTTTATCATGGCGCTGGCTCTACAGACAATAGGTGTGCTTATTTTCCTAGGTGGCAGCCCAGTAGGCGGCTATGTTGGAGCGGGTATTATTGGATTTGCATTTATTGGGATACCGACGGTAATGCAAGCATCCATAGCAGATTATTATGAGCCAACAATTATTGGTACCACCTATGGCTTCATAACTCTCGGTTTTGCCGTTGGTGCTATAGTGGCGCCCACGGTAGGCGGGGTTCTTGGAGACAGAACGGGAACACTGAGCACAGCAATTTTGTTTGGCTTAGGGGCGCTAATTATGGCCTTCATTTTGGCACTAATACTGAAGAAACCGCCGAAGCGCTAGCCAAGTGACTCTCGTGATATTTTGATTAAGATAGTAAGCACCGCAGAGGGGCAAATCTGTAAAAGATCACAATTTCCCTCTGGCTAGTGGCCTCTATCGCTTGGTATATTGAGGGGCTTTGCGGGCACGCTTGAGGCCAGGCTTCTTTCTTTCTTTAACCCGGGGGTCTCGGGTAAGCAGTCCGTATTGGCGTAATATAGGTTTAAGCCTCTCATCAGCCCTGACCAGGGCTCGGGCAATGCCGTGGGAAATGGCGCCACTCTGTCCTGATATGCCGCCGCCGTTTACCTTAACCACCACATTATACTTACTGGTGTTCTCGGTAACCAGAAGGGGCTGCATGATAATTCGGCGGTGCTCAAGGCGGGGAAACAACTCTTCATATGGGGTACCATTTATAATAATAGCCCCACTACCGGGTAGCACTCTTACCTGCGCCACTGCCGTCTTACGTCGCCCTGTCCCATAAAAATAAGCTTGCTTTTCCATTGAACCCTATCCCTCTCTTTAACTCTCTTTAGTTACTACCTCGGTTGAGCCAGACCTGGCCTTGGTTGGGTGAGGATGGGTATCACCAGCGTAGACCCTAAGCTTTTTAAACATTTTAGCACCCAGCCGGTTGTGGGGCAACATCCCCTTGACTGCATGCTCAATTACTCGGGTAGGGTTAGTCTGCATCATTTTTTCCAAATTGATACTTCTTAGTCCCCCCGGATATCCTGAATGTCGGTAATAGACCTTCTGCTTAGTCTTACTACCGGTAACACGAACCTTCTCAGCGTTAATAATCACCACAAAATCGCCGGTATCTAGGTTAGGGCTGAATATTGGTTTACGCTTACCCATAAGCAAGCTAGCTACTTGAGTGGCCAGCCGACCTAAAACTTTGTCTGAAGCATCAATAACATGCCACTCTCGCTTGATATCAGATGCCTTAGTGCTATAGGTTTTCATTATATCTCTCCCAAGGGTGAGGATAATTTACCCGCATTAGATATAGCCCACAAGCCGGAGCTGTTGGCCCAGCCATCCCCGGTTGTTTAGCCTCAATTAGGTTGCTAAATTCGTCGGTGGTCATCTTACCCAAGCCGACTCTAATTAGGGAGCCGACCGTATTACGTACCTGATGGGGTAAGAAGGAGTTAGCCGCCATATTGAAAATAGCTAGTTCCCCAGCCTTTTCTATTTCGGCTCTATATACGCGCCGGACGGTGCTTTTTATACCAGCCCCGATGCAGGTCACGAATGAGGCGAAGTCATGCTCACCGATAAGCGCCTGACACGCCTGATTCATAGCTTCAATATCCAGATGACCAGAAACCAAGTAAGCGAAGCCTTCCCAGATAGGAGAGCGGGTCAAACTATTTAATATGTAGTAGCTATATTCCCGGCTAAGGGCATCCCGCCTAACATTAAAAAAATCGCCTACTCCATACGCTGCCTTAACCGCAATATCCCTAGGTAAATAATGGTTTAGTCCGTTAATAAAAGTCTGTGGTGGGAGAGACGACCCAGTCCGGAAGCTAACCACCTGTTCCCGAGCATGGACACCGGCATCAGTTCGACTAGCTGCCATCACCCGACACCTCTCCCCCGTAAGCTTCCATAGAGCTTTCTCTATCTCCCCCTGGATGGTAGGCAGATTAGCCTGCAATTGGAAGCCATGGTAGTTGGTGCCATTATACTCCATAATTAATACCATCTTGGTGATTGTTACCAAGAGACGACCTTCCTTCACCCGGACAGTGGCTGGTGAACATCATACCAATTCAAGCCGAACCATAGGGGCTCCGTCACCCAACCTAGGTCCTAATTTAGTAATCCGGGTATATCCGCCAGGGCGCTCAGCATACCTTGGGGCGGTCTCAGCAAATATCTTCTCTATTACCTTTTTATCTAAAATAAATGATAGTGCTTGGCGACGTGAGTGGAGTCCACCCTCCTTACCCAGGGTAATCATCTTCTCCGCCAGACCACGCACCTCTTTGGCTTTGGCTTCGGTAGTAGTAATCTTCTCATACCGTAGAAGGTCAGTCACCAGGTTACGATACAGTGCTCTACGGTGACCACTAGGTCTACCTAACTTCCTACCAGCTACTCTATGCCTCATCCTCTTTCCTCTCCTCAATCTTGGGAGTCAGAGACAGACCTAATGCCTTGAGACGCTCATCCAGCTCTTGTTTAGACTTCTGCCCAAAATTACGTATTGAAAGCAACTCCTTCTCCCCTCTAGTTATAAGTTCTCCCACTGTAGTAATGCCACTGCGTCTTAAAGCGTTAATAGTACGCACTGATAAGTCTAGTTGCTCTAACGGCGTATTATATTGTTCATCAGGGATTGATAGCCGAATGAGCTCTTTCTCCTCCTCCACCTGGGAAACCTTGGCATAATCAACAAACGGGGAGAGCTGCTGTATCAAAATCTCAGCCCCGAGGCTGATGGCGTCTACCGGTGATATTGTTCCATCTGTCCATACCTCTAGAGATAACCGTTCCCGACTAGTCTCCCGACCAATATGGGTTGACTCGACGGCAATATTAACCTTACGTATTGGGCTAAAAATGGCGTCTACTGGGATAGCCCCCACCGGTAGATTATCACTGGATTCAGCCTGCCTATAGCCTTCACCCAGTTCCACGTTAAACTCCACATAAAGTTTGGCTTCAGGTGAATCCAAGGTAGCCAGGTGAAGCTCAGGGTTGACAATTTCAAAGTCAGCCGAGGGTGTAATATCAGCAGCACAAACCCGCCCCTCTCCCTCTACCTCCAGTGTTAACTTGCCTGGTTGGCCGGGAAGAGACCTTAATCTTAACGCTTTAACATTAAGCAGGAACTCAATAGTATCTTCCTTCACGTAAGGAATGGTGGAGAATTCGTGTTGCATTCCTTCAATCTTAACCCAGGTTATGGCTGCCCCGGGAAGGTAGCCTAATAGCACTCGCCGTAGGCTATTACCTAGGGTTATACCAAAGCCCTTTTCCAGCGGCTCAGCAAAAAAGCGTCCAAAAGTAGCCGTAGCTTCAACACACTTAATCGTAGGTATGGTTAGACGAGACAAGATGCCCCCCTCCTTATCAACTAACTTATCGTGAGTAGAATTCAACTATACTCTTTCCATCAAATTTAGCCTCAATATCATCAGGTGTAGGCAGCGATAAGACTTGACCAACCAGATTCTGCTTATCCAGACTCAGCCAGTTTAAGACTTGTTTACTCGTAATGTCTTTAACCAGTTGTTTGTAATACTCACTTTCGGTACTCGTTGGCTTCCAGCTAATGGTATCACCCTCCTTAATCAGACAAGAGGGTATATCGGTTCGGTGCCCATTGAGCAAAATGTGCCCGTGCCTAACTAGCTGGCGAGCCTGGGCGCGGGAGTCAGCAAAGCCTAAACGATATACCACATTATCCAGCCGCCTCTCCAGTAGCACTAGTAGATTTTCCCCGGTAATACCTGGCTGCCGCTCGGCGGCAGCAAAAAGCCGCCTAAATTGCTGTTCTAAGAGTCCATAACTATAGCGGGCTTTCTGCTTCTCCCGAAGTTGCAAGCCACGCTCAGAGAGCCGATAGCGTCGACTGGACTGCTGTCCCGGAGGTTTCGACCGCTTATCCAGCGTACACTTAGTGATACACTTACTACCTTTAAGCATTAGCTTCTCACCACTACGGCGACATAATCGGCAGACGGCTGCTGTATACCTTGCCATTCTTCAGCCTCCTACACTCGCCTTCTTTTCGGCGGGCGACAACCATTGTGTGGGATAGGGGTTACATCCCTGATGCTGGTAATGTAAAGGCCGGAACTCTGGAGAGAACGAATAGCTGCCTCGCGTCCACTACCAGGGCCCTTAACATAAACCTCTACCTGCCGTAAGCCGTGTTCCTTGGCTTTTCGGACAGCATCACGGGCGGCCAATTGAGCTGCATAGGGAGTGCCTTTGCGCGAGCCCTTAAACCCGGCAGTACCTGAGCTTCCACAAGCGATAACATTCCCCTCGGGGTCGGTAAGGGTAACTATGGTATTATTAAAGGTGGATTGAATGTAAGCTCTCCCGGCCGGGACAGACTTACGCTCCCATCGCTTTCGCGTAGCTCGCTTCTTTTGTGGCATTTTACCCTCCTAACATAAGACTACTTACTTCTTTGTCGTACCACGCCTCTGCCCTCTACCGGCCACGGTTTTACGAGGACCGCGTTTAGTACGGGCATTGGTTCGGGTTCGCTGCCCTCTAAGCGGTAAACCATGACGATGCCTGATACCTCGGTAGCTACCAATCTCAATGAGGCGCTTGATGTTAAGGTTAACCTCTTTTCTAAGCTCACCCTCAACCATATACTCCCGGTCAATAAGCTCGCGAAGACGATTAACCTCATCTTCAGTAAGGTTACTCACCTTAATATCATGACCAACGCCGGTCTGGGCTAAAATCCTCTGGCTTAAGCTAGGACCAATACCATAAATGTATTGCAGTGCAATACCAATATGCTTATTTCTGGGTATGTCCACACCGGCTATGCGTGCCATATATGCCCTCCTTGCGCCAAAGATTAACCCTGCCTCTGTTTATGTCTTGGGTTGGGACAAATAATCCTAACTACCCCTCGCCGCTTTATGACCTTGCACTTTTCACATCTTACCTTAACCGAAGCTCGTACTTTCATTATAAATCTCTCTTTAACTATTTACTTAAACCGATAGGTAATTCGGCCCCGACTCAGGTCATAGGGAGAAAGCTCGACCAGCACCTTATCGCCGGGTAATACTTTAATATAATGTAGCCTTATCTTACCTGAAATATGAGCCAGCACCCTATGCCCGTTAGGCAGTTCCACACGAAACATAGCATTAGGCAGCGGCTCTACCACTATCCCCTCAACCTCTATAGTCTGCTTCTTAGCCATACGTCCTATACAGTAGTCAGCACCTCTGGTTCAGCCTCGGTAATGACTATGGTATGTTCAAAGTGAGCGGAAAGACTCCCATCGGCAGTAAATACCGTCCAGTGGTCATCACCAAGCCGAGTACGCCAGTCACCAGCATTCACCATGGGTTCCAGGGCAAGGGTCATCCCCCTTTTTAGCACTGGGCCAGTTCCGGGTAAACCAAAGTTGGGTATTTGCGGTTCCTCATGTAGCTCCCGACCAATACCATGCCCGGTATACTCCCGTACTACCGAATAGTTCCTTGACTCAGCGTAATTTTGGATAGCCGATGAAATATCGCCCAATTTTGCTTCAGCTCGGGCGGCAGCCATACCAGCCTTTAGTGCACCTTCAGTAATTTCCAGAAGCCGCCTAGCTGTTGAGCTAATTTTGCCAACGCCCACAGTCACGGCAGCATCACCGTGAAAACCCATAAAAATGGCTCCCAGGTCAAGAGAGACGATATCCCCCTCCTCTAGAATGCGCTCCCCGGGAATCCCATGCACAATCTCATCATTTACTGAAGCACAGAGATTAGCCGGGAATCCCCGATAGCCCTTAAACGAGGGCTTGGCTCCTAGCCTTTCTATCTCTCTAGCCACCATAATATCCAAGTCCTTGGTTTTTATCCCTGGTCTCATCTGCCTGGTCAACACCTCCAACACTATGGCCACAATTCTACCGGCTTGCCGCATAGCCGCTATCTCTTGATTTGATTTGATAATTATGCTCATCTGGTTACTATTTTATGCATATTAGCTGGCGGCTAAGCCACTACGAATAGCCGAAACTATTCTCCTACTCACTTCAGCTTGTTCTCCAGCTCCAGCCACCTCCAGCAGCTTACCTGACTGGTTATAATAATCAACCAGGGGAGCCGTCTCGGCAAAATAGACCCGTAATCGCTCTCTAACTGTTTGTGGGGTATCATCAGGGCGCTGATACAGTTCACCGCCACACTGGTCACACTTACCCCAAACCTTGGGTGGGGAATCGGTGGCATGATACGGTATTTGACAATGGCGACAAAGCCAGCGCCCACTCAAGCGCCGGAGAAGCTCCCCCTCAGGTACCGTGATATATACCACTTTATCTATCGCCCTAGCCTGCTGGGCTAAAGCACTATCCAGTGCCTTTGCCTGCCTGAGATTCCGGGGAAAGCCGTCCAGAATTACCCCGCTTTCACAATCAGGGGCTAACAAGCGCTCTAAAACCATTTGTATAGTTACCTCATCAGGAACTAACATCCCCTTCTCCATATAAGACTTAACTTTTATTCCCAGCTCAGTTCTCCTCTCCACCGCCTGCCGAAACAGGTCGCCAGTAGCAATATGAACTAAATTCAGCTTCTGAGCTACCGTAGCCGCTTGTGTTCCTTTGCCTGCTCCAGGAGCACCCAGCAAGATAATATACATCTTTTTACTATTTTAGCAAACCTCCGTAGCGCCGCATTACTAATTGTGCTCTATCAGTGTCATGGTATCAAAAACACGCCTTTACTCTATTTTATAAAACCTTCATAGCGCCGCATTACTAATTGCGCTTCTATCTGCTTCATGGTGTCCAGAACGACGCCAACCACAATAAGCATGCCCATGCTAGATAGCTGTATTGCCTGAACATTGGTAATCTCTCTAGCAAAAAAGGGCATTACTGCTACCGAAGCTAGAAAGAGAGCCCCTGCCCAGGTGATATGTTTTATAACCTTGTCAAGATACTCCTTGGTGATTTTACCGGGGCGAATGCCAGGAATAAAGCCTCCCTGTTTCTGCAGGACGCCGGGCAAGTCCTGTTGCCCAAAAATCACCATGGTATAAAAGAAGGCAAAGGCAAGTGTCAGCAGAAAAAACAGACCCCAGTAGACTAGTCCCAAAGGTATGGCTGCGTTAGCGTCAAACAGACGCATAATTGTATCAGCTATGTTAGGCTCGGCTGGATTAGCAAAATAACTGGCAATCATGCTGGGGAAAAGTACCAGAGACATGGCAAAGATAAGGGGTATCATGCCGGCGGTGTTTACCCTAAGTGGGATATGGGTTGAGCCTGATTGCTTATACATCCGACCACCACGAAATACGCTACGAGAGTATTGTACCGGAATACGGCGGTGTGCCTCAGTAAAGATGACTATTACCACTGTAGTGGCTAAAGCTATCAGAATATAAACTGCTAGGCCGCCCCAATTAGTTTCACCTACCATGAAACCCTGCCCAATCATTTGCCAGTAGCCCGCCACGATGCCGCCAAAGATTATTATCGATATGCCATTACCAATACCGTATTCAGTAATACGCTCACCTAGCCAGATAAGGAACATGGTGCCAGCCACCATTGATAGCACAATAGCTATGGTTGGCAGCACGCCCGCGGTGCTGACAATACCCTGCCGCTGGAGGAAAACTAGTTGTCCGTAACCGGCAAGACCAGCCATAGGTACGGTTAACCAGTGGGTAATCATATTAATCTTGTGTCGGCCGGTTTCCCCTTCCTGGGAGATGGCTTGCAGTCTGGGGATAACCGGTACCAGTAGCTGCATAATAATTGACGCCGTTATATAGGGGTAAACCCCCATGGCGGCCACACTAAAGCGCCTCATGGCACCACCACTGAACATGTCAAGCATACCCAGCAAGGCGTTACCCTGGAAAAACTCATCTAGTGCCGAAAGGTCTACCCCGGGGACCGGCACGTGAGCTACAAAGCGGAAGACTACTAGAATACCCAGGGTGATAAGAATCCGGCGCCTCAGGTCAGGTAGGCTGAAGGCATCAATCATTGCCCGAAGCAGTCTTGGTTTAGTCTGCTGCGGCCGCATACCCCACCTCCTCAGCTTGGCCCCCGGCTGCCTCTATCTTAGCTTTAGCTGCCGCCGAGAATTTGTTTGCCTTTACCACCAGAGGACGATTAATATCACCGTCAGCCAAAATCTTAATCGGGTGACGTAGAGATTTCACTATTCTTGCGGCTACCAACTTCTCTGGCGTTATCTCACTTCCAGGTTCAAAGATATTGAGTTTATTTATATTAACAATGCTATACTCGGTCCTAAAGATATTGGTAAAGCCGCGCTTTTGCGGTAGGCGTTTAATTAACGGCAACTGCCCACCTTCAAAGCCGGGACGCATACTATGGCCAGAACGAGACTTCTGCCCTTTGCAGCCCCGTCCTGAATAGGTGCCGTGTCCACTACCATCCCCCCGCCCCACCCGCTTCCGGCGTTGCTTAGAACCTGGAGCTGGGGAAAGTTCATCCTGCCTCACGAGTTTTCCTCCTCCACCTTGACTAGATGTTTCACCTGATTAACCATGCCTCGTATCGGAGCACAGTCGTTATGGATAACGCTCTGATTTAGCCGATGCAAACCCAGAGCCCTCAGAGTTCTCTTCTGGACCTCAACATAACCAATACCACTTTTGACCCAGGTAATATGTAGCTTAGCCATCACCCTCTGCCTTCTCGACTTTAGCTGGCTTACGTCTAGCCAGCTCTTCTTTTGGGTCTCTAAGCTGGCTGAGGGCAAGCATTGTCGCCCTAGCTACATTAATTTTATTAGAGCTACCTAATGATTTGGTCAGGACATCCTTAATCCCGGCTGCCTCGAGCACAGCCCGGACACTGCCCCCAGCAATAATACCGGTACCGCGTGCCGCTGGTTTTAATAAGACCTTGGCGGCTCCAAATTTGACCCTTATTTCATGGGGGATAGTGGTGCCAGTAAATGGTACTTTAATCAGATTCTTTCTGGCGATAGCTCCGGCCTTGTTAATCGCTCCTGGCACTTCAGTCGCCTTGCCCACGCCTATACCGACATGACCATTACCATCTCCGGTTACCACCAAAGCGCTAAAACTAAGGCGCTTGCCTCCACTTACCACCTTAGCCACCCGGTTAACATTGATCAGCTTTTCATTCAGTGTCAACTCGGTTGGGTCAATTTTACTTATCAGTTGCTGCACCTGTCTTAAAACCCCTTTAAAATTTTAATCCCGCTTGTCGCGCTGCTTCAGCCAGGGCTTTAACCCGGCCGTGATATTTATATCCACCGCGGTCAAAAACTGCCTGATTTATTCCTTTACCTAGAGCTCGCTTAGCTACCAGAGAACCAACCAGCTCTGCCTTACCTGTCTTGACTTTACCCGCTGCCTCGCTTTTTATCTCTGGCTCAAGGGTTGAGGCAGAAGCCAGCGCATGTCCGTTTAAGTCATCAATGACCTGAGCATATATATGGTTCAAGCTACGAAAGACACATAAGCGAGGTCTAGAGGTGGTGCCTTCCACTTTGGCTCGGACTCGTTTATGCCTTTGGTGACGAGCTACTCTTGGTTCATTCTTCCCCATATATTACCTCTTACCGATAGCTTTCCCGGCTTTACCAGCTTTAAGGTGGACTAGTTCCCCAGCGTACCTAATACCCTTACCCTTATAAGCGTCCGGGGGACGGGTAGCCCGGATTTTAGCTGCCATCTCGCCAACCATTTCCTTACTAATCCCAGTAACCTTAATGCGATTGGCTCCCTCTATTGCCAGGGACACACCGGGTAGTGGTAGCACCTCTACCGGGTGCGAATATCCGACATGAATTATCAGTTTATCTCCTGTCTTTTCCGCCCGGTAACCCACCCCCACTATTTCTAAACTCTTCTCAAAGCCACTAGTTACTCCTTCCACCATGTTGGACAGAAGGCTTCGTGTCAGTCCGTGTAAGGAACGGTGCCCCTTGCTATCACTGGGACGTGACACGGTCAGGCTGTTGTCGTTTAGGGCTATGGACATATCGGGGTTGAAACAACGGCTAAGCTGCCCTTTGGGTCCGGTTACAGTTACCTCACCCGGTTTAATATCCACCACCACCCCCTCCGGCACAGTTATCGGCATTCGTCCCACTCTAGACATTTTTATAACCCCAAGATTTACTTACCATACATAGCATAAAAGTTCACCCCCAAGCCCCCGGCGCCAGGCCTGTTGTCCGGTCATTACGCCCTTAGATGTAGAAACAATGGCAATGCCTCTACCCCCATAAACCCGGGGGATTTCTTGGTGCTGGACATATACCCTCAGCCCGGGCTTGCTTACTCGCTCCAGCCCAGAAAGGAGGGACTGATTTTTATCACTATATTTAAGGTGTATCTTAATTACCCGCTGCGGCTTGCCCCTAAGCACCTCATAATCGCTAACGAACCCCTCCTCCTTGAGGATTCTAGCAATGGAGAGCTTCATCCTCGATGCTGGCACTAGCACAAAATCGTGCCGTGCCATAATGGCATTGCGTATTCTAGTTAGCATATCGGCAATTGGGTCGGAGATAGTCATCGCCTACTTCCTCTATAATAATTTACCAGCTTGATTTTTTCACTCCCGGAATCTGGCCAGCAAGAGCCAACTTACGAAAACAAATTCGGCAAAGCCCGAACTTACGGATATAGGCACGAGGTCGGCCACACAAGTAACATCGGTTGTGCTGTTGCACCTTGTATTTTGCCGGGCGCTGCCACTTTGCGATTTTTGATTTTTTAGCCATACTGCTCCATCTAGTCCTTGGCAAAGGGCATACCTAATAATTCTAGCAGGTGTTTGCCCTCTTCATCGGTTTTGGCGGTAGTAATAATTGACACTTCTAGCCCTCGCACCTTATCTATTTTGTCATAATCTACTTCCGGAAAGATAATTTGTTCCTTAAGCCCCAGAGTATAGTTTCCCCGACCAGCAAAGGAGTTGCTAGAAACCCCTTGAAACTCGCGCATACGGGATAAGACAGCATTTACCAGCTTGTCAAAAAAGTCATACATTCGCTCTCCCCGTAGGGTTACCTTAAGTCCGATAGGCATCCCTGCCCTCAACCTAAAGGCCGCAATAGACTTCTTGGCACGGGTGATTACCGGGTGCTGTCCCGAAATAGCTGTCAGGTCTCTCTCCGCTGCTTCCAGAGCCTTAGCATTCTGAATTGCCTCACCCAAGCCTATATTAAGCACTATCTTATCTAGCCGTGGTACCTGCATTATATTCTGGTACCCATGAAGCTTCATCAAGCTAGGAATAACCTCTTGCTTATACCTTTCCTTCAGTCGTGACATTTAATCAATTACCTCAGAGCATCGGTTACAAGCCCGAACCTTCCGGCCATCCTCTAAAAAGCGGAAGCCAATTCGGGTAGGACGATTACACCTGCTGCACAGCAGCATAACATTTGACACCGGAATTGGCGCCTCAAGCTGTATTATGCCGGCTTGCCTAACTCTCCCCCTCGCCCTAATATGCCGTTTAATAAAGTTGATACCCTCAACCATTACCCGCTCTTTCTTAGGGTAAGCAAAACGTACCTTGCCCGTTTTGCCCTTATCTTTACCGGCAATCACCAGCACAGTATCGTTCTTTCTAATCTTCATAGCCTAATTGCCTCACAGAACTTCAGGTGCCAGAGATATAATCTTGGTAAAGTTTTTTTCCCTCAGCTCCCTGGCTACCGGCCCAAAGATTCGGCTTCCTTTAGGGTTGTTCTTATCAGTAAGAATTACGGCAGCATTTTCATCAAACCTAATACAAGAGCCATCAGGACGCCGATATGGCTGAGCGGTTCTAATGATAACTGCTCTGACCACATCCCCCTTCTTCACCCCTGCCCCGGGGATGGCTCGTTTGACTGAAGCCACAATGATATCACCCACCCGAGCATATTTCTTCCTGGTGCCGCCCAATACGCCAATACACATAAGCTGTCGGGCTCCAGTATTATCAGCTGCCTTAAGTCTGGTATAGGATTGAATCATATCAGTCTACCTACAACTAATTTCAGCTTATTTCTCTAGGCTGAATCTCTACTACCTCTCTCTTGGTTATTATCTCGGCTACTCGCCACCGCTTGTGCCTGGATAAGGGGCGAGTTTCTACAATCCTGACTATATCTCCTTGCCCACACTCATTATTTTCATCATGAGCTTTGTACTTAACTGTTCTCTTGATAGTCTTCTTATATAACGGATGGTGCCTGGATGTTTCTACTGCCACTACCGCTGTCTTATCCATCTTATTACTCACCACACGACCAATTCTAGTTTTGTGCTTGCTCTCCATAGCTTAAACCTACCTCCATGCTTCGCTAGGCAACCTTCGATTTTCCCGGTAGTGCTATACCTAGCTCCTTCTCCCTGATTATGGTCTTCAGTCTAGCAATACTCTTTTTAACTCTGGGGATTTCGCGGTGGTTCACCAATTGCCTGGTAGCTAAGCGAAAGCGAAGGTTAAGCAGCTCTTGGTGAGCTTCCTCCAATTGCTTTACTAGTTCCTCAGAATTAAGCGCTCGAATTTCCTTAACCTTCAACTTAAGCCTCCTTATTTACCCCTCGCTACTAACGGCAACACTGACTTCCCGTACCACAAATCTGGTGGCTATTGGGAGCTTGTGCGAAGCCAAGCGCATCGCCTCTTTAGCTACACACCCGCCATTTCAAATAGAATTCTTCCCGGTTTAACCACGGCTACCCAATGGTCTGGGGGACCCTTACCCCCACCCATACGGGTCTCCGCCGGCTTCTTGGTAACTGGTTTATCTGGGAAAATGGGAACCCAGACGCGGCCGCCGCGACGAATGTGATGGGTGATAGCGCGCCGTGCTGCTTCAATTTGTCGGCTAGTAACCCAGGCAGACTCCAGCGCCTGCAAACCAAAATCGCCAAAAACGACTGCGTTCCCAGCCTGGGCTCTACCCCGGCGATGTCCTTTATGACTCTTGCGGTATTTCACCCGTTTCGGTTGTAACATCCTTCTCCTCTGGTTCGGCGACTGGTGTTGGTCGTCTTTTTCGTGCCACTGGTTTAGTTGTCTTTTCTTCTGGTTCGGCTGGTGGTGCTATCTCTTCCTGCTCACTGACCACGGGTTCAGCTGGCATTTCCTCTGGTTCAGCGGCTGGTGTTGTTCGTGTTCTTCTTCGTGCCACTGGTTTAGCTGCTTTTTCTGCTGGTTTGGCTGGTGGGGCTACCTCTGGCATCTCACTGACCACGGGTCCAGCCGGTTTCTCCTCTGGTTCAGCGACTGGTGTTGGCCGTGTTCTTTTTCGTGCCACTGGTTTAGCTGCTTTTTCTTCTGGTTCGGCTGGTGGTGGTACCTCTTCCCGCTCACTGACTACGGGTTCAGCCGGTTTCTCCTCTGGTTCGGCGACTGGTGTTGGTCGTCTTTTTCGTGCTACTGGTTTAGCTGCCTTTTCTGCTGGTTCGGCTGGTGGGGCTACCTCTTCCCGCTCACTGACCACGGGTTCAGCCGGTTTCTCCTCTGGTTGAGCAACTGGTGTTGGTCGTCTTTTTCGTGCCACTGGTTTAGCTGCCTTTTCTGCTGGTTCGGCTGGTGGGGCTACCTCTGGCATCTCACTGACTACGGGTTCAGCCGGCATCTCCTCTGGTTCGGCGACTGGTGTTGGTCGTCTTTTTCGTGCCACTGGTTTAGCTGCCTTTTCTTCTGGTTTGGCTGGTGGTGGTACCTCTTTCTTCTCGCTGACTGCAGGTTCAGCTGGCATTTCCTCCACCTTAGGTTCAGGACGAATATCACCCCTATATATCCACACCTTCACCCCTATCCGGCCCAGGGTGGTACGTGCCTCAGTAAAGCCATAATCAATATCAGCCCGAAGTGTATGTAGGGGTACTCGTCCCTGATGCATAGTCTGGCGGCGAGCTATCTCGGCGCCACCTAATCTACCAGCGCAACTAACCCTCACTCCTTTAGCCCCGGCTTGGATGGTGCGGAAAATTGCCTGCTTTATCGCCCGCCGGTAAGCCACCCGGCGCTCAATCTGTTCCGCTATCGTCCTAGCTACCAAGTAAGCATCAAGTTCAGGCTGCTGGATCTCCCGGATGGTGAGTCGCACCCTCTTTCCGATAAGATTCTCAAGGTAAAGCCTCATTTCATCAACTCGTTGTCCCCCCCGCCCAATGACAACACCGGGCCAGGCAGTGTGGATGGTAATTGACACCTCATTTGCCTGGCGCTCTATCTCCACTAGCGAGACCCCGGCTTGAGCATACTTGGCTTGAATAACCTGCCGAAGCTTGATGTCCTCCTGCAGATTATCAATAAAATGTTTATCGGCATACCATTTGGCTTGCCAATCGTATATGACGCCAATTCTAAAACCCAGGGGATGGACTTTATGACCCAATTTGTTTCTCCTGCTCAGCGACAATAACTGTAATATGACTAGAACGTTTAAGGACGGGGGTGGCTCTGCCCCGCGCCCGAGGGCGAAACCTCTTTAAAGTTCGTGCCTTATCGGCAAAAATACCGACAATCATTAAATCTGAGGGGGTCATCTGGAAATTGTTCTCGGCATTAGCCGCCGCTGACTTCACCACCTTGGCTACCACTCGAGCTACTGGGCTAGAGGCAAACTTGAGCATAGTCAACGCCTCATCTACCCTCTTGCCCCGCACCATATCTACTAGTAGGCGCACCTTACGGGGCGATATGCCGGTGTCTTTAGCTATTGCCCTTACTTCCATGCTATGCCTCGTCTAGCCTACTTTCTTCTTACCTGAGGAGTTCTTTCTGCCTTAGATGTGTGTCCCCTGAAGGTTCTAGTTAAGGCAAACTCACCCAACTTGTGCCCTACCATATTCTCTGTAATATAGATAGGTACATGTCTCCTGCCGTCATGAACGGCGATGGTAAGCCCCACCATCTGGGGCAAGATAGTGGAGGCTCGTGCCCAGGTTTTTATCACTGCCTTCTGACCAGAGCGGTTGAGCGCCTCTACCTTCTTTAGCAGTTTAGCATCAACGGCTGGTCCCTTTTTAGTTGACCTTGACATTTCGTCTCCTTGCCTACTTTTCTCGACGTTTCACTATCATCTTGTCTGAAGCCTTAGGCTTCCGGGTTCGGTATCCCAGAGCCGGCTTACCCCAGGGTGTTTTAGGCCCAGGCATACCTATCGGACTCCTGCCCTCTCCACCACCATGAGGATGGTCACGCGGACTCATCGCTGAGCCTCTCACTGAGGGTCGCCAGCCCATCCACCGTCTGCGACCTGCCTTGCCCAAGTTAATGCTCTGATGGTCAATATTCCCTACCTGTCCAATGGTAGCTAGACAATAGGTTCGGATGCGCCTTACCTCGTTAGATGGTAACCGAACCAGAGCATATTCACCCTCCTTTACCATTAACTGCGCCGCAGCTCCGGCGCTCCGCACCAATTGTCCTCCCTTTCCCCTCTCCATCTCAATATTATGGATTAAAGTCCCACTGGGGATTAGCCTCAGGGGTAAGGCATTTCCCGGCTTTATCTCGGCATCATCACCCGACTTTATAATATCCCCGACACTAAGTTCTGATGGAGCCAGGATGTAACGCTTTTCCCCATCGGCATAGTAAATAAGAGCGATATTTGCCGAACGGTTAGGGTCATATTCAATAGCTGCCACCTTGCCCGGAACACCAAACTTATCCCGTTTGAAATCTAGCAAGCGGAGTCTGCGCTTTGCCCCACCACCACGGTGTCGCACAGTTATTTTTCCCTGCATATTACGCCCAGCCCTCTTTTTAAGGGGTGAGAGCAGTGATTTCTCTGGCTTTCCCTTTGTTATTTCTTCAAAGGTAGAGCCGCTCATACCCCGTCTGCCGGGAGAAGTGGGACGATATACCTTTAATGCCACCTGGGCTTCTCCTTCCTCAGCATTTATATTTCATAGTTTGGTAACAGTCTAAGATTGCTTATTAACCTCACCCTTGTATCCTCCCTCTCCTTTGAAAGAGAGGGGGAAGAGTGGTTCTTGAAGGGGCAAAGCCCCTTCAAACTACCCCTTTCGTTATTAAACACCTTCAAAGAGTTCAATCTTATCTCCTGATTTCAGTGTGACAATCGCCTTTTTATGAGATGGGGTCAACACCATTCGTCTCCCCACCCTTTTTGTCTTACCGGGAACAGTCATCACATTAACTGCCATCACCCTGACTTTAAATACCTTTTCCACAGCCTGTTTAATCTGGTGCTTATTAGCCTCTTCAGCTACTTCGAAGACATACTTACCCTGGGCTTGAAGCATGGTATTCTTCTCAGTTATTAGCGGTCGGCGCAATACCTCGTAGAGGTGCACTGCTTCCTCCTTGAGACTTCTTTCCCCATAGCTGCTCAACTTTCCGCACGGCAGCCACCGTCATCAACAACCTCTTATAGGAGAGGATATCAACTACACTGAGCAGGTTGGCTGGTAAGGTCTTAATTCCCACCAGGTTACGAGCTGACTTAATTACGCTCTCTTCTGGCTCATCAGTAACCATAAGAGCCGAGGAGTCCACCCCCAATGTTGCCAAAATCCGTACCATTTCCCTAGTCTTGGGTTCGGCAAGCTTTAATTCATCCAAAATCATTAGCTCTCCATCCCCAGCCTTAGCTGATAGAACACACCTTAGGGCTAGCTGTCGCATCTTCTTCGGCATTGCTTGCCGGTAGTCTCTTGGCTGAGGGCCAAAAACGATGCCACCTCCACGGCGTAGTGGTGACCTCCGACTGCCAGCCCGGGCCAGTCCAGTGCCTTTCTGACGAAATAGCTTCCTGGTGCTACCAGAAACCTCACCCCTGGTTTTAGTACTAGCCGTCCCCTGACGAGCATTAGCTCGTTGTCGCACCATTGCCTGGTGTACCACTGCCTGGTTAAAGGGCACGGCAAAAACTTCGTCGCTTATCTCAATATGTTCAATCACCTCACCAGCCAGGCTGTAAACTGGAACTTGCACCTTGTTACTTCCCCCTAACCGATTTCCTTATTAGTAGTAGCCCATTCCTAGCTCCGGGCACTGCCCCCTTAACCAGCAACAGGTTACGGGTGGGGTCAGCGGCAAATACCTCTAGGTGACGTACCGTCACTTGGCTACTGCCCATATGTCCTGGCATACGCTGCCCCTTAAATACCCTACCCGGCGAGGTAGTAGCTCCTATTGAGCCTGGGGCACGGTGCCGGTCTGACTGCCCGTGTGTTTTGGGTCCACCAGCAAAATGATAGCGCTTTACTACACCGGCAAAGCCCTTACCCTTTGATATCCCAGTAACATCAACTAGGTCTCCGCCCGTAAACAGGCTAACATCAACCCTATCCCCCACCTTAATAGCTTCGGCATCATCTACTCTGAGTTCCCGAAGATACTTAAACTGGCCTAAACCTTTGAGATGCCCTCTCTGGGGGGACTTGAGCCGCTTGGCTTCACTAAAACCAAGCTGAGCGGCATTATATCCCTCCTTGGCCACCGTTTTAACCTGTATTACTGCGCATGGGCCAGCCTCAATAGCAGTTACTGCCTCAGCCTTACCATCCTCGCCAAATATCTGGGTCATGCCCAGCTTTCGGCCGATAATACCTTGAATCATATCTTTAGCACCCTATACTTAGCCATTAAAACACTTATTATATCTTGATATCTATATCAACCCCGGCTGGTAAGTTCAGCCTGGTCAGAGCATCTATAGTCTTAGAAGTCATTTCCACAATATAAATGAGACGCTTATGGGTTCGAATTTCAAACTGCTCCTGTGAGTCTTTATCGATAAACGGGGAGCGGATGACGCTAAACTTTTGGATGTGGGTCGGCAGAGGCACCGGCCCAGAGACAACTGCACCAGTTCGCTCCGCTGCCTCTACTATCTGCTGGGCAGATTGGTCGAGTATTTTATGGTCAAAACCCTTTAGTTTGATGCGAATCTTTGGTTTAGGCATATAAAGACCTCGCTGAGTCTAGATTCAATTGCCTTATCTTCTTACCCATACCTTATCCGTAATCTGGGCCATTAGTTCTGCTGGTAGTTGCTCATAGCGATAAAATTCCATAGAATGATTGGCTCTACCCTGGGTTAGTGACCTCAGGGTGGTGGCGTAGCCAAAGGTTTCAGCTAAGGGTATAAGAGCACGAATAGTACATATTTCGGCATATTGCGTCTCGATAGCCTCAATATGCCCCCTTCTGGAGCTGAGGTCACCGGTTATATCACCCAGAAACTGTCCTGGAGTAACCACTTCCAGATTCATAATCGGCTCCAGCAGGGTAGGCTTGGCTTTAGCCACACCGTTCTTTAGCGCCATTGAGCCGGCCATCTTGAAGGCTAACTCTGAAGAGTCAACCTCGTGGTAGCTACCATCATAGAGGGTTACTTTGATATCGACCAAGGGATAGCCAGCAAATACCCCCGTCTCCGTCGCCTCTTTAATACCAGCCTCGGCGGCGAGAATAAACGGCTTGGGTATAGCCCCCCCCTTAATCCGGTCAACAAACTGAAAGCCACCGCCGCGCTCCAGTGGTTCAATCTCAATACAGACATGGCCATACTGACCATGGCCTCCAGTTTGTCGTATGAATCTCCCTTCAGCCTTGGCTGGGGTGGTAATGGTCTCCCTGTAGGCAACCCGCGGCTTACCCACCTTTGCTCCCACCCTAAATTCACTAAACAGTCTACTTATGGCGACTTCCAGGTGAAGTTCACCCATACCGGAAATAACTGTCTGCCCTGTTTCCTGGTTGTAATTTATCTTAAAGGTTGGGTCCTCATCGGCCAGCTTGTTTAGGGCTTCCGCCATCTTGTCCTGGTCAGCCCTGGTTTTAGGCTCAACGGCAACCGAGAGCACTGGTTCAGGGAAACGGATTGATTCCAGAAGCACCGGGTTAGCCGAATCGCACAGGGTATCGCCAGTGAGGGTGTTCTTAAGACCAAGTGTAGCCGCAATAGCTCCAGTGTCGGCTATAGCTACCTCCTCACGCCGATTGGCATGCATCAGCAGTAGTCGCCCAATACGCTCTCTCTCATCTCTGGTTGAGTTAAATACCTGTGCTCCTGCCTTCACCCTACCGGAATACACTCTAAAATAAACCAGTCTGCCGACAAAGGGGTCAGAAACTACCTTAAAGGCCAGTGCGGAAAAGGGTGCCTCATCTTTGGCGGGACGGTAAACTTCACCCCCCTTCTTAGTATCAACTCCCCTCACCGGAGGCGTGTCTAATGGGGATGGAAGGTAGCTTACAATAGCATCTAGTAATGGCTGGATACCTTTGTTCCGCAGGGCACTGCCACAGAGAACTGGCACCCCTTTGGTAGCCAGGGTTACCCTTCTCACCGCTAGTCTTAACTCAGCAGCAGTAATACTACTACCCTCGAGATAAGCTGTCACAATCTGGTCATCGTATTCAGCCAATCTTTCAATTAGTGCCTGACGACGTTCAGTACACATTGTCTGCTCTGACTCAGGGATAGCTACCTCTATCGGTTCTGAATCAGGGTTCCCATTAAAACTCCAAGCTCTGCTCTCTATCAAGTCAATAATGCCCTCAAATGAAGTTTCACCGTCTAAAGGCAGTTGTATTGGCAAGGGTGTGGCGTGCAGTCGCTCCTCAATCATAGATAGAGTTCGGTTAAAATTGGCACCGACTCGATCCATTTTATTGATGAAGCAAATCCGGGGCACATGGTATTTGTCAGCCTGACGCCATACTGTCTCTGATTGAGCCTCAACTCCAGCTACCCCATCGAAAACTACTACCCCGCCATCCAGCACTCTGAGACTACGCTCTACCTCAGCAGTAAAATCCACATGCCCTGGAGTATCTATAATATTGATGCGATGCTCCTGCCAATGACAGGTTGTGGCTGCCGCCGTGATAGTAATGCCACGCTGCCTTTCCTGCTCCATCCAATCCATCACTGTTGTCCCATCATCCACGTCACCAATCTTATAGGTGCGGCCGGTATAATATAGTACCCTCTCGGTGACGGTGGTTTTACCGGCATCAATGTGAGCGATGATACCTATATTGCGTATGCGGTTTAACGGGAAACTCCTAGGCACAGTCCTACCCTCTACCTGAAATGTTATCGATACTGGACTTTTTTCTATAACATTAGACCTAATGATTGATAACTCCTTACCATCTATAGTGGGCGAAGGCTCGATTAGCCTCAGCCATTTTATGAGTATCCTCACGCTTCTTGATAGTTACCCCTTGTCCTTTTGAGGCATCACTAAGTTCAGCTGCCAGTTTCTCGGCCATAGATTTACCAGCCCTTGCTCTGGTTGAGGTTATTAGCCAGCGTATAGCTAGAAAAAGGCCACGGTCACGGTTGACTTCTACCGGCACCTGATAGGTAGCTCCCCCCACCCGGCGTGGCTTAACCTGAAGGAGAGGAGTCGCATTTCTTATTGCCTGTTCTAAAATGCTGACCGGGTCTTTCCGCTCCTGCTGCTCCATAATCTGTAGAGCATCATATACAATTCTCTCCGCGGTGCTTTTCTTACCGTCCTTCATGACTTTATTAATTAACCTGGCTACTATCATGTTGTGGTGCTTAGCATCAAGTGGTATCTCTCTTTTTGTAACTCGTCCTCGTCTCGGCACTCTAAAGCTCCTTTACCTAACTAACCTCAGTACCCTCGGTTAGTTTAGTCCCATATTTGCTACGTCCCTGGCGGCGGTTAGCTACGCCGCTAGCATCTAGTGCTCCTCGGATGATATGGTAGCGGACTCCAGGTAAATCCCTTACCCGTCCACCCCGAATTAAGACAACCGAGTGTTCCTGCAACTCATGCCCCTCGCCAGGAATGTAAGCGGTTACCTCCATACCATTGGTCAGCCGCACCCTGGCTATCTTGCGTAATGCCGAGTTAGGCTTCTTGGGAGTAGTGGTCTTAACTTGAACACAAACCCCTCGCTTTTGTGGGGAACCCTTCCCCCATACCATCTTATTCTTTAAAGCATTATAGGTAAGACGCAGTGCTGGCGTTTTGGTCTTCTTGGTGACCTTCTTGCGCCCTTTACGGACAAGCTGATTAATAGTTGGCAATTGTCTCCTCCCTAACCTACACAATCTAAATGGATGAGCCTTAGCTCATCCATTGCAAGCCGCAGTCAACGATTGAACCTCAAGGTTCAATCTATCAACTATCAGCCAGACTAACAGACACTAAAATGTAAGTCTAGCACAGCTAATGGTTAATGTCAACAATTTCTGTTGAGGAATAAGTCAGGCCCTCTATAATCCACCATTTTGATTATGGCAGAAGAGGTATAACCTAGTAATTGGTGATACCAGCGTTTGAATTGTGATATATTATTATACTACCACTATTTAAGCTGGGTGGCTACTGGGCTTTGGACTGCTGGTAATTAGGGGTTTAATCTGGGCGGGGGTAGAGTGGGAATAACGGAAAATAGTCTATCACCAACTACTATTACTGATAATTTAGAGACTCATTTTGTCGGGCAGAGGGTTATTTATTATCCCAGCCTGACTTCAACCATGAAAGTGGCCAAGCAGGAGGCCCAACGGGGGGCAGCAGAAGGAACAGTTATTATTGCTGGTGAGCAAACTGCGGGGAGGGGTCGGATAAGGCGCATCTGGCTATCGCCCAGGGGTAGTATTGCTTTATCTATTATTCTCTATCCCAGCATAGTTTATTTACCTTCCCTCATTATGTTAGCTTCTCTGGCGGTGGCCCATAGTATTGAGAGTGTCACTGGCTTGAAGGCGCAGCTTAAGTGGCCTAACGATGTCCTCATAAGTGGCCGGAAGGTGTGCGGGATTTTAATTGAAAGCAATGTGAAGGAGGGTAGGGTAGGCTACGCCATAATCGGCATTGGGATAAATGTTAACCTTAGGCTGGCTGATTTTCCTGAGTTCTCGCCAGTTGCCACCAGTCTTTCTGATGAATTGGGAAGAGAGGTACCGCTCATAGAGGTAATACGGCGCCTATTGGTTGAGGTAGAGAGGCTGTATTTAGCTTTGCCGTCTGGGGAGTCTATCTACCAGCAGTGGCGGGACAGGTTAATCACACTGGGGAGGAAGGTTGAGGTAAGGTGGGGCAAGACCATGTATGCAGGCGTAGCTGAATCAGTAGCTAGGGATGGTAGCCTGCTACTTCGCTGTTCGGATGGGAGTCTAACCAAAATTGTGGCTGGGGATGTTACCCTGCGTGACTACAAATAAAGATACCTCAGAGCCCACCGTTCAGCAGGCTCTGAGTTTACTTCTTATTAGGTTAGTTAGTAACCCCTTGGTTACTTCTTCTCTGACTGTGCCGGAGCACCTCGGTCGAGAAACATCTTGATGAGGTCTATGGGTAGGGGGAAGATCAGGGTGCTATTTTTCTCTGAGGCTATTTCAGTCAGTGTTTGCAGGTAGCGAAGTTGCAGCGTGACTGGTTCTCTGGCGATAATAGCACCGGCTTGAGCCAGTTTCTCTGCGGCTTGAAACTCGCCTTCAGCATGGATGATTTTAGCTCGTCTCTCTCTTTCTGCCTCAGCCTGGGCCGCCATCATTCGCCTCATCGTTTCGGCGAGTTCAACCTCTTTAATTTCTACAGTGCTGACCTTCACCCCCCAAGGGTCGGTGTGTTCGTCGATTATCTTCTGTAGCATTTGATTCAGCTTTTCCCTGGAGGCTAATAGTTCATCAAGTTCAGATTGTCCCAATACATTGCGCAGTGTCGTCTGGGATATCTGTGAGGTAGCTCTGATGTGGTCTAAAACCTTAACTACCGATGCTTCAGGGTCAACCACCCGGAAATATACCACCGCATTTACCCTGACGGTAACATTGTCCCTGGTGATTACTTCCTGCGATGGGACGTCCATAGTAACCACCCGCAGGTCTACCTTCACCATCCGGTCAATAAAGGGAATGATGAGGAATAACCCCGGTCCCCGTGCTCCAACCAGCCGTCCCAGGCGGAAAATAACCCCTCGCTCATATTCAGTAACAATCTTAACCGCCATCATAAGAAGGATAAGTACCGCAAAGGCAATGATAGCTATAGCAATCCAGTTCATCGTTTACCTCCTTTACTGTTTTTTGGTTACCCACATTTTTAAGCCGTTAACCTTGGTTATAATCACCTCCTCTCCGGGTTCTATCCGGTCATCTTCTGATATTGCCGTCCAGCGTTCACCCTCAATGAAGACTGTTCCCTTGGGTTCCATAACTGTCAAGACTTCGGCAGTCTTGCCTATCAGCTCTTCCCTGCCGGCTAGCGCCTGGTGACGGTGAGCCCGAATTCCCCAAATAATGGCGACGGCCAGGAAAGCAACAATACCAATTATGATTATGGCAATTAGCCACGGGTCTAACGGGCCTAATTGAAACAATGGAGACCTCCCTGCAAATAGGATTTCGGACTCATTCGTTTACCCCCTTTTTTTGTTTTTTGGTGACATATAGTTTAAGGCTGTCATATTTGGTTATTACTACCTCTTCCCCGGGTCTTACTCGGCCCTCGTCTACTTCTGCTGTCCAGCGTTCGCCCTTGAATAGGACTGTACCTTCAGGGTTTAGGGCTACCTTAACGACGGCGGTCTTGCCTATTAGCTCTTCCCGGCCGGTATAAGCCTGGCGGCGGTGGGCGCGAATTACGTGGCTAATAACAAAGACAAAGACAAGTGCAATAGTAATTGCGATTCCGGCAAGCAGCCATGGGTTTACGCTAAATGGAGTCCCTAGTGGGAACAAGATTAGAGCACCAAGAACTAGTGCAATTATACCACCACCGGTGAGTAGGCCAAAACTGGTAGTAAATATCTCGGCGATAAACAGACCAAAGGCTAGAACTATGAGCAGAATGCCGGCAATGTTTACCGGTAGCTGTCCTAGTGAATAGAAGGCTAATAGGCCACAGATGGCGCCAACTACACCCGGGAAGATAAGTCCCGGGTTGGTGATTTCAATGAGGATACCAAGCGTAGCCAGGCTTAACAGGAGCAGGGCAATGTTTGGGTCACTAATGGCGTAAAGAAAGCTCTCAATGTTGCTCATATTGACCTTGTTGATGGTAGCGCCCTGAGTATTGATGGTAACCACGCTACCATCAAGCAGAGTTACCTCTCTACCGTCAAGTTGAGAGATGAGGCTATCAAGGGTAGGGACTACCATATCAATAACGTTAAGCTCCAGAGCCTCCTGCTCGGTGGCGGAAACGGCTTCCCTGACGGCTTTTTCGGCCCATTCCACGTTGCGTCCATGAGATTCAGCGAGACTTCTTATATAGGCGGCAGCGTCATTGAGGATTTTTTCCTGCATTGTTTCTGAGATTTGCTGTTCACCCTCGGGACCTATTGACACCGGGCTGGCGGCACCAATGGCGGTATTGGGCGCCATGACAGCCACGTGGGCAGCCATGGTAATGAATACCCCTGCCGAGGCAGCTCGTGCCCCTGAGGGTGAGACATATACTATTACCGGGAGCCGCGCATTAACAATGTGCTGCACAATGTCACGCATAGCGGTATCCAAACCTCCTGGCGTGTCCATTTGAATGATACAGGCCGTGGCGTTACGCTCTTCGGCATCCTCAATGCCACGCTCAATATAGTCAGCCAGGACAGGGTTAATGACCCCGTCGATGTTAAGCACTACAATTGTCGGTGAAGCTGCTTGAGCCGTAAAGGATATAGAGGCAGCAATTAACAGGCCCAATAATAATATAATGCGCATGATTTTTAGCATCATTAATCTCTTTGTCGGTCTATAACAATATTACATTATAACAAGTCTTATTGTAAATGAAAAGGTCAAGGTTGAATAGCTAGGCAAATTAGTGTTAAAATTTACCCGTTATTGATGAAAGGTGCGGCATGAGAGTTCAAAGGTGTAAAGGAACTCGGGACTTATCCCCCGAGGATATGGAAAGGTTTCGCCTGATTGAGGGAGTATTTAGAGACTGCTGCCGTAAATGGGGGTATGAGGAGGTTAGGACACCAACCCTGGAGTATCTGCACCTGTTTACCACTACCGGGACACTTACCCCTGGTATGTTAAGCAAGGTGTATTCCTTCCTTGATTGGGATGGCTGGAGTGGGGAGAGGGTGGTCCTAAGACCAGATGTCACTATTCCCGTTGCCCGGCTTTACATTGATAGTATGGCAGAGAAGAAGTTAGCTAAACTCTTTTATGTGGCTAATGTCTTCATTTTTGAGGCCACGGGAAAAAAGACGAGGGAAAGATGGCAGTGTGGAGCAGAACTTATCGGGGTGAGTTCCCCTACCGCCGATGTGGAGTTAATAACACTGGCTTTGGATGTCTTGCAGCAGTTGAAGCTTGAAGGTATCCAACTGAGGCTATCACACATTGGCTTAATAAGGGCGTTACTTCAGGAGTTTGGGTTAAGCGGTGAACAGCAGACCAGAGTATTTGACCAAATTCTGGATGGAAACGGGGAGGCGCTGTTCAGGATAAAGCCGGCGAGACCTGAGCTAGAAGAGGCTTTGTCTCTTTTGTTAGACTTGAAAGGGAAATCATCCGGTTTTCTAAAAAACCTACAGGTTCTATTTAATCAGCATCTGCCTGAGCTTAAGCCGCATATTGATAATTTTATAAATATCGTTGACCTTCTGGAAGCTCTAGGTTGTAATTACCAGATTGACATAGCTTCAGGGAAGGGCTTTGAATATTATACCGGTGTGCTTTTCCAGTTTTTTAAGGATGAAGAGAAGGTGGGTGGTGGGGGGAGATATGATGCTCTGATTCCGTTAATGGGTGGCGGGAGCATTCCGGCCTCAGGTTTTGCCCTTTACCTTGACCGCCTGATGAATCTGGTGAAACCGGAGCCGCCAACTGGTGCGGAAAGAATTTTGGTTAGGGCTGAGGTTGGTGAGATAGAAGCGTTGAAGGCGGGCGCCAACATCGCCAGTAACCTCCGTGAAGCTGGGTATATAACTGAACTTGACTTAGGTAGTCGGGAGTTAGCCGACTTTAGGTGGATACTTGATGTCAGTAAGGGACCTCTATTTGTTTTGACCGACCAAGTCAAGCACCAAAGATTTGAGCTTAAGACTATTAACGAGGTTTTAAAATTATTACGGAAAATGGGACAGGTTCCGTGAGAGAAATTAAATTTGGCCTTCCGTAAGCCATGAAAATTTTGGGGTAGTATGAAGGGGCGAAGCCCCTTCAAAACCCATACCTCCCCCTCTCCTTTGAAGGAGAGGGGGACACAGGGGGTGAGGTGGATAAACAATTAAAACTAGCTTTGCCTAAAGGTCGCTTATTAGATGGAACGGCTACCTTACTCCGTAGAGCCGGTTGGGGACTTAGTGGCTATCATCGGGAGGTAAATTATTACCACCTTAAATCCAAAAGGTTTCCCCATCTCCGGGCTAAAGTTTTTCATGAGAAGGATGTACCTATTCAGGTGGCAGTGGGAAACTATGATTTAGGGATTTGTGGATTGGATTGGGTTGAGGAACTTTTGGTTAAATATCCCAGTAGTGCGATAGTTAAGGTAAAAAACCTGGGTTATGGGGAAAGTACCTTATATATGGCAGCCAGCCGGTCGGCAGGAGGGGTATCTACAAGGAAAGAACTATTGACGAAGCCAGGTATTATGCGCATTGCTAGTGAGTATCCTAACCTGGCTGAGTCCTTTGCCGTGAGTCTTCGGTTGAGACGGTTTAGTATCTTTCCTCTGTGGGGAGCCACCGAGGTCTATCCACCGGAAAGTGCTGATTTGGCGTTAATCTCGGTGGGAACAGAAGGGGAGCTTTTGAGTTATGGACTGGTGCCGGTAAGCAAAGTCCTTAATTCTAGTGCTTGCCTAATAGCTAATGCCAGCAGTTGGGCAACCAAAGACCTGAGTGAGGTGTTGACTTCTATTGAGGATGGACTGTTTATTATGGAGAAGCCCACCTCTTCGGCAGATGTAGTGAGAATGCCGGAAGTAGTTACTCACCGCTCTACAGAGGCAGACCAAAGCGTAGTCTGGTTAGCTTTACCCGATGGACATCAACAACTGCCTACCCTCCGCCTACTCAGTAAGGCTGGTATTCAGATTCGTGATAAATCAGGAAGCCGCCGACCAACTATTAATTTGACCGGGGTTATGGTTAAGGTGATTAGACCTCAGGATATGCCCTTACAGGTAGCTAACGGAAACTTTGATCTGGCGATTACTGGCCGAGATTGGCTTACAGAGCACCTTTATCAGTTTCCGCCAAGCCCGGTGAGGGAGCTTCTAGACCTCAAGTTTGGCAAGGTCAGGATTGTAGCCGTAGTAAGTAAGGATTTATTGGTGGACGATGTCCATAGCTTGAGACAGGTTAGTTCTGGGGGCTCAATGCCATTTAGGGTAGCCTCAGAATATGTGAATATCGCTGATAAGTATGCCCGGGATAATCACCTGGGACCGTATAGGGTAATTCCTACCTGGGGAGCCAGTGAGGCATTTGTGCCTGAGGATGCTGACTTACTAATTGAGAATACCCAGACGGGGCGAACCATAGTCCGACATAACCTTAAGATTATTGATACTCTTTTTGAGTCAACCGCCTGCCTTATCGGTAGGGCTGAGCAGGTATCTAACTCTATCAAGGGTAAAAGGATAGAATCTATTATTGAAACCTTGCGAGTTGCGGTAGAGGGCATCTAAATTGAGAATAATTGAAGGTTTTCAGACGGCGAAATCGGTGTTGTCCAGGCAACCCCTAGCTGAGCTTTATTCCGTTTCGCCGGCAGTGAAACGGAGGCTCAAGGAGATGTTTGGAACTGAAGACCCGGAGCAAGCAGTTAGGCAGATTATCAGTGAGGTGCGCCATAGGGGGGATGCCGCCCTTTTTGATTATACATTAAGGATTGACGGGGTAAAGCTCACCTCGCTGGAGATAAGTAGAGAGCAGGTAACCAGTGCTTATCGTGAGGTGAATGAAAAGCTGGTGTCAACCCTCAAGCTGGCCGCGGAACGAATACGTGCCTTTCATAGTGCGCAAAAAGACAGTATCTGGCATGAGCTTACCGGGCAAGGCTTGGGTCAGCTAATACGCCCACTGGAGCGTGTTGGCGTTTATGTTCCCGGTGGTACTGCCTCCTATCCGTCAACAGTGTTGATGACGGCTATCCCAGCTAGGGTGGCTGGAGTTAAGGAGGTTGTTTTGGTGACACCACCAAAATCAGATGGAGCAGTTTCCCCACTAACACTAGTGGCTGCTGATATAGCTGGAGTTGACCGTATTTTTGGTATCGGTGGTGCCCAGGCAATCGCTGCTTTGGCCTTTGGCACCGAATCTATTCCTAGAGTGGACAAGATTTGTGGCCCGGGTAATGTCTTTGTTGTTTTGGCTAAGAAGCTGGTATACGGGGTGGTTGGTATTGATGGCTTACAGGGGCCGAGCGAGGTGTTAATTATTGCTGATGAAACAGCTAATCCCAGATATTGCGCTTTAGACCTTTTAGCTCAGGCTGAACATGACCCCTTAGCCTCAGCTATTTTGATAACCACCTCACACCAATTAGCCAATGAGGTTGCCACAGAAGTGGAGCAACAGTTAAAGGGTTTAGAGCGTCAAGCCATAGCTGCTGAGTCCTTAGAGAATAGGGGCATGATAGCGGTGGTTTCTAGTGTAGATGAGGCTATAGAATTAGCTAATATTTACGCCCCGGAGCACCTCTCCCTAATGGTGGACAAGGCTGAGGCTTACATTGGTAAGGTATATAATGCTGGGTGTATATTCGTAGGCGAGAAGTCAACGGTAGTGCTGGGTGATTATGTAGCTGGGCCAAGCCATGTCTTACCGACCGGGGGCACCGCCCGGTTTAGCTCGCCACTTAATATAACCGATTTTATTAAGTTTATCAACCTGGTTAGTCTAGATGAGGCTAGCTTAAGCAAGCTGGGTCAGGCTGCCTCAGCCATTGCCCGAGCTGAGGGGTTTGAAGCTCATGCCCGGGCAATAGAAGAGCGGCTTAAGAGAGGTTAGCGCTACCCAATAAGTTAAATTCTGTTTAGGAGGACTCAATGAGCGAGGGCCAAAAGACCGCTACACAAAATACTATTTTGCTAGATTTGCTATCCAGACTGGATGTAGATGCAGTGGGTATTGCTAGATTAGCTGACTGGAAAGGAACAAAGCTTGAAGAAACTGCGCTAAGATTATTACCTCAGACACGTTCAGTCATAGTTTTGGCTATGGAGATTTACCCTGAAATTCTCACCCTAGCCTCACCCGAGAGAATAACAGGCGCAGCTTCCTTGCACGATTTGTTTGCCTGTAATGCAGTTTATCTCTCTGGCCGATTGACAAAGGCAGCCTACGACGTGGCCAAGGCTTCTCGTAACGTTGGCTTGAAGGCACTCCCATTACCGGCTGCTGGCTGCCCACAGGATACGCGATTTCTGGAGGCAGTATTTTCCTACAAGCATGCCGCTCAGGCTGCGGGACTGGGCAAGATTGGCTGGCATAGCCTACTGATTACCCTTGGTTTCGGGCCGAGGGTTAGGCTCTCCTGTTGCCTCAGTGAGGCAGAACTTGAGCCAACAACCACCGTTAACGAGACCTTTGAATGCGATAGTTGCCGTATTTGTCTTCGTAATTGTCCGGCTGGTGCTTTGGTAAAGCCACAAGCTGGTGAGCAATATGCCATAAACAAGTTTGCTTGCAGTTCTTTCCGGAATGCCTCTGGTGGCTGTGCTGAGTGCATGCGGCTTTGTCCTGCCGGCAGATAATGCTTACCAGCGGCGTTCCTTAGAAAACAACCCCCATCAGCAATCATTTTGAAGTAAGCTACGAATTCGTGCTAAAATGCGTCAGTGTTTGTTTAAGCTTATGTCGGGGGTGTAGAAAAGTGTTTTCTCCAGATTTCGTTACCGGGATAGAGAGACTAATACGGTCGGAGCTAGTTAACTTCGTTGGTTATACCGCTAGCAAGGCCCCGGAGACATTAAAGGGAAAGACCGAGGTTCCGGTAGAGGGTATTATCAAGCTGGATGCCAATGAGAATCCCTATGGCTGTTCACCGAAAGTAAACCAGGCTCTGGCTACCTATCCATCTTTAAATATCTATCCTGATTCAGGGCAAACCGAGCTCAGGAACCTATTGGCGGGGTATGCTGGTGTTGGCGCTGAGCGTATCGTGGCCAGCGGTGGCAGCAACCAGCTAATAGACCTCCTCATACGCCTATTTGTTGGGCCGGGTGATGAGGTCATAAACCTAGTCCCCACCTTTGATGTATATCGTTTTAGCACGCAAATACATGGTGGTACCGTGGTTGAGGTGCTCAGGGACAAAAATTTTGCCGTCAATGTAAAAGCAGTAAAGGCAGCCATCGGTAAAAAGACCAAAATAATATTTCTGGCTAATCCCAATAGTCCTACGGGAAATATAACTCCCCAAAAGGATATATTAGAAATATTAGATACAAGACTGCCGGTGTTAGTTGATGAGGCATACTATGAATTTAGTGGAAAAACGGTGATGCCACTGGTTAGCCAGTATGAAAATTTGATGGTGCTGCGAACCTTCAGTAAGTGGGCCGGGCTGGCTGGTCTGAGGATTGGCTATGGTATTTTCCCACCCAGAATTGCTGATTACTTGTTGACTATAAAGATTCCGTATAATGTAAATGTGGCGGCACTGGTGGCGGTTCGGGAATCGCTGAAGGATGTTGATTTTTTACTTGATAGGGTAAAGGTGATACTAGCGGAGCGGGAGAGGCTATTTACTGAGTTAAAGAAGCTGAAGTGGTTAAAACCTTTTCCGTCACGGACTAACTTCATTTTCTGCTCTGTCCTGAACGGTAAGGCAAGTGAACTCCAGCAGAAATTGCAGGATAAAGGAATACTGGTGCGTTACTTTGACCAGCCGCTGCTCAAGGATGCCATCCGTATCAGCGTGGGTAAGCCAGAGCACACTGATGCCTTAATTAAGGCACTGCAAGAAATAGGAGAGGAAAGAAATGTCTAACAGACTGTCTATTGTTAAGCGGGAGACTAAGGAAACGAGTATTAGCCTGGAGCTTAATATTGACGGTGGTGGTAAATATGAAGTGAACACTGGCATCAGGACGTTTGACCATCTCCTGTCGCAGGTGGCTCAACATGGAAGATTTGACATAAAGATTTCAGCCACCGGTGATGACCAGCATCACCTGGTGGAAGATGTTGCCCTTTGTTTGGGTAAGGCCTTTGGTGAAGCCTTGGGGGAGAAGCGAGGCATTGTCCGTATGGCTGATGCTGCCGTGCCTATGGACGATGCCCTAGCCACGGTGATAGTAGACATCAGCGGTAGGGGATATACTGTTTTAGACCTACCCTTTACTGATAATGATATGGCTGGATTTCCTACCGACCTTATCCGTCACTTCCTTGAGTCTTTTGCTTCTGAAGCCAGGCTCAATCTACATGCCCTGGTTGTTTATGGCACCAATGACCATCACAAAGCCGAAGCCCTGTTCAAAGCCTTAGGCAGAGCCTTAGATACAGCTACCAGGATTGATGAGCGAATTGCTGGCGAACTCCCCAGCACTAAGGGTTTGTTGGAGGACTGATATGGAAAACGTGATTATCATAGTCCTGATTGTAGTCCTTGCACTGCTAGCCCTGTTCGTGATTCCCGTGTGGCGTTTAAGGCGGGCTACTCGCCAGGTGATACAGATTTTCAAAGAGCATAATGCTTTTGACGTTAAGAACGCCAAGACGATCGATGAGTTGGGGCTCAGGCCCCGAGGTAGACTAGAAGGGATGTTACGGACACGTGACTATAAGCCGCAGGCCTTGGATGGCTTGTGGAAGGCAGAGATTGTACAGACAACGGAAGACGGGAGACTCTATCTCTCGGAGGAAAGGCTTATCGCTTCTGGTCTTGACAGGGGTGCTCCATATTACCGCTAGCCGGGTGAACGGATTAGTGGTGAATTACCCAGCACCAAGGAGTTATTAGAACATTAGTAGAGAGACTTTAAGAGGTGTGGACTAATGCCGAAGGTGATATCTCAGCAAAAGCATACAGAGACGAATATTCCAGGGGTGGTGTGTAAATCTCCGGAGATAGACAAGGGAATCGAATGCATCTCATGTATCTGGTGTTATCTCGTCACGGAAGGTGTAAAGAAGGCGTATTCAGGCATTCGGAGACTGAGAGCGGGTAGAGCAAAGTAGAAGTGAGACCGCGAAAACAGAGAGTATCTCCATAGTGAAGTAGATAGCTAACTTTAAAACTTTACCTTAATTTCCTGCCCGTTAGCCTCTCGTAAGCCTGCTCATATCTTCTGGTGGTAGCCTCAATGACCTCAGGAGACAACATGGGGGCGGGGGGTTCCTTATTCCAGCCTGACTGAACCAGCCAGTCGCGAACCGGCTGCTTATCATAGCTGGGCTGGGATTGTCCAACCTTATATTGGCTGACATCCCAGAAGCGAGATGAATCCGGGGTCAGTAGCTCATCAATAAGAATAAGCCTATCGTCATCCAGCCCAAACTCCATCTTAGTGTCGGCAATGATAATGCCTCTGGTTCGGGCATACTCTCGGGCATAGCTATAGATGGCCAAGCTTTTCTGCTTTATCTCTTCAGCTACATTTTCGCCAACCATCCTCCCTACCTCTTCCATAGTGAGCGGCTGGTCATGCCCGCTTTCTGCCTTGGTAGTGGGGGTAAATAATGGCTGGGGCAGTTCCTGGCTTTGTTGTAAGCCTTTGGGTAAAGCTATTCCCGAGACAGCGCCGTATTGCTGATATTCTGCCCAGCCTGACCCGGCAAGATAGCCACGTACCACGCATTCAACCGGGAGACGCTTTACCTTTTTGACGACCATAGACCGACCAGCCAGATAGGGTGGGTAGGAGAAACGGCTCTCGACGGGCAGATAGGTGTCAAGGCAGTGAACGTCATCCACTGCTGCCACTAGATGGTTGGGTACCAAATCCGCCGTCTGTCTAAACCAGAACGTGGAGAGCTGATTAAGCACCAAACCTTTATTGGGGATGCCACAGGGCAAAACCACATCAAAAGCTGAGATACGGTCGGTAGCGATAATGAGCAGCAGGTTACCTAGGTCATAGGTATCCCGCACCTTCCCCCGAAAAAATAATGGCAGCGGTAAATCCGTATTTAATAAAACCGGTGAGCTAGTATTGTTTGTCATCCTCACCCCCTTTGTCCCCCTCTCCTTCAAAGGAGAGGGGGAGGTTACATTTGAAGGAGCTTTGCTCCTTCAATCTACCTTGATAAACGACCTCTCGGGCTGACACTCATTAGGATGCTTGGTTTGGTTTTAATGTTGTAAAAACTAGGCTAGTCCTTCTAAAGATTTTTTTATTATTTGGTTAACAATTACTTTACCAATGGGTCCGTTTCCATAGATTTCCAGGTTTTAGGATGCCCTCGTTTAACTCAGGTTATATTGTTCTAGGCGCTAGTTAGTGCAGTGGGCTCAGTTATATCACCTTTCCATTGCGCCTTAGTTAACCCCAGCCGGGCAAAAATATCATCTATATACCGCAGGTAGTATTGCTCGTCAAAAAGCGGCTCAAGTTCTGCTGATGGCAAAGCGGCAGTAACCTCAGGGTCAGCCTTGAGCTGGGTAAGGAAGTTTTTATCCTCCTTCCAGGCTTTCATAGCATTTCGCTGAACGAGTTCGTAGGCTTTTTGCCGGCTCAACCCTTTATCAATAAGGGCGAGCATCACTCGCTGGGAGAAGATTAAGCCCTTGGTAAGTTCTATATTCCGCTTCATCCGCTTTGGGTAAATTTGCAGCCCCTTCATTACTGAAGTAAAAAGGGCAAGGGAGTAGTCTAATAACAAGCAGGAACCGGGCAGGATAATGCGCTCGGTAGAGGAGTGGCTGATGTCGCGCTCGTGCCACAGGGCAATGTTTTCCATTGAAGTGAGAGCATAGCCTCGCACCAGTCGGGCTAAGCCACAGATGCGTTCGCAGAGCTCAGGGTTCCGTTTGTGGGGCATGGCTGATGAGCCGGTCTGCCCGGCACTAAATGGTTCTTCTACTTCCCTAGTCTCTGTTTTTTGCAGCGCCCTAACCTCGGTGGCAAATTTCTCTAGTGAACTGGAGATGATGGCCAAGGTAGTAATAAATTGGGCATGGCGGTCACGCTGCAAAATCTGGCTTGATACCGGGGCTGGGGCCAGCCCCAATTTGGCGCAAGCCTTCTCCTCAACCTCAGGTGACACAGTGGCATAGGTGCCGACGGCACCCGAAATCTTACCCACGGCAATTACCCGCTTGGCTTCAGCAAGCCGCTCTAGATTGCGCCTCATTTCTTGAGTCCATAGTGCTAGCTTCAAGCCAAAGGAAATCGGTTCGGCATGAATACCATGAGTGCGCCCCATCATCACCGTATATTTGTGTTCCATCGCCCTTTTGGCTAATACTGAGATGAGGCTCTTTATATCCTGAGTCAATATCTCGGTAGCCTCAACCATCTGCAAGCTGAGGGCAGTATCTATGACATCAGAAGAAGTAAGACCAAGGTGGATAAAACGAGATTCATCGCCCAGGCTCTCTGATAAGGAACCAAGGAAGGCAGTCATATCGTGGTGAGTTTCTTTTAAAATCTCCTCCATGCGTTTAAGACTGCATTTGGCTAGCTTTATTTTGGGTACAGCTTCTCTCGGTATAACGCCTACCTCAGCCCAGGCGTCACAGACAGCAATCTCTACCTCAAGCCACTTGTTAAACTTGTTCTCGTCTGACCAGACCATCTTCATTTCGGGGCGGGAATAACGCTCAATCATTAGTTATCTCCCTGTAAATCTTTTCTATATTCTTGGTAGGCTTTTCGTATTTCATCATGCTTCAAGCCTAAGATTTCGGCAGCTAGATAAGCTGCATTCTTGGCTCCAGCTTTCCCCACAGCTACCGTCGCCACCGGTATCCCGGCGGGCATCTGGACTATGGAGAGCAGGGCATCTATACCGGTTAATTCACTGGTGGCTAGTGGCACACCGATGACAGGCAGGGTAGTCCAGCTTGCCAGAACCCCGGGCAGGTGTGCTGCCCCACCGGCGGCAGCAATTATCACCTCAATCCCCCGGTTTTGGGCTTCCAGTCCATATTGCCTTACCCTTTCCGGATTGCGGTGCGCCGAGATCACATCTACCTCATAGCTAATACCAAGCCTATCTAACGCCTCCAGCGTTGGCTGCATGGCTTCAGCATCTGATTTAGAACCCGTAATTACACCTACTAACGGCATATTATTAAACCTCACCCCCTTAGATATTTATTTAGTAACCCTCCCCCTTAGTCCCCCTCCCTTTATAAGGGAGGGGGAATTGGTTATGTAAGAGAGGCTTCGCCTCTCTTTGACTCTCCTTTAGTATGCCTCTTTATTTCGGCGATGTCTCTGCGGTAATGGCAGCCCTCAAAATGAATGCGGGGAATATTAGCATAAACCTTTTTTCTTGCCTCAGCAAGGGTCTTACCCATGGCAACCACAGTAAGTACTCGCCCTCCATTGGTTAGTACCTGTCCCGATTCTAGCTTAGTTCCGGCGTGAAATACCAGGATGTCTTTATCTAAATTATCCAGCCCGGTAATGGGGAAACCTGTCTTATAGCTGCCGGGGTAGCCGGCTGATGCCATGACGACACCAACACAGGCATCATCACTGTAGCCTACAGTTATTTGGTCAAGGCTATGGTTAACTACTGCCAGCATAATATCTACCAGGTTGGTTTTAAGCAAGGGCAGGGTAACCTGGGCTTCCGGGTCACCAAACCGGGCATTAAATTCTAGCACTTTTGGTCCGTCATTGGTAATCATTAAACCGCCGTAAAGAATTCCTTTATACGGTCTGCCCTCTTGGCGCATGGCTCTTACCGTTGGCTCCATGATGGTTTCGGTTACCGTTTTGGCTAATGTTGAATTGTAGAAATGTGGTGGGCTGTAACTGCCCATGCCCCCGGTATTAGCTCCCCGGTCTCCATCGTATATCCTTTTATAATCACAGGCGGGTGGCATGGAGACTACGGTGTCGGCATCAGTAAAAGCGAAGGCGCTCATCTCTCTTCCTGATAGACGCTCTTCAATAATTACCTTGTCACCGGCGGCACCGAAGATTTTAGATTCCATAATGTTGGCCAGGGCATCTAAAGCTTGCCGGGTGGTTTCGGCTACGGTTACCCCCTTGCCCGCCGCCAGCCCATCTGCCTTAACCACAATAGGTGGTTTCTGTTGCTGGACATACTCCTTTGCCCCAGCATATGAGGAAAAGCTAGTGCTTCGGGCACACGGGATATTATACTTCTGCATCAGCTCCTTGGCAAACACCTTGCTTGACTCTATCTGGGTGGCTTTTTGAGTCGCACCAAAAACAGCCATGCCCCTGACCAGGAACTCATCAGCAATGCCACTGGCTAGTGGTGCCTCCGGCCCAATGACAGTGAGGTCAATCTTATTGTCTTGAGCTACCTTGACCAGCGACTCAATATCAGTTGGGCTAATATTTAGGTTATGGGCAATTTGAGCCGTGCCAGCGTTGCCCGGAGCAACAAAAATCTCTTTAACTTTGGGGCTCTGGGCTAGCTTCCATACCAGGGTATGTTCCCTAGCCCCACCCCCGACAACCAGTATCTTCAGCAATTAATCCTTTCCCTAATACGCTATTTCTCTTTCTGGCTTGCATGGAGCCACGAAATACTTCCTAAGTTTCGATTAGACCCTACAAAGTTATGACTACATTTCCCTTTTTGTGTCCTTTTTCAACATACCTGTGAGCCTCGGCAATTTGTTCCAACGGATAGCTTCTATCTATGACCGGTTTCATCTTTCCCGCCTCAACAAGCTCTCTGAGGAAGATTAGATCTTTAGTCTTTTCGCTTGATGGCCTCAAACCCACGGCCGCAAACTTCGACCTTTTGCTGCCGATCTTTGAAGTCAGATTCGTCAGCGAAGGGAAAGTTTTAAGATAGACCCCTCTTTGCTTTAGAGAGCCTTTACAACGTGAAAACGAACTCTTGCCTACCGTGTCAAAAATAACATCATAGGTCTGACCGCTTTTGGTAAAATCCTCTTTAGTGTAATCAATTACCTTATCGGCTCCCAGAGATTTCACCATTTCTAAATTCGTGGTACTGCATACCCCGGTAACTTCTGCCCCAAAGTACTTGGCAAGCTGTACCGCATAAGTACCTACACTTCCAGAAGCTCCATAGATAAGAACTTTTTGTCCGCTCTGGATATTTCCTTTTCTAAGAAAATACAATGCGGATAATGCCATAAAAGGAACGGCGGCGGCTTCCTCATAGGTCATATTGGCCGGTTTTATTGCCACCACCCCTGCCACCCATTCTTCAGGCAGACATATGTACTCGGCATAAGCACCAAAACTCAACCCGTAGGTAGTTCCAAAAACTTGGTCACCTTTCCTAAATAGTTTTACATCTTTGCCAACTGATTCAATTTCCCCGGCTAACTCCATCCCTAGTATAGTTTTTTTTGGTCTTATGAGACCAAGCATTATTCGTGCAGGGAGCCATTGCCCGGCAGGGACTGTGAAACTTCGAACTCTCACGTCCCCTGCTGTTACTGTTGTCGCATATACTTTTACCAGTATTTCATTGTCCTTGGGAGTAGGTTTTTCTATCTCTTTGAGCTGAAGAACATCCGGTGGTCCGTATTTTGTGTATACAATAGCTTTCATAAGTATTCGTCCAAGATTACTTTAATCCGGTCATTTTCAGAATAGTTTACCACAATACATCCTGCAAGCTTGCAAAACCTAACCTTAATTTACCTGTAATCACTAGCTGTTATAGTGTAGAATTGGCTAATAGATCGGAGGTTAAATTATGGCTGAAAATCAAAATATATATTATTATAGCCAGCGCTCCTTTGGCAGCATCGAGGACACCTACTGAAAAGCCGATTCTGGAGCCGAACTGTCTGAAGGTGTTCTGAGCGCCCATATTACCATCACCCAGCGTGCGGATATCCTTATTCTTAACCAGGCGTCCGGCGATATAGGCGGTAGGTATCGAGCCCAGCAGATAAGCTATAACTGTAATCAAGTAAGCCATGCTGCTAAATCCTTAAATCAAACGTTTCAAATGGCACTTATTTAGACTTCCGCTTCGCCGCGCGCGCCCCACCGCCGAAGATAATGCTGACACCGAGCATGAAACCGAAGTCGTACCAGTTACCGCTGTTATACACCTCATAGACGTTGACGTTATCTGAAAACAGCGAAATAATAAAGGTAATAGGTGAAATAACACCGTGCCACAAACCTGACCAGAAACCGGCGCTTTTTCCATCGGCATCGAGCACATCTACTGTAGGATTAGTGCCGGCAGCGCAGCCGGCCAGTAGGAGCATG
>Ga0209979_1000467_pt1 | contig 55258 bp, 61 predicted proteins | sample AnhtaG_FD_183114 | JGI IMG/M metagenome (GOLD analysis project Ga0209979, IMG submission 183114) | Deep subsurface microbial communities from Anholt, Denmark to uncover new lineages of life (NeLLi) - Anholt_01485 metaG (SPAdes) (version 2) | ecosystem: Environmental > Aquatic > Marine > Oceanic... | reverse complement strand
AACATATAAATCTTGTGATTTTTTCAAAATTTTAGTGACCACATCTTGGTGTATGAACAATGTTTTTTACTGCAAATCACTAGATATGAGAATCAAAAAGTTAACAGAAAAATCCTTGGAACTTCCGTTACAGGAGAAACTCTGTATAGAATGAGGCTTTTTTCATATTTAACTGGTATATCTGTTGAAAAAACATCTGCAAAGTTTTTTTCAAATACTTTTCTTTAAAAATTCTATAACATCATCAAATACTTTAGATGCTAAAGGTAGTCCTGGTAATTGATGTCTCAAAGATGCTTCCCACGCGTTTTCAAATTTTGTTTTTCTATTAGTCAACTCTTCGATATTTGGTACTACTTTTTTGTATTTACATTTTTTAAGAAACAATAAAATGTCAAAGTCTATATGCTTTCTTAAATACCAGACATCATAGATATCCCTTGGTCTTGTCCGTTCAAATAATGATCGAGTTTTTTCTGCAAATATTTCGTTAAGTGAGTAGGCGAATACTTTTGTATCTACTTTATCAGAATATGGGTGGTTTATTATTTTTTGTGCTATCTGATCTATTATATGTTCGTTTTCATTTTTAGTTATATCAAGTTTTATTTTAAGCGGAGATCCTGTTATTCTAGTTATTCGAAAGTAGATATCAAATGAGTAACCATTTTTTACTTCCTTTGAAATTATTTCATCTATAAATTCTATTTTTGATCTGGTCTTTGCTTGCTGAATAGCATTTAATATTTTTTCCTCTAAATTGGCGATATCTGTTTCTTCTAAGAGTGTAAAATCGAGATCATCTGAAAATCGATACTCTTTGAAATATACTTTACGAAGACATGTCCCTCCTTTGAATGCCATTTTTGGTAGAAATGATAATATCCAATTTTGTGTATAGTCTCTTTCAATTGTGCTTATAGGTACTACGTATTGTCTAGATATGTTTTTGATTTCTGATTGTTTAATCATATTCATCCCAGTTAACAATTACTTGCCATTTAGTATTTTTATGTCCCTCATGTGGCATGGTGGGATCTAGTGGAATGTAATTTCTTACCTTTTTTAGATATTTTTTTATTTTATTGTAATCCAACTTTATAGGAATTTCAAGCTTATCACATAAGTATCCCAGTCTTCTAGTGACAGCTGAGTTGTTTAGATTTATCGTGTAATCTTTTATTTTTTCAAGATCAATACTTTTTTCTTGTAATGCTTTTGCAACTTCTATTATCCCTCCAGCATATTTTGGTTTATCAAGACAATCTACGATAGTTTTTTCCTTGTTAGTGATCAGGATTTCTGTTTCATCAAGCCATAGTTTTTCTGTTCCAAAGATTTTTTCAGGTTTAACCCTAATGATTTTATACGGAATGCCAAAGATTTTAAGATCTTGTTTTTTCTTCCTTGATGTCGTTTGAATAAAGATTGTCAGCGGTATTTGTTCTGTTAATCCATGATGATGTAAAGCTGACCAATAAGCTATGATACAAGGATCAACTACAATATTTCCCAAAGTGAATTCATTGAGGGTATACTTTCCCTTTTCCATTCCAAGGGGGATAACCATGTATTTCCCTCTTTCAATACGTTCAATTCTGCCTTGTTGTTCTAACCTAGAAAGTAGAACCCATAGTACTTCTCGAGGGATTTTTAATTCTTTAATAACTTCATTTACTTTGAAAGTATTTCCAAATTTTGCAAGTTGTTGTAACAAATTGATTCGCATTTTTATACACTTACCTTAACATTTTTGTTAAGTATGGTGTATATTATTACGAAGTATATTAATCTTTTGGGAGCATTATTTGACAAAAACGAGCCTGGCGGGAAGAGGACTGTTCTCTCGGAGAAAAATCAGTCGAAAAACATCGAAAAAATGGCCTTTCGGATTTTGGGTCAATAATTGGTTCTTTTCTCATTAAAAGCTTTCTTTTATTTTTTTCTTTTTCTGAGGTGTTGACATGAAAGAATCAATTTATGATAATATGACAAGATGTGAAAAAGAAGTAGCTGAATTGTTGAAAGAAATGGGTATTAAATGGTCTTATGAACAACCTATTTTTGTTTGGGATGAAAATAAAAGGCCTAGAGTTTGGGCACCTGACTTTTATCTGATTCCTTTTGGGATATATGTAGAAGTTTGCGGCTCTGCAAACTTTGATTATGGCTATAGAAGAAAGATATTTGATAATAATGGTTATAGAGTAATCTTTTTACATTTGTATAAGGATTCAAAAAGATGGAAAAATCATTTTATAAATTATCTTGAAAGAATTATGGGATATCGTTTTCAGAAATTAAATGAGATTTTAGGAAGAGAAAATTAAATAACAATAATAAAGTAGGTTTTTAATTATCAAATTTATTAATTACCAAGAAGTTGAAAATAGGTGATATGCAAAATATATCTTATGAAAGAAATGAATAATCTTGACGTATTATGTGATGATTGTACGTTCTCAATAATTTTATTAAGACGAAATTCCATTGAATATAGATTTTTAAAAATGGTATGAGAGTTTTAATAAATTTACATGATTGTAGACAAAATTAAAAAATTATTTAAAATCATTAGACATGATTCTATGCGATTGTCATAAAGGTAGGGCGTTATATATGTCGAAATTTAATGATATTAGAGCACTATGGGATGAAGGAGTTAAATTTACATTTGATGATTTGTCAACTCCTAAAATGGCTATAAATATGATAATAAAGGAAATTAAGGAATTAAATAAGTTTGAAAATGAAAAAATTAATGATTTATATATTCTTCTCAGTGATCTAAAGGATATTAACGACAAAGATATAAATGAAAAAACTTCGGAAATAATATCAAAATATTACAAAACGACATCGAATTTTAAATCGATGAGTAAGTTTGAACAATTTGCTATTTTAAAAGTGGTCATTCAAAAGATAATTTATGATCTAACAGAAAGAGGAGATGAGTGTGAAAATTAGTTATTTTAAAATAATGGGTACAGGAGAATACCTTCATGAATTAGAGCAATTTATTCAGAATGAAGGTCAATTAGATGAATCTATTTTAAATAAAGGATTAAAACATTTTGTATTATCTTTTGTTCTAGAAAAAGCATCTAGACTTGCTGTGGATTTAATGACAGAACAACGAGATATTTACTCTGGACAATCGCAGAGATTTGTTCGATATGCTAAAAACAATCTTGAATTTTATATACCTAAAAGAATTAGAAGTAATCATAATTTAAAAAAAAAATATTCAGATTTAGTTAAATTTACAATTGACTCTTATATTCAACTAATAAAAATTAAAATTCCAGAGGAAGATGCTCGATTTATATTTCCAAGATGCATAGAATCTAATATGAAATTCACAATAACTGGAGAAAAATTAATTGAGTTTTTTTCATATTTAATTAATAATAGCTATACAGAATTAAATGAAATTGGATATAACCTAATTGGTAAATTGAAAAAAATTTACCCTAATATTTCTGAAAACATAATTACAATAATAAATAAACGCAAATCAATATATTCAAAAATTAATAATATAGAAAAAATATTTTTATCAAAAAATTTTTCAACAAATCCAATTATTCAAGCCTACACTAAAGACCCAATTATCGAATGTGCATTAGGAGCAACTGTTTGTTACAATAGAGGATCACCAACTGAATATTTTGATGATATGAGTATTGAGGATAAAATTAATCTAATTAAATTTATTAAAAAAGTAGGTCATTATTCTGTTCTTGAACATGCTTTTTTAACTATTAGTTTCTCAATGAGTGAAATCTCTCATCAACAATTACGTCGTCATAGATTACCTATGAGGTCTTCAACTAGATTAGAATGGATAGTTAAGAATTTTGATTACGTTATTCCCCCCTCAATAAAATCAAATGAAAAAGCTCTGAGCATGTATAATAATGCTATGGATAGAATAAAAATTTTCGTTGATGAACTGAATAATATGAATATACTAGAATATGAAACAATGTACATATTACCAAATGGTACAAAAATAGATGTTGTACTAACTACAAATTTCCGAGATATTATTCATATTCTCGAATTAAGACTTTGTCAAAGAGCGCAATGGGAGGTAAGGAGATGGGCATATAATCTCCTTGAAAAATTGATTAATAAATTTCCAGTTATATTTTCAGATATCGGTCCACCTTGCTATAAATCCAAATGTCATGAAGGGAAATACTCATGTGGGCATCCGGAGATTTTTAAAAAATGGAGGGAGAATGTTAATGAGAATATGGTAATTGGAGATAAAAAAAATAACAATGATGTTGAAATAATAAATACTACAGCGACGATTCTTTAAACAAAAATATTGAATTGCAAAATGCTATATTCAGATCAGTTTAATATTTTGTATTCACTAAATAGTTTAACATTTCAAGTGATTTTAAGAATTGTTAATTATAATGAATAAACTTAAAATTGTAATTAATTTTTTTGAAAAGTATATAAATCACCAGAAGCTTTCGAGCGGGAGGTAAAATTAAATATGTTAACTTAACTACCTGTATACTAACAGGGGTTCAGTCCAAACATTTTATTACAATGGTGGTTATGAATTCCATGAATGATAATCATTGATATAATATCTTATAGTATGGGGAGTATTATATATGACAAATGGTTCAGCTACTATTACAGGGGTAGATTTTGAAGCATGGTTTGTGGCATTAAAATTAGTGGATGTTATCTTTAAAGAAGACATTAAAGTGAAGTACCAGGCTAGGACATATCGTGATAATAAGACTGGTAAATTATCTATTACTTCAATTGATGACATATGTATTTATTCAAATGATAAAACAGAATTTTATAATCTTAAATATCGGGCACCCAATATCAAAACTTGGAGTGTAAAATCCCTTAAAAATTATAAGGTACTTGATCAATTTAAAAACCAATTTAAAAAGACTCCAGATGCGTATTTATATTTTGTTACTGAAAGTCCTTGTCCTATATTTCAAGAAGTTTTGCCTCGTGGTTCTTCGTGTAAATCAAGGAAAGAATTGGAAATAACATTGAATTCAAATAACTATATTAAGCAATGGGTTGCCCTCAAGATTGAATTAAAAATGAATGACAAGGAAATGATTAAATTTTCTAATCAAGTTAAGTTTAAACGAATAATTGATATAGATGAGATTAAAAAATTGATTATACATAATTTAGAACGTCGTTTTACAAAAATCAAGTTTTTACCTAATTGTTTATATCAATTAGCTATAGAATCTGGAAAACGCAATAAAGAAATAACAAGGGATCATATAATTTCACATTTAGAAAAAAATGATATATATTTTTTACCTTCTTTAACAAATCGAATACACACAAAGAAAAACTCAAATTTACCTCAACGCGAAAAATTCATAGATAGAGAAACTGAAAAAGAAAAATTATTAAAGGTGCTTAAAAAAAATATACCAAATATTTGTATTGAAGGAATGCCAGGTATAGGAAAAAGCGATCTCGCCATTGCTTGTGGACGAATTGCATTGGAAAAGGGATTATTCGATTATGTAATATGGAATAACAATTTTGACGGTAAATTAGAATTAAATGAAGTTCTTGACCAAGTATGTCTTCAAACTAATAAAATTCATGCATTAAGACTTCCATTATTAAAAAAGAAAATATTTGTCAATGATCAGTTAAGATCAAACAAATATCTTGTAGTAGTTGATAATTTTGAAACTGTTAAAGATTATCAGATTGAACAATATGCAATTAATTGTCCAAATCCAAGTAAGTTTTTATTCACAAGTAAAGAGAAAAAACCAAATAATTCATACGCGTTCCCAATATATCCTTTTGAATATCGAGATGATGCAATTAAATTGTTGCAATATTGGCTTCATCAGACAAATGGAAAAGAAAAATATACAAATAAAAAATTTTTAAACCAATTAGCTGAAAAAACTGGAAAAAATCCGTTGGCGATGAAATGGGCAATTAATCAAATAACTCGATTAGGTAGTTCAATAGAATTGGTTATTTCTGATTTAAATAAAGGTAGGGGGGATATTTTCAGCATTCTCTTTCAAAGAGCTTGGACAAAATTAAGTAATTCTAGTAAAATTTTACTAGAAGTGATTGCATTTATACCAGCTCCAACAAAAATAGATTCATTACAAAAAATTTCAAATTTGTATAAACAAGAAAGTGAAAAAGCAATAAAAGAATTGACAGCCTTATGTCTAATAGAACCAAATATCGAAATATCGGAAAAAAACAGGCGTTATAACTTACACTCATTAACTCGTGCATTTGCAAAAAATGAACTATTTAAAAATAAAGATTTATTACAAAAAATTAGAGAGGAAACTATTTCACATTGGTTGAAATATTCAGAGGGTTTAGGAGGAATGAAATGGAATTGGGGGGGATATAATTTACTTATTAGAGAAATTGAAAATATTTTTCATGCGATTGACTTATGCATTAAATTAAAACGATGGGATGATGTTATTTTATTTCGTGATTATTTAAGCAATGCATTAAGTATTAGGGGATATTGGAGAAAGCGAATTGAGTTAGCAAGATTAGCAATTAAAGCTGTAGAAAAGAAAGGTAATTTTGGAAAAAAAGCACAGATTCTTGTGTATGATATTGCTTATGTTGAATTAAAAATAGGTGAATTAAAAAACGCGGAAAATAATACTAAAAAAGGACTTGAAATTTTTCAGAAGGGCAATAATTTTGGTATTTCTCAGAAGGATAAAAATCTTGGAATTGCTGCAGCTTATCACCATTTAGGCAAGATTAAACAAAAGCATAAGAATTACCAAACAGCAAGAAAATATTTCAAAGATAGTTTAGATTTATACAAAGTGGATAAAGAATATGAGCCTTTTCTAATAAGCGAATTGGCAACAATATATTTTGAAGATGAAAAATATGGATATGATAAAGCTAAAAAAGAATTCAAGAAAGCCCTAAACAAGACAAAAGGAAAATCAGGTAAATGCGAAATTGTAGTAGCTAGATGCTTAGGATATTTAGGTGAAATCCAAAAGATTAATAATGAATTTGACGAAGCAATAAAGAATATCAGAGAAGCTCTAAATATTGCTCAAAAGATAGGTCGAGCTGATGAAATTGCACTCAATGCGTTTCGATTAGCAGACATTTTCCATTCAAAAAATAATAAGGAGGGTGCATTATTATTGGCAGAAGAAGCGTTAAGTACTTATCATCAAATGGGAGATAACAAACATGAAAATAAGGTGAAAAAATTCATTAGCAAAATTAGCAAAAATAGTGTGGATTAATATGGTTAAAGTTTTATTTGTCAATCCTCCATACTCACCTTTTACTCCACCAGAATCAGTTGTACCACCTTTAGGATTAGCTAGAGTTATCACTGCATCAAAACAAACTGCGGATATCAGATTAGTTGATATGGGGTGCGAAGAGGTTTTTGGAAATGATTCCTGGACATTATTAGATTATGAGCTACGAAAATTTAAACCTGATATTATCGGAATTGGTCCTTTAACCTCTGCTAATATTTATAAAGGTGAAGAAATTGCGAAATATGCAAAATCACTTCAACAATCAATCATTACGATTTTTGGAGGTGCTGACCCCTCAGCTGCTTTTGAAAAAAGACTTAACGAATGCAAAGAACTCGATGCAGTTGCTGTTGGTGAATCTGAATTTCTTTTTGCAAAATTTCTTGATGTTTGGGACAAAACCAAATATTGGCCAAAGATAAATGGTCTAGCATTTCGGAATAATGGTAAAATTATTTTTTCAAATGTTTCAAGATTGTCCTTAGATGATTTTTCAAGATTACCTCCTCCTGATTGGTCATTTTTTCATCTTGATAAATATCGCAAAATAGCTAATCGTTTTGGATTTAAACCTTATTTATCTTTGGAAATGAGCAGAGGATGTCCTTATAACTGTATATTCTGTGTTTCGAAAAATGTGTTTGGACATCATATTAAAATGAGATCTCAAAAAAATATTATAAAAGAGTTAGAAGATGCAATTAATCGTTTTGGATATACGAGATTTAGCTTCAATGATGATAATGCAGGTATGAATGCAGAATACCTTCTTTCTTTGAGTAAAAAAATATTACAAAATATTTCAACAAAGATTGAATTTACTCTAACTATGAGGCCAGATTCCCCATTATTCGATAATAAAAGTATTTTAATAAATCTTGTAAAAGCAGGATTAAAAGAAATATTTCTTGGTTGTGAATCTGAAGATTCGAAAGTGATAAGGAAAACTATCAAAACAAAAAATCCAGATAAATGGAAGGAACAGATTCGTTATGCAATTGAACTTTGTAGAAAAAGTAAGATAGCCACTCGTACGAATTGGATGATTGCATTACCAGAACAAACAATGGAAAGTTTTTTGAATACAATTAATTTCATATGTGAAATTAAACCAAATACATCGTTAATATCCATATTACAACCATATCCAGGAACGGATATTACAAATAATATTCATGGATCCTGGAATAGTTATGGTATCAAGATATTGAGTAGTAATCCTTCTGATTATTCTGCTTCAAAATATGATCCTCCAATTGAGACTAAATGGTTAAGTAGGGATGAAATAATAGGGCTTATCTATCTATTTTTACGTAGAGTAGGATCTACATCAATTGCTGACGTATCAGGTTCTCCCTATTATCTTTTTGAGTATTGGAAAAATAGGGGGAAAGTAAAATTAAAATAAAAAAGAAAGATGCTATTAAAATTGCCAAAGGATTAGCAAGTGATATTAAAGAAGATAAGTATGTTTTAGCTTCTATTTTGTGGGGTTCTATATTAGATTTAAAAAATCATGATTGTATAAATTCTGACATTGATATGTTGGTATTAGTTTCTAATTTAAAACCATTCTATTTAAAGACGAAGAAAATACAATTTGGCGTACCTGTATCACGAATTAAAAAAGATTTTCTTTGGTTTGATATTTTCTATATTGATGAATCGTATTTAATTAAAGCTCTTGAGAATGGTCATTGGACATTATTTCGAGCAATTAATGAAGGAATTAGAATAATTGATCATCATATATTAAAAAATCTCAAAAAAAATATAAAAAATTTTGAACCTTTCACAATTAACACACCAAATGACTGGTTTAATCAAGCACGGAATTTATTACAAAAAAGTCAAGATATTTATGATAAAGAGTACTTTGAACACAGCGTCATTTTAGCAAGAGATGCCGTGCAATCTGCTCTATATGCCTTTGTTTACAAATCATTAGGAAAACCCCCCTCACCAAAAAGTTTCATATCTGATATAAAAAATTCTAATAATTCATATAATTTTCTTGATATTTTTTTAAAAATACATAAAGTAAAAAATATTTCTAAAAATGATGCTACCATTATTCAAATTCAATGTTTTGATATTATAGAACAGATACAGAAACTTTTTAAAGGTGATTTAAAATGAAATTTGGAGTTTTAATTCTTTCACTATCGCCTAAAGAGTGTTTACAATTGTTTGAGTGGGATAATGTTGATATTATTCAAATATCTTTAGAAAATCAGTTGGAAAAACTTACAGCCGAAACTATTGGATTATTGACAGACAAATGTAAGGAAAGTGGTAAAAGATTAGCTTATCATGCACCCTCTGCTGATATTTTTCTTGGTAGTCGAAATATAGGAATAAGAAAAGAATCCATTAATCAAATAAAAAAAACGATTAGATTAGTGGGTTCACATTCTGAATTCATAACAATTCACACGGGTTTTACTCCAAGATTTGCCAACCAAAATGACTTTGAAAGATGTTTATCTGCATTAAAATTTCTTGCAAAAACTGCAGAAAATTACAATACATATCTTGCCATAGAAAATGTTCATGAAGAAACTATTGATCAAATTCTCAATTACTGCTGTCTTACAAATATATCCTCTTTAAGATTGACTCTTGATGTTGCTCATTTATTACTTTATAGTAATATATCATTAGATGTGGCTCTCAAGGTTTTATCTTCAAAATTAATAGATATTCATTTGAGTAGACCGGATAAAGATCGAGATATGCACCTTCCGTTTAATAATAATTGGAATGTTTTAAAGGAAATTATGGATATTACAATAAGTGAGGGTTATAGGGGTTTTATTACTATTGAAGCTCTGAATATAAATGATGCTAAGAAAAGTATGAAAACAATTAATCAATATAAGATTGATATTTGAATTAAAGTTATCCTATACATCAAATATTTCATAGCTTTCTTTCAATGATAATTAAATTATCAGTTGATATTTCATATTACTTTTCTAATATTTACAAATCTTATTTAAAAAGTTGGTTTTCCCAATCAAAATCCGCATAATAAATGAATTTTACTAATTAAAAATAAAATCCAGGATCGATGAATTTTAAATAGGAAAAAATTTATTAGAATTCAATTATTAATTATTTTATGTTTCCATTTTTACTATTTGAGGGATTAGATAATACAGGAAAATCGATAATTGCAAAAAAAATCGCTAAAAAAATAAATGCTGCTCTATATTATGGAGTGCCAGAATTATTGCTACCTTTCAGAGAAAAATTTGATAATCTCGATGATGAAATAAGCTTTGCTTTTTATATTATTGGAAATCATATTATTGACAGTCAGATTTCAGAATCTAGAAAAACAAGAAACGTAATTGTTGATAGATTTTTTTTTAGTACTATTGCTTATCACTCAGTAAAACTTGGAAGGAATTTAGATTCTTTTCTTAATGAAATGAAAAATATTCCGGATAAGATTTATTATTTGACTGGACAAATTGAAGAAATTAATAAGAGAACTCAAAAAAAAGGATTAAAAAGTAATGAATTATATTCTCCAACCTTTTTTAAAGAATTTATAAGAAATTATGATAGAGTTTTATCTAGATATTCAAATATTGTGATAATTGATACAACGTACAATAGTATTGAAGAGGCATATAGAATAGTTCTCGATGATTTATTGAATTCTGGAATAATAATTTAACACTTTTTAGTAAAGAAATTCCCAATATTAATGTTGTTGAAGCAATCATACTTTTTTTTATAAATTTATGTACATACCTTAGAAATCATTTGTTTATTTTATACAAGTGCAACTAACTTAGTGGTTGCCAAAAAGGCCTTTTTAGAATGCAATAATATTGGGGATTTTAGTTGGAACTATATGTTTGGATTGCAGATTTTTATTTAGTTCCTTTTGGAATATATGTTGAAGTGTGCGGTTCAGTAAATTTTGATTACGAATATCGAAGAAAAATATTTGATAGAAATGGTTACAGGGTGATATTTTTACATTTGTATAAAGAAACAAACCAATGGCGGAACCACCTCATGAACTATCTTGAAATAATCACAGATTATAGATGCAATAAATTTAATGAAATACTAAGAAAAGAAAATTGAATAAAATTATCATACCTCGCAGGTTTTTAGTCTAATATGGCTAGAGTATCTTGTCCACCATTGATGTTTTTATATGCCCAAATCAATCCACCACGTGGATATCTTCGTTTTTGCTGTTCAATATTATAACCATTTAGAGTTAATACAAATACACTTCTTTCATCTATTTCAACAACTGGTACACTATGAAAACCTCCAATTAAAAGTTCAAAAATTGATATGCACACTGGGATTTGTTTTGATATCTTATTTTCTATATATTCATATTTTTTTTCTCCAGAGGGAAAATTTTTAATGAATTCAAATTTTATTTTTGAAAAATCTTTATCCTTATTAATAGCACTACTTATTGTTTCATAGTTATTTTTATCTTTACCTTGCACCTCTAAATCAAATTTAGTTTGAAAATCATCAGGTAATTGTATATTCTTAAATCTCATCATCCATTCAATTGATGCTGGGATACAACCTGTTAGATTATTTTGTTGCTGGACGAATATTTCTTCATATCCTTTTAATTTAATCATTACATATACCCCCATTTAGAATTCTTCTTTATTAATCAAAGTTAAGAATTTATTCTTCAAACTTTTTTATCATTTGGTTTGCACTATTTAATAGTTGGTCATAAGTAATAATTTTTAAATTATTTAAAAAGGAATTATGAATTCGTAAATTTTCTAATACTTCTTTCTCTGACCTACCTATAATTATTTTCCCTTCAGGTTTTAATATATCCAATCCCAACTCAACAAAATGAGCATTATATAAGGTGTCACATTTATGTAAATAGGTAATCATTTGAGAAACTGCATTTTTTGATTCTCCACTAAATTTCTTTCTTGAAAAAATATTTGATTTACTTTTTTTCAATTCAACTATATCATAATAACCATCAATCCGTTCTAATAAAAAATCACTGCGATTTTTAAATCCAATTTTTTGTTCAGATCTTGATGTTACATATTGGGGACCAAATATCCAATAATTTTCTCTTAAAAAATTATGTAGTTCTCTTTCAACCCTACTCGTTTCTAATAATTTTTTAAATATCTTTAGATTTCTTTTATATTCAGGAATTTTTGTTTTTATTTGCTGTTTTTGTGTTTTTTCAAGGTTTTTTCTGATTCTAGCTAAATCTCCACCCATTTGATTTAATTCTTTAGTTCTTTGTCTAATTTCTCTATCTTTTTTGTTTAATATTTGATCATGTTCTTTTAAACTTATATATGACTCCGGCGCAACTGGTTTAATATCATAACCCGACCATCCAAGAAACTCAGCGAAATTTCCATCAATAACTCTTTTTAAACTTCTCCAGTGTTTTTCTTGATTAATAACAAAGGTCATATTACCTGCCTCCCACCATTTTCCAAATCTCAGGTACCTATTTCCATCATTTTTTTCTCTAACCTCTACCCTAAGGCCCCCTTTTTTCCCCATCATATATAAATCTCTTTTAACAATGATTTTAGATTTCGGTCCCTCTTCAATTATCTGTTCAATTTCTTCGGCCATGGTGACCACCTATAAGGTCATCTCCCAAAACATTAATCAACTTTATGTTTCAAAAAGATTTTTATTGGATAATTAAAAATTACTATTAAAATTGTTATAATTATCTGATTGTATCCAATTAATCGCGTCAAATATGCTTTTGTGGTTGTATCTCATCGTCGTCATTGAGCTTTTGTGTCTTGCCCTTAATATGGGGATTAAAGATTTCGGCTTCTAGTATTTAAAACCAGATGTTCTCAAGAGAAAGTCCAGGAGAAAAAATATTCCAAATTTTTTAGTCGTATCTCTTGACCTGTCAATTGACCTGTCAAATTTTATATTCTGGTTTTATATTCCTTGTATTATGCCAGAGAAGGGTTGGTCAAATATCACGGTTAGAGAGCAGACTGCAAAAACACTTAAACAGATTGCACAGAGCCAACAATTAACTGTAGATGAGTTGGTAAACAACTTTCTGATAAGTGTTTGCGTTCCCAAATCTTCACCGTCTTCAGCATGGACTATCTGTCACCTTTGTGGTACCAGACTCAAAACAAAAAATCTGTCTGACCACATGTTAAAAACGCATTCATCTCCACATAGATTATGACGGTGCTATCTTGACCTGTCAACTGACAGGTCAAAAATTAAAGATTTCATAGGGGGATTTCTTTAATCCCCTTAATATTGTAAACAATTTTTAAGTAGAAGCTTATTAGCGTTTGTTAGTATTAGGGGTTGATAAGATGAATGATGAAGATATAGAAGATTTTTCCCCGATTGAATTAAATATTACTATAGACCCAGATAGTGATGAGACATTATACAAACGGTTAATTGAAATTTCTGGAGATAAAAGGATTGATAGTGTACTTTCATGGATAAGAATCGGAGAAATTGCATCAAATCTCATTGTTGCTCAAACATCCGATAAAGCAATTGAGAGTTATTTTAAGCCAGTATTAGGTAAAATGGAGGAGTTACAGAATACAATTGATACTATGAAAGGAGATTTCACAAAATCACAATCAATAGGTAGGATTGGTGAGGAGATATTAAAAAATCAATTTAATAATTATTTTAGCACTCGTGGTGATATTTTTGAAATAGTCTCTGATGAACCTCATCAAGCAGATATACATGCATCGATTCAAGTTGAAAGAGGAGATGAAGGAAATGAATCAATACCTGTTTTAATTGAAGCGAAATTATATTCATATTCTGTTCCAGATGATGAAGTAGAGAAATTTTGGGAAGATCTCTCGAGAAAAACTGAGTTTAAAGCAGGTTTATTTGTATCTTTAACAAGTGACATTGTTGGTAAAAAAGGACCTATAAATATAGAAGTTTCGAATAATAAATTGGCAATATTTATCGCAAATAAAGGAACGGATCAACTTTTACATGTTGTTGCTTGGGCGTTACTTAGAGAAATGTTAAAAATACAAATTCAAAAAAATATTGATATAAGAGCGTTTAAAAAAATTGACATGGAGAAACTTGGCAATATAATAAAAGATAGAATGGAAGATATTAGAAAACAGTTAGATAAGATTGAGGATATTGAAAAATATACTCAACAGCTATTGCCCCCAGTGTTAAAAGCTATTGCACAGATACATAATTCAGCAGGTCAATTAAAACAAGGAATAAATAACACTTTATTTGCTTTAAATCGAGAATTTAGTAGAGAAGTTTCTGAACTTGCTGGTGATGAAAAACCAAAACTTCCTGAATGGAAAATTGACAAATGGAATGAATTGATATCTTCTGCAGATGAAAATCATTTAACAATATTAGAAGTAATTCGCATCCAATTAAGTAATTTCAAAAACACTTTTAATCTTAAAAAAGGACAAAATGAAACTGAAATGCTTGGTTGTTTAAATGATGATCAAGTATGTTTTAAAATAACTTGGATTTCTAGTAAAGTTAGAATTTCTTTTGCACCGATTAAAAATATAGATTTTAATGAATATTCAAATAAAAATGTAAAAATAGAAAAAGATAATTGGATGACAATTGAAGGAAAAGCAAAAAAAGGCGATTTAGGAGATTTTGAATTAGAATTATGTAAGGAACTGTTAGAATCTATTTCAAAATGTAATGAAGGTAATTAATTTATATTATTAAAATAGAAATAATTGTTTCGAAAAACTCAAGTTTCGATTAGGATTTTTACAATCAAAACAACAACCTGTTATGGTAAGAACACAAGGAGTTTTCTCCTTATAATACTTCTATGAGGGTCATTAAAACTAATCCTGTTTGGGAGAAAGGGAAAATATGATATGTAAGATATGTGGTGTTAACGAAACTGATAATCCTGATGGAATATGCGATGATTGTAAGGTTTCAATAATTAATGAAGATAGTATGCACCCAAATCTATAATATGTAACATTATAACTTTTCAAATTTTTTATCTTGGAAACATTTAAATAAAATTTAATATTCCCAGTAAAATAACGGTGGAGAAAGTTAGTATAGAGTTGTTACAGATGGTTAAATGGGGTTTAAAGAAATTGAGAATATTATAAAAAGGGTGTATGATTCAGATGAAGATGATGTATTAAATGATTTTTATATTCCAATTTTAGGGGAAACATCAAAATATTTACGTTTAGCAGGGTTTTTTTCTTCTTCTGCTCTAGCAGCTGCTGCTAAGGGCCTTCAAGGGCTTATTGAAAATAATGGTACAATGAAAATTGTATGTAGCTGCTATTTATCAAAAAAAGACGTAAATGCGATTGAAAAAGGTCTTAAAGAACCTGAAAAAGTCATTGAAGAATTTGCTTTAACACAAATAAATGATATAAAAAGTGAATTTGAAAAAGACCATTTTAGTGCTTTGGCTTGGCTGATTGCTCAAAATAAATTAGAAATAAAAATTGCAATTGTTCCAGAAAAAGGATTATTCCATATGAAAATTGGTATTTTTGAGGATGATGATGGAAATAGAATATCTTTTAGCGGTTCAATAAATGAAACTGCAGATGCTTATGAAGACCATGTTGAAAATTTTATTATTTTTAAAGAATGGGAATCTGGACAAGAAGAAGTTTTTTTTGAACATTTACAAAAATGGGAAAAATTTTGGAATAATAAAGCAAAAAGGACAATTGTGTATGAAGTTCCTGATGTCATTAAGGAAGAAATTATCAAATATAGACCAAAAAATATTCATGAATTAAAATCAAAATTAAACAAGTGGAGTAAACCATTATTAATTAAAAAAACCGACAAAAAGAAACAGATATTAAAACCATGGGATCATCAAATCAAAGCTATAAATAGATTTAAACAAGAAAATTACAATGGGATACTAAAAATGGCCACTGGAACTGGTAAAACATATAATGCTCTTTTTTGTTTAAAAGAATATTTTAAAAATGTTCAGAGATATTGGAATAGAATATTAATCATAGTTCCACAGCATAATATTTTGGAACAGTGGATAAATGATTTAAAAGAATTAAAGGAAGATGAGGATATTGTTTTAAAATACGACTCAAAAACAAGAGATAAAGATAAAAAAAATGCTCGTAACATGTGGAGACACCAATTTAATCTATCAGACAAATTTAATATATATCTGGTAATTGTTGCTGCAAGCATTCCTAGCTTTAAACCTTTTTTAAAAATTTCACCTCATATTCTTATAGGTGATGAAGTTCATTCATATGGTACCGAAAATTATTCTAACATTGTAAATAGATATCTTAGCGACACACAATATAAATTAGGCTTATCTGCAACTCCAGAAAGATATTATGATGAAGATGGGACGTTAAGAATTTTTGATTTTTTTGGACCAATAATTTTTGAATATGGTATTAAAGATGGGCAAAAAGATAACATTTTATCAAAATATTATTATTATCCATATATTGTAGAATTAACTCCCTTTGAAGAAGAATTAGTTGAAGAATTAACAAAAAGAATTGGAAAACAATATGCAATAGATTATCAAAAAGAGATTTCTGAAAAAGAAACAAAAAATAAAAAAATAGAATGGAACCTACATGAGAGGGCTAAAATTATTAAAAAATCAAGTAGTAAATATGATGTTTTACGAAAAATTCTCAAAGAAAATAAGGATAAATTAAAACAATGTATTGTATATTGTGAAGATTCAGATCAATTAGCAAGAGCCGAAGAAGTATTTAAAGAATTAAACATAGATACATATATAAAATATCACGCTAAGATCAAAAAAAGAGAAACTGCATTAAACTTATTTAAAGAAAAGAATGTAAATTTTATCCTTTCGATGCATTGTTTAGATCAAGGTGTTAATATCCCCTCTTGTGACTCATTAATATTATTATCAAGTTCAGGTAATCCCAGAGAGTATATACAAAGGAGAGGAAGAGTTATTAGAAATCCCGTAAATAAAATAAAGCCTTCTGTAAAAATATTTGACATTTTAGCTTTTCCAAAGAATGTTAAAAATATGTATCGAGGTTTAATTATAACTCAAGTTGTTAGGTCTTGGGAGTTTATAGACTGTAGTGAAAGCCCTGAGGCGAAAATAATTTTAGAACCTATTTTTGAAAATTATGATATAACTCATGAAGAACTTGATTCGATTACCAAGGAGTGGAAATAATGAAATCAACTGATATTTTAGGTACGATAAAAAAGAATTGTTGCGAGCATGAAAATGAAGAATCTTATTTTGATGTCCTACAAAAAATATATAATCATCTTGAGGTACATGAGAATGAGGCATTGCCTAGTCGAGTTAAATCAATTAAAAAAATATTTGACTCAAACTATAAAATAGGTGATGATTAATGAAATTTTTAAAACTTGAATTAGTAAATTTTGAACCTTATTATGATAGACCAAATGAACCTCATGAAATATTATTATTCGATGATGATAAAAAAAATAAAAATATTACTTTAAATATTGGTCCAAATGAACATGGAAAGACTTCAATAAGTAATGCAATAATGTGGTGTTTATTTGGTGATTTCTTAGCTATCAATTGGAAAAAATGGATTAACACATTATCAATAAAAATTGCAAAACAAAAAAATGAAAATGAAGTCAATATGTGTATAAGATTAACATTAGACATAAATGGTGAAAAATATAAAATAATTAGACAGGCAAGTTATAATATCTCAAGTGGTGATGGGGAGGTTTGTCCACCTTCAATTATAAAAGATGGAGAACCAATAGAAGAAGATTCGACTCAATTTATAAGGACTCATTTTCCAGATAAAAAATTAATGAATTATTTTATTTTTGATGCAGACGATATATTAAAAAAATTCGAGGAAAATAGAGAAGGGGCTATAAAAGATCATGTAAATAAGCTAATCGGTGTGGAGAAATTAGATGAAATTATATTATGCTTATCCAAAGCTAAAGAGTCATATGATGAAGATATATCAAATATATCTGGTAAAATTGATGACGAAACATCAGGAAAAATAAAGGTTAAAGAATCTGATAAAAAACAAAAAAATGAAGCAATTAAAAAATTGGATTCTGATATTAGTGTTTTAAAAAATGAAATAAATAAAATTCTTAAAGGAAAAAAAGTAACAGAAGAAGAAGAAAAACTATGTAGATTATATGATGAAAGAGATAATTTAAAACAAGAATTGGATGATATTAATCAGGAATTTATTGAAAGTGAAATAATAAAAAATATAGATTTGCTATTAGCAACAAAAATAATTGATCAAACCTCAAAAGAATTAAATAAAAAACAAACCACCAAAGAAGAATTTGATTCATCATCAATCTTAATAAAATCATCATTAGGTGATAAATACAGCGGGATATTTTACAACAATGATGACATTCCTAGTTTAATATTAAATGGTACAGCAATACTAGATAGTAATTTAGAAAAAACTGATAAGCTAGGATTAAAAACCGGGGAAGGACATAAAACTGAAACAATTAAAGTTTTAAAAGGATATCAAGAAAAAATACAAAAGGAAAATATTGTAAAAAAGTTTGAAGAATTTAAAAATAGATTTGATAAGGTTAAATCAGAATACAATAAAAAAATTGCGAATATCAATCTAATTGGAGACACATCACAAAATCGAGTTCTAAGAGACAAGGTAAAATCCGTAAAAAGTAAAGAGGGTAAGATAAATCAGAAAGAAAGAATAAAAAAAGAAATTAAAGACGCTATAAATGAAATTAATAAAGATGTAGAGAAATTAGATAAACAATTAAATAAAAACGAAGAACAAGAAAAAGAAATTGATATAATAAAAAAGAAAAAATCAAAAATTGATGATTTAATTGAAATTGTAAAAAAAAGTAAGAACAGCTTTCTAAACGATCTTTTACAGAAAGTTAATGAAAATGCATCAGAGATTATGAGAAATACTGTAAAAGATACAAATCGTTTTCATTCTATTGAAATTAATAGTGACTATCAATTTAAGGTAAAACAAAATGATGGAGAGATTTTAGATGAAAGCCAAATAAATAAAAGCACTTTACAAATATCGATGATGTCTTTTTTCTTTGCTCTATCTAATCAATTGGAAAGAAAGGTACCATATGTCATAGATGATCCTTTACTAAGGCTTGATCCAGGCCATGATAAAAGACTTATTAATCAAATCAGTAAAACAAATGAACAACTAATATTCCATTTAATTCCTGGTAAAGAATATACAGATATAAGTTACAAATGGTTATCTCCACATATCAATATTCAGAATTGGATTTACAGAAATAAATATCAAAATTTAGATAATATTTCATATGTTGAAAAAAAAGATCCAGATTCAATAATTGAATTTGATATTGATACTTTTTAGGAGGATTGTAATGAGTAACAAATTATTTGAAGGGAAAGGAAATATCCGAAAGGTAAAAGGAAAAAAAGATGAAGAATTCTTTAATAATGCTAAACAACTTTTAGGTTTTAAAGAAGAAATAGATTTTGTTACATTTTGTGTTGCTTTAGCTCTTATTAAAAAATATTTAGGTAAAAAATTACCAGATAATACTTATTCATTAAAGGAAATGGCAAAAATGTATTCTTTTAAAAAAGCTGATTTATATGATTTATTAATTATGGAATATGTTGGGAAAAGTGAAAATAGACTTGAGGAATTTGAAAAATATTTTTGTTCAGGTTTTAAAATGTTAAGAGATTGGTTTGATAATTTTGGTCCTGATGCAAATTGGGAAATCGAACGTTTTTGTGAAATATGTGATTTTTTAAATGAAAAAAATCACTCACAAAATTAAAAATTACATTTACCCCAGATAAAGAAGATAGTAAATATATCTCTCAATACAACAATGAAAAAAGGAATTTAAATGAAAAGAAAGAGATCAGATGACGATATTCATCATATATTAAATGAATTAAGAGATTTATATCTTTCAGATAATCGACCATGGATTATAGGTCTTAGTGGAGGAAAAGACTCTAGTTGTGTTACACAAATGGTTTATTATATGCTTCTAGAACTTCCTAAGAACGAAAGAAAAAAAGAAGTACATGTAATATCTGCAGATACGTTAGTTGAATCTCCTTTAATTGAAAGAAGAATAAAAGACCTATTATCAGATATTGAAAAGGCAGCTAAAAAGAATAAATTACCTATTAAAGTAAAACTATTAAAACCAAAACTTGACGATTCTTTTTGGGTAAATCTTATTGGCAGAGGTTACCCATCTCCAAACAGATGGTTTCGTTGGTGTACAGACAGATTAAAAATCAGACCTGCAAACAGATATATCTATGAGCAGGTAAAAAAGAATGGTGAAGTAATAATTGTTTTGGGAGCAAGAAAATCTGAAAGCGCTTCAAGAGCTCAAATAATGGGAAAATATATAATTGAAGATTACAATTTAAGGAAGCATACTGATATAAAAGGCGCTTTTGTCTATACTCCAATTGAAGATTTTTCATATAAAGATGTATGGAGTTATTTATTACAAGTTTCTCCACCGTGGGGTGGCAATAACCGAGAGCTTGTTACATTCTATAGAAAAGCAGATGGAGAATGCCCTCTTGTAATTAGTAAAGATACACCCGCATGCGGTGGAAGCAGATTTGGCTGTTGGACTTGCACTGTTGTCAATAGAGATAGATCAGTAGAAGGCTTAATTGAAGATGGTGAAACTTGGTTGGAACCTTTGTTAGAATTTCGAAATTGGCTGAAGGTAATTAGAGACGATCCATCTAAAAGAGAATCAATTAGAAAATCGGATCGTAAAAAAAAGATTAAAGCTGAAAAATTAGGTAAAGAGTTCAACCAATCTGAACATAGAGGCCATAAAATCATTGGACCGTTTACTTTTAAAACAAGACATGAAATTCTAAATAAATTATTAGAACTTCAAAGACAAATATTAAAAAATCATCAAATTGAACTAATATCTCCTGAAGAATTAAAATCCATTGAAACCATTTGGATATATGAAGGAGATAACATATCCTCTCTTTCTGATGTCGTAGATATATCAAAAGAATTTGTAAAGATGATTGATAATTCTCCTTTAGAAAAAAACCATATTGATAAAAAAATTTTTGAGAACATTATTCAAAAACATGATTTACCAATTCCACTTGTTGAAAAATTATTGATTGCAGAAAATGATTTATCTTCTCTTTCACGAAGGACGGGTATTTATAATCGATTAGAAAAAGTAATTGAAGAACATATTATAACAGATTATCTTGGAGAAAATGATAAATGAGATTTGAATCAATAGATCTGTATAACTTTAAAAACTACAAAGGTAAAAATTCAGTTACATTTTCTAAAAAACATAAAAAAGATAAGAATATTTTTTTAATTGGAGGGCTAAACGGCGCTGGAAAAACAACACTTCTTGAAGCAATTAAACTATGCTTATATGGAAAAAAATATAATGGAAAATTTGTATCAAAAAATGAATATAATGATTTCATATATTCGGCTATTAATAGAAAGGCAGTAAAAGAAAATAACTTAAAATGTTTTATTGAACTAAAAGTAATATTTGATGATTCTTATCCAACGTTTACTTTAAATATTAAACGTAGTTGGCATACAAATAATCAAAAAGAAATCGAAGAATCATTTGAAGTTTTTAGAGATGATGCCCCTCTAGAATTTATTTCTAAAGAGTATTGGCAAGATTATATTAATTATCTTATTCCATCTCATGTTTCAGAATTTTTCTTTTTTAATGGAGAGAAAGTAAAGGAACTTGCTGTCGGGTCTAATGCAGATGAAATATTGCAATCCTCGATTAAGGACCTTATTGGATTAAATCTTTATGAAAAATTATTGGATGATCTTCAAAAATTGAAGAGCAAAATAAGGAGAAGGAACGAAAAGAAAGGGCATATAAGCCAAAACATCAATGAACATGAAGCTCTTAAAACCAAAAAAACTGGAGAAATTAAAAAACTCAATAGAATAATCAACACTAAGAAAAAACGTATAAAAGAAAACAATCGTATGATTTCAGAAATCGAAAAAGAATTAAAACGCAAAGCAGGTGCCTTTGCAGAACTGAAAAAAGAAGCAGAAAAACAAATCCTAAAATTGCAAGAAAAGAACGCAATATTAAATGAACAAATTACAAACATTACAAAAGATTTGATACCATTTTTAATACCATTAAAATTAAGTAAAAAATTATTCCAACAATTGGAATTTGAACAAAACTATAAGAATTTACAATATACTCAAAGAATTTTAAAAGGTCAAATAAAAGAATTTTCCAAAAATCTAAAAGAAAAATCCAAAGTATTAAAACAATTATCAAAACAAGATATGAAAGCATTTGAAAAAGAAATAAATACAATTTTTTCAGATAGTCTAAAAAATAAAAAACAAGCACTTATCACAGTTATTCATGATTTAACAATTTCAGATTTTGAAAATATTAAAATGTTTTTACAACAAATAAACAAAAACACGATAAGTAACTTTGAAAATACTTTAGAAACTCGACAAAACAATTCACTGCAAATAAATAAGATAAAAAAAGAGTTAAAGACAATCCCTGACGACTTCTACGTTATTACTAATTTAGAAAAAACTAATAAAATAAAGCTTGCAAATGAGTCATTATCTAAAGAAATATTAAATTTAACAGAGGAAACTCCCATCCTATGCAATGAAATAGAAAAAATTAATTTAGAAATAGAAAAACTAGAAGAAGAAATAATATGTGTTGGAGAAGACAACCAAAAAATTGCATATATAAACAGGATAATAAGCGCAATCAATGAATATAACAAGGAAATGATTACATTAAATACAAAAAATCTAGAAAATACAATTTCTACAATGTATCATTCATTAGCAAATAAAGAAGATATGGTAAAAGAAATAAAAGTTAATCCCCTAACTTTTACAACAGAGTTGTTCGATTTTGATGGAAACTCATTAAATAAAGAAGGGATATCTGAAGGAGAAAAAGAGATTTATGCAATATCTGTCTTATGGGGGTTATCTACCATATCACATCATAAACTACCAATGATTATTGATACACCTCTTTCAAAACTTGATAATACTCACGTTAAAAATATTACGAGTAAATTTTTCCCGAAAGCTAGTGACCAGGTTATTCTTCTTTCACAAGACAGAGAAATAGATCAAAATATTTATTCAATATTAAAACCGCATATCAATCAATCATATACTCTTTTACAAAAAGATGAAAATAAAATAAAATCAGGATATTTCTTTAATTAGGTATATTTATGAAAAATAGATTGCGAATTTCACAAGATGCATCAAAACAATTAAACTATTTATCAAAAAGGTTAGATTTAAGACGAAATATTATCTGTAGATTAGCAGTAGGAAAATCATTATCAATAGTTGATTCAATAAAAGATTTCAAACCAGAAGATAGTAAAGGATTAGAATTCAATAGACCTACATTAACCGGTGATCAAGACAATATTTTCAAAGCATTAATTATACAACATGAAAAGAAACAAATTGATGAAAATATTTATTTTCCGATCTACTTTAGGAATCATATTGAAAGAGGTTTAGATGTTTTATATAAAAAATATCAAAAAATAAATTCACCAATTGATTTTTTAATGAAACTAAGTAAAAATTAAGATATGTAATTATTGATTAGATAAAAACCATAAGAAAGTGAGCCATAAACACAAAAATGCTAAAGGTAATATAAATCCTAGTGTTCTTATTTCAAAACCGCCAAGTTTTTTTGGATAAATTTTTGAATTTTCTTCAGATGGGTCAACCTTTCTCGATTCCTTCTTCCAATGATTGATATAATTGCTGCTTCTCCAATGCATTAAAATCCAGGTTATACAAAGTATAGAACCAATAAATGCAACAATTTTTTGAAATTCAATATCGTCAAACTGGCTCAATGCTAAAATTAAAATGCTAGTAACAACTAAAAAATAGCTATTTCTGCTTGTACCATGTTTAGCTTCAGATTGGATATTATTGTTAAGGATTTTTAGTAATTCTAATTTCTTAGTATCCATTGAAATACGTAAACATTATAAAACTATTTATTAAGTATTATGGAAACTACTAAAACGTAATTGATAATTTCATTTTTTATGCCTCTTTATTCACACAGTCGATTAAGCTGTTTTGAACAATGTCAACTAAAATATAAACTATCATACATTGATAAAATAGAGGCAAAAGTTGAAGATACAATAGAGGCGTTCTTAGGAACGATAGTCCATGAAACTTTAGAAGAACTATATCGTGATTTACAAAATCAAAAAGAAAATACTTTAGAAGAATTAATAAAAATTTATGAAAATCAATGGGAAAAAAGTTGGGATGATTCTATTCAAATCATCAAAAAAAAATACACCGCTGAACAATATAAAAACAAAGGAAAAAAATTCATAAAAGACTATTATAACAGATACAAACCTTTTACTCAAGATAAAACTATAGGATTGGAAGAACGTATAATAATTGATTTAGATGAATCTGGAAATTATAAATTACAAGGATATATTGACAGATTAGTAGAAACAGAAGATGATCATTATGAGATTCATGATTACAAAACATCAGCAAGATTGCCGAAACAAAAAGATCTAGATTATGATAGACAACTTGCTTTATACGCAATTGGAATCAATGACAACTATAAAGATTGTGAAGATATTGAACTAGTTTGGCATTATCTTGCGTTTGATAAGGAATTAAGATCAAAAAGAATAGAAAAAGAACTTGAAGTTTTAAAAAAAGATACAATTGATTTAATTAACAAAATTGAAAATACAGAGAAATTCCCATCAAACCCCTCTTTCTTATGTGAATGGTGTGAATATAAACCAATTTGCAAAGAATGGGCACATCTATATAAATTAGAAGATAAACCAGTTAATATCTATTTAAACGATCCTGGAGTTAAACTTGTAAACTCCTATGCTGAAATACAAAAAAGAAAGAAAAAAATAAATGATGAAATAGACGATCAGCTTTCTCAAATTAAAGAGGCAATAATTGAATTTGCCAAGAAAGAGAAAGTCGATGCCGTATTTGGTTCAACACATAAAGTTAAGGTTAATTTATCTGATAAACTAAGTTTTCCCCCAAAGAATGATAAAAAAAGAGATGAATTAAATAATATAATAAAAAATGCCGGAAAATGGGATGAAGTTTCAGAGTTAGATGTTTATGCACTTGCTCATAAACTAAATGAAAGAGAATGGGCGAAAGAGCTTTTAGATAAAATAAAAGAATTTCAAAATATCAAAAGTGTCGAAAGAATTTTTTTAAGTAAAATTAAAGGAAAAAAAGAATGATGATTGATTGTTATTTTAATATTTCATAAAATTCTTCATATGGCATTTTTGTTGAATAATCTGGTAATTTATTATATATCTCTTTAAAAAAAACTAAATTATGAGAGTTATTATGTGATTCTTTATCCCTCCAATATGTAATTATTATATATTTTTCTGGCTCAAAATCTAGTTCTGAATCTGTGGGTAAAAAACTGAATGATTTATAAAATTTAATCAAATAGTTTTTTTGCATTTTTGGAATTCCATAATTGACTTTTAACTAATTGCTTGGTACAGGTTAATGTTTTTTTGGGCCATAGTTTAGGAGTATCAAATATTTTTAATACTTCGAGTCTCCATCTTCTTCTTGTCTTAGCATCAAGATGAAATACGTCAATGTCAATTATCATAAGAAGAAGACACATCTGTATATCAGCAACTAAAATAAGAATGTTATATACTTCTTTAAATTCTTTCTTATTTAAAAATTCCGTTCCACCTCCAGGATGAAGTTTAATCAATTGAGAAACATCTTTATGAGTATAATTTGATAGAAGTTCATATAAAAAAAATAATGCATTTGACTCTTTTTTATTAATTTTCTGAATACTAATATTAAAATATTTTAAAATGGTTGGTGATAGTTTATTGGGAATATTATCTATTCCAAATGTAATCCTTGCGTTCAAGAGTGTTTCAAGAAAGTGTACAAAATTATTATCTTGATTTTTTTTAAGAGATGATAATTCAGCATCTAGATATTTTTGTTTATTGCTCTTCTTGTTAATATTTGAAGCATTCATTAAAGTCATTAATCCGTCAAAACAAATTGCCTTATTTTTATCTTTATTATTTTTAGTAAGAATAGATAAATCCGTTATACCTGAAATCGCTCTTAATAACCACTCAAAAAGTGAACGAACACTGATAATTGCTGAATCATAGCAACCAGTACAAAGACTAATCAATGTCTGGTTGTAAAGATAGATAAATAATGAACTCATATTTCGAGCGGTATCATGTGATGAATGAGGTATTGAATTAAATTCTTCAACTCCGCATCCTGATCTAGTGATATAAAATCGAGGTATCAAACTATCCATAATATAATTAACGGTAATTATAATACGCTTAAGGATAAATACTTCATTAATATAAGTTGAATGAATTCTTGCGGCTCTTAAACTAATAAAAGTTGGTAAGTCGGTAATAATATCATACACATAATCATTTTCGACAGATTCTGACTTTTTCATTATAAATCAGCTTCAACAAAATTTGGAAAATATGGATAAATGGATTTATATTGTTCCTTTTGATCTTCCGTCAAAAAAAGCGGTGCGTCATTGAACTTTGTAGGAAGAAACTTCTCTAATGTTTTTATTTCTCTAAGTGTAAGTTTTGGCACTTTAATGACAAATGGGTCAATATCCTTTCTAAAAAAATATAACTCTTCAAAATGACAATCAGCAAACTTATCTTGAGATCCTTCATCAAATAGAATCCCACCGACCGTTAGCATTTTAGTACCATCATTATAATAAAAATTAAAAAGTTGCTTGTAAAGCAATTTATTACCGATGCTCCGACCACCATTTCTAGAAAATAAAGTATCATTAATTTCATTCTCAATTATTTTTCTATAAATTTTTGAAATATTCCATCCATTCAATTGTTTATCTTTAACATTGATTGGGACCTTTTTTTTCCCAACATTTTTTATTAGATATTTAAGTTTTAATTCTTTCTTTTTTACCTGATTTCCATTAAGCTCATTTTCTTCAATTTTTTCACCAAAACCACCATCATCTCTAATATTACCATCAACAGTAATGATTACAACACTGCCATTCACAACTGATGAAAATGCATGACGAATATCTCCAAGTATGGAGCTATTTAAAGAGAAATCATAATCAAGCCATAGAATTGTCCTTTTATCCCATTCTAATTTAGGTAAAACATTTGTAGAATCACCATATTCAATTGTTATACAAGAAAATGGTTTATTAAATTCAAATCGATCTTTGTCTTCCCTAAATTTTTCAATGCTAATCATATCTTGAATGAACAGTGATTTATGAAAAAAAATAAAATCAGAGAAGTAAGCAGAACCAAACCCTATATATCGGTATTTACTTACATCACCAAAAGGACGTAACTTTCTAAATGCTGTACATAGCATTTTTCGTTCAATGCATTTTGCAGGTCGAAGGCGATAATCGATTTTATCATAACTTTTCTCATCGCTTTTAGACATCCATTATTCACCTTCAATTTCATTATCATAATAATAATCGAATGTCCTAATACCTACTTCTTTTTTTGTTTTAGCCTTTAATTTTTTCTTAACTTTCTGATATTTTTCATCAAGGATTTTGTATTGTATGCCTGTTTTTTTAGGTTCACTTTTTTTTGGTTTTGGTATTGATGGTTCCTGAAAAATTGTAGATGTAATTGCTAGTGTTGAGATCTGTTTTGAAGTTTGGATAGCAGATGAAACCAAATCATTTAATGGAGTTTCAGTAGGTTTATTTCCTTCTTCATCTTTCGCCTTTTCAGACGCAAGTTTTCTTAAGAAATCAAGAATAGGCTTAGCTTTTTTTACCATCTCTAATTTTACAGCTTTATAAACACCTGAATCATTATTAATTCTTGTTTTTGTTGTATCCCACGGAAATAAACTAGGAAAATCACTTGTAAAGAAGATATACCCTCTAAAATATGCAAAATCATTATGGTATTGACTCAAACTTTTTTCTTTATCATCCCATCCAGTTGTATCTGATTTATCTGCGCCTAATACTAATTGTCCATTACAAAAAATGTAGAATCCTGCTGCATGAGGGTCTCTCTCAGTGATCCCCAAATACATTTTTACTATCACTTCTTTATCTTTTTCACCGATAGTCATTTCATATTTTACTGGTTTAATCTGGCCCGAGAAAGCGAGTTTGATTGGTTGTGAAGAAATTGGAATACCGTTTAATACTATTTCCAAACCTTTATTTAAGGGACCGCTAAATTTGGTTTCTATTTTGTCGCTTAGTTCACTGATAAAATAATCATTAAAGCTTGCAGAAACATCCCTATGAAGATTTGTAACCTGTACCACAGTTCCTTCTTCGCTGAGATTATTGGGAGATTCAGCATCTTGAATTGATTTAAAATTGAATACCCAATCTTCTTTTCTTTTCCAATCTTCTACATCAATAGTGACCACAAAATGATCACTTGAGGTTTTTGATTCTACTATGGCATTATTACCCATACGAAAAATTGCCCTCTTCATACCAATACCAAACTCTCCAATGGATCCTTTAACTGTATGCTTCTGATCATCTTCTTTTCTACCAAATTTGAAAGCATAATTTTTTGCATTGTCAAGCTCTATTCCCCCACAATTATCCTTTATTTTGAAATGGTCAGAATAAACATCAACAAATATCTTTAATCCACTGAGATCATCCACTTTTCCAATTCGTCTTGCTCCATCCAAGCAATTACCAATTAAGTCAGGAACAACATCAATTAAATGAATATCTTTAGTTATTGATTTAATAAAAAATTCTTTTGTAGGCGAAGCATCTACTTCATCATCTTGTAACTCAATCATTTTAACACTTCTCGTGAATTTCTCCAAAGCGAATATAATTCAATTCACTTCAAATAATAATCTTTTTCAATTACATTAAATTTTTCATTATCAATTTTTAACAATTTCTTATGAAATTACAGAATTGGGAAAAACACTTTTGAAATTTTTTGAACTATTAAATCAAGACGTTGATATGGAATTTAATGATATTTAAAAATATCAAATTCTAATCAAAACCTTGATTAGACTTTGCTTCCACTCCTGTAAAAATACTGTGAGACTCTAATCATGGCCTCATGATTAAAAAAACTTGCTAGGTGTTGCTCCATTATTTTTCGGATTCTAACTTTTCTCTTAAAAGAGTTAATCCCCATTCAATTGCATGGGACCAGGATCCTAGTTGACGTGAAGTTATTTTTGATTCTACCCATGCATCTAGTTCTTTATCTATTCTAACTGAGTGTGTTTCGCCTTTTGGTCGTTTACTTGTTCTAGGGGACATTTTGTATACAAATACCACAGAAACATTTAAATATTTCGTTTGCATACATTATATTTGTATACAAATAAGTATATGTATACATTATATAGGTGAATAAAAAGTGCATACCACACGACACAATCCAATTAACAATTCATTACAAACAGAATTGTTAGGAGGTAGAAACCAAGAATGGAAAATAATAAATCAAATAATAGGTCAGAAATCCAAAAAACAAATTACTTCAATATTTGGAGAGAAAAAGGTGAAACTAGATTATGACCTAAAAAATATTAAAAGAACCGATTTCCCAATAGTCTTAGACCCAAAAACCGCGTCTTTTAACGATGTAGCAATACACTGCTTCTTAAGACAAAGACTAAGTCAAAATACAATAGAAAAACGACTATCAACAGCAAGATTCATGGAAACGCATCCACAACCAGTAGACTTTAGAAATCCGACATATGAAAACTTCATGGCACACATGGACTACCGTGAACAAATAGAAAACACAGGACCATGTGCACTTCAAAACGAATGGAAAACAATGAGGATGTTTCTAAAAGCATACGGAATGGAAATTTGGACCTACAAACCACCATCAACACCAATGTACAAAGCAAGAATAATACCATTTCCAGACCAAGTATACAAAATACTCAACCTAACATACTCAAAAGATTCCTACGAAAACGCACTCATACAATACATACTCACACACAACTATATCATCGGATGGAGATTTCCAAGTGAACCAGCGGAAATGAAAACAAAAGATGTCAACATAGAACGAGGATATATCACAATTACAGAGCCAAAAAAGCACAATAGCACAAGAAACCTATCGCCAGCAGAAATAATGTCCAACAGACGAAGAAAATCATTTAAAAACTGGATAGACTCATGGAGACCCAAGGTAGAAAACCAATACAGCAAAGACTATCTCTACTTGAAACCAGATGGACGTCCTTTTACAAGAGACTCGTTAAGACAACTACTAAACAGAAAAGCAAAACCTCTGATACAACCTGTTTTTCCAGAATACTACAACTACTCATCAAGACATTTCTCAGCAGTATCAAGACTTATCAGAACCAAACTTGAGTACAAAGCATTCGATGAATATGAGGTGCGAGACTGGCTAGGACACACCAAAATTGAGACCACTATGGGATACATCAAAGACGCCAAACACTACTATCTACTTGCTCCTTATGATTGGGTTCATCGTGTCCTTAAAGCTCCAGACGGGTGGGGATAACACGAGAATTCAAAAAAGGCAAAAAATAGGCTCTTTCGACCAAAATCCCTCCGAGAGAGTGAAGCGGACCTGGCGGGATTCGAACCCGCGATCTACAGCTTAGGAGGCTGTCGCCCTATCCAGTCTAGGCTACAGGCCCATATTTAAAGATAGCATAATCAGTTAATTTTTAAAAGTTGGCAAGCAGTTTTACATGGATCTATAGTTTATAGAAAATCCAGCAGTTGTTGCATCAGCATTTTTCTTTTCTTTATTTCTTAATTCAGAAAGTCTTATCGTTTCAAATTCAATCTTTTTTGATTGTAATAATTTAGATATGCCAGGGATATGACCGTCACCCATAACAGCAATGACATTTTCATAATGTTCATTGATCTCTGCTAACCTCTGCGCCATGTAATGGTTTCGCTCATCAATTAAAACACGTTTAATTGTTGAAAACTTTCTCCCAATCTCTTCAATATACTTGTCAAAATCATTCTGGAAGTTTTTAAGTTCTTCTTCAACTCGTTTTTTACTGACAAATAGTCCTCCAAGGCCAGAGAGGAGTAGTCTCAATTTTTCCGTAAATGGCATTGATTTCCACATCTTTACAAACAGGTGTTGTGCATTCATATCTATGAATTCTGCAGGTAACCCATGAGATCGCGCATAGGTCATCGCAGTTAACATTTCATCTCCAGCGTTTACGCCATATTCGCTTGCCATGCTCTCTTGAAATCTTGCTAGTAGTCTGTAGATAAACGGCAGATTTTTTTTGGCTTTCTCATAGGCCTTGGGGTTACTTTGTTTCATCATTATTGCATTATATCTCTGTCTATCAAGTTCTACACAGATGACATCTGGCTTTCTTTCATCAAAAATATCTCTTAATGCAGTCGAAAGATCAAACACATGACCTGTTCCAATGAGAATAATCATTTTTAACGACCAACTTTATCTTCCTGAGTATTGTATTTTATTACATTAAGTTATGTTTCTAACTTTCTTTTTAATTTTATTCTGCAACCATTAAAGAGAAAAAGAATGGAAAATTCGTTTCTAATATCGGTAATGTTCTGGTTTATAGGGGCCTTCTACTTTTACGCCAATGTATTCAGCCTGATCAGGCTTAAGTTTTGATAACTTCACGCCAAGTTTTTCCAGATGAAGTCTTGCTACCTCTTCATCAAGTATTTTTGGAAGTAGATATACGCCGATTTCATGGTCTTTTTTCCAGAGTTCCAACTGAGCAAGACACTGATTGGTAAATGAATTACTCATAACAAAACTTGGATGGCCTGTCGCACAGCCAAGATTCACAAGTCGGCCCTCGGCAAGCATAAATATCTCATGACCATCAGGAAAGATATACTTATCCACCTGTGGCTTAATGTTAACTTTTTTTATGCCTTCGAGTTTTTCAAGCTTACTTACCTCTATTTCATTATCAAAATGACCGATGTTACAAACAATTGCTTGATCCTTCATCTTTTTCATATGCTCTACCGTAATAACGTCTTTGTTTCCAGTGGCAGTAACATAGATATTTCCTTCATCCAAAGAGTCTTCTAATGGTTTTACTTCATATCCCTCCATGACTGCCTGCAACGCACAAATCGGGTCAATCTCATTGACAATGACTCGTGCACCGAATCCCTTCATTGACAGGCAGCATCCTTTACCGACATCTCCATAGCCACAGACAACAACTGTTTTTCCAGCAACCATGACATCAGTTGCTCTTTTTATCCCATCTGCAAGGCTTTCTCTGCATCCATATAAATTATCAAATTTCGATTTTGTAACAGAATCGTTGACATTAAACGCTGGAAACAAAAGTGTTTTATTTTCCATCATCTGATAAAGTCTATGAACTCCAGTTGTTGTCTCTTCTGAAACGCCTTTTATTTCTTTTGCTATCCGTCTCCATTTTTCTTTATCTTCTCCGTAGGTTTCTTTTAAACGCGCCATCAACTCTTTGAAATCCTCTCCTTCGGAGCTATAGTCTTTCTCAAGTAACCTCGGGTTGTTTTCAATTTCCACTCCTTTATGTACCATAAGGGTTGCATCGCCGCCGTCGTCAACGATGAGATGTGGCCCTTTTCCCTCTCCAAAATCAAGTGCCTGCTGGGTACACCACCAGTACTCCCTTAGTGTTTCACCTTTCCATGCAAAAACAGGAACACCAGATTTTGCAATAGCTGCTGCTGCATGATCTTGTGTGGAAAAAATATTACAGCTCGCCCATCGTACATCTGCCCCGAGTTCAACAAGTGTTTCGATAAGAACAGCGGTCTGCACCGTCATATGAAGACTTCCTGTAATTCTTGCACCCGCCAGAGGTTTTTTTGACCCGTATTTTTCCCGTACCGCCATCAGTCCTGGCATTTCTTTTTCAGCGATATCGAGTTCTTTTCTTCCAAAATCAGCAAGACCAATATCTTTAACTTTATATTCTTCTGTTTGCGATACCATCATTCTTACACCCATCTTTATTTTAATATAAGCTTTGCATCAACAACACATAAGCTTTTTTCGTATACAAATACAGGATTTAAATCCATCTGGTCAATATGTTCATCAAGCTCTTCACCAATTTTTGAAACCTTCATAAGAAGATCAATAACCAACTGTTTATTTGCAGGTATGTTCCTAAACCCTTCTAATAATTTTTTTCCTTTTATCTCTTCAATCATCTGTTCTGCATCATATCTATCAATCGGAACTACACGAAATGTTACATCCTGATAAAGCTCAGTATAAATGCCTCCAATTCCACACATAATCGAAAGACCAAATGTTGGATCTTGAACAAGACCAATGATGATCTCAACTCCTTTTTCCTCCATTTGATCAACAAGAAGGTTTTCCTTTGGGAACTTCTTTCTAAACTCTTTGAAAATTTTCTTTAGTTCTTTTTTATCTTTAATGTTTAGTTTAACCCCACCGACATCTGTCTTATGTAAAATCTTACTGGAACATACCTTAAGTGCAACTGGAAACTTAAGGTCGATCTTGTCTAAATCACCTTCCTTGTTTACGACTTTATATTTCGTGGTAGGAATGTTATATGCCCTTAGTAAATCCTTCACTTCGTTTTCTGCGAGTGAACCTTTTTTTCTCAATATTTTTTTAATATTTTCTTTCATGTTTAACTTGCCTTTATATCGTCGATAACTCGTTTTGTTTTTAAACCTATGTCTGGAATGGCAGAAATAGAATTAGTATTATTAAGTTTGGCAACAAAACCACTTGAAATATCATTTTCTATAAACGAAACATGTAAAAACAAGTTGTTGGTTATTGAGGTAGATATGAAAATTAAAAATATTCAACTTAAATCTATTGAAGCACGGCGTTATATTGATCGTAATCAGAAACCGAAGCAGATACGAATCGATCATAACAGTCAGGTGACTCAGATTCAGAACCAATCAAACAATCAAGCAACAGTTGAGTTTCAATATACTGCAAGCTATGGAGCAGTTGGTATGATTAAGCTTGAGGGGTCATTGATCTATGAAAATGACGACGCTAGAAAAATTACTAAAGAATGGCTTGATACTCGTAAAATGCCTAATCAGGTAGCAAGTCATATTCACACTGCAGTCATGCATGCATGCGTTCCTGAAGCAGTTGGCATTGCAAAAGATTTGGGGCTTCCACCACCGATACCGCTTCCGCAGGTACGGCTTGGTTCAAAGCCATCAAAAGGACAATTTGGCCCTGAAGTAGCATAAGAAATCCTTATTTTTAGACGTGGTCTAACTTTAAATAAATCAAAAAATATACTGTTTTTTAATGAAGAGCATTGTTATATCAATAGGCGGGTCAGTGATTCTCTCTGAGGAAGCTGATGTTTCTTTTCTTAGAAAACTAGCAAGTCTTCTAAAAAAAATTAGCAAACAATACAAGATATTCATAATAGTTGGTGGCGGAAAAATAGCAAGAGATTACATAAAATTAGGGAGAGAACTTAATTTTGATGAAAAAACATTAGATTCAATAGGGATAGATATCACGAGAGTTAACGCAGCAATATTTGCAAATATTATAAATGAATCAAACAAAAAGATACCATGTTCAACTGACGAAGCTGAGGCTATGGATAATCCTATTGTAGTTATGGGGGGGACAACTCCAGGTCATAGTACTGATATGGTTGGCGCTGAATTAGCAGAAAAAGTGGGTGCTGATCTTTTTATTATTGCAACAAACGTCGATGGGATATATGATAAGGATCCAAATAAATATGATGATGCCAAACAACTAGAAAAAGTAAAAATCGATGATCTCATAAAAAATTATGGGACTAACTGGGAGTCAGCAGGAAAAAATATGGTGATAGATGGACCTGCTCTTGAAATAATGAAAAAAGCTAAGCTTTTGACATATGTTGTCAATGGAAAAAGATTGGATCAACTGGAAAATGCGATAACTGGTCGATCATTTGATGGTACGAAAATACTCGTATGAAAGTTTTACTTCCCAAATATATTTTCAACCATCCACTCAGGGTCAAACGGAATCTGATCATCATATTTTTGACCAACACCGATAAAAAGCAGTGGTTTTCCAATGGTATACGCAATAGATAGTGAACTTCCTCCTTTTGCATCGGTATCTACTTTTGTAAGAATGACGCCATCAATGCCTACGACTTCATTAAATCGTTTTGCTTGTTCAACAGCATCATTTCCAGAAAGTGCATCACCGACAAAAATAATCAAATTAGGTTTTGCCACACGCTTAATCTTAGCCATTTCATCCATTAGGTTATAGTTGGTTTGCATCCTCCCAGCAGTATCTAAAAGCACCACATCTTTATGTTTTGCCTTTGCATGCTCTATCGCATCATACGCAACAGCAGCAGGATCAGAACCATGTCCATGTTTTACGATTTTAACACCAAGATTATCTGCATGAATCGTTAGCTGTTCAATTGCTCCTGCTCGAAATGTATCACCTGCGGCCATAACGCATGTTTTTCCCTGTTTCAGGAGCATGTGAGCAATCTTTGCAATGGAGAGAGTTTTTCCAGTCCCGTTGACTCCGATAAACATGATGACAACAGGTTTCTTACTTTTTTCAATATACTTGTTAAAATCAAAATCATTGGTGGTAAGCACATGTGATATCGCATTTTTAAGAACTGTTTCTACAAAATCTCCAGATCGTAGCCGGGCAAAAGGCGTGTTTTTGATTTCTTCTTTAACATCCTTCTTAATAGAGTCGATAACAGAGTAGGCAACATCAGATTCCAGAAGACCCATTTCAAGATCCCATAGGAGATCGTCGAGTTTTCTTTCATCAATGGTTCGAGAGGGTTTTTTATCTACCTTTACTGCTTCTTCGATGCTTTTTCTTGTTTGTACAATACGTTTTAGCTCTGTTTCAATACTTTCTTCTATCTGTTTATCTATCTGCTCTTCTCGTTCTTTTTTTTCTTTGCTAATTTCTTTTTTTGCTTTTCTTGCTCTTTTTCGTCTTGGATGTATTTTTTCTTCTTTTTTTGGTTTCTCTTTTGGTTTTTCAACTGCCAGCGGTTTTTCTTCAACAATTTTAGGTTCAGGTTCTTTAATGACCTCTTTTTCCAACTCAGCTTCTATTTCTTCTTCAAGTTTTTTTTCAAATATTTTCAGTTTTTTCTTTAGAAATTTAAACATGATTCTTACCCATAAATTATTGTTGCGTGCTCTCCATCATTTGCTGTGTCTTTTGTGAAAGTTCAGTTGCCTCATTTCCTAGTTTTTGCGCCATGTACATGAGTTTCTCCTGGTTTTCCTGTAGATTTTTAATTCTTTCTTCGATTTTTTTAACGGCATCATCAACTGTTTTTTCGGTGACAAGACCTACGCCGATATCAACAAGAACCTTTGAAGTGTCTTTAATAAAACCATTGAGAAATGCCCCTCCGCCGATTGGAATTAGTATTTCTGATTTATCAGCAGCGTTGGGTAGCTGTTCTACAGTAATTTTTGCTTTATGAAAGTCAGCAATTGCGGCCTGCATAAATTGTACTTGCATATCTATTGAGTTTAACTGTTCTTTATAGTATTCAATCATTGTCAAATTTCTTGTGATTTCTTCTTCTTTTGTCATATGACTACCTTCGTATTGTTTGAATATTTTTATCCTTTATCAAAGAAGGTGTTATTAATGTATTTCTCTCAGTTTATACAGGCAATAATCAAAAAAGCGACAAAGCAAGTTTTTTAAAGAAAAATATTATATAGAATATAAAAGATGCAATAGAGGAGAGAAACGGAGAGCATGGAATTAAGCAGAGAATTTGTTAAAAGATTATCTGAAATTTTCTTTAATGAAGAACTAAATGGAGAGCAGATGGAAAATAAACTATCTGAAATTTTTTTAAATGAGGAGATGAGTAATAACTTAATCAAAGACAACGATTTAAACGAAGAATCATAAAGTCAGATAGAATATCTGTAATCTTTCTTCAGCAAGATTTTTAATTTAAGTTTTATTTGCTGATTGTATGAGAATTCTATCGGTTGCAGACATACATGGCTCACAATATAGACTCAACACTGTATTGAATAATATTGGGAAATATCCTCCAGATCTTGTTGTAATATGTGGCGATATCACTCAGTTTGGACCCGGGGAAGTAGCAACAAATTTCCTCAACCAAATCCCTGTTGAAACATTTGCCATTCCTGGTAACATTGATACGCCTGAAGTTGGACCTGCTATATGTGAGAGTAAAGCAGAAAATATTGATTTGAAACGAGTTGTAAAAAATGGTATTTCATTTGTTGGGATTGGGGGAGAAACAGTATCTTCAAAAATTGTTATTACCGATAAAGATAAAAAAAGGTCTATTGAAGAAATAATAGATGAAAAAACTGTTCTTGTCACCCACATTCCACCATATAAACTTCAAGATAAAGTATATATTGGGCATCATATAGGAAGCAAGGAGTTAAAAGAGCTTGTTGAAAAATATAAACCAAGACTTGTTTTATGTGGACATGCCCATGAAGATCCTGGCTTCACAACGTTTCATGAAAGTGTTATTGTTAATTGTAGCATGGGGAAAAGAACGGAAGGAACACTAATAGAAATAAATGAAGAAATTGATGTTAAAATCCTTGACTAACATTTCATAATTATTTTTTGTTACGAAGTAGCCCGAACGGATTCGAACCACTGTCCGAAGACCCAGAATCTCCGATGATTGACTTATAGGGCCCTAAGGTTTTTAACCCTCTAAAATTTCTCTACACTACTACGGGGCTATGATAGAGTACAAATGAATATATCTCTCTTATGAAACGTTTATTTATTGAGGAAGATGGTCTGTGTTGGGAATGCCATTTCAATGCCTTCTTTTTCAAAGGCTTCTTTGATTGCGAAGTTGATTTGCTGTTGAGTATCTCGATATTTAACATAATCCTGGGTTTTTATATAATATACGACGTCAAAATTAAGACTGAAATCTCCGAATTCAGTGAAATGTACTCTATCGAGGTTATCAACAAATTCTAATTTTTTGGGGTTAATTATTTCTCTGATGATTTCTGGTATTTTTTCGAGCTTCTTCGAAGTAGTATTATACGTTACCCCAAAGGAGAATGAGATTCTTCGTTTTTTCATCTTTTTAAAATTTCTCACACTTGTTGATGTTAACTCTCTGTTAGATACCACAAGTTCTTCGCCCTGCAGGAGTTGAACGCGGGTGGATTTCATACCAATTTTTTTAACAGTTCCTGAATGTTCGCCGACGACGATGTAATCTCCTATCTCAAATGGTTTGTCAAAATAGATTGAGAAGGCAGAAAATACATCACTGAGAACGTTTTGCAGTGCAAAGGCTATTGCGATACCACCGACTCCAAGACCAACGACAATGCCTGAAAGATTGACTCCAGCCACATCTAAAATAATCAAAAATGCAAAGAGAAAAATAACTACATTAATAATTTTCTTCAAGACAAAAAGAATGTGTTCACTCATTCGCTCTTTTGCTCTTCCCTCTGCATACCAGGAGATCACAACGTTGACGACTCTTGTGATAATGAATGTAACCAGAACAATCTCAGCTATTGCGAATATGAATGTCATCGTAGTAGCATAAGGCTTAAGGAAGGAGAGGAATTCTAAGCCAAAATAAGCCCCAATAAGTATAACAAGAAAATAGATTGGTTTTTTGATGTTTTTAAGTATTTCATCATCAAGTTTTGTTTTTGTTTTTTCTGCCCATCGTGTAAAATATCTCTGAAAGATATGGTAAACAATCCAACCTGCAATTATAGAACCTACAAATATCATTATCGAGACGAGGATCTCTCCAACAATTGGATTTGCATTAATTCCTGCCTGTTCAAGCAGGTTGTTCATAAATTCTGCTAAATTTGCGCCCATGCTCATGTAAATCAGATAAGTGGAAATAAGAAGTTATACTTTAATTTTTAGTACGGTTTTTGAATTATCTTCAAAAATTATGACGTATTTTACGAAATTTTTATCTAGTAGATGAGTATATAATATTTTGGTTGCATGAACATGGAAGCAGATGTTGAAAGAAATTGGTTGGATGAATTAGAAGAATTTATTTCTCATTGGGAGAGAGAATCTGAAATAATTAAGGAGAGGACATTAGATCCTGAAGAATGCAATAAAATCTCAGATGTTTTTCATCGGAATTCAGATGGGGTTTTGATGAGAAGACCTGTAGGAATATCTGATGATGAGATTTTTACACGATTGGAACGATTAGATGGTAAGTTAAGCTCTGCACTGGCAATGGTATGTGCATCTGAATTGAAAACAGTTAAAAAATTCTAAGTGGGCCAGGCCGAACTTACCAAGGCCAACAGGAGAAAAATCAACCAAGAAAATGCGATTTTTGGCCTGTTTTGAATTGTGGTGGTCAAATCCGTTTCTCAATAAACCGTTTTTTTCTTTTTCATTAACAAATGTGCATTGGTTCATGAATAACTTTTTTAGACCGTTTTGCATATTAGCATCTGACCGCTATTATGACGTGGTTTATATGGCTAAGATTGGTAGAAATGATCCATGCCCATGCGGTAGTGGAAAAAAATACAAACATTGCTGTTATCAGAAAGATATTCGAATAACTCCAACATTAAAAAAGGAAGCTAAGTTTACACTTGATGATGGTTCTAAGATAAAACATTTTGCCAGATTCGTTGATTCAATTCCAGTACACAATCATCTTGGATTAAGACCTAATATTCCTAAGGGGGAAATGATTAGTTTATGCGTTGAACGAATATACACGATTTTAAAGAGAGATAAAGTGGATATGCTAGTTGATTTAGTGGATAAAACAATTGAGGAAATGAATATTATACCCAATTTAAGTTATGGAGATATCGGTACGTATATGGAGCAAGATGATCGGTTTGAAATTTTTAAAATGCAGGTTTTGCAGTCTTAAAGGTACAGATCCTGTTAAATTGATAATGGAAAAATTAAGCATATAGGAGGAAGATGATAGAATAAACAAGGTTTGCAACTACATGCCAAATATCCTTTCTGAGAGAAGAGGAAAACATAGTATGAAAATATTTTTTTTGTGGTACTGAATTTGAAAATTTTTAGTATAAATAAGAAAAAGATGGCGTCAATAATGAATAAAGATTACAAATCTGCAATGAATATGATAAAACCGACTGCATTTGTTCGTAGGGAATGTGAGAAAACAAAGCTAAACTGGTTTTGTTATGAAGTATCTATGACTTTTTATGAGGAAATTAATGAGGATCTTGGAAAACTACTAAAAAAATTTAGAATCAAGGATAAAGATATTGCAAATTTTTCGATTTATTTATCAAAAAGAACGAAGGGGATTATCTTGAAGAAATTATCAGGTAAAATCGATAAGGTATGCTTTTCCTATGAACTGGTAGAGTCTTATTTTCCAAGGTTGAGTGATAGATTGGTAAATAAAATGTTAGATGTCATTTCAAAAGCCTGGATTAAACATCTTGATTTTTGTGTAGTATGTCCAACTCGATGTATAACTGAAAAAGATGCATATTGCACAATGTTTGATGAGGAGGAGTTTTAAGGTAGACTGGCAATTATAACAAACATATGTTACTTTCATTATCATAATTATTAATGGAGGAAGAATATAATGTCATCAAATAAAGAGCATGAAGGAGAAAGAGAAATGTATGATGAAGATTTTTCTTTAGATGAAACTTTACAATCTCTTGATAAAAAAGAACTATATGATTTAGTAGAAAACCTGGTGGGGAGAAACCAAGAAGTCTATAGATTGATTCTAGAATGGCTTAAGGGGAAATCAAAAGATCTGAAAGATATTGATTCAAAAAAAGTAGGGATATTACTAAATGACGGGCTGCTGATGGAATACTGGTATAATGCTGAAGATATAATATCTGATTTTAATGAATATGGAGGAGGACCTGAAGAGGATGAAATGGAGGCATGTGACTGGTTAGATAAAATTTCTGAATTGATTAAAAAGGGAAATATTTCTACAGAGGCAAAGTTTGAGTTTTTAGATGCTGCTTTTGTCGAATATGATGAGGGAAACTCTGGTTTTGAGGATGCATTAAAGGATTTGTTTTTTGAGATCTGCGAGACAAAGGAAGAATGGGAATATTTAGTGAAAAAACTTGAGAAATGGCCATCCAGGTGGCGAAATGAGAAAATTATGGATATCCAGAAAGATCATCTTTGTGATGGAAAAGCATATCTTAAATTGCGTATGGAAAGTTTACAATACGGTATGGATTATTGGGATTTAGTTGATTTTTATCAAAAGCGGGGAGATACTCAGAAGGCATTAGAAACAGCAGAACAAGGAATATTAAAGGGAGATGGTAGATGTACAGAGTTGTTTGAATTTTTATTTGAGTATTTCGCTAAAAAAGAGGATGCAGCTAACCTGGAAAGAATTGTTGGTACAGCATTGTCTCAGAAGACTGAAGAAAAAGATATGTTAGATAGATTATTTGAGTATTATAAATCCCAGGGTGATTATGAGAAGGCAAAAGAAAAGTTGCTAAAAGCCTATGAATTTGTGAAATATGGCAACTACTATGAAGAATATAAGAAAATGAAAGAGTTTTTGAAAGAGTCAGACTGGAAACTGATTGAACCGGAAATCATCAAGGATAGTAAGAAAGAAAATACAAAGGAATACCTACAAATTTGTCTTGATAAAAACATGAAGAAAACAGTTTTAGATACACTTTTAGAAAAAGCTTTAAATCCTCCAAGGAGTCGATTGGGATTTGTGATGCATGACACTTTTGATGAGTTTGCAGATCTATTAAAAGAGGATTTTCCAGAAGAAATAATAGAGTATTACTGGCAGAAAGCCTATAGCAACATCCCGGGAGGGACTAGAGGAACTTATCATACTGCAGCAACATATTTGAATAAAATCAAACACATTTACATCGACATATTACAAAATGAACCACAGTGGAACCAACGTTTTACTGATCTAAAAATAGAGTTCAAAAAACGCCCGGCATTCCTTGAGGAAATACAAATAGTAGAAGGGATAAAAGATAGTGATGAATGGGACTATTGATATGTAAAATCTATAGTGTAAACGAAGCTAATACTAATGGGTTTAAATGAGGCAAATATAAGGTGCCAAACTCAAACAAGCAAAAGAGATAGAGATATCTGAAAAAGGCGTTGAATGGCAAATAAAAAAAAATGAGAGGGTGGAGTTATCCAAAGAGTTGAACCAGTAAAAGGTGGATATTGGAAGGTTGTTGAATAATGAAACAAGAATTAAACATGAACGGTATAAAAGAACTCATTAATCAAATAGAATCAGCTGAACATAATGCTCCAGCATATATTGTACATGAACTGCTTGAGCTATGTATGGCAGTTACTGGACGGGGATATACATGTGAGGATTATACAGAGACAATAGGATTCCCAATGAATGACTTGTGGGTTATTTCTGATTCATATTATGGGAGAACATGGTTTGAAATAGATGATGACGAAACAGAGATAGAGGATGATGAAACATTAGTAAAACTAGCAAAAGAATTGAAAAAAAGACTGCTAGCTTTTGATAGAAGGATTTCAACGACAAGGGAGAAAACTGCAAAAGAGGTTTTTGATAAACCGCTAGATAACATATTTCCTAAGGACGTAACAAGGTGAAACAATGACAGAGTATGAGGATGTTTTAACTGAAAAAGATCAAGAAAAAAGAATCGACATAGTTCTTACTGATGCTTATGATGAATATGAACAACAACTAGCGTTCTGCTGTTATGTTGAGGATTATATCACGTTTCCATTCAAAGCAAGAATTCGAGATGATAAAAATTCAGAAATATTTACTGTTCTTGGGTTTACATCGGTAACACCACATCGTGTTGTCTGTGAGATCAATTTGAAAGGTACAATATCAAGAATGCCATTGACCGAGATAGAACCAATAGAAAAGAATTCATCTAATTACATAGTCATTGATGATTATTTAAAATTTATAGAAAGTTACTAGATTGATTAAAATATAAAAGGAGGGAAAAATATGAAAAACGAACAATTATTCGAAGAATTTGAAGACGTACTTGAAGCAAAATATGGACATATGGCAGAGGACATGCTCTCGTTTTTTGATGAGTTAACCATTTTCTTTGAAGAAGAAAATCTTGATGTAAATAAATTCACTAAAAAACAAATTGACACTCTGGTTGAGGATTATCTAGACTTCGAAGGACTGACCGACGCTGAATGCTCAATGATTTTCCAGACACTCATTGATTTCTGCGATTTTTGCATAAGTAAAAAAATCAACTATAACTTTTTTAAGAGATACTTAGAAGAAGAACAGTATGAATTATATGAGTGGTGGGGTGAAGAGGAACTTCTTTTTCCAGAAGAGGATGATTTTCCCGAAATTACATCTGATGACATTATGGAAAATTTTGATAGTTTCTACAACATAATGAAATTAACATCAAAAAAGGAGAAGGCAGACATACCAAAGGTACTTAGATATCTTGAAAATCTTTATGATATCAGTCAAACAGGCTATGAAACAGCCCAAAAACTAAGAGAAAAATTTCCAGATATCACAGAAGAAGAACTCGCAAAGGAACTTTTAAAAGCCGTTGAAAAGAAATTGATGCCTCCATATGAATTTGAAAATATCGAAAAATCAGCACTTCTCCTACCACGAGAACAAGCAAAAAAATTCTACACCATCGTATATAACATGGAAAAAACTGATGGATTAAAACCAGGATCAATTAAAAAGAAAAAAGCAGCTGAAGAGGCATTGGCGACACTAAAAGAATTGATTGATGATTTAAAAAAGATGAAAGGAGAAAAGAAGAGCAAGAAATAGGAGGTGAAAAAATGAATGAAGAAGTAGAGGATATGGAAATTTTTAAGGAAGATTTTATAAAATCTATAGATGTAAAAAAGGTTTGTAGTGGCTTTAAATCTGTAGATTCTTTTGATAATCTAAAGAAAAACATGATATTCAGAAATCTCTTCAAAAACATTGGTTCAGAGATTGGCATCGAAAACGAAGTAGACATGTGTGGCGAAGAATATATAACCTCATATACAAGAGACATCTATCTAATGGCACAATGGTATGAGTCAATGGAAAAAAACGGTAAATCAAAAAAATATATTGAAAGTCAAATTGATAGACTTGCATACTTCTATACAATCCTTCAACGATATATCGGAGAGTTTCTGCATGAGCTAAGTTTTTCAGGAATAATTGAAGTCTTTGAGGTCTGGATAATCAAATCAAGTTTTTCTCCATCTCATATTGATCAATATACGAAAACCATAGAGCGTTTCTATCGTTTTCTGGAAAAAGCAGGTGTTGAGGATATCCAGTATGACTTGCTTGATGCAGAAGAAATCGATGATCTGAAACGTGTCGCCCAAGAATTTAAGATAGGCATATTGGAGCAGAATGATGAAGACTATATCGATTGGAGAGAACGAAACATTAAATATTATATGTGAAACATGAAATTAAAAAATGTATATCCAGATCACATTATCAACAGAGGAGAAGGATACACTCATAATGTAAATCATTGCCTCAAAATTGGTGATGTCCTTTACTCTGAAGTTGAAGGAACATATACCTATAAAACAGAGGTTAATCTAAAAACCTTGGAGGGAAATTGTTCATGTCCTTATAGTTGGAACTGCAAACATGCTGTTGCAACGTATCTAGTATATAAACAAGGAGATTTTATTGATGCAGATAAGTTTCTTGAGTATCTTAAAACATTAAGCAAACGAGAACTCATTTCAATTATTGAACAAAGTCTATGCAACAGCCCAGATATTGCTCTGAACTATGATTTAAAGACATCTACAAATTATGAATCTTTTGTTAACGATTTTATCGATGATTTCTCATATTCAAGAATGAATAAAGCAGAAAGACTGGCATCGCAGTTTACTTTTAAACAGCTGCTTCGAATGTTAAATTTTCTCTTTAAAAATGAAGATAACGTATTTGAGATAATATATGAAGATTATTATGACGATGAGGAAGGCGAGGTCCTCTATTATTTTGAATCTGTACTTGAAAAAGAACTCATGAAAAAAATAACAAATGAAAAAGAAATGAGACAAGTTTTAGCAGTAGATTTGTTACATGATGAAATAATAAATAGTGCTGAAACGCTGTTGAAATTTAAACCTGTGATAAAATCTGTATTTTCAAAAGATAAATTTCTTTCTTTTCTGTTACATCTAGAAAATCCAGATATGACTGAGGTGGAAGAATCAATTACAGAGAGCGGTAGACATGAACTTTACCACTTACCACCAAAAAACATTGCTCTTGCAGAAAGAATTGCAAATCATCTGCAGGACAAAGGTCTTTTGTTTCTTGTCGCTGTTTATAAAGATGATTACAAAGGAATCATCAACAATCTCTCTGAGTTTAATATATTGATTTCAGAGTATTATTGGTTAAGACGGAAACTATCTGACATCGTCGATCTATTTATTAGATATGATTTTAAGGATAAAAAAGTTACACAGGATTTCCTCAGAAAAGATCTTCTTAGAATTTATAATAGTGAGCAAATAATGTATCTGGCTGGACAAATCAACGAGTATGATTTTGTTAAACAGAAAGTTGACTTTAAAGAAAGATTTTCTCAGAATAAAGTACTGTTAGAAAGGCTATTTCAACTTGATGAACCAGAAACAACAATCCTGATTAATGAAGAAGAACACATTTTTGAAAATAAACACTGGACAGAAATTGTAGAAATATTAAATTACCTCAGGGAGAAATTTGGAAGACAATATATTGCAACAATAATCAAAGACAATGAAGACATATTCAAAACATCTTCAACACTAAAATCTAACTTGAAGAAGGAAGGAATTTTTATAAGCCATATTCGAGGAGTTTTAAATGTAGAGGTAAAATGTTAGGAAACGTTTTGGGAGGATGAAAAATGAAACTAAATATTGATTTTGAGAAGTTAGTTAACGCATTTGAAGATTCAAACGCAGACAAACATTATTTTATTGATATAAAGAACAATGAACTTATTACTGTTGATGAAACAAGTGAGGATACTAAAAAGCAGCTCGAAAAGATGGACGACAAGAGATATTTACTGATTTCTCCAAGATTGCCCGAAGCCAATCTTTTTGATCTGGAAATGTTTGCATATGAAATAAGAGATTTTGGTTTAGCTGAAAAAATCCATAGAATCTTTAAGAGGAAAGCCTTATCTAAAAATTTTAAAGATTTACTGGATAAACATCCAGAACTAAAAGAAAAATGGATTAAATATCGATACAATATCATTAAAAATGAGACTATCAACTGGCTCTGTGAAAACAACATCGAACTTGAAAATCAGCAGCTTATTCCTAATATAGAAATAAAAGAAATGTCCAGGGAAGAGATAAAGAATCTTCCAGAAGAATTGAAAGGTTTTTGTCCTTTTGCATGTTTGAACTGCCACAACAAAGAAGGACTGAAAGCACGATGGTTCACTCTAAGTATCACTCCAGAAAACATACTTGTAGAAAAAGAAATACAAAGAATCATGAAGGAAAAATTTGACATAAATCATCATGGTAATTTTGGTGGAGGAGAACAAGAATTTTTAACTGCTGCAAAATGTCCAAAATGCGGCGGTGAAGAGATATTTTGGGATTATTAATATGGTTCAAACCAAACTATCAATGTTTATTAGAGAAGAGACAACTGTTTATGGAAAAGAAAATACATTTGTTACACATGAATATATTAAACAGCGATTCTCACAGGGAACAAACTCTCATATTTAATATACACTTTAAGCTGTCCACTGGATTTTCAATGGTAAATTATTGAGCCATGAGATTTTGAATGGTTTTGTCAACTTATCAACCCCTAACAATATTGGGGTGTGTGCCCTTTTTCTTATTTTAATAACAAACTTCTCTCCGTCAAACTCCATATGTCCCGGGAAGTTGATGAATTTTTTAAAGGTTTTTTAGGACCTTTTTTAATAGCAGGGAAAAAATCTATTTTTCCTCGCAAAGCAAGACTTTCAAAATTCCTTAGACTTTGTGCAGTATATCCAAAATATGCAGCAATTTCTTCATATGACTTATCCCCAAAGGCAAGCATGCGTAAAGCCTCATACTGCCTCTGACGAGGAGTAAGATTCTCCTTAAAAAAATTCTGCAGTTTCCTCCTCATGTTAGATATCCCAACCTCATCAAGGATGTATATCTATTATGAGATATAAAACTTTTGATATTATTTGTTAGTTTAGGGTGATTTATAAATGATTTCGGTAAATGTCTATGAAAAATAGGAGAAACTTGTATCAATAGAATTTAAAGCATGATGGTGAAATAAAAATTTATATCGCAAAGAAAGATTATATAAAATGGGTAATTGGATGGATATTGAAACTATTCGCTAAGGAGAATATCCTAAACAAATTACTAAATATTGGAATTTTTTGTATCTTAATTATGATACTTTAAACTACTGTGAAAATCGCTGTTAAAGATCATATAATTATCGCCAGGCCATTCCAAATAAATATTGCAAAAAACGCAGTTCACAATAATACTGCTGTAATTTTGCCAACAGGTCTTGGAAAGACAATTATCGCATTTCTTGTTGTCGCTGAGATTCTTCCAAAGAAAATACTTTTTCTTGCTCCAACAAAGCCACTTGTCATGCAGCATTTTGAAAGTTGCATAAAGTTTCTCAAAATAAATGAGAACAAAATACGTATGCTTTCAGGAAGTATTCCTGCAAAAAAGCGATCTAAATTTTTTAATCAAGCAACTATAGTAGTCTCGACTCCACAGACAATAAAAAATGATTTGGAAAACAAACGATATAATCTAACAGACTTTGGTCTTGTAATATTTGATGAGATGCACAAAGCAGTAGAAAAATATGCATATGTTGAAATCGCTAGAAGATTTGATGGTTTGATTCTTGGACTTACCGCATCGCCTGGTTCTAAGAAGAAAAAGATTAATCAAATATTTGAAAATCTCAAGATTAAAAATGTTGAAAGCAGAGTACGAGATGATTACGATGTTAAAGATCACGTAAAAGAGATTCAGATAGATTGGATTAAAGTCCCTATGGATGATGGATTGTGGAAAATCCAAAAGCCATTGCATGATCTTTTTCTTGAAAAACTCGCTAAACTCAATAAACTGGGGATTCTCACCTATAAAAAAGCAGATTACATTTCTAAAAAGGATATTCTTGGCGCAAGAATAAGCATCAAGAAAAGATTTGGAAAAACACCATATGCCTTTGCAACATATAATAACCAAGCAGTGTTATTGCAAGCATATCATTGCCTTGAACTCATTGAAACACAAGGCGCCGAACCGTTTCTGAAATATATTGATACGTTCGAAAGGAAAAAGAAATTATCAAAATCAGAGCGGATGTTTCTACGACATGAATCTCTAAAAGAGGGTGTTGAACTAGCAAAAAAAGACATCAAGATATCTCATCCAAAGCTGGAAGTCTTAAAAGATATAGTTGAAAAACAATTTGAAGAAGACTGTAATCCTCTTATTCTTATCTTTACACAGTATAGAAACACTATTGATTCAATAGAGGAAACATTGAAAGATATTAGTCAAGCAAGGATTCATCGGTTTGTTGGACAAGCAAAACAAGGAACTGTTAAAGGGATGAATCAAAAAGAACAAAAGGAAATCATTGACAAATTTAGAGCAAGAGAAATAAATGTTTTAATAGCAACCTCTGTAGCAGAAGAAGGTATCGACATACCTAATGTAACACATGTTATTTTTTACGAACCCATTCCCTCTGAAATACGAGCTATCCAAAGAAAAGGGAGAACTGGACGAAGTCATATCGGAAAGGTCACCATCCTCATCACAGAAGGGACAAGAGACGAAGCATATTTTTATGCAGAAAAGAAGAAAGAAAGCAAGATGCAAAAAATTGTACGTAAAATGAGATATGGGAAAACACGGTAAAATCGTTTTTGATCTTTTGGTCCATTCTCATCAGAGTAAGAAGACTTATGCAAAACGGTTTTTTCTCCAGATGGTTTTTTATAGACTGTCGTATCTTTTTTTAAACAACAGTGTTTATATTTTTTACCTGAACCACATAGACATGGGTCTTTTCTACCATTTTTTTTCATTTTATCTTTTAATTTCATATATCTTTACAGGGTTTATAAAAATGGCCACCAATCATCACCTTCAAATAATTCCCCTCGGATTTCAGCCTTTTCTTCTTTTGTATATTCATCGTTATGACGTATCTCGTTATATCGAAACATTTTCTCCATAAGTTCCGGTTTTAATTTAAGCATTTCGTTCTTCATTGATTTGTATTGAGATATCACTTTACGTTTTGCTAAAAACTTATAAAACTCAAGTAAAGAAGTATATACATCATTAAATATTTCTTCATCAATATCTCCTGTTTTAACGATGAATTTATGCATAATCGACTTGAAATAGCATTCTACAGTAGCCATATCGTCATAGGAAAAAACCGACTCATCACACACCCCTCCAATAAAATTTAATATATATCCAAGTGTGAACCATATGTCATATCTTTCCGTTGGCGTATACCTGGGATTTCGAAGAAGATCAAATTTGAACGCATCTAGTTTATTTCGATTATCAATCATGATTTGTCTTTGATATTCTGTCATATCTTCATCTTCTAATTTTTCAAGATACTCATAGTCTATCCTTTCTAACAGAAACATCTCCCAATTCTTCAACCGTTTGTTCTTCTGCATTATTTTACATATTTCATAGTTGCCTTTCGTGACTTCGTCTTTTGGATTCAACTTCAGTGATTTCTCCAGCATGGTTTTTGCAGCATCAACATTACCACGTAATAACTCCACCCAGCCCATGTTACAAAAAAATTTATTGTTTGAATCACATAACTCTATAGCTTTTTGTTGGAACTCAAAGGCTTTATCTAAATCATCAAGATAGACATAGCAGTAACTAAGATAATCGTACACTTCTGCTTTATTTTTTTCAATCTTTTCAAGCTCGTTATAGTATTCAATTGCCATTTCAAATCGGAAATGGTCCTCCAGAAAACTACCGGTGTCATAGTAGGCAGTAATCAAATCCTTCTTAGAAAAATGCATCTTTAATGATTGCAATCCTTTGTCGATAAATCTTTTTCCAGCCTTATCTTTACCTTCTTTTATACTTCTGTATCCTACCTCCAATAACGCTGGGTAGAATTCAGGGCAATCCTTGAGAATCTCTTTTAATTGTTCTATCTTCTCTGGCCCAGTTAAAGGAGCGCTTAAAAGAGGTATCATGCCTTGAGCTATTATACCTGCATAATCAAACTCTGCAATTCTCCAAGCCTCTGTTTTTTCAATGCTAGTCTTCTTAACTCTCTTTTTATTTTTTTCCGTTTCGTTATGTTTTTTCTTTTCCATTCAAATTTCCTCCCGAGTTTAAACGTTAAAACCAATTTTGGCGAACCGGAGTCAGACACGCCTTGCCGTAACAATTACTCCCAACTACGTGACCTTGTATCTGTATCTCTCTGTCCACAAAACTATTCAAATGACTTTTTATCTTACTTTAGTTTTTACTGTCTCCCATACACCCATATATCACTCTGCTGTTTAAATTTTTATCCCGATGAATCTTGGTGTAGAAATTTATTAAAAATTACTGTTTAAAGGCCATATAGAATCTTTGTTTTGAGTGAAGATTCTCTTAGAAAGATTAGTGGGCCAGGCCGAACCTACCAGATCCAACAGGAGAAAATAAAGAACCAGTAAGATTTCTTTCATCTTTTTCCACATATTATGTTATACATCTCAGATGTATTAATGATTTGAATTTCGGATTGTTTTTTTAATTTCTTATCATCTGACCAGATTACACTATCCTTATATGCTAACGCACATGCAATAAAAACTGTGTCATCTGGATCTATTTCTTTTACAATATCATAGGCTTTTGACCTATACTTGAAGAGAATTTCATTTGGTACAATCATTACTTTTTGAAGTAATAGAGTTAATAATTTTTCAAAATCTTTTGATTTCATACTTGATTTCTTAGTAAGTTCATCTTTATGTTTTTCCATTTCCTCGAAGATAAAAGATGGGAAAAGAAAGAATCCATTATATTCAAGTATCATTTTCCGTGTGACGGAGTCTTTTATTAGTGCCGAGAAAAGAACATTCGAATCAATAATAATATTCAACTTAGAAACCTCTTTGAGGCAGATGATTTAATTTTTTTATTAAATGCCTTTACATCTTCTTCAGTGAGTTTGCTTTTCTGAGCTAATCGTTCGGCAAGTTGTAGGATTTCAAGTCGTTCAATGATTGCTTTTCTTGCTACCGCACTCCATTTCACTTCAGAGAAATGTTTCATTTGTTTGTGAATATTATCGGGTACTGATAATGTTATATTTGCCATATCAATCACTACACGTAAATATGTGATTTCAAATATTTAAATGTTCCGTACATAAAAAAAAATCCATATCAATCAAAATACGAACAAAAAACCTTTGTTTCACATGGAAACTCTCCGAGAGAGAGTAGTGGGCCAGGCCGGAATTGAACAGGCGATCTCCGCGTTGTAAGCGCGACGTCATAACCACTAGACCACTGGCCCTTAAAGTATTACCACTGGCTTAGGTATTATCACTGGCTTAAATATAACCAATGTCATTGTCCTTTTGCCTGTGTGGTAACAGGACATCAATTCCTGTTTTAAATGTTTTAAGGTCAATCTCGTTGGAAAGTAATTTGTCTAGCCACACTTTAGCTTTATCCTCTTTAGTAAGATTATCTAACTTTTCTGATTGAATTTTGTTGAAATAATCCTTTGCCATCTTATCGCTGGTGTGATCATATCTCAAAGTGGTCTGAATATTTTTATGTCGAGCCTGTCTCTGAAGAATACGAGGGTTCATCTGGTTATTGAATCCACATGTAATAGCACTAGGTTTTATCAAATAAGGATACACACTTCGTGTAAAACCTGCTCTTAAAGCAATCTTCTTAGTCTTTCGGTAGATGAAGTCAGAATTAGAAGAAGGTGCTAATCCATAGTGACTTCCTTTGTCGATAATGATGAGTTTATCATCATCCTCTCTTTGTTTTGGTGGAACTCTATTAGGTATATACTCTTTGTATGCTTTCATCATCAAAGGTGTTAGTATAACACTGTTGTTTCCTGTTTTTGTATCATTGACATATAAGATTTGATTTTTACAATCGTGCTGAGATATTCTTAGTTGATAAAAATCACTTGGTCTCAGAAATCCGTCAACTTGATATCTCACAATTAATTTTTCCAGGGGAGTCTCTGCACTGTTCAAGTATTGATCGAGTTCCTCTTCACTTAGAACAGGTTTATTGACCTCTTCTACTTTGGGAGCAGTAATTCTTAGTTCAGGTCTTTGTAAAAACTCATCAACGAAGTTATTGACTGCGTTCAACCGACCGACATTACCATTTATTTGATAATTACGCAGACAAAACGCTTTGTAGTCCTTGGTATCCTCTGGTGTGAGCTGTTCATATGATTTATCTTTTGTTTCTTTCTGCCACTTTAAAAAGTACTGAACAAATCGATAATAATTCTTTCGTGTACTGTCTTTGCGGTATTCTTGAAGAAGATAAGTGTTGTATTGGTTTAGTATCTTCTGATTCATATGTTTTCTCCTTTTGCAAATGTATATAATTTTTATTTTTTCTTTATATCATGCCTCCTGCTAACAGCAGCAGAAGGGATCGTTCTCTTATGTCTTAAAACTGCTCGGACACAATCACCAGAAATCCTTGTGTTTTTACATCCATTATATTTTAACAATTTTTCACTTTTATCTACAATATTTTTTACAACTTGTTCCAAAAAGAAACAAACCTCATCAACACCACCCGAAGTAATTTGCCTTTGAGTGTACCTCTTCATTATTTTCCAGATGGTGTGATGATGGATCACTTCAGATCAACTCTATTTAGATTAAAAATATTTGAACTCATATTCTCCAGTTCCATTTTTTATCAACATTCCCTTGTCCTTACAGTGTTGAATAAAATCAGAATCAAAATTATAAGATAGAAAATCATCATCAATTTTATATCCACCTCTTCTGTTTTCTTCAATAACTTTTCTCATATTTTTCACTTTTTCATGGAGGTTTTCTACCAATTCTTTCCCATTCTTATTTTCATTTTTTTCCTTATTTTGTTCTGTTATTTCTGTGTGTTTTTCAAGAGATTCTTGAGTTTCTTCTAGATTATGATACCAATCTTTAAAAATGGGATTCAATCCTTTTTTCTCCCTGTTTTCATCAAGAATCTTTAATATATTGTAGAAACTCTGGAAACTCTTGAATTCCTTCTGTTGTTCCTTTTCTAATCCATTTTGGAATTGGGTAGAAAACCAATAGGATGAGGGTAACCCAACATTCTCCTCATATTGGGTAGTTCTGATCTTTTTTATATCTTTATTAAATTCACTTGGTTCATATGATACTTCAATTAATCCTTTAAATATAAATGAATCAAGATGATCATATATCCATGCCTTGCTTCTTCTTTTAAATTTTTCATCTGCTTCTGTTATTGAAATAGGTATATCTTGTTCTTTTAAAAAAACAATAAATTCTTCCTCAGCAGAATTAAGTGTGATTCCTTCAATATCCTTCAATATTATAAAAACGAATCTGGCAAAATCATAATCAAACCAATTGGCAATCAATCTCCCTTTCTCATCCCTTTCTCGTTGATATTGATGTAATACAGCAGAAGATTTAATGTAGTCTACTAGTTTTTTTATTTGAGTTCTCATGATGAGTTTATTTGGAAGAGTTACCTCTAATTGACGAGCATATGGAATTACCACTTCATGACGTGAGAGAAGCCCATTAAGACCGTCTCGTAACAGTTGGTTTTTATTGTTACCGTTTCCTCCACTAGCACGGTTCAAAATACTCTTTTTAACTGCTTCAGTTAATTTTTCCGATGTGTCTATTCGTAATGAATCCCATCTTCTTTGCGCCTCCTCATCAATTGACACATTTAAAGAAGTAACAATGAGAACAGGTTTTCACCAGTACAAACCAATGTAGAGATAATAAAAAATACAACTACAAGCATTAAAATAGGCTCATTGTTCGTATTCGGCATGGTAACTAGCGGTACTACCACCCAACAAATTGAAAAGATCATTCCACTTACATATCCGATAATTGCACCAAATTTGATTGAATCATAGAATTTTTTTTCCCTTATAAAAACGATAGGGATGATAATAAAGGGCAATGCAACGACAACAAGAACATTATATACATTTCTATGTAGGTCAAGAGTTGTCATAGCTATGATTATGATAGTTGTGACTACAAATAACAATATCGCTAGAATTATACATTTTACTATTTTCTTCTTCTCATACTTATTCAATTTTTTATCCTCTCTCACAACATTCTTTGTTCTTTCTATATCTATCTCTGATATAGTATGATGATACTGCACCAACAGTACAAGAAAAAATCCAAACCAAAGTAATAATAATTGAAATAACATCTAACATTCTCCATCCCCAATCTGTTGATGGTGTTTCAAAAAAACAACAATAAGAATAAACACCGATTTTCGTGAGGCTTTTAAGTCGCATAATTTACCCCTACTTTTAGGCCTGTAATAGATTCATTTTCATTTGGATATCATACTTTTCCATGGTAGGATGTTTCATTTGATCGTTCAATTCA